>Ga0326728_10000411_pt1 | contig 167924 bp, 141 predicted proteins | sample MB3enrmetagenome_FD_207602 | JGI IMG/M metagenome (GOLD analysis project Ga0326728, IMG submission 207602) | Lab enriched peat soil microbial communities from McLean, Ithaca, NY, United States - MB31MN | ecosystem: Environmental > Terrestrial > Soil > Wetlands > Peat | place: USA: New York... | reverse complement strand
CCGCCCACGCTTTGTCGTCAATCAGGTACTCGTCAGCCATAGTTGTTCAGTCGCTCCAGCCAAACTGACTGGCTTGAATCGGAAAAACCTAGCGATTCCTAGTGCCTGATTGGGTTCGGAGCCTAGGCCCGGGCGGCTGATGCACGAAACACCTCGGTATACGCTGGTAAGGCCGCTCCGTGCCATCGCTGCATCACGAGGGGTGGTAGTGAGTGATCTTTGACCCCTCCAACCCGATGCCCGCCATCAGCCCCTTCTGGCCGAACGGGATGGCATAGACGTCCTGGGTCAACGTCGTGCTGGACAGGTTCGCCGCCATACCCTTGTCGACGACGACGACGCTCGGCCCGCTGCCGATGGCCCAGCCGTCGCTTTTGTTGAGGTAATCCAGGGCGTCGTTCGTTATGAAGAACATCGCGAAGCTGTATGCCTGCGCACCGGCTTGCAAGCCGAAGCTCGCGGCCGTGATGTTATAGTAGCCGGCCGGCCGGCCGCCGACGCGCAGCACGCCATTGCCGCTCAGGCCGCCGACCAGAAAACCGCCCTTGTAGATCTTCGGGAACACCAGCACGCCCTTGGCCCGGTTGGCCAGGCCGCGCGCCTTGGGTTGCACCGCGAACAACTGGTTCAGCGCGTTGGCGGCATCGATGTCGATCTGCCGCGCGGAAGAAGCTGCCTCCGCCGTGCCGCCGAACGCAAGCAGGCTGGCCGCGCCGGTAACCGCTATTCCAAGCAGGGAGCGTCGTGTCGTGTTCATGCTGATCTCCATCGCGATCCGGCAGCGGCGCCGCCGGGGCATCAAGGTGGGTTTGGACTCGCCGTCCCGGACGCGGGATCATGCGAGGCTGCCAACCAGGCGATCCGCGGGGGAGTTTCCGGGCCGCAAGAAACTCCATTCCGAAAACGGACGCAATCGACCCGCCGCCGTTTTGCGCCCGGGCTCATGTAATTTACTGTGACATCGAACGGACCGGTTACCCGACCCGTGCCGCCGGGAGAGAATCGCCGGATGATCCGGTTTCGCGGCCCGGCAATCCCGCTTTCCGCAAACCGTCCACCACGCTACGGACCAGATCCGGGTGAAGGTGGCGGCGGTTCAGGTCCGAAATAACGTGGTCCCGATAATGCGGATCAACCGAAAGGATTGATGTCATCGCCGGCCGCGACGGGCAGTTCCGCGGCACGCAGGGAACCGCGGTCGTCGGGCTGTTCGGCGCGGCGGTCGCCTGGACCGGCGCCAGCGAAAAGACTCTCAAACGCCCGGGCGACACGGACTACCGAAAAGGTGTATCTCTATCCGAACTCCCACGCGGGCTACTATCCGGGCGCCAAAATGATCGGCCTGAAGTTGCTGTTCCGCAAATCCAACGGGAAGGTGCTTGGCGCGCAGGCGCTCAGCGAGGACGGGCCCGGCATCGACAAGCGGATCAGCGCGCTCGCCATGGCGATCCAGATGGGCGCCACGATCGATGACCTGGCGGAAGCCGAGCTTTGCTATGCGCCGCAGTTCGGCAGCGCCAAGGACCCGGTGAACTTCGCCGGCATGGTCGCGCGCGACAGCCTCGACGGCGACATGCCGATCGCGCATTGGGAGGCGGCGCAGGACGGTTTCCTGCTCGATGTGCGGGAACCTGCGGAACTCGCTCTCGAGAGCGTGCCGGGGGCCGTGAACATCCCGCTCGGCGAGCTGCCGCGGGACCGCGAAATCGAGGTGATCTGCCGTTTCGGCCAGCGTGCCTACTACGCGACGCGTATCTTGCTTCAGAACGGCTTCAACGTTCGCAACCTCTCGGGTGGCATGCTGTCACGGGCGATGCTGCTGACCGATGCGCCGGGCTTCGAGAAGGAACTGGTGTGACCCGGCATCCAGCATCCGATACAGCGAGCACCGATGCCCGTCCTGTCGGGCCCGGCCGCCGGCTTGCGGAAAGGATGAAGACCGAGACCGGGAAACTTGCCCTGATCGTACTTTATCTCTGGCTGCTGTTCGGCTTGTTTGCGCTGCACGAGATGCTGATCCGCCGGCGTTTGGGTCTTGGCATTGAGATTGAAGGTTTCGCCATCATCAACGCGCTGGTGCTCGGGAAGGTGATGTTGATCGCCGAAGACTTTCACTTTGGCGCCGGTCGTGAAGGCAAGCCGCTGATTTACCCGATCCTGCGACAGGCCGCTTTGTTCGCCCTGCTGTTCATGGCTTTTCATCTCCTGGAGACAGCCGTCGTCGGCTTGATCCGGGACTCGGCGCCGGCAAGCGGCGCGACCGACATCGGCGGCGGCGAACTGGCCGACGCGCTGACCGTGACAGCAATGCTGTTTGTCGCGCTGGTTCCCTACTTCGCGTTCAGGAACATCACCCGGGCGCTGGGTTGGCCGGTGATGCGAAGGTTGTTGTTCACCGGCGGGGACGGTCCGGAGACAAACATCAGGACGGGGAGAGCCGGCGTGGAGCAAAATCCCAGCGCATGTCGATCGCGTCGTGATTGAGGTGAATCAACATCGGCGGGTGCCTGATGCGCTATTTTACTTACAGCTATCGGCCTCCTCGTGCGGCCGGGCCAAGAGGAGAAGATCAATGTCTGAAACATCGGGCAAGCCTCTCTCGGTAGCCGCTCTGTTCGCGGAACGTGACGCGCGCCGTCGCCGCGATGCTGAAGCGGCAAAGCAATGGCAGCAACAACAGCAGGAGCAGCTTGCCGACTTCCGCAGACGTCTTGATAATTTTCAATTAACCGATGAAGTGGTTCAGTCGACGCTCGACAAGATCAAGCGGGTTTTTGAACTCGGCGAGAACGAGCTGATGCTGACCTCGTTTCCAAGCAACTTCTGCACCGACAGCGGCCGGGCGATCATCAACGCCGGCGCTCCGCCGATCGTCAAGCTGACCGAGGAAGAACTGGCGGCACTGCCCGACGAACCGGAATGGCTGGCGACCATGCCGCTGGGGGTTCGCAAGGTCTACGATTACTGGAAGGAACATCTGAAGCCCGGCGGCTTCGAGTTCAGCGCCCGCATCATCAACTACCCCGGGGGAAAGCCGGGCGATGTCGGGTTGTTCTTTGCCTGGCCGAAAAGCGCTTTGGAGGGGTGATCCCGGACCAGTCCGCGTTGAGCCTGGCGCATGGCAGGATCGTTAACACCGTCATGGCGGGCGCAGGCCCGCGATCCACGCCTTCTGCCAACACGGGCAAAGGCGTGGATGCCGACCTCCGTCGGCATGACGGGGCGGCGCGGCCGGAGGGGCCGTCGTTGCGACGGGTTGATCAATTGTTCGAACAGGACCGCAGACGCGGTTGCAGGAGTTACACATGAATAACTTGCCGGTTGGTCGCGCCATTCAGGACTACTGGGTGGATGCTTTCCAACGCTCGATCCTGTTCCTCGACGTGCTGCGTCAGCGCGGCGATATCGCGCGCGAGCATAATGCGCGCCTCGCGCCGAACGTCCTGAGCTTTACTCCGGAGCTGATCACCGACGGGCGCACGCTGAAGCGGCCGGTGAACTACGCCCTGGTGCGCATCGTGCCGCCGGCCGGCATCGTCATCGATCCGGACAAGCGGCCTTTCGTCATCGTCGATCCGCGGGCCGGCCACGGTCCGGGCATCGGCGGCATGAAGCACGACAGTGAGATCGGCGTCGCCCTGCAAGCCGGCCACCCCTGTTATTTCATCGGGTTCCTGCCGAACCCCGAGCCGGGCCAGACGATCGAAGATGTCTGCAAGGCGGAAGCGCTTTTCATCGAGACGGTGGCCGCGCGCCATCCTGAGGCCGATGGCAAGCCCGTGGTGATCGGAAACTGTCAGGCCGGCTGGCAGATCATGATCATGGCGGCGATGCGCCCCAACCTGTGCGGCCCGATCATGTTGAACGGAGCGCCGTTGTCGTACTGGGCCGGCGTGCATGGCAAGAACCCGATGCGCTACACCGGCGGCCTGTTGGGCGGCACCTGGCTGACCGCGCTGATGGGCGATCTGGGGCACGGCATTTTCGACGGCGCCAATCTCATCGGCAACTTCGAGTCGATGAATCCGGCCAACACCTATTGGCAGAAACCGTATAACGTCTATTCGCACGTCGACACCGAGGCGGAGCGCTTCCTGGAATTCGAGACCTGGTGGGGCAGCCCCGTGCTGCTGACCGCCGGGGAAATGCAGTGGATCGCCGACAACCTGTTCGTCGGCAACCGGCTGGCGCCGGGCGGCCTGTGCACCACCGAAGGAACCCGCCTCGACCTGCGCAATATTCGTTCGCCGATTATTGTCTTCTGCTCGCGTGGCGACGACATCACGCCGCCGCAGCAGGCGCTCGGATGGATCACCGATCTTTATGCCGAGGACAGCGAGATCGTCGCCAACGGTCAGACGATCGTTTACACGATGCATCAGAATATCGGCCATCTCGGCATCTTCGTCTCGGGCAAGGTGGCAACCAAGGAACATGCCGAATTCGCCACCGCCATGGACATGATCGACGTGATGCCGCCGGGCCTGTATGAGGCTGTCATTACTGAAGTGGACGAGGACACCGCCAACCCCGAGCTGATCAACGGCCGCTACCTGTTCCGGCTGGAAGCCCGCAGCCTGTCCGACATCCGCGCGCTGGGCGGCAACGACGCGGCCGATGAACTGCGTTTCGCCGCCGCCGCGAGGCTGTCGGAGATCAACCTCGGCCTGTATAAAACCCTGCTGGCGCCTTGGGTTCGCGCCATGAGCACGGAACAGTCCGCCGAGATGATGCGGAAGCTGCATCCCAACCGGGTGCGCTTTGCGATGTTCTCCGACGAAAATCCGCTCATGGCGCCGGTCAAGGCGCTGGCCGAAAACGTGCGCGCGACACGGCAACCGGTTGCGGACGACAACCCTCTGCTGGCGATGGAACACGCGGCCTCCGACTGGATCACGACATGGCTGAAGGCGGTTGGAGAGACCAAGGATACGCTGACCGAGAAGTTTTTCCTGACCACCTACGGCTCGCCGCTGGTGCAGGCGCTGCTCGGGCTCGGCACCGGCGAGCCGCTCGCCGGCCGCCACATTGAAAACGACCTGCTGCGCGAAGCGACGATCGCCAAACGGCGCGCCGAGTTGGAGGGGCATTTCGAAAAGGGTGGAATCGCCGACGCCCTGGCGCGCGCCCTGGTCTATATTCGCCTGCCGGAAGGCAGCGCCGACGAACGCGGCTTTGCCGTGCTCCAGGCCATCCGGGATTCCCGTCCCCCGGGTGAGCGTCTCAGCCTGCCGGCGCTGAAGCAGGTGCTGGCGGACCAGTTCCTGCTGGTCGAGTTCGACGCCGAGCGCGCCATTCAGGCGCTGCCTTTGCTGCTGGCGAACGAGCCGGAACTGCGCGCCCCCGCGCTGGCCGCGCTGCACCGGATGGTCAAGGCGAGCGGGCAGTTGTCGGAGGAAGGCAACCGCCGGCTCGCGCGGGTGGAAGCCTTGTTCGGCGGCCCGAAGAGCAGCAAGCCTGCCACGGAGACAAGCCATGTCTGACACCAGCATTGCCGGCGGGGTAAGCGGCCAGGCTTCCCCTCGCCACGCGAAGTATCAGCGCCTGGTGGACGAAGCGCGCAAGCTGCGGCCCACCAAGACGGCCATCGTCCATCCGTGCAACGAGGTCTCGCTTGAAAGCGCCATCGAAGCCGCTCGGCTCGGCCTGATCTCCCCGATCCTGGTCGGACCCGAGGCCCGCATCCGCGCCGTCGCTGCAAAGGCGGGACTCGATATCGGCGGCATGCCGATCGTCGATGCCGAGCATAGCCATGAGTCGGCGGCAAAGGCGGTCGAACTGGTCAGGCTTGGGCAGGCCGAGGCGCTGATGAAAGGCAGCCTGCATACCGACGAACTGATGGGCGCCGTCGTGGCGCGCGGGACGGGCATCCGCACGGAGCGGCGGATCAGCCATTGCTTTGTGCTCGACGTGCCGGGCCATCCGGATGCGCTGATCATCACCGATGCCGCGGTGAACATCGCGCCCAACCTGGACGACAAGGCCGACATCATCCGCAATGCGATCGATCTGGCGCATGCCATGCGGTTCCCGGAAGTGCGGGTGGCGATCCTGAGCGCTTTGGAGACCGTTTCGGCCAGCGTGCCGTCCACGGTGGAGGCGGGTGCGCTGTGCAAGATGGCCGACCGCGGGCAGATCACCGGCGCGTTGCTGGATGGCCCGCTGGCGCTGGACAACGCCATCAACGCCGAAGCGGCGGCGATCAAGGGCATCGTCTCGCCCGTCGCGGGCCGGGCGAACGTGCTGGTCGCGCCGGATCTCGAGGCGGGCAACATGCTGGCCAAGAGCCTGTCGTTCCTGGCCGGCGCGGATGCCGCCGGCATCGTGCTCGGTGCGCGGGTGCCGATCATGCTGACAAGCCGCGCGGATTCGTTGCTGACGCGGCTGGCGTCCTGTGCCGTCGCCTCGCTGGTGGCGGAAGCCCGTCGCGCCGGCGCATCCAAACCGATCGCATAGGTGAACATCATGAGCGACACAATCCGTCCGGTCCTGTCAGGGCAGAAGGCGCTGGTGGTCGGCGTCGCGAACGACCAATCCATCGCTTACGGCTGTGCCAAGGCGTTCCGCACGGCCGGAGCCGATATTGCGATGACCTGGCTTAACGAGAAGTCGCGGGGCTACGTGGAGCCGCTCGCCCGGGGACTGGAGGCGTCGATCACCGCCCCGCTGGATGTTTCGGTCCCTGGCGAACTGGAGGCGGTGTTCGAGAAGGTCGCCGCCACCTGGGGCCGTCTCGACATCCTCGTTCATTCCATCGCCTTTGCGCCGAAGCAGGATTTGCAGGGTGGCCTGTTGAACTGCTCGGCGGAAGGGTTCGCCAAGGCGATGGATATCTCATGCCATTCGTTCGTGCGGATGGCGAAGCTCGCGGCGCCGCTGATGACCGAGGGCGGCACGATGTTCGCCATGAGCTATTACGGCGCCAACCGGGTAGTGCCGAACTATAACGTCATGGGGCCGGTCAAGGCGGCGCTGGAAGCCTCGTGCCGTTACCTGGCCTACGAACTTGGGCCGCGCGGCATCCGGGTGCACGCGATCTCGCCCGGCCCGCTGAAGACCCGCGCGGCCTCGGGCCTGAAGGATTTCGAGTTGCTGCTGACCGAGGCGGCGCAGAAGGCGCCCGTCGGCGAATTGGTGGACATCATGGATGTCGGCTTCGCCTGCGCCTACCTCGCCACGCCGTTCGCCCGCCGGATCACCGGCGGCACCGTCTATGTGGATGGAGGGGCGAACATTGTCGCCTGATCACGCCATGACCGCTCCGATCGCCGTCCTCAACGCCGGCTCGTCCAGCATCAAGTTCGCCATTCACGACATCGACGCCGGGTCGGCCCGGTTCCGCGGCCAGATCCAGGGGATCGGCCTGAAGCCGAGCCTGTCCGTCAAAGACCATACCGGCGAAACGGTGCTGGAGCGAAGCTGGTCGGCCGAGGGCTTTGGCCACGAGGCCGCGACGCATGCCATTTTGGAAGCCGGCATGGAGTTGCTGCACGGCGAGCGGGTGCAGACGATCGGGCACCGGGTCGTGCACGGGGGCACCGAGTTCAGTGCGCCGATGCGGGTGGAGGCGGACGTTCTCGCGCGGCTCAAGCGTCTGGAGCCTCTGGCGCCGCTGCATCAGCCGCACAATCTGGCACCCATCGAGGTGATCGCCGCGGCCCGGCCGGACCTGCCGCAGGTCGCCTGCTTTGATACCGCGTTCCACCATGGCCAGGCGGCTATTGTGCAGCGCTTCGGACTGCCGCGTGCGTTCCACGACGACGGTGTGCGGCGCTACGGAGCTACATTCGGCGGCGCACCGGCGAACGGGCCGGCCGCGTCAAAGCCAATTACAGGGCGCGCATCCGGCTGTTGCGTGGCAGCCTCTCGACTTCGGCCAGTCCCAGCGTTTCCGGCACGGGCGGCACGTAGACGCCGAAGCGACCGCGCAGCCCTTTCTTCAGCCCGTACCAGCCGCCTATCGGGTTGTCAGCAGCGCGCGCCCACGCCTCCAGGGAGCCTTCCGGCGCGGTCTTCTGCTCGTCCGTACCGCCAAGCAGCATCCAATCGTCGTGCGCCTTGAGCATGGCGTGAAGGTCGTCGATAGCGCGTCGGGCGTAGCGGAGTTGCGTCCTGCCAACCTGCACGACGAGGGCTGGAGGATCGAGGTCCGCTGCACGCCAGGCCCGGTACTCGCTACCCCCTTGGCGTCGATAGTGTCCATGGATTGCCTTGGCTGCCCTCTTCGGTCGTCATTGCGCGTGCTCCTGCGAGCGGGTTGCTTTCGTCACTGGCTACCGCGTCAGCGGGTAGCGCGCCAGTGAGCCGTCAGGGCCGTGATCCCGCCCACCCGTTCTTGGTATGTCACGGTCACCGTGCATGACGTGTCCGCCGCATGACACGGTTGTCATCGTACCGGTGCGGCCGGGCGTGTCCGAACTGTCATCCCTTATCTGCGGGCTTCACTTCCGCGAAGGCGCCGAACAGCCTGGCGAACGCATGCTGCATCTGATCGGGCGCCAGCGGCATCCATGCCTTCAACAGCGCCTCCGGCGTGGTTGCCTCGATGGCGCTCTCCATGCGCCGCTGGACTTTCTCCATGGCCGCCTGCTGCATGGGTATCACGTCGGGTAGACCGAGGAATCGGCGGGCCTCCTCGGGCGTGCAGTCGACTTCGACGGTGACCTTCATCATGCAGTTCCTGTTCGAAAGGTCCCTGACATTGGGCGCCTCGCAGCCGAACCGCCCGGTGACCATGCGCCGAAGCGGCCAACGATTCGGTCGCGCATGCACGAACGGCGTGGACGCGCGACCGTAGCCTGGCCGACCTGATTAACTGCGCCGGTTTGACATGGCATTCAAGGACGCCCGCATTTCCTCGGGGTCGCGCATCCCCTTGGTCGTGCCGGAAAGCGGATCGTTCAATCCGCCGATTCCGTCCGTATTCCCGCCGCTCTCCTGGTGCCGTTTGGTAGACGCACGGTTCCACCACAAGAAACCGACAACGAGAGCAAACGTTGCAATAGCAAGTGCAAATATCGGGTCCATAAATCCTCCATAAGTTATGAACGAGTGCAGCGCGTGACGCTGCTTTTGAGTTGCACCGGAAAAATTTCTCTCGTGCGTAGTTGATGCCGTTAGACCGGATTCGCACGATCGTATCATTTGAATGCAGACACTGTACTATCTTCTGTCTAACCAATTCGCACTTGTACCGGTAACGCGGTGCGCGACATGGTCGCGTTTGCCCGCGGCATTGTACAGGCCGAGCAGCAACGACCCGACCAGGTCCGAACCCTGCGGTCCTGACCGGACCGGACCGCCGGGGGTCACTCCGCCGGCTGCATCGCCTCGTCGTCCGCGCGGGCCGAGACCCTCGCGGAGCCGGCGCAGAACAAACTCAGCAGCAGGATGACCGCCACCAGGACCAGCACCAGCTCCGGGTGGCCCTTGTCGATCAGCAGTCCGAACGGCACCGGGGTGATCGCGCCGCCCAGCGGCAGGCCGGCGCTGACGAAGCCGAACACCTTGCCGATCTGGCCGGGCGGCGCGGCGTCCTTGACCATGACGTCGCGCGGGGTGCGGCTGGCGCCGAGCGCGAGGCCGGAGGCGAAGGTTACCGCGACGATCGCCGCGGCCGGCAGGCTCAGCCAGTTCACCGCCAGCATCAGCACGGCCGACAACGTCGTCAGGCCGGTGACAAAGGGCAGGATGTGCCGCTTGAAGCTGTCGGCGAACCAGCCGCCCACCAGCACGCCGGCGGTGGAGCCGAGCATGTAGGCGGTCAGCGCGGTGGCGGCCATCGCCAGGTCGATCCCCTTGACGGTGTGCAGCACGGTCACCAGCCAGGCCTGGATGCCGCCGCCGCCCATCGCGCCGAGCATGAAGAACAGGAAGAACAGCACCATGGTGCGGCTGGTGAGCAGCTCGCGCCCGGAGATTCCTGCTCCGCCGTCCGTTGTTTCGCGGGGCTGGTCGCTGAGGATGCGGCTTTGCAGCAGGATCGCCAGCACCACCGGGACCCCGGCCAGCCCGACGATCAGCAGGGTGGCGCGCCAGCCCGCCAGCGCCATCAGGAACGCCGCCACCGGCGGGCCGGCGGAAAAGCCGAGATTGCCGCTGAAGGTGTGCAGCGCGAAGGCCCGCCCCATGCGGGTCTTGTCGACCGAGCCGGACAGGATGGCATAGTCCGCCGGGTGGATCACCGAGTTGCCGATGCCGGAGAGCGTCGCCAGCACCAGCACCTGCCAGAACTGCGTCGCCAGCCCCATGGCGGCGATCGACAGCGACATCAGCAGGGCGCCGCCGACGAGGAACGGCCTCGCGCCGTGGCGGTCCACCAGGAAGCCGACCGGGGTCTGCAACAGGGCGGTGGTGCCCGACATCAGCATGATGGTCATGCCGAGTTCGGCGAAGCTGACATGGAAGCTGTCCTGCCAGGCCAGGAACATCGGCGGCAGGCAGAGGACATAGAAATGCGACAGGAAATGCCCGTTGCCGATGAGGATATTCACGCGGGTGGAGCGGCTCAGGGCCATGGGGAGGGGCCTTCGATGGATTGCGCCTGATCCTGGACGGGGCGGCGGAGGGGGTCAAGGAAACCGGTCACCGCCCGGATCGGGTCAGGCGGCAGCCGGCGCCGGCGTCGCCGTCGTCAGCGAGGACGGCTTGGAGGTCCGGCTGTATTGTCTGTCGGAGGCGGTTTCCGGCCGGGAACATGGGCGTTCCGGTTCAAGACTACCGCGAGCGCATCGCATACCTGTCGCCACAAAGTGCAAGGAAGTCGCGAGCCGCGGTGTCCGTCGTTGCAAGAACGGTTGCGCGAAGGTCGTCACGAGGCGGCTTTTCTTCGCTCGCAATCCGGGCCTGCCGTGGGACGGTTCGGGCATTCAGCATCGTCTTGATTTTTGCCCGTCTCACCGGAGATATTACCGGAAATGGCGAGGAGGCTGGTCATGGGCACTTCGCAAAAGCGCGCCATCCAAAACTATCGCGCGCGCCTCGGTGAGCGGGGGCTTGTCCGCTTCGAGGTGCTTGGCCGCGAGGCTGACCGCGAGCTTATCCGCTGCCTCGGGCGCCGGCTGGCCGAGAAGGGGCCTGAGGCGTCGCGGCTGCGCGCGGCCGTGACCCGGGCGGTCGGCGGGGAGTCGCCTCGGACGGGTGGCATTCTCGCGGCGCTGCGGCGGTCTCCGCTTGTTGGGGCCGAGCTTGATCTGCGGCGGTGTCGCGAAGAAGGGCGTAGCGTCGAGATCAGAACCCACACCCGTTTCTCTGCTTTACCTATTCGATCTTAGATTGAGCGTAGCGACCTGAGCAAATCGGACGCGAGTGCAGGCAAGCCGGTTACATCAAGCCGATCACGTGCCAAGGCGAGATCTAGCAACTCGTTTCCGAGAAAAGGGTCGAATTTTTCCGTGATCTTGTTTTGCACCATTTCCGCGAGCTCAAGAACGTCGGGCGGCCCTACTGTCAATGCTGACAAGGTCTCTATGAGTGCGTCCTGCTGCCCTGCCGGGACACCAACCGCAATGCCGAGCGGCGCCGGCTCTAGTTCGGCGCGAACCAGAGCCAAAATGAGGGCTTGTTGCTTGCGGTCGCCGACCCACGGAAAAAGAAGAATTTGTCCCTCGTGATGCGCAACGGAGGAGTACCGAAGTCCAAGCCTGTCGTAGGTGGTCCGCGCTTCGACCAGCAGCTGTTTGGCGGCTGTGTCGAGGTAAGGCGGGATGGACAGATCTTCCCAGACCCGACGCATCTCCTCAACAACTCCACCGGCAGGTGGGCGCAATTCGCCTCCGAAGATTGGTGGAGTACCGCCCTTCGCTGGCCGGACGGCCAGCTCGCGCCGCTCCGCATCAACTTCGATGACACGCCACCGGCGCCCGGCGAGGATGAGCATCTGTCCGGGCGAGAACGGGTTGGCGCTCGGGACCTGTCCGATCGCCAGGCCGCCCTCCGCAATCACCCTGTATTCCTCGGGGGACATGAACACCGCAAAGATGTCTCGGCTTTCGAGCAGACGCTCTCCAGATGGTCCGGGCAGCAGCGTGCCGTCATTAGCTTGCTCCAGTAGGCCGACCTCGGGATCGCCCATTCGACGCAGAAGACGCTTGAACAATGCTATGTCCACGCTGGCGAAGGTGCCTGCGCGGATCAGGATGTCCCACGCCTCAGCGGCTGTGACGCCGCCATTCTGCCCGATAAGCGCCATGACCTGCTGCAGCAACGTTGACAGGTGCAGGCGATTTGCTTCTGGCGGCTCGTTCCACTTATTGCGCATCAGGTTGACCATTGCTATCGCCTGCACCGTCTGCGCACGCAGCGCATCCAGTGGGTGGCTTGCATCGGTCAGTTCGGCTTCGGTGATGTAGATCCGCATTACCGCTGATTGTCCGGGACGGCGCCCGGACCGCCCCAGGCGCTGGCGCATGCCGGATACCGTGTGGCCTGCCCCAAGCTGAGCCACTGCCTCGATATCACCGACATCGATGCCCAATTCGAGGGTCGTGGTGCAGACGATCGAGGCTGGACGGCTCCTGTCTTTCATCCGCTGCTCGGCATGCTCACGGTGTTCCCGAGATAGATTGCCATGATGGGCAAAGAACTCCTCGGGCACGCCGATTGATTCCGCCATTTCCCTCAACGCCACCGTGATGGTTTCAACCTTTCCTCGAGCGCCGCCGAAAATGAGGCTGCGATGACCTCGATGTGTTTCAAAAAGATGCTTGGTCAGCGCGACGGCGGCCGGATCATCCGGGACGATCTCTTTTCCGTCACCGCTTGCCGGTTTTGGTTGGTGCCGGAACTGGACCGGGCGGACATAACCACGCAGCTGCAGTTTGATTTCTGCTGCGCCAGGGCCGGATGGTAGCACGTCGACCCTGTTTGGCTCCAAAGGCCGCAGGAACTCTCGCGCGGCGTTTTCATCCGCTAGAGTGGCCGATAGACCCACCCTGACGGGCTTTGCGTTGGAGGCGAGATCGATCCGATGGAGGATGGATTGTAGTTGCTTGCCGCGCGGGTCGCCTAGAAAGACGTGCATCTCATCAATGACGACGTAGGAATGGCCTCGAAACAGACGGGCGACTTCCTTGCCGCGTCGTACGAGCAATGCTTCAAGAGACTCCGGGGTGATCAGAAGGATACCGGACGGATTTTTGCGTGATCTTGCTTTCACACTCTCCGATACGTCACCGTGCCATTTAGTCACCGCAATATCCAACTCCGCGCACAGGCTTTCCATGCGCCCGAACTGGTCATTGATCAGCGCCCGCATGGGGCTGACGTAGATAGCCTGGAAGCCCCCGCCGGGTGCCGGCGACTCGCCGGCGAGGCGGGAAACGATCGGAAGAAATGCCGCTTCGGTCTTTCCACCGGCGGTCGCTGCCATGATGATCAGGTCACGCGTGCCCGAAAGCAGCAGTGGTATCGAACGCTCCTGAACGTCCCGCAGACCTTCCCAGCCTTGCTGCCAGATCCACCGCCTTACCTTCTCGTGGAGGCTATCGAATGCGGACATCAAATGCGGGTCAAAGGCTAAAGCTGGCTAAGCTGTCGTCGCAATCATTCGCTATCGCACCCTTCGCGGGGCTACTCAAGCCCGGCGCCTGATCAGGGATGTCTGGTTGCGGAGTCGGGCGGTCTGGAGTTACGTCGATGCCACCCAGCAAGCTACGCCAGTCTGCGCCTGGGTTCTGTTCCAGGATGGCCAGCAGGTCCAGGAATGCTCTGATTGTGTTCCGGGGTGTGCGGAAGTAATCATCGCCAATCTTCTTCGAGCAGTGCAGGAGGAAGGCAGCGAGTGCTTCGTCTGGCACAGGCAGGCGCTGCGTGTCGCCCCCCGCCCATAGGAATCGGAGGCGCTCCAGGAGGATGTGCATTTCCTCCGGCGTCAGGCTCTGCAGCCGGATTACTGGGCCAGACAGGTCTGCAAGCCCCCCACGGGCAAACGAGTTCTCCGCCAGGCGCGAGCGTAGCGCCTCGTAGGAGAACAAGCCCCGCCTGGTATCCATCAGGAACTCGGGCGTGCCGCCGAAATAGAAGCCAAGCCGCTCGACATTGCCCTGAAGCACGTCGTTCACGATACGCAGGATTTGCTCGTAGTTTGAGGTGCGAGCTTGGGAGTTCACCAGCTTATACAGGTTCACCATCTCATCGACGACAATTAGGGTTCCGTCATACCCGGCAAGCCGCACGAGGCGGGAGATGGCCTTGAGGTGATCGTAAACCCCGGCGTCATCGACAATAAATCGTACCCCCAATGCCTCGCGGGCCTCAGTTTTCAGCGCGTATTCGGCCCTCAGCCACCGAAGAGCCGCCGTCTTCAGAGCTTCGTTGCCCTCTTCGAAGCCTTGCCAATATCGGACGATGACATCGGCGAAGTCGAACCCGGCGACGCCCTCACGCACTGTCTCCAGCCGTTCCCGGATGACTTCGCCGGGGTCACGACCCGACGACGCGGCATGTTTGCGGACATCGCCCAGAAAGCGCTCCAACACGCTGGTGAGGGCGCCCCCGTCAGGTTTCGCTCGAGTTGCCATGCTGAGGACGAGTTCCGCGCATAGGGCCCTCGCCTGACCACCGCTCGCATGAAGGCGTCGCTCCGGTGAGAGGTCGGCATGCATGACGACCAGCTTCTTCTCGGCAGCCACGTTCCTGGCCAGCGTCAGAAAGAATGTCTTGCCCGAACCATACTCTCCGATCACAAATCGAACGGCGGAACCGCCTTCGGAAATGCGCGTCACGTCACGCACCGTCTCCGTGACCTCGCGGGAACGTCCAACCTGGACATGGCGTATGCCCAGCCGGGGCACAACGCCGGCACGAAGGGCTTGGATCGCCGCATCACGTTCCTTGGCAGGTATTGTGGCCATCTATCAATAGGCTCCGTTAATGAAGGTCAGCTTCGGCCGAGCTTGAATGTGACTGGGCCGCCGCGATTTTGGGAATGTCTTGTGACAGTAGCGCAAGATTGACCGTGACAGGGTTTCCGTCCTCAACCAATGCATCCCCGTACAAATCGAAACCCCACTCGTTGATAGCCTCCATGGCGCCGTCGGGCATCAGGCCGACTTCGGTCGCGGCTGCATCGAATTCCTGGCGCGTCCATTCGGCTGATGTGACCAGTTTGGTCAAGAGTTTAGTATGCTCGGCGTCCAGGTCCAAACAATGGCCTCCGGCAGCGCGTGGCGGCATTTCAGGTACCGGTTCACTTTCGGCAAAAATGTCTGCGAGCATTGCTGACACCCGCTGGGTGTCCGCGCGTATACGCTCAAGCCGATCCTTATCCGGGCCGTTGGGTCTGGCAGCTGGCGGACGCGGGATGGGATGCAATACCTCAGGTTCCTCGTCCGAGATAGCAACAGGTTCGTCGACACCAGCGTTGGCCGCGCCAATTCCTGCATGCAATCCAATGTAGAGCGTGGTGCGTGGCACACGTAAAGCATCGTGAATCGCCTCCAACACGGCGACTTGTGACTTATCGACACTACCGCTGGCGCCAGCGACGACTGTGGCGGACCACGCGCAAAACTCGCGTTCCTCCAATGTGGCCTCACCCAGCATGCGCTTTACCCTGGCCAGGCTGACATTGTTCGTGCGGTACCAGGCCAGTCGGGCGCGCAATCTGATGATTTGGTCCATTGGCAACGCCAGCCGAGACGGAAACTGGGACAACCAGAATTCTTCGGCATTCTCGGCAACATTCGTGTTCATCTTCACGACGCCGGCCACCAGCATGGCTGCTGCGCTTGCGACAATTATTGGGCGCGACTGGTGGTTGCCTGTGGAACGGAAAACCTGGACGACGGTCGTGTCTTCCAGTCGTTCAGTCGTGTCCTCTGGCCCCGGCTCCATAGCGTAACCTACGACAGACAGCGCGTCACTGATCAGCCTGCGATCACGGACGGTCCACTTTGTGCTGTCCGCGCCGATTGCGCGCTTGGCAATCTCTCCGAACGATACCGGTGCTGGCGACGGGAGGTCCTCAAGCCAACGCCTGTCTTCTGGGGCGATGTCGGCATGCAATTCCGGTGGGGCATCAATCAGACCTGCAATCGAAGAGGCCCGGTTGGGGTAGTAGGTCAGCATCTTGGCGTAGGGAACCAAATCATTGGCTACTGTGTCAGCGAGCATCAGAAGGTGGGTCCAGTTCAGCATCACCGGGTCGGGTAAACCTTTTAGACCTATACGTGCGGTGAGATCTACAACAAGGCCTGCACTGGCTCCACGGTAAACAAGCTCAAGGTGGGAATCCTTGCGGTTGCGGACGACGAAGCCCGCAGGAAATGTCGCGTCAAATCTCGCTCGAAGGACTTTCAGGAAGGGCGGCCGTCCTTTGTCGAGCACATGGCGGTGGGTCGACCAGAATTCACGAATCCCAAACAATGCCGCGGCAGCGAGTTCGAAGCGGAGTGGTCTGCCTGCAACCACCTCACGTGCAATAGCGGTCTTCAGGGATAGAGGCATGTCCCCATATGGTATTGCCAGATCCGGGACGGTTAGCGGCCCGCTCTGGTTGCCGACACCTCGGACGAATTGCACCGCCTCGATTAGGTTTTGACTATAGCGATCGAAAGACCTGTTGGAATGATAAAGTGACCGAAGTCTTTCCAATTCCTGCACGAGCGCCTGGATCTCAGCAGGCGGCGGAGTATCGAGTAAAAGGCGCCTTTCCAGGCCGTAGAAGTAGAGAAACACATAGCCGATATCAATGTCCGTAGATTGTTTTCCTGATGCCAGCCAGTCCAGGTAGCGCTTGCGGCAATCGGGAGACGCCCCCTGATATGACGGCCAATATCCTAGAGGTCCGGCTGTTCCGGCGGACCCCACGGGAAGCCTGGGGTCGATAAAGCAGCCATCGTGTTGGCCGTATTGCTCAGAAGGCTTCCCAACGTAGATCATCCCGCCCGGAATCACCGTCCTTCCAATGGTGACTTGCGTGCCGGGTGGATGCCACGTTCCGGTGGACTTTGTGGCTGGAGTTGCCTCCCTCTCGGGGACCGGGGCCAGAGATTCGCTTGGGATGCGGAAATCTATGCTTTCGACGATCGTCTTGTTTTGCTTGCCGGTGGATGCCGCGGGGCTTGGGCGCGGTTCGGAGACGCCGGTTGCGTCCGCCCGCTTGGGATTGCCGGATAGCGATGACGGATGAATTTTGAACCTGAACGCGGACGGGAACCAGGTTTTCCTGGCTTCTGTGGCCGGGGCTTCCGTCGTCGCCGGGACCAGGGATTCGCTTGGGATGCGAAAATCCACATGCTCTATGATCGTCCTGTTGTAGTCGTCGGCGGTTGCCGAAGGCCGTGGGCTTGGTTCGGGGCTTCCGCCTGTATCGGCGCGCTTCGGGTTACCGGATAGCGACGATGGAGGAATTCTGAACTTCATCCCAGGTGCCGACTTGGTCGAAGTCTTCTGGGTGCGGGGCTGGGCTGCATTACGGCCTTTAGCTCGTTTGCGTCGGCGGGAACGTCCTACTATTCCCACCGCAACAAGGATACCAAGGAAAGTTAGGATGCCGCCCCAACCCCCTCCTTGCGATGACGACGGCCGCGGGGGCGCCTGGGAGGGATCAGTCATCGGCGCGCTGGGTTCCGTCGGTGCGGCGGCAGTTGGGGCTGAAGGCTTGGCAGGAGGTTCGGCGTCTGGAACAACCTTGGCGGCTGGCTGGGGTTTCTGGCTCGTTCGCGCCTCTGCTGGCTGCCCCTTAGGTTCGGACGGCGTTGTGGCTGGCGGCGGCGCAACTGGCTCGGCGTAGACCGCGAGTGCCGCCGTGGGGACCCAGAAGGAACCAGAGGGCCCAACAGTGCCGCGGTGGCCAATATACGTTAGTCCGTTGTAGTTCCCGCTCAACGTCACCCACTGTCCCACGGGCGAGAGCTTTACGCATTGGCCGTCGGCGACGTTCCGGGCAAGCCATTGTGGGTCAAAACGCGCAGGGTTTAATGGGTTGTTTATTGAAGCAGCAGCGTTTGGATCAAAGCATCCCCATACAGTGCGGCTGAGGTGGGCCAATGTTTCCGCAGCCGCTTCATGGCCCAGCATCCCGCAGCATACACACATAAGCAGGCGGGCTCGATGCCATTTCCGAAGTGAGTACGAGGGCTTGGTCCCCATAAGGCGGGCCTCCTGTTGCCCATGGGTACAGAATACCTTCGAACCAAAACTGGCACAACCGAACGTTGCCACAACATTCCAGACTATGCCGGACGGACCCGGGATGCCATCGCATCAAGGGCCGAGCGAAGGTCCCCGCCAGCGAGCGCAACGACCCTACCGGCATGCAGCCTGTGACCGGCCTTGACATAAGCCACCGCGTTCCAGATATTCCAGTTACACCCACCACATCATCGCAGGGACTCCATGGGCATGAACCTGATGGCCCGATACAGTATCCCCTCCGTCGATCGGCCCGCAACGGCCCTGGGCGCGGAGGTGCTGAATGGCCGGACTCCAACCGACCACATCGAGGTCACCATCACCCACGCCGACGGCACCCGTCAGGCGGTGGTCCTGTCGCCAGCGGCCGCGGAGATCATCGGCGACCTTCTGGCAACATTGTCCGTCGCCGAACAGGTGGCCGTGCTGGCCGACGACGCCGAGGTGTCGCCGGAAGACGCCGCCGCGATCCTCGGTATCTCCCGTCCGCTGGTGCGGCGCCGCATGGACTCGGGCAGGCTGCCGTTTCGCCGCGTCGGGTCGCACCGGCGCCTCAGGCTGTCCGACGTGCTGGAGCTTAAGCGCGCCGAAGCACCCGTGCGGCAGGCATTGAGCGAACTGCAAGCCGATACGGACGACCTGATCGCCCATGGCCTCTGACGGCGCGCCGCCGATCGTCCTGTACGACGCGAACGTCCTGTATCCCTTCCACCTGCGGAACTTGCTCGTGCAACTGGGGGTCAACGACATCGTCGAGCCGCGCTGGACCGACCTGATCCACGACGAATGGATCCGAAATATCGCCGCGGCGGGCGCTGCCGACCGGGACCGCCTCTTACGCACGCGCGACATCATGAAGCGGGTCCTGCCCGGCGCCGATGTCACCGGCTTCGAACCCCTGATCGACACCCTGTCGCTACCCGATCCGGGTGACCGTCACGTCCTCGCGGCGGCGATCGCGGGCGGCGCGGAAGCCATTCTCACGTTCAACATCAGGCACTTTCCCGCATCGGCGCTCGAATCCTTCGGCATAACCTGCCGGGAGCCGGACGCGTTCTTGTGCGGCCTTTACGACTGCGACCCGGAGGCGGTCCTGGCGGCGACCGACGCAGCAAGGCTCAACCTGAGCCGGACAGCCCCCGACCACGCCATGTTCATCGATGCCGTCGCCCGGCAAAGCCTGCCGGAATTTGCGCACCGGCTGCGCCAAGCCCGGTTCGGCTGCTAGCCCCCCTACACATGCAACCCCGGCGCCTCATGCCCCGTCCGAGCCACATACTCCGTATACCCGCCGCCATACTGGTGCACCCCCTCCGGCGTCAGCTCCAGCACCCGGTTCGACAGTGCCGCCAGAAAATGCCGATCATGCGAAACGAACAGCATCGTGCCCTCAAAAGCCGACAACGCCCCGATCAGCATCTCCTTCGTCGCGATATCCAGATGGTTCGTCGGCTCGTCCAGCACCAGAAAGTTCGGCGGATCATACAGCATCAGCGCCATCACCAGCCGCGCCTTCTCGCCCCCCGACAGCACCCGGCAGCGCTTGCCGATCTCATCGCCCGAGAACCCGAACGCCCCCGCCAAAGACCGCAACGACCCCTGGCCGGCATGCGGAAACGCCCCCTCCAGCGTCTCCCACACCGTGCTCTCGCCATCCAGCAGGTCCATCGCGTGCTGCGCGAAATACCCCAGCTTCACGCTGCCGCCCAGCACAACCGAGCCGGCATCCGGCTCCGTCGTCCCCGTCACCAGCTTCAGCAACGTCGATTTCCCCGCCCCGTTCACGCCCAGCACGCAGCAGCGCTCCCGCCGCCGCACCAGCAGGTCCAGCCCCTCATAGATCACCCGGCTGCCGTAGCGCTTATGCACCCCCCGCAGCTTCGCCACGTCCTCCCCCGAGCGCGGCGCCGGAGCGAAATCGAACGCCACCGAAACGCGCCGCTTCGGCGGCTCCACCCGGTCGATCTTCTCCAGCTTCTTCACCCGGCTTTGCACCTGCGCCGCGTGCGAGGCGCGTGCCTTGAACTTTTCGATGAAGTTGATCTCCTTCGCCAGCATCGCCTGCTGCCGCTCGAACTGCGCCTGAAGCTGCTTTTCGTTCAGCGCGCGCTGCTGTTCGTAGAATTCGTAGTCGCCGGAGAACTCCGTCAGACACCCGCCATCGATCTCGATCACCTTGTTGATGACGCGGTTCATGAACTCCCGGTCATGCGAGGTCATCACCAGCGCGCCGTCGAACCCGGCCAGGAACGTCTCCAGCCAGATCAGGCTTTCCAGGTCCAGATGGTTGCTCGGCTCGTCCAGCAGCATGACGTCGGGGTTCATCAGCAGGATGCGCGCCAGCGCCACGCGCATCTTCCAGCCGCCGGACAACACCCCGACATCGCCGTCCATCATCTCCTGGCTGAACCCCAGGCCGTCCAGCACCTCGCGCGCCTTGCCCTCCAGCGCGTAGCCGCCGAGTTCCTCGAAGCGCGCCTGCACATCCCCGAACCGCTCGATAATCGCCTCCAACTCATCCGACCTATCCGGATCGGCCATCGCGTGTTCCAGCTCAGCCAACTCCGCCGCCACCACGCTGACCGCGCCGGCGCCGTCCATCACTTCGGCGACGGCGCTGCGGCCCGCCATCTCGCCGACGTCCTGGCTGAAGAAGCCGATGGTGGTGCCGCGATCGACCAGGATCTGGCCGCCGTCGGGTTCCTCCTGCCCGGTGATCATGCGGAACAGCGTGGTCTTACCGGCGCCGTTGGGGCCGACGAGGCCGATTTTCTCGCCTTTCTGCAACGCGGCGGAGGCCTCGATGAAGACCAGGCGGCTGCCGTTCTGCTTGCTGATGGTGTCCAGGCGAATCATAGGTCCTCGGGTGCTCACGCGGTTGCGGGGGGCTTATAGCAACTTGCTGAGGCCGCGCACCGCCGCGCGGGTATTTCGTTTGCGTCCCACGGGAGGACGCAGGAATGAGCGGCACGAAGACGGCTCTGGTGCTGGGCGCCACCGGCGGTATCGGCGGCGAGACGGCGGCGGCGCTGCTGCGGCATGGCTGGCACGTCGTGGCGATGCTGCGGCGCGACGCGGGCGCCGCGGCACTCGCGGACGCCACGCGGGTCACCGGCGATGCGTCCAACGCCGCCGACGTGCGCCGCGCCGCCGAGGGCGCGCAGGTCATCGTCCATGCCGTCAATCCGCCGGGCTATCGCGACTGGGACAAGCTCGTGCTGCCGATGATCGACAACAGCATCGCGGCGGCGAAGGCGGTCGGCGCCCGTGTCGTGCTGCCCGGGACGATCTACAATTACGGCTCCGATGCGTTCCCGCTGCTGGCCGAGGACTCGCCTCAGCATCCGGTGACCCGGAAGGGGCAAATCCGGGTGGAGCTCGAGCGGGGGCTGGAGGCGGCCAGCCGCGCGGGAGCGCCGGCGCTGATCGTCCGCTTCGGCGATTTCTTCGGCCCGGCGCCGGGCAACAACTGGTTCAGCCAGGCGCTGGTCACGCCGGGCAAGCGCCCGGGCGCGATCACCTATCCGGGGCGGAGCGGCATCGGCCACGCCTGGGCCTATCTGCCCGACGCGGGCGAGACGATCGCGCGCCTCCTTGATCGGCAGGACGAACTCGAGCCGTTCGCCCGGTTCCACTTCGGCGGCGTATGGGATGCGGACGGGACCGCGATGGTGCGCGCGATTGCGGACGCCATCGGTCGGCCTGATACGAAGGTGAAGGCCCTGCCCTGGCTGTTGCTTGGTGCCGCGGGTCTGGTCAAGCAGACGCCGCGGGAGCTTTACAAGATGCGCTATTTGTGGAGGACGCCGATCCGGCTCGATAACCGCAGGCTGGTCGCGTTTCTTGGCGAAGAGCCGCACACACCGCTTGCGGATGCCGTGCGAACGACGCTTTCGGCTCTGCGTGTGAGCTGAGGGCAACTGCTTCGCTTCCGCCTCCGACAAGGTTGCACACCGAACCTCCTGAGCCAGCCGGCGAAATTGCCATTGCGCAACTCTCTGGCAGGCGGCTACTGTCGCATTTCTGATTAGCCGGCCTTTCGGAGTAAATCGGATGAGCGGAATAATTGCGCTCGTATCCACGCTTCCCACTCTGGGGCGTTTTGCAATAATCATGGCACTCGTCGCGATCGTTCCTTTCGCGAGCCGAAGCTGCCGGCTGCCCGCCTGTGTCGGATTCATCCTCGTCGGCGTCCTGGTCGGCCCGCACGTTCTGGGCGTCGTTCCGCAGCACGATGAGATCGCCGACTTCCTCGCCGATCTCGGCAAGCTGCTGCTGATGTTTTTCGTCGGGCTGGAGATCGACTTGCGCCAGTTCGCCGCCCAGAAGGGCCGATCGATCGCATTCGGACTCCTGACCTTCGCTTTCCCGATGGCAGCGGGCACGGCGGCAGGCCTTGCGTTCGGCTATGCGCCCGTCGCCGCCATCCTCATCGGCTCGCTGCTCGCCTCGCACACGCTGATCGCGTTTCCAATCGTTTTAAGCGCGGGTCTGGGAAGCCGGCCCGCGGTGGCCGTGACGGTCGGCGCCACTGTGCTGACGGACATGCTGTCGCTGCTTGTCCTCGCCGCCTGCCTGGCTGCACATAGAAACGGTTTCGATCCCATAACGCTCGTCGTGCAGGTTGCCGAGCTCGCGGCCTTTGCATTCGTGGTTGTCTTCGGATTGACCATCCCGGCCCGATGGCTCGATCGCCGGCTCGGCGGTAACGAGGAAGCGCGGTTCGCGGTCCTTCTCGTCGTCGTGTGTGTCGCCGCGACCCTCGCAGAGGCAATCGAACTGGAAGGCATCATCGGCGCTTTTCTCGCCGGACTTGCGGTCAACCGCACGGTGCGCGGAACGGAGGCGCGGCACCGGTTGGAGTTCGTGGGCCGCGCGTTTTTCATTCCCGCCTTCTTCGTGGTGACAGGGTTCCTGGTCGATCTCCAAATCCTTGGAAAGACACTCCTGACCGGATTGCCGCTTGTTCTTGCCATCGTCGGCGGCCTGATCGCGGCAAAATGGATTGCCGCGGAAATTGCAGGCCGTCTCTGGAGCCTGTCGCCGACGGACCGTGGCCTGATGGCGTCCCTGACCATTCCGCAAGTCGCAGCCACGCTCGCCGCCGCCCTGGTCGGCTACGACGCGGTGAACGCCGCGGGTGTGCGCCTGCTCGATCAGCGCATGCTCAATACCGTGCTTGTGCTTGTCGTTGTGACATCGATCTTGGGGCCTATACTGACGGAAGTTTATGCGCGCCGCTTGTCACCCGGCAGCATCGGGGCGGAGCATGGCACCGGTGCTCTGCCGGTGGATGCCCTGGCCTCGGACGTTTCGTCCCTATGACGGGGCGTTTCGGGTTTCTCATCCCCTTAATTCTTCTGCTGGGCTGTGTCGCCCCCACGCAGTCCACGAACAAGCCGCTGCGCTTCGACGCGCACGGCCGGCCTGATTTCGAATCGAACTACGGCTTGGCCCCTTATGCCGAGAAGGTCGCGGCGAACGAGCTGACGTCGGCCGACGCAGCGGGCAGCGATATTCTGCTGTTTGTGACGTTCTCGGGCGGCGGCAAGCGGTCCGCTGCCTTCGCGCACGGAGCATTGCGCGGATTGCGGGATGTGCGCCTGCATCCGCCAGACGGCAGACCGATCAGCATGCTCAACGCCCTGGACTATCTCGCCGGAGTATCCGGCGGCAGCTTCCCGGCAGCGCATTTCGGCCTGTATCGGGACAAAAGCTTCGATACCTTCCCGACGGATTTCCTGCACGTCGATCTCAACGCCTATATCTGGGGCATCTACCTGCTGCCGTGGAACTGGTTCTGGCTGGTCGACCCGGCGACCGGCACCAACGACTATATGGCGCGCGTCTACGACAAGCTGATGTTTCACGGCGCGACGTTCGGGGATCTCCTGAAAAGGGGTCGGCCGATCGTTTCGGTGACCGCAACGGATATTGCCAATGGCGCAACGTTTCCGTTCCTTGGGACGAATTTCGGCCTGCTCTGTTCCGACCTGAACTCCTATCCCGTCGCGGACGCCGTCGCGGCGAGCAATGCTTTCCCCGTGCTGTTCAGCCCGGTCACCCTGCGAAACTATGCTGAGAGGTGCCACGGGTTGCGACCACCGCTCGCCTCGGCCCCGTCAGCAACCCTGCCCGAAACCGAATCAGCGGCGGCGCGGCGGCGTGAGCTTTCCCGATTGCACGATGTCTATGCGGACCCGGAGCGCACCCGGTGGGTACACCTTTCGGACGGCGGCATAGCGGACAATCTGGCGCTGCGCGGCTTGCTCAACTTCTTTATCGGCCTGCAGGCGGAGGGGGATCTATTTCGCAAGGTTGCCCTGAGCACACGGCGCATCCTGGTCATCAGCGTCGATGGCGAAGCAGCGCCGCCCTCTGGTCTTGGGCGCAAACGGTTCGTTGGCGGACTGATGGAAGTAGTGTCGGCGGCAACCGGGACGCAGATCGACGCTTACAATTTTGAAACGCTCGCCCTGGCCCGGGAACAGGTGCAGCATCTGACCGATCGGGTTCGCGCGGAGCGCTGCGCGGCGGGGCCGATGATCAGCGGACACAAGTGCGAAGATGTGCGCGGAACGCTGGTGCATCTGGCGCTTTCCGACATTCATGATCCCGAGTGGCGGGACCGCCTGTCGTCGATTCCAACCGGACTCACAATTCCCAATGACGATTCCGACGCGCTCGTTCGTTACGGGGAAGAGCTGGTGGGCAGCAATGCGACGATCAATGCCATTGCCGCCGATGCGGATTTTCCCCCCCGCGGACCTGCGGTGATTACGTTTCCCAAGCGCCGCCAACCGGAATCACGTCCGGGCTGGGGCATGCTCAGCCCCGGCGCCGAACCCGGCCCTATCGCCGGCCGGTAGAACAGGACTCGCGTTGCCGAAGTCGCGGTACGGCCAAGGCCGTGGCGATGTCAGTTATGGCAGGACGAACTGGACGAGAATGTGCCGGCATTGGCGCCGCTGGATGACGTGCTGCCGCCGCTGCAACTCATGTGGCTCAGGTCCGGGCCGCTGTCGTTGAGTTGATCCTGCTGGTGCTGCTGATAGGCCGCGCGCTGCGCATCGCCGGAGGCGCTATGCGGATTTGGATCGGGGTAGTTCTTGTCGTTGAACTGGCTGCTGGTGAACCCGGGACCGCCGCTCATGTCCGGCATGCCGAGGTTTCCGTGCGGCAACGACGACGGATCGCAGCCGGCGAGCAGCAGCAAAACGCCAATGGCGAGGCGCGGGCTCATTGCGATAGCGTCCCGGCGTGTTCCATCCTGTCCATGTCATCCTGGATCGAGTTGCGGACGGCATCCACCGGGTTCGCGGACGCCGGAGTAGGATATTGCGGCGGCGACCAGGCCGCGGCGCTTGAGGAGGTGTCGCTGTAGGCGCCCTGGTGGGTCGTTCGGTCCCAGGCATCCTGATCGGCCGCGTCCTTCCGGGCCTTGATCGCGGCATTCTGGCGGTCGGTTGCGGCCTGTTGGGCGGCTGCGGCACGCCGATCGGCGGCCTGCTGAGCCTGTCGCTGGGAGGCGGTGGTCATCATGCAACTGGCAAAGGCATCGGTAGAAGGCTGGAAGCCGTAGCCGATACATCTGTTCTGGTCGTCGGCACGCTGCGCGGCGGCCATGGCGGCCTGCTGCTCGGGCGTGGGGCCGCAAGCGGCGAGCAGGATTACTGTAATGGCCAGGAATTTATTCGCCACCGCACTCATGTCGCGCTCCTCTGCTGAGTCGTCTCCGCACAGTGGCGCAACCCGGCGATTGCGAGGAAATATCCCGGCGGGCACTACGAGTTCATGCGCGCGAGGTATATTAAACCGGCTTCCGTCAGGCGCTGTCAATGCGTTTTGATGTGACTTCGCGGAACCGTTTACACTACGTCCCGTGGACGCGATTAAGACCGGATAACCCGCCGGGGGTCTTCTATTCTGACAGCGATCCGGGACCGCTGACGAACGGACTGCCGCGGAGATAAAACCGCAGCAGGCGGCTCGCATCTCGCGAAATGCCGATCCTGACGCTCCGCCCGATTTCGGAAGGTTCGTGGTCACGGCAACTGAGCCAAAGAGGTCCTTCCCGGCAAAGATCGATCCCGTCAAGCCCACGATCGATCCGCAATGCCGCAGCCAGCCGTCCCGGGCCCCGCGCCAGGTCGCGCAAGCGCTCGATGCCGCGATTCAACTGCATGATCGGGATTCCGTCGAGCGGCTCGAGCGCCCGGATCAGGACGCCGGCGCCGATCCCTGGCACCTCGCTGGAGACATTCAACATGTATGAGGTGCCGTAGGCGAGATAAACATAGGCGTGCCCGGTCTCGAGAAACAGCGAACGATTGCGCGGAGTCAGCCCCCGGAAGGCGTGCCCGGCGGCATCGCCGACGACATACGCCTCCGTTTCGACAATAATACCGCTGGCGACGCCTTCCGGCAACGCCCGCACCAAGACTTTGCCAAGAAGATAGCGGGCGAGAGAAACCGTATCGATTGGCAGGTCCGAGCGAGCGAGCGGCGGACGGCCATCCATACCTTCAGGGCATCCGCTCGACCCATTGCGCACGCGAAGGCCCCGGCTCGAAGGGATCGCCGAAATACTGGGTCTCCCGGGCGACCTTCCCGTCGAGGAACTCCATGATGCTCACGGTGTAAGACGGCCGCCCGTCATAGGTTATGACATATTCAGTGACCCACAGGCCGCCCGAGCCGGTTATCCGCCGCACGGTGAAGCGTTTGCGGTTCGGCTGCGCCGCGCGGGACCACTGAATCTTCTGCCGCCCGCGGATGCGCTCGCCCGATTGCGGGTATTCGAGCACCGCGTCCTCCCGGTAAATCCGGTGCTCCGCCTCGAAGTCGTTCGCATCGGAGGCGGCCCAGTGGCGATCCAGAGCCGCGCGGATCTCTTGGTCTTGCATGCCAAATCTCCTTTGCCATCGCCATCATCGTTTCGTCCCGCGACGCACCGGGCACGTCCTCATGACCGGGATACGCCTGAAGCCGGAAGCATTTTATTCAGCTCCGATCCGGGCGCCTTTCTCTGCAACGGATCGCTTCATCAGCAGCACAACAAACACCAACGCCACCATGACAACCGCCAGAACCCAAAAGACATCGAAGTAGGCGAGCGCCGATGCCTGCTGCTCGCGCAGGTTGGACAGCGCCTGCAAGGCCAGTTGCTGCGCGGCGACCGGATCGCCGGTTTGCTGAAGGAACGGTCCGGAGACCTGACCAAGGAAGCTATGCGCCGCCGGGTTGAAGGGATCGAGCGATTCACCCAGACGCAGGCTGTGGAACTGGTCGCGGCGCTCCTGCATCGTCTGAGCCAGCGAGGTCCCGACGCTGCCGCCCTCGTTGCGCAGCAGGCTCAGCACGCCGACCGCCGCTCCGCGCAGCGCGATCGGCGTATAGAGGTAGGCCGCCACGTTTGCGGGCGCGAAGCACATCGCAAGCCCGACGATCAGCACCACGCGCGGCCAGACGGCCTCGCCCGGACTGATATCCAGGTTCATCTGCGACATCCAGTAATTCCCCGCCGCCATGGTCAGGAGACCCGCGGCGATCAGCCACCGCGCATCGGTTCCGCGGCCGAGCGTAAGCCCCACGAACGGCATCGTAACGACGGCGAAGAACCCGGCCGGCGACATGACAAGTCCGGCGCTCAGCGCATCGTAGCCGAACAGCGTCTGGAGCAAGGCCGGCAACGTGGTGCTGGCGGCATACAGCACCGCATACGCGCAAAAGATGATGAGGCAGCAGGCGGTGAAATTCCGCTCCCGCAAGGGCCGGAAGTTGACCACGGGACTCGCATGCCGCAGTTCCCAAAGGACCAGCCCGGCCAGGCCCGCGGCGAACAGCACCACCAGCGTCTGCACACGCCAAAACGGGTCGCCGAACCAGTCCCATTCCTGGCCCTTGCTCAGCGTTACCTCCCAACAGACAATGACGATGACCAGCAGCGACAGTCCGACGCCGTCAAAGCTGAACGGTCGCTTTCGCAACTCCATGCGCTGTGCCGTCAGGTAGTCGGGGTCTCGCAGCGTAAGGGCGCACGCACCCAGCGCCAACAGGCCGGTGGGGACGTTGATCCAGAAAACCCAGCGCCAAGTATAGTCGTCGGTGATCCAGCCGCCGAGCGTCGGGCCGACGACAGGCGCGATCAGCGCGGCCAGGCCGAACAGCGTCATGGCCATGCCTTGCCGCTCGGGTGGGAAGGCGTCCAGCAGCACGCCCTGGCTCGACGGCTGAAGACCGCCGCCGGCCAGGCCCTGGAGCACGCGGAACAGGATCAGTTGCCCCAGCCCCGTGGCCATGCCGCACAGCCCCGAGGCGAGGGTAAATACCGCGATCGAAAGCAGGAAGTAGTTCCGGCGCCCAAGATGCGCGATCAGCCAGCCGGTGATCGGCAGGATAATTGCGTTGGCGGCAAGGTAGCTGGTGATGACCCACTCGCCGTCATCGACCGTGGCCGACAGTCCGCCCGCGATATAGCGCAGCGCCACCACCGCGATCGTCGTATCAAGCACCTCCATGAAGGTTGGCACCACGACAACAGCGGCGACAATCCAGGGGTTTGTCGCCGCACCGGTGCCGGATTTCAGCGGCGCCGATGACAAAACCGCGCCGGTCATTGTGTTGTGCCCGACGCGCTGGCGGTCGGACCGGGGATCGGAGACTGCGGCCCGTAGGCCTGGAGAAACTTCCCGGCATCGGGTCCGCTTGGCGGCTTATTGATAAAGACATATGGCACCACCGACGTGCCGATGAACAGCGGTGTCTGATCGGCGTCGTAATCAACGAGATCGATCCGGACCGGCAACCGCTGCACCACCTTGACGAAATTGCCCGTGGCATTCTCCGGCGGCAGCAACGCCAAAGTCGATCCCGTCCCCATTGTGAAGCCGGAAACCCTGCCCTCGAAGACGTGCTTGCCGCCGTACATGTCCACGTACAGATCAACGGGCTGCCCGATGCGCAGGTCGCGCAACTGCGTTTCCTTGAAGTTGGCGTCAACCCAAATTTCATTCAGCGAACGAATCGCCATCAGGTTCTGTCCGACCTGGACGAAATTGCCAGGATTGACGTTGCGCCGCGTGACGACGCCGTCGATCTCCGCTGTAATGTCGCAGTAACGAAGATCCAGTTCGGCCTGAACCAGATCGCGCCTGGCGGCCTCGAGTTTCGCCTCGGCCTGCCTGACGGCCGGGGCATTGGCCGCGAACCGGGCGAAGGTAGTGTCGACGTCGCCCAGCTTATAGAACTGATCGAGCATCGCTTTCGGCCCCTGGTCGAACGCATGCACGACGCCGAGCTGCGCGGCACTTTGAATAAGCTCCGCCTGCGCCTGGAGAACGGACGAAAACGTCTCGTCAATATCGGCCGGCACCTGGCCGAGATCGCCGCCGCCATCCGGTTGCACCGGCAGCCCCAACGAGGCGCGGATCTGGTAGACTTCGGCCAGCGTCTGGGCGAGTTCCGCGCCAGCCGTCGTCAGTTCAGCCTGTCGCTGATCGTAGACCTCCCGCGACACATCGTCCCGGGCGACGAGCTGCTTCGCCCGATCGAATTCAAGCTGCGCCAGCGTCAGCGCGGCCTTGCTCTTGGCAACACCGGCGACCCGCGCGTGCAGCAGCGCTACCTGATTGTCGACGTTTTGGACGGCGCGTTGCAGGTCCCAGCGCCGGCCCATTGCCTCCGCTTCGATCGCGCGCGCCGCCGCGGTGGCTGCTAGCAGGTCGGCGTTGGCGGTGTCCACCGCTGCCTGCTTTTCGGCGACGGCAACCCGGAACGGCTCCTTGTCCAGTTCAGCGAGGCGATCCCCCGCATGTACGCGGTTGTTGTCATCCACCAGAACGCGGGAAATCTGTCCCGCCACGCGCGGCGCCACAAACGTCACGTGGCCGTTCACGTAGGCGTCGTCCGTGGAAGCGGTGTTGAGCATCTCCTCAACCCGGGGGATACCGAACACCAGGAGAGCTGCGAAGACCGCAACACCGAGCCCGCCGAACAGAAGCTTTCGCTTCCCCGTTGCCTTTCGGGCGTCGGGCTGCGTGGATTTCACCGCCGCAGCATCGCCCTTATCTTTCGTCTGCACATCGATCGAAGCGGGACTGTGGCTTTGCTCGGTCATGTCGGGCACCCGTTGCAAACGGGACGAAACGGTGCGCCGCAAGGCCGCCGCTCGTCGTTACAAACAAGAAACCTCGGCCGCCGGTAAAAGCCGGCGCATTCCGGCGGCCATCCTGGAAGGAGCACTTCATCCGCGGCGTAGCGAATCAGGCTACCAGCCACCGGGCTACCCGTCACTGTCGTCACTGATCGCCGCCACGAAGACCGGGAACAAGAATGCGCGATTGGCATCGGCAAGCCTCGATTGCGGCTCGTGCCAGGCGTGATCTGTGTGCTTGATTTTCGCACCTGGCGAAAATCCGGCGGGGGCCTGCCCACACGCAATCGCTGCGGCTGGCCTCGAACAAAGGAGTATGAGCATGGCAAGCTCCGATGCGCTTCGCTACACGAGGATTCCTCTCGCCCACGGATCCGGCACGATTCCCGCCGTCGGGTTCGGCACCCTGATCCCCGATCCCTTGGCGACCAAACAGGCTGTAAAGACCGCACTGGACGTGGGATTCCGGCATCTCGACTGTGCCGAACGATACCGCAATGAAGACGCGGTTGGCGACGCGATGCAGGCGGCGTTGACGGCGGGAACAATTCGCCGGGACGAGGTTTTCGTTACGACGAAACTATGGAACACCAACCACCGTCCTGAACGGGTCAAACCCGCCTTTGATGCGAGTTGCCGGCGACTGCAAGTCGACCATATCGATTGCTATCTCATCCATACCCCGTTTGCCTTTCAACCCGGGGACGACCAGGATCCGCGGGACCAGCAAGGTCATGTCATCTACGATGCCGGGGTGACTTTGGTTGACACATGGCAGGCGCTCGAGCGCCTCGTTGACGGCGGTCAATGCAAGTCCATCGGCTTATCCGATGTCACTTTGGAGAAACTTCGCGAAATCGTTGCGGTTGCGCGAATCAAGCCCGCCGTGGTGCAAGTCGAGTCCCATCCGTACCTCCCTGAATGGGAGCTGCTTGAATTCTGCCGGGAGCACGGAATCGTACTGCTGGCGTTCGCAGCGTTGGGACACGGTTTGACCCCGAAGTTGGTTGATGACCCTGTGATCACAGCCATCGCGCGGCGGGTTCGCAAAACGCCGGCCCAGGTTGCGCTGGCCTGGGCCGTACAACGTGGCACAGCCTTCCTGACCACCTCGACCAAGCCTGACTATATCCGCGAGAACTTTGAGATATCGGCCCTGCCAGAAGACGCCATGCGCGAAATCGGAGAGGGCATCAGGACGAACGTCCGCTTCAACGCGGTGGTGGCGACCGGCGTGCCCGGCTTTATCCCCCGAGCCGGTTGACCTGAACTCCGAAGGTTCACAGATGGCTGTTGTCGTTTCGGTTAACGTTGGATTTCCCCGGGACGTGACGTGGCAAGGAAGGACCGTCCGGACGGGGATCTGGAAGCAGCCTGTAACAGGGCGGATTTTCGCAGGCAGGCTGAATCTCGCCGGCGACGGCCAAGGGGACACCGCCGGCCATGGCGGCGAGCAACGTGCGATCATGGTCTACCAGCTCGACTCCTACCGCTATTGGGCGGACTACCTTGGACGGCCGGATCTTGTGCCGGGGATTTTTGGCGAGAACCTCACAGTGGAGGGCCTCCCCGATGCCGACGTCTGTATCGGCGATCGTTTCCGGATCGGTAGTGTCGTCGTCGAGGTCAGCCAGCCACGCGACACCTGCTACCGCGTCGGCATCAGGCTGGAACGTCCGGAGATGCCGGCGCTCCTGGTTTCGCACCGGCGGCCAGGTTTTTATCTCCGCGTCATCCAGGAAGGCGAACTTGCCGCCGGCGATCCCATCGAGAAGCTCTCGCAAGGCCCCGAGCGCATGACAGTCGCCGAGATCGATGCACTGCTTTACTCGGCTGAGCACCCGCTCGAAGCCTTGCGCCGCGCCGCCCGCATTCCGGCGCTCAGTCCGGGGTGGCAGCGCTCGATGCAGACGCTGGCCGAAGCTGCCGAAGCGGGACGCACGACGGGCAACGCCGGCCTCGGCCCCGGCGCGTCGGCGCCCCTCGCATGGCGCGGCTTCCGCCCGCTTGTTGTCGCGGACTCGCGCGAGGAGAGCGTGGACGTCCGATCATTCGCGTTCGCCGCCGAAGACGGTTCGCCGCTGCCGCCAGCCTTACCCGGCCAATATGTCGTGGTCCGCGTGCACCCGCACCCGGATGCTCCCGCCGTTACGCGGAACTATTCCCTGTGCGGTCCACAGGGGACCTATCGGATTGGCGTCAAGAACGAGCACGGTCTCGCAAGCGGGTTTCTCCACCAAAGCGTCCGGGCGGGCAGTCGCCTGGAGGTCAGCGCTCCCCGCGGTTCGTTCACGCTTGCCGACGGTGTGGCGCCCGTCGTGCTGATCAGCGCCGGTGTTGGCGTCACGCCGCTGCTGGCGATGCTGCATGCCGTGGCCGCGAGGGATGCCGCAACGCCCCGGCAGGTTTGGTGGCTGCATGCGGCCCGCGACCGGGCGCGCCATTCATTTCCCCGCGAAGCGGACGAGCTTCTCGCCGCGCTCCCGGCATCCCGGCGCTGCGTGGTCTATAGCCGGCCGGCACCCGGAGACATCCTCGGCCAGGACTTCGATCGCCCGGGCCATCTCTCGCCCCAGTTGCTTCAGGAGATCGGCGTTCCCCGCGAGGCCGGCTTCTACCTGTGCGGCCCGCCCCGCTTTCTCGATGATTTCCAAACAGGCCTGGCGAAATGGGGCAATCCCCGGCCGCGGATTCGCATGGAGGTGTTCGGACCCGGGCCGGCCCTCACGCCCGGCATCTCCGATGTCGTGGCAACCTTGCCGCATCGTCCTGACGGGCCGGCGGGCGGCGGACCCGGGGTGACGTTCTTGCGAAGCGGTCTCTCCGTGCCATGGGACAACCGCTTCGGCAGCCTGCTCGAGCTGGCCGAAGCTTGTGCCGTCCCCGTGCGCTGGTCCTGCCGTTCGGGGATTTGCCACAATTGCGAAAGTGGCTTGATCGAGGGCGAAGTCGCCTATGCGCCGGAGCCGCTGGACGCGCCCGCCGAAGGCAATGCGTTGATCTGTTGCGCAACGCCGATAACCGCGGTCGAGCTCGATCTCTGAGCGGGTCGCCAAGGTGCCGCAACAACGCTATGCGCCAGCGGTCTCAGGGCACCAGCAGGATCTTGCCGATATGCTCGCTCGATTCCATCAGCCGATGCGCATCGGCGGCCTCGCGCAATGGGAACCGCCGATCGGTGAAGGTCCGCAGTTTTCCTTGATCCCACAGCGGCCAGACCTTTTCGCGCAACGCCGCAACGATCGCCGCTTTTTGCTCCACGCTCCGAGACCGCAGCGTCGAGCCGGTGACGGTCAGGTGCTTGCGGTGGATGAGGCCGAAATCCGCCAGGACCTTCGTGCCCGCCATCAGCGCGACGAAGCACAGCCGTCCCTCGCGCGCGAGCAGGTCGAGTTCACGCGGGATGTAGTCCCCGCCCACCATGTCGAGGATCACGTCGACCCCGCTCCCGCCGGTAAACGCCTTGCCCTCGGCGACGAAGTCCCCGGTCCGGTAATTGATCGCGAGATCGGCGCCGAACTCCCGGCACGCCTGGCACTTGGCGTCGGAGCCGGCGGTCGCCAGCACCGTGCTGCCGAACGCCTTGGCGAGCTGGATGGCGGTGATGCCGATGCCGCTGCTGCCGCCCTGCACCAGGAAGCTCTCGCCCGGCTGCAGGTGCGAGCGCTCGAACACATTGGTCCAGACGGTGCAGAACGTCTCGGGCAGTCCGCCGGCATCGAACAGGCTGACGCCCGCCGGCACCGGCAGGCATTGCACCGCCGGGACGGTGACATACTCGGCGTAACCGCCGCCGGTCATCAGGGCGCACACCGCGTCGCCCTCCTGCCATTGCGTGACACCGTCGCCGCGTTGAACGACCGTGCCCGAGCATTCCATGCCCGGGATGTCCGACGCCCCCGGCGGGACCGGATAGCGGCCCTGGCGCTGGAGCGTGTCGGCCCGGTTCACGCCAGCCGCCGCGATGCGGATCAGCACCTCGCCCGGCCCGGGTTCCGGCACCGCACGGGTGGCAGGCACCAGCACCTCCGGTCCGCCGGGCTGGCTGATCTCGATGACGGTCTGCGTGGCGGGCATGGTCGATCCTTTCGTACTTTTTCGTCATGGCCCGGCTCGTCCGGGCCATCTATCCCAGCAGGGTGCCGCGAGAGGTAGCCCGGACAAGCCGGGCCATGACGTTTGCTGGAAGCGTCCCCGTCATCGGCCGCCGATAGCCTCGAGTTTCGACAGCGCATCCGCCGGAAGCTCCAACCCGACCGCCGCCAAATTCTCCCGCAAATGCCCAACTGACGACGTTCCCGGGATCAGCAGCACGTTCGGCGCCCGATGCAGCAGCCAGGCCAACGCCACCTGCATCGGGGTCGCGCCAAGCTCCTGCGCCACCTCCGACAGCACCGACGACTGCAGCGGCGTGAACCCGCCGAGCGGGAAGAACGGCACATACGCAATGCCCGCCCCCGCCAGAGCGTCGATCAGCGCGTCATCACCCCGTTGCGCGAGGTTGTACAAATTCTGCACGCACACCACCTCGGCGATCCCGCGCGCCTCCGCCACCTGCGCCGCCGTGGCGTTGCTGATGCCGAGATGCCGGATCAGCCCCCGCCGTTGCAGTTCCGCCAGCGCGGTGAACGGCGCCTCGATCGATCCTTCGGACACACCGTGCCCCATGACCCGGAAATTGACCACCTCCAGCACATCCAGCCCGAGGTTCCGCAGGTTGTCGTGCACCGCCCGCTCCAGCTCCGCCGGCGCCAGCGCCGGGTTCCACGAGGCATCCTCGCCCCGCACCGCCCCGACCTTGGTCACGATCACCAACCCGTCCGGATAGGGATGCAGCGCCTCCCGGATCAACTGGTTGGTGACATGAGGGCCGTAGAAATCGCTGGTGTCGATGTGGTTCACCCCGCTCGCCACCGCCTCCCGCAGCACCGCCAGCGCGGCGGCGCGGTCCTTCGGCGGCCCGAACACCCCGGGCCCGGCAAGCTGCATCGACCCATACCCCATGCGGTTGACGCTGCGATCACCAAGCGCAAACGTGCCGGCGGCGGCGATGTCGGTCATAACGATCCTCCCAAGCTGGAGCACCGGGCATATGGACATGCTGCGCACGCCCGAAAACCCCGCCCGCCTCCTCCTTCCCCTTCGCAACAGGACCAGCACATGCAGAAGCGCATACTCTGACGCAGCGGCCTGGAGGTTTCCGCCATTGGCCTCGGCTTGCGTCTACAGTCAAACGACCCGGCAATCGACTTGCCTGGCTCTTATAGCGTTGGTTGTTGGTAAGCACCTGTTGCACTGCGGAACGCGACAACGTCATGCCGACGAAGGTCGGCATCCACGCCTCCGCGGGTGCAGGCCGCAGCCAAGGCGTGGATGGCGGGCCTCCGCCCGCCATGACGGGGTGAGGCCGGTGCCCGCCTCGCGAAGACCAACAATCAACGCCATAAGAGCTACTTGCCTTGAACGCAGTTGCCGGTTCGCCTCAGCGTGATCCCGTCCGCGCCTCGGCCTGCATATCACCGCCCGTCCGCGCCGGCCGGGCAAGCTCCTCCATCAGGATACGCCGCACTTCACGCACGGTCAGCGGGTTGGCCTGCGTCGAGTGGCCGGAGTGTTCGATCACCACCTCCGATTCCACGCCGTCGATATGGGCGCTTTTGTATTCCACCACGCCGTCGTTGCGCTCCTCCAGCGGGCCGTCCTGCAAGGTCGGGATGATCGAGTGCGCGTGTATCCCCGGCGCGACCGGTATCGCCCGCACCGCCTCGAACGCCGGGTTGCCCGGCGACATGCCGGAGATGCTGTTTAGCCGCAGCCGATCCTTGTCCAGCCGCAGCGCATCGGCGGCATTCGTCAGCACGTCGGCGGTCAGCGCGGCAACTTTCAGCGGCAGCGTCACCAGCTTCTGGAACAGCCCGGCGATCGTCAGCGTGGCCTGATAGCTGCCGCCGTGCGGCGTGGCGATGAACACCACCGTCTCCACGAACGGCAGCGGATGCACGAACAGCGATTCCCGCAGCAGCGCCTTGGTTTCCGGCTTCAGCTTCAGCTCGTCCAGCGGCCGGGAGCTGACCGCGTCCCAAATCCGGTTGCCGGAGTCGATGGCGATCAGCTTCGTCAACAGGCCGCCCTGGCTGTGCCCGATGACCACCATCCGCCCGAGCGCCGGATCCGCCGCCACGCCGCCCAGCGACTGCACGGCCTGCGTCAGCGTCGTTCGCAGGATATTGGCCGAAAGCGGGATCGGGTTGCCGGTGTGGTAGGTGAACAGCCAGAACTCGAAGTGGTCGCGGATCTCCTTGTCCTCCAGCAGGTCGTTGACCATGTCCGCCCAGCGGAACGGGCTGGAGGCGGTGCCGTGCACCAGCACCACGGGAATGCGCCCCTGCCGGTGCGGCTCCAGCGCGAACAGATGGTCCGTCTTGGCGGGATCGCCGAGCTGGTTGTTCAGCAGGCCACTGAGTTCCGTGTCCCAGATTTTGCCCTCGGTGGCGAACAGGGCGCGCACAGCGGTCTGGTCGTATTCCAGCGGCACGTCATAGGCGCCGATGCGGATGCTGCCGGTGTCGTAGATCGAATAGACCGCCAGTTGCGCATTCAGCTCGGTGCCCGCCAGTTGCCGCCGTGGATCAGCCATCTGCAGCACGGCGGTGGTCGGCACGCGCAGATGCGGCGGCAGGATCAGGCCCGCCGGCGGCCGGGGCGCCGGAGCAAGTCCTGCGGCGAGCGGCGCGCCGATGCCGTCGCTGCGGTAGTCGTTCCGGAACCCCTTCACCTCCAGGTTCATCGTCGGCACGAAGGACTGCATCCGCCGCCCGCCCGCGGTTTGCAGGCTGGCCTCATCGACCGTGACGTTCAGCCATCCGAAAGGCAATTCATACCGGCCGCTTTGCAGCGTGGCGGTGCCCTCGGCGCCTTCGCCGCTGAGCACCTGGGTCAGCGCCAGATTGTAAAAATCGTTGGCATGCACGAACTGCGGGCTGTACGGGCTCGGCCGATCGGCCGTGCCGGCGGGAAACAGGACGGCGTAGGCGTAGAGGGCGGAGGCCAGCAGCATGGTCTTGGATTTCGCCCGGCGGCCTTCCTCGTAGTTCAGCTCCGCCAGGGCGTAGAGGTCGCGCCATTGCATCCCGTTGGCGATGGCCTGCGCCCGGAGTGCCTCGATGGCGGCGGCCGGATCGGCGTCGAAGCTGTCGAGCAGCGCGGCGCGGCGGAGGACAGTGCGCGTGGCCTCGCTGAGCTGGTCGCTGGAAAGGGCGGTTCGGTTGATCTCCTGGTAGGCGGTGCGGAGATCGACGCGGGTCACCTCCACCGGCGCGCCGCAGGCGGCGAGGGTGAGGAGGAGGATGAGCAGGGGGCCGATGCGGCGGAGGAGCCAGATGGTAGCGGGGCGCATTGAATGCCGGCGTTTGGGGGTTGGGTTTCAGCGGCGCAATGATCGGGCATCGGCCGTAGGGCGTAAAGTGACGTGTGGACGATACCAGTACCGGCCCTCCGGGGTCGTATGGCGCCGGAGGCTCCTCCCGTCCTGCTCCGCCGGAGGCTCAGGCCGTCGCCGCCATCTGCTCCTGCGCCACAAACGGTTCGGCTAGCCGGCGCCGCTGCCGGCGCCGCCCGCGGCGGTGACCGCGACGGCGATCGTCTCCCTTTGGACAGGCTTGCCGATGGATAGTGCAGGCTGTCGCATGACCCGCCGCCTGTGCCGGAGGGCCGACACCGGACCATGCGGCGCGACCCTCGATCATCGGCACAAGCGGAGGCGGGTCATCGCGGCCGGAGAAAAGTTCGGCCGAGGCGTCGTTCTCTCCTCGTCATGGCCCGGCTTGTCCGCATAGGCGCTAACTTGGCGGCTCCGGCAGCGGCCGTTGTAGTTGTGTCATGGCCGGATTTAGTCCGGCAATCCACGACTTTGGTTGGTTCGGCACCGCGAGTCGTGTCATGGCCGGCACAAGGCCGGCCATGACACGGGGAGAATGTCCGGGCCGCCTATCGCGGCACCTGCTGGCATAGGTGGCCCGGACAAGTGTCCGGGCCATGACGAGTGGGGAGAATGCCATTCTCCGCCGGCCGCCTTATCCTGATGCACATGGGGAACACCCCCGCCAGCATCACGCTGCCGAACCCGCCCCCGACAACCCGGCCCCAGCCGGAAGGTGACCCACGCCCTCATCGGGTTTGCGCGCCAGAATGAACACCACGGCCGCGCCCACGAGGTCGAACACCGCCAGCACGGCGAACAGCGGCCCATACCCCACCCGGGTCACCATCACGCCGAACAGCGCGGTAAACGCCGCCGCGCCCAAATACCCCATCATCCCGCCCAAACCGGTCGCCGTCGCCACCTCGTTCTTGCCGAACACGTCCGAGGTCACCGAATACAGGCCGCCCGACAAGGTCTGATGCGCGAAACCGCCCACGCACAGCAGGGCAATCGCCGCATACGGGCTGGCGACAAGCCCGACGAAGGCCGGACCGATCATGCACAAGGCACCGGTCAGCACGACCAACTTGCGGGATGTCAGCCAGGACACGTTGAAGGTCCTGACGAAGATCGGGCTCAGGTAGCCGCCGAGCACGCAGCCGATATCGGCAGCCAGGAACGGCAGCCAGGCGAACAGCGCGATCTCCTTCAGGTTCATGTGCCGCTCGGTCATCATATACAGCGGAATCCAGGCGTTGAACGTCTGCCACGCCGGCTCCGACAGGATGCGCGGGATGCCGATGGACCAGAAGTTGCGGCTGGCCAGGATCTCGGTCCAGCGTAGCCCGGGTGCATTCGGATCGCTGTATTGCGCTTCCTGGCCGGAGACGATGTAGTCCCGCTCCCCGGTGGACAGGAATTTCTGGTCGCGCGGATGCTTGTAGAACAGCATCCATACCGCGGTCCACACGATGCCCATGCCGCCGACGATCAGGAACGCCCATTGCCAGGCGCCCTGCAGGATCGCCCAGACCACCAGCGGCGGGGCGAGCACGGCGCCAATCGACGACCCGATATTGAACCAGCCGATGGCAACCGATCGTTCCTTTGCCGGGAACCACTCGGTGGTGGCCTTCACGCCGGCCGGGATGCCCGCCGCCTCGGTCAGGCCAAGCACGCCGCGCAGGGCAGCGAGGCTTTGCCATCCGGTGGCGAACGCCGCGGCGGCGCAGGCCACGGACCAGGCCAGGGCGAATATCGCAAAGCCGATCTTGGTGCCGATGACGTCGAGTACATGCCCCGCGACCGGCTGCATGAATGCATAGCAAAGCTGCCAGGCAACGACGATGTGCGAGTATTCCTCCGGGCCGAAATGCAGATCCTTCATCATTGTCGGCGCAGCGACCGACAACGTGTTGCGTGCGAGGTAATTGACGATCAGGCCGAACGTCACCAGGCCGACCATCCACCATCGCACCCCTTTGATTTTCATCGTATCCCCCTGTTGTTTTGGACTTTCGCAGAGTGCCGATAGCGCCGCGATCGATAGCCGTCCAAGCCAAACGCGGCATCAGTTGATCCAATCCATGGATCGGTTTTGCCGTCTGGCCCATGGGTTGGGCCGTTCCAGTTACCGGCGGGACGGTGCCCGCCGGAAACGCTCCGCTTCAGGCCGGGAAACCCTCAAGCACGATCTTGCCCCGCGCCCGCCCGCTCTCGATCAGCGCGTGCGCCCGCTTCAGATTCGCCGCGGTAATCGGCCCGAAATTCTCGCCGATGGTGGTCCGCAACGTGCCTTCATCCACCAGCCGCGCCACCTCGTTCAGCAAAGCGCCCTGGGCGTCCATGTCGGCGGTGTGGAACATCGATCGGGTGAACATGAACTCCCAATGCACGGAAACGCTTTTGCGCTTGAACGGCAGGATATCGAGCGACGCCGGGTCGTCGATCAGCCCGAACCGTCCTTGCGGCGCGATCAGTTCGACGATCTCCGCCACGTGCCGGTCGGTGTTGGTGGTGGAGAACACGAACCCCGGCTTGCCGATGCCCAGCGCCGCGACCTGCTCCGCCAGCGCCCTGCTGTGGTCGATGACATGGTGGGCGCCGAGCTGCTGCACCCACTCCCGGGTCTCCGGCCGAGAGGCCGTTGCGATGACGGTCAGGCCGGCAAGCTGTTTGGCAAGCTGGATCGCGATCGACGCCACGCCGCCGGCGCCGCCGATGATCAGGATCGCCTCCGCCGCGCCGGGCACCGGCTGCCGGACGTTCAGCCGATCGAACAGCGCCTCCCACGCCGTGATCGCAGTCAGCGGCAGGGCGGCGGCCTGCGCCCAGTCCAACGACTTCGGCTTGCGGCCGGCGATCCGCTCATCGACCAGATGCAGTTCGGCGTTGGTGCCCTGGCGGGTCATGTCGCCGGCGTAGAAGACGGTGTCACCGGGCTGGAACAGAGTGGCATCCGGGCCGGTCGCGACCACCGTCCCGCTGGCGTCGTAGCCGAGGACCTTCCAGTCCCCGGCCTCGGGCTTCGTGCGCCGCCGGACCTTGGTATCGACCGGATTGACCGAAACGGCCTGGATCTGGACCAGGAGGTCCCTGCCGCCCGGCACCGGCTTCGGCCGCTGGATATCGACCAGCGCGTTGGCGGCGCCGATCGGCAGGGAGTCCTGGTATCCCACGGCACGCATCGTGTTATCCTCCTTGGCAGTGGCCGCGTAGATGACTCCCTGTCAGCGCAGGGTGCAAGTCGCGAGACGTCAGGGCCGAGGCGTCAGGTTCGCCACCTGCTGCTCCGCCGAAGCCAGCCATGCCGCCTGCTGATCGGTTAGCCTGGTGTGCGATGCGGTCTCCCGCAGAGACGCAGCCACAACCTTCCACCGCCGCAGCGAATCGTCTCCGGCCGCCGCCAGCCGCCGGTTGGTCAGCAATACGTCCTGCCGCCACGAGGCATTTCCCGGGTCCGATTGGGCAAGCCGCTCGAAAATCGTCAGAGCATCCCGATAGAATTGCAAGCCTTCCTTGTCGCCTCGCCCCGACCGCGCATCGCCGATGCTGCTTAAGACCAGCGCAAGATCGTGCTGCCACCGCGTGTTGGCCGGGTCTGAATCCACCAGGCGTTGGGCAATGACCCTGCCATACCTGAGAAAGTCCAGCCCGCCAGGCACTTCGCCCAGGGCGATCAGGGTGCCCCCGATGTTGTCGTAAGCGTCCCGCAATTCGGCCTGTCGTACGGCATCGCGAGATGCGGAAGCCGCCAACGCTTCGGCGATCGACAGCCCGTTGCGGTAGGCATTCGACGCCCCCGTTCGGTTGCCCTGCACATACAGCAGGTTGCCGAGCGTCTCGTAAGCAACGAACAGATCGTGCTGCCAGGCCTCGTTGTCCGGTTCGGCCTTGGCGAGATGGTCGATGATCGCAAGCGCGTCGCGCTGGGATTTGAGCGCCTCCAAGCCTTCTCCCCGGGCGGCGTGAACTGTTCCGATATTCCTGATGAAGCCTGCAAGGTCGTGCAGCCAGCGGCTGTTGTTCGGGTCCGTCTGGACCAGCCGATCGGCGATGGCGAAGGCTTCATTGTAGGATGATAGGGCGGCTGAATGATCGCGCTCGGCAAGCAAGGCATCGCCCGCCTTGCTCAGCGACACCGCCAGGTCGCGTTGCCGTGTTGTGTCCGCGGGGGCGGAGCGCGCCAACGTTTCCCTGATTCCAAGCGCGGCGCGGTAGGAAATCAATGCCTCCGCCGGGTCACCCATTGCCAGTTTGGCGTCGCCGGCCTTCTCGTCGCACGCCGCGAGTTCAGTCTGCCACTCGGTATTCTCCGGCGCCGAACCGGCCAGTCGGGTCGCGATGCCAAGGGCATCCGCGTACGCTGCCGATGCACCGCCGAGGTCCTTCCGGGCAGTCATGACATCGCCGGTCTTGATCGACAGGATCGAAACGGTGTTTTGCCATGCGGCATTGCCCGGATCGGATCGTGCCAACCGTTCGGCGATAGCCAGTCCGTCGCGGTACGCCTTCAACGCCTCGTTCAGGTTCCCCAGCGCGCCCTGCACGTCGCCGGTCTTCTGATACAGGAGCGATAAGGCGCGTTGCCAATCCAAATCGGCCACCACCTTTCGACGCTCGCTTTCGCCAATCGCCAGGGCGTCCTGGTAGAACTTCAGCGCATCCTGGAACTCGCCGCGCTGCTCGCGCACGTTGCCGAGACCAAGCCTGATCCTGAACCGGTTCCAGGGCTGCGCGTCCCCGGCGATCAGCGGCAAGGCGCGGCGAAGGCGCCGTTCGGCCTCAACGGGAGCGCCTTGCTGCAAGACGATCCAGGCCCCGCCGATAACGCTGTCCACGTCGTCGGGATCGAGCTCGATCGCGTGCGCGAAGGCCAGCAGCGCTTGTTGCGGGTCGCCCGTGATCGCGCCCAAGGTCCGGTAGGCGACGATCGCATCGGCGCGCTCTTGTTTCGACCGGGTGAGCCTGTCATCGCCGACGGCTTGCAGCAGCCGGGATGCGGCCGCGGGTTTGTTCTGCCGCAGCAGGTCAAACGCCATCGGCAGCCGTTCGTCGCCCGATGCGCCGTCGATCGGATCCGCCGCACCGGCTGGCGGAGGCGTCCACGACCGGGCGGCGATCCGGCGCTGCACCTCGGATATCGCCGAGAGAAAGGCGGAGGAATCCGGTTGATCCTCGATCCGGACAATGGTTTGCAGCGACCCGGCAAGGGCTGCGCCGGACGAAGTGGCTGATCCGCTGAACAGAGCCTGCCGGTAGAAGGCCGCGGTAGCGGCAGCCGTTGCCGCGGCAAGGCCGAGCCCGAGCGCAAGCCGGTAGCGCATGGCGATCATGGCCCTGGTTGTCCGGCGCCCGGGATCTGGCGGCCTCTCCCCGGTTCAAACAGCGATTTCATGTCAAACTCGTTATAACGCCGCTGCTTCGTGCCTGCCACGGCCGCGTTCGCGGTCATGACAGGGCTTGACGAAAAATCTTGAATTTTTCCCCGGATGGAGGTAAGAACAAAAAATGAACGAAGCGAACCCGATGACCGGCGACGTGAGCCGGAATCCTGCGACACCGGACCGCGTCTCCATCCGCGCCGTGCTTGCTGCCGACGGGGAGGACGTGACGCAGGCCCTGGCGCAGGCCGGGATCGTCGATCCGGTCGCGATTCCCGTACTGGCCGATCCGGCGGCAGGTTTTCTCGGCGACGGCATCACGCCGAACCTGACCGGGGTGCTCGAACCGGATATGTCAGACGACGAACCGGAAGCCGGTACCGAACCGGCGCAGTCGCGCGTCGAAGCCCGGCCTGCGTCGCCCGGAACCGTCATGCTGCCGCCGGAGCGTGGCATGCAGGCGCTGGCCCCGGTGCGCAAACGCGTTCCATAGCTGAACGAGTATACCTTGATTTCAAATCTGTCGCTCGTCCGGCGCCGGTTCATGGAGGACATGATGCTCTATACCAACCGGCGTGGCTCTTATAGCGTTGGTTGTTGGTAAGCACCTGTTGCACTGCGGAACGCGACAACGTCATGCCGACGAAGGTCGGCATCCACGCCTTCCGCGGGTGCAGACCGTAGCCAAGGCGTGGATGGCGGGCCTCCGCCCGCCATGACGGGGTGAGGCCGGTGCCCGCCTCGCGAAGACCAACAATCAACGCAATAAGAGCCACCGGCGTTGACCTTGACCCATCGGCACAGTCGCGTCCGCCGTCATGGCGCGCGCAGGCCCGCCATCCACGCCCTTGTTTGTGAAAGCAAAAGGCGTGGATGCCGACCCCCGGCCTTCGCCGGGGCATGCTCCGTCGGCATGACGAGGCGGCGCGGACGGGGAGTCAACGTCATCGCCGATTGGTATTAATGCGAGCGCTTCTATGTCGTCGAACCGATCGGCGAACGAGGCTGAACAGAGCTAAAACTCCGCCGCCCGCACGCCCCGCGCCACCTTGTCCAGCACCGCATTCGCCAGTCCCGGTTCCGGACCCGAAAAGAACCCGCGCGCGATATCCAGATACTCGTTGATCACCACCTTCGCCGGTGGCCCGTCCGTCATCGTCAGTTCCGCCACCCCGGCCCGGATCAGCGCCCGCAGCACCGGATCGAGCCGGGCCAGCGGCCAGTCATCCGGCAAGGCATCGGACACCAGCGGATCGATCGCATCCTGCCGCCGCACCGCCTCGCGCACCACGCGCGTGAACAGCGGCACCTCAGCGTCCGGAATGCGCCCGTCCTCGAACCCGTCCTGGCCGGCGAGGTCGCCCAACCGGTGCTTGACGAACTGGTCGATCACCGTCTCCGGGTTGTCGCCGGCCTGTTCGGCCTGGAACAATGCCTGCACGGCAGCGACCCGCGACGCGGTACGCGTCCGGGTTTTCGGTGGACGCGCCATCAGGCGGCACCGAGCCGGCGCGCGATGTTGATCTGAAGCAGCGCCGCCGCCGCCGCCTCGGCCCCCTTGTTGTGGCCGTCCTGGCCCGACCGCGCCTCCGCCTGAGCCACCGTGTCGCAGGTCAGCAGCCCGGTACCGAGGCAGATGCCGAACTGCAGCGCGACGCCCAGGATGCCGTCCATCGACGCCCGGCAGATGAAGTCGTAGTGGTCGGTTTCGCCCTTGACGATGCAGCCCAGCGCCACGAACCCGTCGAACCGCCGGCTGCCGCGCAACGCGATGCGGATCGCCTGAGCCAGTTCATACGCACCGGCAACGTCCAGCACCTCCGCCGTCGCACCGGCATCTTCCAGAATCCGCTGCGCGCCGGTGGTCAGCCCATCGACCACGTCGCGGTAGTAGGGCGCCCGAACGATCAGCAGATGCGGCGGCGGCCCCTCCACAAGCGGCGCGCTGGGCGGTTCGGCGTCCTGCGTGCTCATCCCTGATAATCCGTTCCTACAATATTCGGGATCGGCCGCTGCTCGACAATATTCAGGCCGTAGCCCTCCAGGCCGATCACCGTGCGGCGGCGGTTGGTCAGAAGGACCATGTTCTTGACCCCGAGGTCCAGCAGGATCTGCGCGCCGATACCGTAGTCCCGCAGCTCCCGCGTAGGCCCCGGGGCAGCCGAACCGAGCATGCGGACGCGCTCGGCCAGCGCCGTCGGCCGGTGCTCGCGGATCAGCACGACGATCCCGCGTCCCGCCTTGGCGATCATGTGCATTGCGTTGTGGACGGCGATCCAGTGCGGCGAGCCGGTCATGTCGTCCAGCAGGTCCACCGCATGCATGCGCACCATCACCGGCTCGACGCCGCTGACGTCGCCTTTGATCAGCGCCAGGTGCTCCTGGTATTCAACGGTATTCGCGTAAACCACCGCCCGCCAGTCGCCGCCGGCCGGATGCTGGTAGGCGCCTTCCTCGACACGCTGCACCAGCCTCTCCGTCAGCCGCCGGTGCGCGATCAGGTCGGCGATCGTGCCGAGCTTCAGGTTGTGGTGCTGCGCGAAGGTCACGAGGTCCGGCAGCCGCGCCATCGTGCCGTCGTCGTTCATGATCTCGCAGATCACCGCCGCCGGGGTCAGGCCGGCCTTGCGGGCGATATCGACCGAGGCCTCGGTGTGCCCGGCACGCACCAGGGTGCCGCCTTCGCGCGCCATCAGCGGGAACACATGGCCGGGCGTGGTGATGTCGTCCCGCGTGCTGTCCGGGTTGATCGCCACGGCGATCGTCTTCGCCCGGTCCGCGGCGGAGATGCCGGTGGTCACGCCCTCGCGCGCCTCGATCGACACGGTGAACGCGGTCTGGTGGCGCGTGCCGTTCTGCTGGCTCATCAGCGGCAGGCCGAGTTTCTCCACGCGCTTGCGGGTCATCGCCAGGCAGATCAGCCCGCGCGCATGGCGGGCCATGAAATTGATCGCGGCAGGGGTCGCGAACTGCGCGGGGACCACCAGGTCGCCCTCGTTCTCGCGGTCCTCGTCATCGACCAGGATGAACATCCGGCCGTTGCGGGCTTCCTCGATGATCTCATCGGCGGAGGATAGGTATTGCGACCATTCGCCGCTGACGAACTTGTCGTGCAGGTTTTCCATCAGGCGGTCTCCGCCAGCCGGGCGACGTAGCGTGCGAGCGTGTCGATCTCGATATTGACCGGATCGTTCGGCTTCAGGGTGCCGAAGCCGGTGACCGAGGCGGTATGCGGGATGATGTTCACCCCGAAGGTATCGCCCGCGACCTCGTTCACCGTCAACGACACGCCGTCGATCGCGACGCTGCCCTTGACCGCGATGAAGCGGGACAGCGCTGTAGGAACGCGGAACACCCAGCGCGTGGACGCGTTGTCCGGCGTCGCCGAAACCGCCTGTCCGACGCCATCGACATGGCCGGAAACCAGGTGGCCGCCGAGTTCGTCGCCCAGCCGCAGCGACCTCTCAAGGTTCACCCGCGACCCGGCGGTCCATGACCCTAGCTTTGTATGGGCAAGTGTCTCGGCCGACGCATCGACGGCGAACCAGTCGGCGCCGCGATCGACGACGGTCAGGCAGCAGCCGGAACAGGCAATGGATGCGCCGAGGCCGACAGGCGGTTCGGCCAGGAATGCCGCCGGGGTGTCGATCAGAAGCCGCATGTCCTTCCCGGCTCCAATGGGTTCGATCGCGCGGACGGTGCCGAGCGCGCTTATGATGCCGGTAAACATGGGGATTGCCTCGAATACTCGCTTAACATGTCGTTGCCGACTGAAGTTACGCAATGCCGCCGGAAACGCGGCATGCGGTCAAGTGTCTCGATACCGAAGGCCTGCACCGCTGGCCAGCCATCGCCGCCCATGATCGCCGGGGCATGGAACCATGCGATACGGTCCACCAGATCGGCCCGCAGCAGCCCGGCGGCAAGCTGGCCCCCGCCTTCGACCAGCACGCGGGTCAGGCCGGCCTCGCCGAGCGCCTGAAACGCGGCGGTCAGATCGACGCCGGCCGAGGCGCCGGGAACGTCGATCAAGGTGGCGCCGATGTCACTGAACGCCGTTCGCCGCGCCGGGTCGGTGCCCTCGCGGACCAGGAACCATACCGGGGCTTCGGCGGTGGTGCCGGCGAGCCGGGAGGTCAACGGCGTGCGCAGGTGGCTGTCGGCGACGATGCGGACGACCGGGGTCGGGCGGAACCCCGGGATGCGGCAGGTGAGGTCGGGATTATCCGCCAGGACGGTGCCGACTCCCACCATGACGGCGTCGTGACGGCCGCGCAGGGCGTGGGCGAGGCGGCGGGCGGGTGCGGCGGTGATCCATTGGCTCTCACCGCCGCTTGTCGCGATGCGGCCGTCCAGCGTGGAGGCCAGTTTCAGTGTCACCATCGGGCGGCCCAGCGTGACGCGGCTGGAGAAGCCGAGCAGGATATCTTTGGCCTCGGATTCCAGCAGGCCGGTTTCGACCGTGATTCCGGCGGCGCGCAGTTTCTCGAGCCCGAGGCCATCGACGCGCGGGTCAGGATCGCCGGTGGCGATGACAATGCGGGCGATTCCGGCTGCAATCAGCGCGTCGGTGCAGGGCGGTGAGCGGCCCCAGTGGCAGCAGGGTTCCAGGGAGACATAGGCGGTGGCGCCTTTGGCGAGGTCCCCCGCCATGGCCAGTGCGATAGGTTCGGCGTGCGGCCGGCCGCCGGGCGCGGTGTTGCCGCGCCCGACAACCCGCCCGTCATGGGCAATGACGCAGCCGACAGACGGGTTCGGCCAGGTCGTGCCGAGCCCGCGGCGGGCGAGGGCAAGCGCCGCTTGCATGTGGGAGAAGTCGGCTGTCATTGGATGGGCTTTGACGACGCGCGGTGCGAACCGGTTAAGCCGGTGGCATGCCAAAGACCGCGTTTCGACGCGGAGTTCGCAGAGCGGGGATCAGAGTCCGCAGAGATAAGATTTTTCGATGCCGGTTCGGCCGTTGGGGGAAACGCTCCCTCTGCGAACTCTGCGCCCCGCTCTGCGAACTCTGCGTCGAAACGCGGAGGCAAACCCGAACGGCTACTCCGAAGGTGAGGCACCCCGAAACCGCAGCCCGGGCAAAGGGATTGAAAATGCCACACCGTTATTCCTCAGGCGCCGCCGGCGCCAGACCGCCGACAAACTCCTCGAAGTCCTTCGCCTCACGGAAATTGCGGTACACGCTGGCGAACCGCACGTAGGCCACCTTGTCCAGCTCCTTCAGCGTGTCCATCACCAGCTCGCCGATCTGCTTGCTGGGAATGTCGCTGTCGCCGGACGCCTCCAACTGCCGCACCACCGAATTGACGATCCGCTCGATCCGCTCCTCCTGTATCGGCCGCTTGCGCATTGAGATCCGGATCGACCTTGCCAGCTTGTCGCGGTCGAACGGCACCCGCCGGCCGTCCGACTTGATCACCGTCAGCTCGCGCAACTGCACCCGCTCGATCGTGGTGAAGCGCTGGCCGCAATTGCCGCAGAAACGGCGCCTGCGGATGGCGCCGTTGTCCTCGGTCGGCCGGCTGTCCTTTACCTGGGTGTCGTCGAAACCGCAGAACGGGCAGCGCATGGCGGACTAGCGCAGCGGATACAGCGGGAAGCGCGAGCACAGCGCCTGCACCCGGGCGCCGACATCCTGTTCCACCGCGGTGTTGGAGCCGTCATTGGACTGGCCCAAACCCTCCAGGACCTCATTGATCAGCAGACCAATATAGCGGAACTCTTCCACGCCGAACCCGCGCGTGGTTCCGGCCGGGGACCCCAGCCGGATGCCGGAGGTGACCGCCGGCTTCTCCGGATCGAACGGGATGGCGTTCTTGTTGGCGGTCATGTGCGCACGTTCCAGGCTGGCCTCGGCCGCCTTGCCGGTGACGCGCTTGGGACGCAGGTCCACCAGCATCAGGTGGCTGTCGGTGCCGCCGCTGACGATGTCCACGCCCTTTTCCTTCAGGGTCTCCGCCAGGACGCGGGCGTTGTCCTGCACCGCCTTCTGGTAGAGCTTGAACTCCGGCCGCAGCGCCTCCCCGAACGCCGCTGCCTTGCCGGCGATGACGTGCATTAGCGGACCGCCTTGCAGGCCGGGGAAGACGGCGGAGTTGATCTTCTTGCCGATCTCCAGGTCGTTGCTCAGCACCATGCCGCCGCGCGGACCGCGCAAGGTCTTGTGCGTGGTGGTTGTGACGACATGCGCATGCGGCAGCGGGCTGGGGAACAGCCCCGCGGCGACCAGGCCGGCGAAATGCGCCATATCGACCATGAAATAGGCGCCGACCTCATCCGCGACCTTGCGGATGCGGGGGAAGTCGATGAAGCGCGGATACGCCGACCCGCCGGCGATGATCAGCTTCGGCTTTTCCGCCCGCGCCAGGCTTTCGAGTTCGTCGTAGTCCAGCAGCCCGTCCTCCTTGCGGACGCCATACTGGACTGCATGGAACCACTTGCCGGACTGGTTCGGCGCCGCCCCGTGCGTCAGGTGGCCGCCCGCGGCGAGGCTCATCCCGAGGATCGTGTCGCCGGGTTGCAGCAGCGCGAAGAACACCGCCTGGTTCGCCTGCGCGCCGGAATGCGGCTGCACATTGGCGAATTCGCAGCCGAACAACTGCTTGGCGCGATCGATCGCCAGCGTTTCCGCCACGTCCACGTACACGCAACCGCCATAGTAGCGCCGGCCGGGATAGCCCTCGGCGTATTTGTTGGTCAGCACGGAGCCTTGCGCCTCGAGCACGGCAGCCGAGACGATATTCTCCGAGGCGATCAGCTCGATGCCGTCCTGCTGGCGGCGAAGCTCATTGCGGATGGCGGCGGCCAGTTCCGGATCGGTTTCCGCCAAGGGGGCGGAGAAGAAACGCTCGGTGCTGGCAATGGCGGTTTGCTGGATCATCGATTTCCACGCTGTCGGTGTGTGGCGTTCCTGTAGCATGGGCGGGATGACCGACAAACCGGAAGTGATAGGCAGTTGTGTGCGACTCGCACGGTGAGGCAAATAAGCACGATGTCCGGTCTTGCCAAACGCATCGTGGCCCTGCCAGGCCTTTCGGCGACCGAGGCGCTCGCGGCCGGGATCGCGGCCATGGCGCGGGCCGGGGACTGCATCCTGCTGGAGGGGCCCCTCGGCGCCGGCAAGACCGCGTTCGCCCGGGCGTTCCTGCGCGCCGCGGCTGATGATCCGGCGCTGGAGGTGCCCAGCCCGTCCTTCACGCTGGTGCAGAGCTACGAGACGAAGATTGGTCTGGTGTTTCACTATGATCTGTGGCGAATCGACGGGGCCGCTGCGCTGACCGAACTCGACTGGGAAGACGCGCTCGACGCCATCGTCCTGGTGGAATGGCCCGATCGGCTTGGTCCGCTAAGGCCGGAGACTGCGCTGACCATCGCGTTTCGGCCGGGGGAGGGGGATGCGCGGGAGGCGACGTTGGTGGGTTGGGAAGGACGTCTGCCGCCCCCCGCAACGTCATGGCCCGACGCACTGTCGTTATGGCCCTCCCCCGGCTTGTCCGGGGGATCATCCGGGCCACCTAAAGCCGCACCTGCCGCGACAGGTGGCCCGGACAAGCCGGGCCATGACGACGGGGGGCGGGGCCATGACGATGGGGGCCATGACGATGGGGGGCCGGGCCATGCCGACGGGCGGCCGGCCCGGGGTGAGGGTGCGGCATGACCCGCGACGACCGCATTGCCCTCTTCCTGGCTCGCAACGGCTACGAGCCCGCCGATGCCGAACCCCTCGCGCAGGACGCCAGCTTCCGCCGCTACCTGCGCATCCGCGGTCCCCGGCCTGCCGTCCTGATGGACGCGCCGCCGCCTGAGGACGTCCGCCCGTTCCTGCGCATCGCCGCGCATCTCCACAGCCTCGGCCTGTCCGCTCCCGCGGTCATCGACACAGACGAGACCAACGGCCTGGTACTGGAAGAAGACCTCGGCGACGATCTTCTCTCCGTTCTGCTGGACCGGGGCCACGATCCCGACCCGTTGCTGGACGCGGCTGTGGACGCGCTGATCGTCCTGCAACGCGCCGCACCGCCCGCCGCGCTCCCGGCCTGGGACGCCCCCGCCATGGCCGCCGCCGCGTTGGGCACGCTGTTCGACTGGTGGTGGCCGGCGCGCTTCAACGACCCGCCGCCGCCGGCGGCTCGCAAGGAGATCGCCGGCGCCTTGGCGGACATGCTCGAACCCGTCGCGGCCGGGCCGGTCTGTCTGGTTCACCGCGACTGGTTCGCCGGCAACCTGCTCTGGCTGCCGCAGCGCTCCGGCCCGCTGCGTGCCGGGATCATCGACTTCCAGGGTGCCGCGCTCGGCCATCCGGCCTATGATCTGGTTTCCCTGCTGCAGGACGCACGCCGCGACATCCCGCCGGTCTCCCGGCAGCGCGCCCTGGATCGCTATCTGGAAGCCAGGCCGGAGTTGGACGCGAATGCCTTCCGTGTTGCTTATGCAGCATGTGCCGCGCAACGCCATCTGCGTGTCGCCTGCCAGTGGGTAAGGCTTGCCCTGCGCGACGCCCGGCCGCAATACCTTGCCTACGGGCCGAGGACATGGCGGCTGCTGGAGGACGCACTGCGCCAACCCGCGGCCGAACCGCTCGCCCGCGCCTTGAACCATTGGATACCGGCCGCGATGCGCGGCAACCCCCCGGGACTCGAACCATGACTTTCGCCCCCCATTCCGCCATGGTCCTCGCCGCCGGCTTCGGCACCCGCATGCGGCCGCTGACCGACACCACCGCCAAGCCGCTGGTGAAACTGGGGGGACGAACGCTGCTCGATTACGCGCTTGATCACCTGGTGGTGGCGGGTGTCGAGATGGTTGCGGTCAACGCGCACTGGCAGGCCGACGCCGTCGCGGCGCATTTGGCAGGGCGGCCGACCCCGCCGCGGACGCTGCTGCTGCGGGAGGAGCATCTGCTGGATACCGGCGGCGGGGTGCGTGCAGCGCTTCCGGTGCTCGGAAGCGATCCGTTTTTCGTCCTCAACGGCGACGCGTTCTGGCTGAACGGGCCGATACTGACGCTGCAGCGCCTCGCCGCGGCGTTTGATGAGACGGTGGATGCAGTACTGCTGCTGCAACGGACGGCCTATGTGCATGCCGATGTCGGCTACGGCGATTTTGCCCTCGACAAATGGGGCAAGCCGCGGCGGCGGCGCGAACGCGAGGTGGTTCCCTATATCTTTGCCGGCGTGCAGCTTATCCATCCTCGGCTTCTGGCCGGGATGCCGGACGGCGCGTTCAGCATGAACCGCGCCTGGGACGCCGCCATTGCGGCCGATCGCGTGCGCGGAGTCGTGCATGACGGCATCTGGTTTCACCTGTCCAACCCGGCCGATCTGGCCGAGGCCGAACAGATCCTGGAGGCGAGCGTCACCGGGGATGCGCGCTGGCCGTGGCGCTGAACCTCTTTACGGTCCCCCCGAACGTCCCATTCCTCGACGCGCTGGCGCGCGGCTGGCTGGCGCGCGGCGAAGACCCTCTGGTCGTCAGCCGCGGTCTCATCCTGCTTCCTACCCGCCGATCGGCCAGGGCGTTGGCGGAGGCGTTTTTAAGGGTGCGGGACGGGCAGCCGATGCTGCTGCCGCGCATCACCGCGCTGGGCGCGCTGGATGAGGCGCCGCTGGCGCTGACCGGTGCGCTCGATCTGCCGCCGGCGGTGGAACCGATGCAGCGGCTGGCGGCGCTGTCCACGTTGATCCTGGCGATGGACGGCGCGGGCGGGGCGCCGCGTTCGGCGGACCGCGCCTGGCTGCTGGCCAGGGAACTGGCGTCGCTGATGGACGAGGCGGAGCGCGCCGGGATCGATCTGGCGCAACGGCTGCCCGATGCGGCCGAACCGGATTTCGCCGAGCATTGGGCGAAGACGCTGAAGTTCCTGCATATCGTGACGGCGTTCTGGCCGGCCTGGCTGGCGGAGAATGGCGTGATGAACCCGGCGGCGCGGCAGGTGGCGCTGCTGGAGGCTCAGGCGGCGGCCTGGGAGGACGATCCGCCGGATTATCCGGTGCTGATCGCGGGAACGACCGCGGGGATACCGGCTGTCGCGCGGCTGCTTCGGGTGGTGGCGCGCCTGCCAGTGGGCCAGGTGGTGCTGCCGCAACTGGACACCGGCATGTCGGATGAAGCCTGGGCCGCGCTGGAACCGTCCCACGCCCAGGCCGGGTTGGCGCGGCTGCTGGCGGACCTGGATGCGACGCGCGGCGATGTGCGGGTTTGGGAGAGCGGTTCGCCGGAGACGGTTCCGGCAACCCGGTTTCCGCTGCTGTCGCGGGTCCTGCTGCCGGCCGCCGCGCTGGGCGACTGGATGGAGCGCGGGCCGGTCCCCCTGGAGGGGCTGTCGCGGCTGAACGCGGCGGATCAGCAGCAGGAGGCGCAATCCATCGCGCTGGTGCTGCGGGAGGCGCTGGAAACCCCGGGCGCCCGGGCGGCGCTGGTGACGCCGGACCGCGACCTTGCCGGGCGGGTGGCGGCGGCGCTGCTGCGCTTCGGCATCGTCGCCGACGACAGCGCGGGCGAGAATCTGGCCGACACGCCGCCCGCCGTGTTCTTGCGCCTGCTGGTGCGCGCGGTGGCCGAGGAACTCGCGCCGGTGGCGCTGCTGGCGCTGCTGAAGCATCCTCTGGCGGCGGCGGGACTTTCCCCGGTTGGTTGCCGCGAGGCCGCCCGGACGCTGGAGAAATTGTGCCTGCGCGGACCGAAACCGCTGCCGGGCATCGCGGGGCTGCGCCTCGCGGTTGATCGGGAGGCCGGTGCGGCATCAGCCTCGGCGGCGTTTTTGTCGCGGGTGGAAGCCTGCCTGGAGCCGGCGTTGCGGTTCGACTCGGCGATGGAGATTGCTCCGGCCGAGGCGCTGGCCGCTGTGATCGAGGCAGCCGAGCGGTTGGCGGCGACGGCCGATATGGAAGGCCCCGCGCGGCTCTGGGCGGCGGAGGAAGGCGAGGCCCTGGCGGCGCGGCTGTCCGAGCTGCGGGCGGCGGTGGCGATCATGCCCGATCTGCAACGGGGCGTGCTGCCCGGGCTGCTGGACGCGGTGCTGGCCGGTGAGGTGGTCCGCAGCCGGCGGGCCTTGCGCGGGCGCGGCGGGTTCGAACATCCGCGGATTTTCATCTGGGGCCTGCTGGAGGCGCGGCTGCAATCGGTCGATCTGGTGGTGCTGGGGGGGCTGGCGGAAACGGTCTGGCCCCCGGTGGCCGAGCCGGGCCCCTGGTTGTCCCGCCCGATGCGCACGCGCGTCGGCCTGCCGGCGCCGGAGGAGGCGGTGGGTCAGGCGGCGCATGATTTCCTGGCGGCGTGCTCCTCGGCGCCGAGGGTGGTGCTGTCCTGTCCCGTGCGGCGCGACAACGCCCCGGCTGTTCCTGCGCGGTGGCTGACACGGCTGGACATGTTTCTGGCGGGGCGGGAGGCGGCTGGCGTGACCTCCCGCGCGTCATGGCCCGGCCCGTCCGGGCCACCTATAGCGGCAGGTACGGCGACAGGTGACCCGGACAAGCCGGGCCATGACGCGGGGGAGGGGCGTGGAACCGGGGTGGCTACAGCGCTTCCCACCCACCCCGCCGCCACCTGGGCACGCGCGATGGACCTGCCGCTCGGCCCGCCCGTTCCGGTCAGACCCCCGCGCCCGTGCCCGCCGCTGAACCGCCGTCCCCGCCGCCTGAGTGTCACCGCGATCGAAACCTGGCTGCGCGATCCCTATGCCATCCACGCCCGCCACATCCTGAAGCTGGAAGCGCTGCCGCCGCTGGAGGAAGCGACCGATGCGTCCGATTACGGATCGCTGGTGCATGACGGCTTGCACCGCTTCCTCTCGGCCCACGGCGCCGCCTGGCCGAGCAACGCCGCGCAAGAACTCCGCCTCGCGATGGCCCGTGCGCTGGCCGAGGCGCAACTGCGCCAGGCGTTGCAGGCGTGGTGGACGCCCCGGCTGGAGCGCATCGCCGACTGGGTTGTCGAGACCGAAGCCGGCCGCCGGGCGCTGCGCCAGCCGGTTGCGATCGCCCCCGAGGCAAAAGGCGCGATCGATCTGCTGCGGCCGGGCGGTGTGTTCCGGCTGACTGGCCGGGCCGACAGGATCGAGCAGTACAGCGACGGCACGCTGTCGATCCTGGACTACAAGACCGGCGCGCCGCCGACACAGAAGGACGTCGATGCCGGGCTGGCGCCGCAGCTTCTGCTGGAGGCTGCGATGGCGGTGCAGGGCGGGTTCGGGGCGGAGCTTGCCGGCCAGACGGCGGAGTTGCTGTATTGGCACCTGTCCGGCGGGATCGACCCCGGGCGCGCGATGCCGCTTTTCAAGAAGAACCCGGGCGACATCCAGGCCGCCGTGCTGGATGCCAGGGAGCGCCTGTGCGAGCTGATCGATTCGTTCGACCAGCCCGGACGCGCCTATCTGTCGCGTCCCAATCCCGGGCTGGCGCCGCGGTTCTCGGACTACGGTCAGCTTGCCAGGGTGGCGGAGTGGTCCGCTGCGGGGGATGGCGATGAGTGAGTGTGCTCCGCCGCTGGCGTTTAAACGTCATGGTCCGCGCAGGTGTAACATCCACGCCTTGCGGTGCCGATATCGACAAAGGCGTGGATGGCGGGCCTCCGCCCGCCATGACGAGAGCGACCGACGGCGCCCCGAGCATCGGCAACGTCCATGACTGAAACCGCCCGCGACCGCGCCAACCGCGAACAGCTTGCCGCCTCCGATCCGGCCGTCTCCGCCTTCGTTGCCGCCTCGGCCGGCTCCGGCAAGACCAAGCTTCTGACCGATCGGCTGCTCCGCCTGATGCTGACCGGCGCGGCGCCGGAGCGCATCCAGTGCCTGACCTTCACCAAGGCGGCGGCGGCGGAAATGTCGCTGCGGCTGCAGAAGACGCTTGGCCGCTGGGTGACGATGTCGCCGGAGACGCTCGCGAAAGCCCTGCGCGACCTCCAGGTCGAACCGACGGAAACCGCCTGCCAGGCGGCGCGGGCGTTGTTCGCCAAAGTCCTGGACCTTCCCGGCGGCATGCGCATCGGCACCATCCACGCTTTCAGTCAGTCGCTGCTGCGCCGTTTCCCGCTGGAAGCGTCGATCTCGCCGCATTTCGAGCTGGCCGACGACCGCGAGGCCGAGACCGCGATGACCGAGGCCCGCGAATCCATGCTGGCGAACGCCGCCTCACCGCCGATGCTGCGGGCGCTGCGGACACTGGCCGGCCTGTCATCGGCCGAGCAGTTCGGGCGGCTCGTCAGGACGTTGCAAACCGATCGCCAGCGCCTCGCGGCCGCCTTGCAGCTCGGCGAGGACCTGGAACGGGCGCAGCGCCGGGTGCTTGGTGTCACCGCGGCCGACGAGGCGACGCTGGTCGCCGGTGCGGTGACATGGCTGGGGGAGGGCGCGCTGCGCGACGCGGCCGGGATCGTCCAGCGGAACGGGTCGAAGACCGTGGCCGAGCGCGCCGCCGCCATCCTCGACTGGCTGTCGCAGCCAGCCGAGGCGCGGGCGGCGCATTGGCCGGAGTGGCGCGGGCTGTTCCTGAACGCCTCGGGCGAGACCCGCGGCGATACAGCGCTGGTCAACAAGGTGCTGCTGGCCGGGCGGCCGGAACTGCTCGACCGCTACAAGGAGGAGGCCGCGCGCATCCTGGCGGTCGACGATTCATGCCGCGCGCTGCGGCTCGCCGCGGTGTCGAACGCCCTGGCGACTCTGGCGGGTCCGGTGGTCAGCGGTTACACGCAGCGCAAGGAAGCGGCCGGGCTGCTGGACTATGACGACCTGATCGACCGCACGCGGACGCTGCTGTTCGACCCCGGCGCGGCCTGGGTGCTGTACAAGCTGGATGGCGGCCTCGACCACCTGCTGCTGGACGAGGTGCAGGACACCGCGCCGCAGCAGTGGCGCATCGCGCACGCTCTGACCGAGGAATTCTTCGCCGGAGCCGGGGCGCGGAACCACACCCGCACCGTGTTCGCGGTGGGAGACCGCAAGCAGTCGATCTACTCGTTCCAGGGCGCCGATGCGGCGGAGTTCGACCGCTCCCACGATCAGCTCGCAAAGCGGGTGCGGACCTCCGGCCAGGTGTTCCGCGATGTCGGGCTGGACGTGTCGTTCCGCTCCACCGCGCCGGTGCTGCAACTGGTGGACGCGGTGTTCGCGGACCCCCTGGCGCGGCCGGGCGTCGTCGCGGAAGGCGAGACGCTGACGCACTACGCCGATCGGCTGTCGCATGCGGGGGTGGTGGAGTTCTGGCCGCTGGCGCCGCTGCCGGAGGAACCCGCGCACGCGCCCTGGACGGTGCCGGAGCAGAACCAGGCGCAGACCTCCGCCCGGCAGTTGCTCGCCGACACTCTGGCGGCCTGGATCGGCTCGCAGACCGACGGCTCGGTGATGCTGGAGAGCAAAGGCCGCCCCTTGGCGCCGGGAGACGTGCTGATCCTGGTGCGGCGGCGCGATGAGTTCGCACGGGCGCTGGTGCGGGCGCTGAAGGCGCGGGGCGTGCCGGTGGCCGGGCTGGACCGCATGGTGCTGACCGATCAGCCGGCGGTGCAGGACCTGATGGCGCTGGCGGACGCGCTGCTGCTGCCCTCGGACGACCTGACGTTCGGCTGCCTGCTGACCAGCCCGCTCGGCGGTCTGACCGACGACGAGCTGATGGAGCTGGCGATCGACCGTGACGGATCGCTTTGGGACGCGTTGCGCGTCCGAGCGGCCGAGCGTCCGTCCTGGACCCGGGCGGCGGCATTCTTCGCGCAGTTGCTCGGCCGCGTGGACTACGTCTCGCCGTACGCGCTGTTGGCGGAGGCGCTGGGTCCGCTTGGCGGCCGGGCGCGGCTGTTCGCGCGGCTCGGGCCGGAGGCGGCGGAACCGGTTGATGAACTGCTGAACGCGGCACTGACCTTCGCCGCGCGTCATCCGCCCTCGTTGCAAGGGTTCCTGCACTGGCTGCGGCAGTCCGGAGCAGAAGTGAAGCGGGAAGCGGAGGCGGCCGGCAACCTGGTGCGCATCATGACCGTGCACGGCGCCAAGGGATTGCAGGCGCCGCTGGTCGTGGTGCCGGACACCGCCGCGCTGCCGATGGATGACGGCGCAATCGTCTGGGCCGAGGACAAGGTCACCGGCCGCGAGGTCCCGCTCTGGGCGCCGCGCAAGGAGTTCCGCTGCGGTCCGCTGGACCAGTTGCGCGCCGCCGGTCGGCAGCGGCAGATGGAGGAGCACAACCGGCTGCTCTACGTCGCCCTGACCCGCGCCGAGGATCGTCTGCTGGTCTGCGGCTGGCAGAGCCGCAACCCGCCGAAGGACGAATGCTGGCACAGCGTGGTCCGCCGCGGGTTCGAGGCCCTGGGCGCGGAACGGGAAGCCTTCGGACTGTGGGACGGCGATGTGATGTGGCTGCGGTCGCTACAATCCGTCCCGGCCGAGAAGCTCCCATCCGCAGCGCAAGCCGACAGTTCCGCGGCCATTCCCACATGGATCGGCGCCGCGCCGCTGTGGCAGCCGCACCCGCCGCCGCCGGAGCCGCCGCGGCCGATGCCGCTCGCGCCCAGCCGCCCGGAGGGGGCGGAGCTGGGATCGGTGCCGGCGGCCGACTCGCCGCTGGCGGAGCGGGATGCCGGCGGCAACCGGTTCCGCCGCGGCCAGTTGATCCACGCGCTGTTGCAGCATCTGCCGGCGATCCCGGCCGAACAGCGCCGGGCGGCGGCGTTGCGGTTCCTGGATAAGCGGGGAAATGGCCTGGTGGATGCAGAGCCGGCGAGGATCGTGGAAGAAGTGCTGGCGGTCATGGCGCACCCGGATCTTGCAGCCGTGTTCGGACCGGACAGCCGGGCCGAGGTGCCATTGACCGGTGTTATCGGGAATTCGGTTGTCGGCGGGCTGGTGGATCGTCTGGTGGTGTTGCCGGATCAGGTATGGGTTGTCGATTTCAAAACCAACCGGCGCACGCCGTCACGCGTGGAGGATACGCCGGTGCTGTATCTGCGGCAGATGGCGTCCTACCGGGCGGTGCTGCGGGTGATTTTTCCCGGCCGGAGCGTTCGCTGCGCTTTGATCTGGACGCGGGAGGCGAAGGTGGCAATCCTGCCCGACGAGATGCTCGATTCGCATGCTCCCGGTCATGCGACGGATGCTGCTTGACCGTATCAGCCATCGATCCCACCTTTCGTCCAACTTTAATCCAAAGGTCTGACAATGAGCGAAAATACGGTTCCCGTGACGGACGCGAGCTTTGCCGCCGATGTGGTCGAGGCCAGCAAGAGCGGTCCGGTGCTGGTCGACTTCTGGGCGGAGTGGTGCGGTCCGTGCAAGCAGATCGCTCCGGCGCTCGATGAACTGGCGGGCGAATTCGCCGGCAAGCTGAAGGTGGCGAAGGTCGACATCGACAACAATCCGTCTTCGCCCAATCAGTTCGGGGTGCGTGGTATTCCAACCCTGCTGATCTTCAAGGACGGCAAGGTTGCCGCCACGCAGGTGGGGGCGGTGCCTAAGGGCAAACTGAAGGATTGGATTGCCGGCAACATCTGACGGCGTGCGATGCGGTGACCCCGGCGCTGGACGCCCAGCGCCGGGGTTTTTGCGCTCAGATCGTGCTGCCGGTGCCGCGGCCGGCGACCGCATGGTAGATGAACAGCACGACAACCGACCCGATGACGGCAACGATGACGCTGTAGATGTTGAATCCCGTGATCGGCGCGGCGCCGAAGAACGAGAACAGGAAGCCGCCGACAAACGCGCCGACAATGCCGAGCACGATGTCGAGGATGACTCCCTCGCCGGTCTTGTTGACGAGCTTGCTGGCGATGAAGCCGGCGATCAGTCCGAGGATGAGCCAGGCGATGATGGACATGCTGGTGGTTCCTTTCGGTTAAGTGTGGCGTCTCAGGTCTGGCCTCGGGCCGGGATGACCGAGGCCACCGCGTAGGCGAGTCCCCCGGCGATCAGAAGCGAGATCAGCGGCTGCTCCCGAACCTGCTCGGAGAGCGATTGCTTTGCCTCCCGCGCCTGCACGACCGCCTGGCCGTAGGCGTCGTGCGCGTCGCCCGCGACCTCGCGGGCTTTCTCCTCAAGAACAAGCGCGGTCAGCGCCAGCGTGACCAAAGCCAGGAGTGACTTCATGGGATGCTCCTTGTTTCGGCTGCTGCCGGGGGCCGGGTTAGACCGTCATGCGGCACCGTATCGGCCTGTTCCGACAACGCGCCCGCGGCGCTTCGGATGCGGCGGAAGCTGCATCAAAAAGCCGAACGCTGGTGGATGGTCGCTGCTGGCCTGACCGCGGCCGTTAACTCTTTCGTAACTGTGACCGGATAGCGTGCGACTGGAAGCCGATACGGCTTGACCGAATATAGTCGAACAGCTATATGGAAGGAGAATTTTGGATGACCTCCAAGGCAAGTGGCGATCTGAAAGAGGTGATCTTCATCAATGAGGCAGCCGCCCGGGACTATGCCGCTCTGCCACCCGAGGTCCGGGAGGCGGCCGATGCCCGGACGACCGTCTTGCAGAATGGCGGCCGGTTGCCGGCGAAACAGGTGCGGGATTTGCGGGGTTCGCTGTTCGGGATCTCGGAGATCCGGATCTTCTACGACGACGACACGTACCGGGTTTACTTCGCGGCGGAGTATGCGGAAGCAATCTACATCCTGGATGCCGGGATCAAGAAGTCGCCGAGGGACAGCGACATGCCGCGGTGGCAGATCGATCGTCTGGTGGCGCGGAAACAAAAGGCCGACCATCACTACCTGGAGAACAGGCTGGCGTTACGGCGGCGGGCGGAGGAGCGGCGGTTGGTTCGAAAGACCGGAGAAAACGGCTTAAGCGGCGAACTGGCGTGGTGACAACGATTGCGGTGAAAGGGCCGATAGCATGACCGAAAACTGGAAAGACGATCCGCTGGAAAACACCGCCCCCGTTGTCGGCAGCGGCGACTTCCTGCGGGATCGCGGCTATGCCGATCCGGACGAAATGCGGGTGAAATTCTATCTTGCCAACCGGATTGCCCTGGTGATCGAAGACCAGGGTCTTCGCCAGGCGGATGTCTGTGATCGCACCGGACTGAAACAGCCTGACGTGTCCAGGATCGTCAACGGCACGGTCTCGGGCTTCTCGGTCTGGCGGCTTCTACAGGTGCTGAAGGGTCTCGGGCAGACGGTCACGATTTCGGTCCAGGCGCCCGGCCACGAGCGCACGCCGCCCCTCGCCATGGCGCTCTAACCAGCGTCCAGCTTCAGGATCTCGCCCGCCAGGTACAGGCTGCCGCAGATCAGCACGCGGGCCGGGCCGTCATGGCGGGGAATTTCACGCAGAGCGTCAGCGACCCGAGGCCCCGGCCGGGCGACGCCGCCGGATGCCGCGACGATCGCCTCCACGGGCAATGCCGCGTGCTGGTTCGGCTCCCGCACCGCCCAGACCGAGGCGGCCAGAGGCAACAGCGGCCGGAGAAACTCCGCCGAGTCCTTCGCCTGCTTCATCCCCACCACCACATGCGCCGGCCGATCGGCCCAGCCCCGGAGGTGCTCGGCGAGGACGATGCCGGCGCCGGGGTTGTGGCCGCCGTCCAGCCAGAGTTCCCAGCCCGGCGGCAGCAGGCGGGCCAGCCGGCCGTCCAGGCGTTGCAGCCTGGCGGGCCATTCGGTGGCGGCGACACCGGCCGGGCGGTGCGGCAGGCCGGCGGCACGCAGGGCGGTGATGGCAATGCCGGCGTTGTCGTGCTGGAACAGACCGGGCAAAGACGGGTTCGGCAGTTCGATCGCCCCGGACGCGTCGCTGTAGGACACGCCGGACGCGGTCGCGGTTATCTCCCAGTCCCGCCCGCGCAGCAGCACGGGTGCTTCGAGCGCGCGGGCGTGGTCCAGCAGAATGCGCGTCACCTCGGGCGGTTGCGCGCCGATGGCGACCGGCACGCCGGGCTTGATGATGCCGGCTTTCTCCCCGGCGATGGTTTCCACGGCCGAACCCAGCAGTTCGCGGTGATCGAGCGAGATCGAGGTGATCGCGCAGGCGGCGGGCGCATCGATCACGTTGGTGGCGTCGCCGCGGCCGCCAAGCCCGACCTCCAGGACGCAGATGTCGGCCGGGGTCGCGGCGAACAGGTCGAAGGCGGTGGCGGTGATCACCTCGAACACGGTTATCGGGGCGTTGTTGTTGACACGCTCGATCCGCTCCATCGCGGCGATCAGGCGGTCGTTTTCGACCAGGCGGCCGGCGATGCGGATGCGTTCATTGAAATGCACCAGATGCGGCGAGGTGTAGACATGCACGCGCTGGCCCGCCGCCTCCGTCATTGCGCGGATGAACGCGCAGGTGCTGCCCTTGCCGTTGGTGCCGGCGACGTGGATCGCCGGCGGCAGGCGCTGTTCCGGATGTCCCAGGCTGGCCAGCAGGTCGCGCAGGCGATCCAGGCTGAGGTCGATCAGCCTCGGATGCAGTCTCTCGAGGCGGGCGGCGATCCGGTCGATGGCGTCTGTCACGCGGCCGCCTGAATGTCCTTCACGCTGAGCAGGCTGATGATGCGGGCGAGGGTGGCCTTCAGGTCGCTGCGCTTGACCACCATGTCGATGATGCCATGCTCCAGCAGGTACTCGGCGCGCTGGAAGCCTTCGGGCAGGATTTCGCGCACCGTCTGCTCGATGACGCGGGCGCCGGCAAAGCCGATCATGGCACCGGGTTCGGCGATCTGGATGTCGCCGAGCATGGCGAAGCTGGCGGTGACGCCGCCCGTCGTCGGATCGGTCAGCACCACAATGAAGGGCAGGCCGGCGTCCTTGACCAGGCGGGTGGCGATGACGGTGCGCGGCATCTGCATCAGGCTGATCGCGCCTTCCTGCATGCGCGCGCCGCCGGAGGCGGTGAAGACGATCAGCGGCACCTGCTGCAACACCGCCAGGCGGGCGGCGGCGACGATGGCGTCACCGACTCCGGCGCCCATGGAGCCGCCGATGAAGCCGAATTCCATGACGGCGACCACGGCTTTCTCGCCCTCGATGGTGCCGTGGGCCACGGCGATGGCATCATCCATCTGATTGAGGTCCCGCGCTTCCTTCAGCCGATCGGCGTAGCGCTTGGTATCGCGGAACTTCAGGGGATCGGCGACGGGCTTGGGGAGTTCGATCCGGGTGTAGGCCTCGGCGTCGAAGGTCCATTCAAGCCGCTCGGTCGAACTGGTCCGCATGTGGTGACCGCAGTTGCTGCACACCTTGAGGCTGGCGGCGAGGTCGCGGTGGAAGATCATCTGCTGGCAGGCCGGGCATTGGTGCCAGAGGTTGTCCGGCACCGATGATCGGGTGAACAGCGTGCGGATCTTGGGGCGGACGTATTCGGTGAGCCAACTCATGCGGCAGCAGATAGCGGGGGCGCGGCCCGGGGGCAAGGAGGGTTGGTTGGGGATGGGGATGCGGCGGTTGGCCAGGCCGGTTCGGCGGGTTAGGATTCTGCGCGGGAGGTTGGGATGGTGAACGACGATCTGAAAGGCTGTTCGGTCGCCGATGTGCTGGAACGGCTGGAAAAGGGTAAGATCGGCCACCGCGCGGCGATGGAGTGGTTCGACGTTTCTGCCTATGCCGATCTGGTTGAGATCATGCATGCCAATGGCAGGCTGATGCCGGGGCATCAGCCGATGGAGGTTTCACCGCAGACGCGGGCGCTGGTGCGGTCGATCTTCAGGTAGCCGTTCATTTCTTGCGGGGTAGTCCCCAGACGTGTGGCGCGAAACCGTTTCGGGCTTCCGGCGTCGCATCGAAACCGGTGCTCATGGGGTGCGGCCGGCTCCGCCGATCAGGTCATAAAGCAGCACCCGGGCGTCGGGCCGGAGCCGCAACAAGAGATCCATGTCGCGTATATTCCTGCTGATCAATGACGCGTTTGCCTCAACGGCGGTCAGGAGCATCAGCGCGTCATGCAGAAGGCCGCGCCGGTTCTCACGGGCGTAGCCTTGCGTGCGAGCCAGAATTCCCGCGATCAGCGCCGCCTCGGTCCAGGCATCGGCGCTGGGAGCGACGATGCGGGCAGGCGCCATGCGGGAAAGAATATCCTCCAGCGAGGTGCGGTGCAGCGCGGTTTGCGGATGTGCCGGATCGAGATGCCCGATGCTGACGGCAAGTTCTGCGCAGGCGATCGCGCAGTGCAGCACGACGTTCCGTGCGACCAGAGCGGCGATTGGACCGGGCAAACCGGGCGGTTTCAGAGCGTCGATGTAGACTGTCGTGTCCAGCAGCACCGGCATCGCGGCGTCAATCGCCCCGGCGTCGAACGGCAACTCGGATCGGGTCCGATAGGTCAGCGTCCGGGTCCAGGCGGTTGCCGCGCGATCAGCTCGCGCGGGCTAGAGGGCAAGCTCGAAATCCTCGGGCAGGCGTCCGGACTGGCGGACCAGCCATGCGCCGTAGTCGTCGCCCGCGGCGATCACGGCGAGGGCTGCGTTGATCAGGTCGGAGTCGCTGTTAAGGCCAGTGCGGCGGCGGGCGGCCGCGATCAGTCCGGGATCGACGCGGGTGTTGAGTTTTTGAGACCGCGCGCCGGTGAAGGCTCCGGCCTGTTGAAGTTCGAGGACCGCATGGTTCAGGCGCGTGGCTGTAAGCGGGTCACCGCAGGTGAGGGCGGATGTCGCCTTGCGCCGGTTGAGGCGCTGACGGGACGTGGTCGGCATGGTCGTTGTCCTACAGGTCGGCGTTTCATGTAGGATGCTGGGTTGGTGTTGGCAAAGATTTGCCAATCCTTCGGGCGAAAGTCGTCTCCTAACGGGTATCGTGGCTCATCAGGCCATTATCATGATTTCATGATTTCCTGGTGCTTTCGATGAAGGCTTTTACCTTATCGAGGTCGTGTGCCCAGAAAAGCGTCAGCCCGGCTTCTTGCGCCTGGACCAGATTGGCGACCTTGAAAACGCCCGACATCAGGGCAACCGGCACGACCTGGTTCATTCCGAACTCACGCCGCCATGTGACGGCCTTCATCGCGGCGTCATTGTTGATGCGTTTGACGCTGTTCACCTCGCTGTTCGACACCTTGCATTCGATCGGCATCAGCCGTCCGTCATACAGCCGCACGGGCACATCAGCCTTGCGACTGCCGACCAGGCTTTCCCCGCAGAACTCGCCGCGCAGCGGAGCGTCGTCCAGGGTATTGATAGTTCTTGCCGGAACGGCGTTGAAGCCCATGCGGGCAAGAAATGATTTGACGAGCGATTCCTGCTTCTCCTTGCCCTCGTTTCGCCGATCGGTTGATACCCGCTGCGCGGTAATGAGGGCCGCCGAGGCAGCAATGGCGATTGTCTTTTCCTGTTCGGTCGGTGCGCGGTTTTCCACGATCCAGGGAAGGCGGGTCGTGTCGAGGGCCTGGACGATGGTTGCCAGGACCCGCCGTGCCGATTCCGGATCGGTTCTCAACGCTGCGGGGGCTATGGACGGGACTTCGGCCAGAACAGCAAGATCGTCCTCCGAGATCGGCGGCCCTGCCAGATATCGCAGCGCCGCGCCAAGATTCTCCCTGCCGGCCTTCCTTGCTTCCCGTGTGCGCACAGTGCCCTTGGGTGCCGGCGCGATCTGATCGATCTTCGCCGCAAATATCTCCGCAAGTTGCGCCGGTGTAAGCGCCTTGATATCGGCGACGTTGTACTGATCAAACAATCGTTCGAATGCAGCACGATAGCGCCGGATGGTCGCTTGCCAACGCTCCAAAGGCTCAACCAGCCGCTCGACGCGAAAAGCGCTGCGTGCCGTTGCGGCATCAAGCCGGATCTGCGACTCGGTCCATATCGGTGGCGATTGCATCCAGGGCGTGTAGCCGAGGTACCAGGATACGCTCAAGCTCCCGCGGCTCGAATTTCGTCAATCCGCCAGCGTATGTGCGCCCGGACGCGACGGTGACGTGCTTGCGGAGAAACGCCAACAACTGCCGCATCTGCAAGTCTGTCATGGCTTCCCGAGGATACAGGCCGTGTGCAATATTGACGTGCCGGGCGCCGCGCACATTGCGGACGAAGGCCGGCGGCCTGCGCGCCATATAAGTGCAAACCATCGGCGCCGGTTCATAAAGCTGCACCGCCCACCAGGCCCGGCGGTGGCTGGCGATATAGCCGGCATCGGCGCCCTGCTGTGCAGCCCAAATCAGGAACCTGTCCACGGCGGCGCGATGGCGGCGTTCGATCTCATCCAGATCGACGGGCAGGTTCACGACACAACGAAGCGGCGCGTCCGGACCAAGCTCGTCTCCGGCCGCGATGAGTTCGCGGGCTTTCGTGATGGCCGGGACCAGCACCTGCTTCGGCAGTTGCCGGGCAGCGTCCCCGGCGATCCAGACCCGGTTGCAGCCGGTGACCTGGCCGCGCGACACCCGCACAAGTTCGCCGAGGGGCACGTAGTCCGCTCGCCCGGCGGGCTGGACAGGTCGCAGCAACACCGACCAGCGCGGCGTGACCGTGGCGCGGGACAGCGCGACCTCGTCGCCTTCGGCAAGCCGGTTCAGCGCATCGGCCGATGCGACCGAGCGAACACGCATAGCCGCCGGCTTCGAACCGATACGGAAGCAGGTGATCGCGCCCGTCGTGGTCGAACCGGCGAACGGCATGGCTGCCGCCTCCAGCACATGCAAACCGACGCAGCCCAGGCGCTCCGTCAGCATCCGCCGCACCGCCGCGCCATAGTTCACGTCCAGCCATTCGGCCGCGGTGATGAACGCGCCAAAGTCGCCCGCGCGGGCAAGCTGCAACGTTCGCAGAAAGAAATGCGCATGCAGCCCGGCCAGTCCGCTCGCCTTGATGCCGAATTTGGCCGCCGTTTGGCGATACCAGGTCTTCCACTCCGCGCTGATGCCATGATGACGGACATAGGGCGGATTGCCGATGAACAGCGTCCGGCCGCTGATACCCGGCAGCCGGGCCGAGCGATAATCGGCCTCCAGCACCGTGGCCCGCTCCGTCAGTCCGTTAACGGCCAGGTTCGCCCTCAGCAGCCCGGCCGCAAGAGGGTCCAACTCGATGCCAACCAGCTCAGCCCGTGGAAAGGCATGTCCGGCCGCAATCAGAAATCGTCCGGAACCGGCCCCCGGATCGACAACCCGCGCCGGTGTTTCCTGATCCAGCGCCCAAGCCAGCATTGATCGGACAATCGCCGGGGGCGTGTAGACCGCACCCTCTTTCCTGCGTTCAGCGGAAGATCTCAGCGCAGTAAACGCGTCGCCCAACGGATCGCCGCCGAGCCGGATCGCGGACAACAACCGCCCAAGATCGGGGTCGTCCGTGGTCAGACCACCGTCGGCCAGACTGACCGCGGCGGCGGCGAGCGACTTCTCAGTCTCGAACAACGTCAGCATCGGGGCGAATCCGGCGTCACACCCCGAGTCTGCCACATCTCCGGCCCGAACGGGTTAACAACCGAGCCGGACGGCCCGCCTACGAACCCTTCGGCTTCCGCACCGCCGCCGCCAACCCGCGCACCTGATCCAGCACCGCCCCCACCGCCCCCGGCAGCGCCTTCCCCTCCGCGTCCAGATGCGCCGAGAGCGTGTCGATCAGCGCCGATGCCACCACCGCCGCATCGGCGATATGCGCGGCCGTACCGGCCTGCTGCGGAGTCCGCACCCCGAACCCGATCGCTATCGGCAGATCGGTCACCTTCCTGATCCGAGGAATCGCCGCCTGCAGATGCTCCACCGATGCCGTCACCGTGCCGGTCACACCCGTGATGCTGACGTAATACACAAACCCCGAACTGCCGTTCAGCACATGCGGCAGCCGTTCATTATCCGTCGTCGGCGCGACCAGCCGGATGAAGTCCAGCCCGTTCGCCGTGCTGAACGGCAGCAGCAGATCGGCTTCCTCCGTCGGCAGATCGACGATGATCAGCCCATCCACGCCGGCCCTCGCGGCATCGGCGCAGAACCGCTCCGGCCCATAGGACAGGATCGGGTTCAGATACCCCATCAGCACCACGGGCGTCGCCTCGTCGGCCTCCCGGAACGCCCGCACCATGTCCAGCACGCCGGCGACCTTCACCCCCGCGGCCAACCCGCGCTTGCCCGCCGCCTGGATGATCGGCCCATCCGCCATCGGGTCGGTGAACGGCATGCCGATCTCGATCAGATCGGCGCCGGCTTCGGGCATGCCGCGGAGCAGGGCCATGGAAGTGGCCTGATCCGGGTCCCATGCCTCCAGGAACGGGATCAGCGCCCCGCGGCCCTGACTTTTCAGCGCGGCGAACCGGGCGGCGATACGGCTCACAGCTTGACCCCCAGGTGCTGGGCGACGGCGAAGATGTCCTTGTCGCCGCGGCCGCACAAATTCATCAGGATGATCTGATCCGCCGGCAGCGTCGGCGCCAGCTTGGTCACGTAGGCCAGCGCATGCGCCGGCTCCAGCGCCGGGATGATCCCCTCGGTCCGGGTGCACAACTGGAACGCGGCCAGCGCCTCCTGATCGGTTGCCGAGACATACTCGACGCGGCCGATATCGTGCAGCCAGGAGTGTTCCGGACCGATGCCCGGATAATCCAGGCCGGCGCTGATGCTGTGCGCCTCGATGATCTGGCCGTCGTCGTCCTGAAGCAGGTAGGTGCGGTTGCCGTGCAGCACGCCGGGGCGCCCGCCGGTCAGGCTGGCGGCATGTTGGCCGGTCTCGATCCCATGGCCGCCGGCCTCGACGCCGATCAGCCGGACAGACTCGTCGTCGAGGAACGGATGGAACAGCCCCATGGCGTTGGAGCCGCCGCCGATGCAGGCGACCGCGACGTCGGGCAGGCGGCCCTCGGCCTGCTGCATCTGGACCTTGGCTTCCTCGCCGATGACCGACTGGAAGTCGCGCACCATCATCGGATACGGATGCGGGCCGGCAACCGTGCCAATCAGGTAATAGGTGTCGGAGACGTTGGCGACCCAGTCGCGCATCGCCTCGTTCATCGCGTCCTTCAGGGTGCCGGCGCCTGACGTGACGGGCTTCACCTCGGCGCCGAGCAGCTTCATGCGGAACACGTTGGGCGCCTGGCGTTCGACGTCGACGGCGCCCATGTAGACGGTGCAGGGCAGCCCGAACAATGCGCACATGGTGGCGGTGGCGACGCCGTGCTGGCCGGCTCCGGTCTCGGCGATGATGCGGGTCTTGCCCATGCGGCGGGCCAGCAGGATCTGGCCCATGCAGTTGTTGGCCTTGTGGCTGCCGGTATGGTTCAGCTCGTCCCGTTTGAAATAAACCTTCGCGCCGCCGAGGTGCTTCGTCAGGCGCTCGGCGAACCAGAGCGGGCTGGGGCGGCCGATATAATGCGTCAGGTATTGCCCGAGTTCGGTCTCGAAAGCGGGATCAGCCTTGGCTTCGGTGTAGGCGCGCTCGACCTCCAGGATCAGCGGCATCAGCGTTTCCGCGACGAAACGGCCGCCGAATTCGCCGAAGCGGCCCCGGTCGCTGGGTCCGCTGCGCAGGCTGTTGAGTCCGATGGGCTTGTTCAAGACGCTCTCTCCTTGCCGGAGGGGCTTCTAGACCATGGCAGGGTTTGGTCAAGGCGATCCGGGGGGCGGCTGTGGCGGCGTCAGTCGAAGATGGGCCGGGCCTTTGCCATCACCTCGTTCAGGAGAGCCGCAGGCAGCGTATCAGGACCGTCCGAGGTCCGCGCCGCTCGCGTAACTCGGTAGGGTCGAGCGAAACCACATGGATATCGCCGCGCGTCATATCAGCGCGCGGCTGATGGCAGGCGCATCGACCCATTCCCGCTCATCGGCCCCGCACCGTTTTGCCAGGTTCGCGAGGCGTGCGAAAGCTGGACGCACAGGTACGCGTAGAGAGGCTTACCGCCGCATCGTATGCCTGCTATATGACGGCATTGACAGCAACTTCCCGGGCATACCCTATGGCGACTTTAACGGTTCGTAATCTCGAGGACGACGTCGTCCGAGCCCTGCGAATTCGCGCCGCCGAACACGGGCGCTCAGCCGAAGCAGAGCACCGCGAGATTCTGCGCTCGGCTTTGGCCGACGCTGCTCGGTCATCTCCGCGGGCGGCGGCAGCGGAACGGCTGGCGGAGTTCCGGCGTCGCACCTCCGGCCGTGGGTCCGCCAGTTCCGTCGATCTCCTTCGGGAGTCCCGGACGGGCGAGGCCGGTGGTGCGTCTCGCACGACGGAAAGCTGAGGTTGGCACTGGTTGTCGATGCCAGCGTCGCGCTGAAATGGGTCCTGCAGGAGCCCGACAGTCATCTCGCACAGGCGCTGGCCGAGGGCGGCGAAACGCTTCTCATGCCCGACTTCTGGTTGAACGAGGCTTGCAACGTATTATGGCTTCAAGTGCGCAAGGGTGTTTTTTCCCCGGACGAGGCGAGAGAGGGGCTGGCTCTGCTTCGTGCCGTGATTGAGCCGACACCGACCGGCGGTCTTGAATTGCATGATGTCGCCCTCGACATTGGTCTGGCCGCAAACCACTCGACCTATGACACGCTGTATCTGGCCTTCGCGATAGCCATGGGAGCACGGGCGGTTGTTGTGGCAGACGCCGCGTTCATGAGGGATATGGAAAGGCATCCCGATCCAACCCTGGCGACCATGCTGCTGCCGCTTCACAGTTGGGCGCAGGGACGTGGCTTGGCATAGGTGCCGGCGCAGCCCGAAGCCGAACGAGTCGATCCACCGCCTGGCGTCCGGCGATAATCAGAAGCTGCGGTTCGTTGGCAGAAACCGGTGGCAGGCGGCGGCTCGGCCCCGCGCCCGGGCGCTTGCGCCGCGTGTCACTGATCCGGCGCCCACCCCGTCATCACCGCCATCCGCAGCGTCACCGCCACCCGCCCGTCCTCCGCCGGCAGCCTCGCCAGCGCCGCGGCGAACAACTCCCGCGCGGGCACCGACCGCGCCCGCTGGCGGATCGCGTTCGTCTCGCCCGCCGCCCGCAGTTCGGTCAGCAGCGCGAACGGGTTGGCGTAGAGCAGCCGGATATCCTCCACATCCGCCACCGGCACGGCGAAGCCGGCCCGCTGCAGCAGATGCGCGCAATCCCGCAGCTCCGGGAACGGCGACACCCGCGGCGACACCCGGCCCGACACCGCATCCTCCGCCTCGGTCAGCGCCGAACGGAGTTCCGCCAGAGTGCCCAGCGCCGGCAGGCTGGCGAGCAGCAATCCGCCGGGGCGCAGCGTCCGGCGAAGCTGCAGCAGCGTCCCGGGCAAGTCGTTCACCCAGTGCAGCGACAGGCTGGCAACGATAAGGTCGAAGCTGTCCGGGCCGAACGGCAGGAACTCCTCGTCCGCCGCCACCCCCGGGCCGCCGTTCCGCGCCGCCATCGCCGCGGACAGGTCGCAACTGACGACCCGCACCCCGCGCTGCCGCAGCAGCGGAGCGACCACGCCGCGCCCGCCGACATCCAGCGCATCGGAGAACGTCCGCGTCGTGTCGTCGAGGCGGTCGAGCAACCGCTCCGCCGCGTCGCGCAGCACGTCCGCCACGGCGTCAACAGTTCGCGCGGCCCGGTCACGGTGGCGGCGCACCGCGGTGCGATCAAATACAAGCATCGAGTCCATGCATCCGCATGTGCACTCGCCCACATGCCTTGCCAAGTCGCGATCCCGGGCCCTACGGTCCGCCACAACCAAAGGATGCAAAAATGCCTCGCATCTCCCCCGAGACCCTGCTCGGCTGGATCAGCGACGGACAGGAACTCGCGCTCCTGGACGCCCGCGAGGACGGGGAATTCGGCGCCTCCCACCTGTTCTGGGCGGTGCCGTGCGGCCTGGCGCGCAAGGAAATCCGCGCGCGGGCGGTGCTGCCGCGGCCAACGGTGCGGATCTGCTGCGTCGATGACGGGCGCGGCGCGGCGGAAACCCTAGCCGCTTGGCTGGAATCCGCCGGTTTCACCGACGTTTCCGTCCTCGATGGCGGCACCAAGACCTGGGAAGCCGCCGGCAACGTCCTGTTCAGCGGCGTCAACGTCCCCTCCAAGGCGTTCGGCGAGTGGGTGGAGCACCACTACGGCACCGAAAGCGTCGATGCGCGCGAGCTGAAGGCCTGGATCGACTCCGGCCGCGACATGGTGGTGCTCGACAGCCGCACGATGGAGGAATTCACCCGCATGTCGATCCCGACCGGGATCAGCGTGCCGGGCGGCGAGCTGGCCTATCGCATCGGCGACATCGCCCCCGATCCCGGAACTCTGGTCGTCGTCAACTGCGCCGGCCGCACCCGCAGCATCCTCGGCGCCGAGAGCCTGCGCCGCGCCGGCATCCCCAACAAGGTCGTGGCCCTGCGCAACGGCACGATGGGATGGGAGCTGGCCGGACTGCGCTGCGACCGCGGCAAGACCGACAAATACCAGCCCGGTACCCCGAACACCGTCGCCCTTGCTCTCCAGCGCGCGCAGGCCTTCGCCGAGCAGTCCGGCGTCGGCGTCATAGGGCCGCTCGACCTGACCCGCTTCGAGGACGACCCGGACCGGACCTTATACGTGCTGGACGTGCGCGACCCGGCGGAATTCCGCGCCGGCCACCGCCCCGGCAGCCGCAACGCCCCCGGCGGCCAGCTCATCCAGGCCACCGACGCCTGGATCGGCGTGCGCAACGCCCGCATCGTGCTGGTGGATGATACCGGCGTGCGCGCCAGGATGTCCGCCGCCTGGCTGCGGCAGATGGGCCATCGCGACGTGTTCGTCGTCGAAGGCGGCCTTGAAGCCGTCAGGACCACCGGGACCGCCGCCGTTCCCGTGCCGGAACTGGCGGCCCCGGTTCACCTGCTGGACGTGTCCGGGTTGGTCGCCCTGCTCGACAGCGGCGCCCGCACCCTGGTGTTGGACCTGGCGCGCAGCGTCGAGTTCCGTGAGGGCCATATCCCCGGCGCGCTGTGGGGCGTGCGCGGCAGGCTGGAGCCGCTCCGGCGGCAGCTCGGCGCCGCCGGGCATGTCGTGATCACCTCTCCGGATGGCATGCTCGCCCGCCTCGCGGCGCCGGAGGTCAAGGCGCTGGCCGGCGCGGCGGAGATCCGGGTCTTGGACGGCGGCACCGAGGCGTGGCGCGCCTATGGCCGCCCATTGGTCAAGGACAAGACCAACCCGCCGGACGAGGCCTGCATCGACTTCTACCTGCGGCCCTACGACCGCAACAGCGGCGTCGAGGCGGCGATGCACGCCTACCTGTCCTGGGAAATCGACCTCGTGCATGAAATCGAACGCGATGGAACGGTGGTTTTTGGCATCCCCGGGCAAGACGGCGGGTAATCTCCCGCTCGATGATTGGCTGCGACAGGCCGGCCGGGCAGCGGTGGATTTCCTGGTCCCGCCGCGCTGCGCCGCCTGCGACGAACCTGTCGCGGTGCAGGGCGAACTCTGTCCCGGCTGCTTCGGCCGCACCGGCTTCATCAGCGCGCCGATGTGCGTCCGCTGCGGGGTTCCTTTCGCCTCGGCCGAACAGGGCGGAGATGAGGGGCTTTGCCCGGGCTGCCGCGAGCGTGCGCCGCTGTTCCGGCAGGCCCGGGCGGCGGTGCGCTATGATGAGCAGGGACGCCGCCTGGTTTTGCCGCTGAAACATGGCGATCGCCTCGATCTCGCGCCGATACTGGCGCCGATGCTGGTGCGGGCCGGACAGGCGCTGCTGGAGCGGGCGGATGTCCTGGTGCCGGTGCCGCTGCACCGGCGGAGGTTGTTTCACCGCAAGTACAACCAGGCGGCGGTGCTGGCGTTTGCCGCCGGCCGCCTCGCCCAACGTCCGGTTCTGCCGGACGTCCTGCAACGCACCCGGTGCACCGCGCCGCTGGACGACAAATCGCCGGAGGAGCGGGCGCGGGAGGTTGCGGGATCGCTGCGGGTCCGGCCGTCGCGTGAAGCGGCCGTGGCGGGCCGGACCGTATTGCTGGTTGATGACGTCATGACGTCCGGCGCGACCGCGAATGCCTGCGCCGAGGCGCTGCTGGCGGCGGGCGCAACAGCGGTGGATGTGCTGGCGGCTGCGCGGGTGCCCGACCCGAGGCTGCGTTGACGGCGCCATGTCCGACCGCCATCGCCTGAGCTTCGGGTCTGGACCTGCGCGACCGAAACGGACTATGCGGATGCGATGTGGCGCACATTCGATCCGGCCTGGTACCGCTACGCATATCCGCTGGTGGATCGGATTCTTTCTGACGTTCCATCGAAACAGCCCGATGATGTCTATGCGGCGATCGGACCGATATACCGGCATTCGCCCAACCCCTGGTTCAGCGAAACCTGGTATCTTGCCCGATACGAGCACGCCCGCGCAGCGGTTGCCTCCGGCGCCTGCCGATCGGGGTTCGACCATGCCTGCCGTGAAATGCACCCCGATATTGCGCCGCACTGGCTGTTCGATCCTTGGTTTTACCGGGAACGGTTCGAGGCTGCGTATCGGCGGCCGCTCGATCCGGGCGTGGACGGCGACCCTTACACGCACTTTCTGCGGATAGGTCAGCACGCGGGCCTAAGCGGGCATCGGCTGTTCGACCCCGGCGTCTACGCCGCGCTTGCGCCGTTCGATGTCAGGGCCCGCATCATTTCCGATGGTGCGTTCACGACGTTCGCGCATCACCTGTGCGCCGGGACGGCGGAGCCGGTTGTGTCCAACCATTTCGATCCCGCTTGGTATCTCTCGCGCTACCCGCATGTGCCGGACGAGATCGCGAAGGGCCGCTGGGCCTGCGCGCTGCACCATTACGTTCAGGCCGACGAAGCGGCACGGTTCGATCCCAATCCGAGGTTCTCCGAGCGGGCCTATACGACGTACTTCGCCGATGTCGCCGAAGCGGTCCGTTCAGGTGGATTTCGCAATGGTTTCGAGCATTTCCTGCGCCACGGCCAGCATGAGGGACGTGTCTTCGCGCCGGCCGCTCCGGACCCGGCGTCGGAGCCGGTGGCACCGTTCCGGCCCGACACGGTCACCGACGGTTTCCCGCTCCGCACCCGGGAATTCGGGTCGGTCACATTCTTGCCGGTCGAGGCGTACCCGGGCCGCCCGGGCGAGTGGCGGTTCGGTGTCCTGGGGGCGGACGGCGTCCCCCTAGATGCATTCGCCGATCAGTGGTGCCACATGCATCGGGACTGCGCGACGGCGCGGCGGGAGCCGGGGGTTTACGTTTACGGCGGGGTTTTGTCGGATCATTTCGGTCAGTTTCTGCTCGACGGCATGCGCAATCTTTGGTTCATCAAGGAAAATCCCGATTTGCCCGTGCTGTGGCATTCGCTTGTCTTCCATGCGGACCCGGCCGTTCCGCCGGACGATTTTCCCGGCTGGCTCAAGCAAATCTGGCAAATCCTCGGCCTGGAGCGGCATCGTCACCTGCATATCCGGGAGGCCGTTACCGTCGAGCGGGTGATCCTGCCAGACCCGGGCAGGCCGAACGTTCATTGCCTGCACAAGCGGCTCATCGCCGCTCTCGGCACGCACCGGTGCATGACGCCGCGGCTTGGCAGCCGCGTCTGGCTCTCGCGGCGCGGGTTGGCGGCCGACCGCGGGCACATCGAACCGGAGGACCGGATCGAGGCGGTGCTTGAGGCGCGAGGCTGGACCATCGTGCGGCCGGAGTCTCTGTTCGTCACCGAGCAGGTCGACCTCTTCGCGACTGCCTCCGTGGTGTCCGGCACGATCGGTTCTGCGTTTCATGCGGCCTTGTTGTCGGCAGCGCCCACGGCGCGGCTGATTCCGGTGGTGCGGCCGGGCGTTCCGCTGGAGTTCTATGACGCGGTCGCGCAGGCGTTGAAGCTGCGGCAGTCCTATATTTTGCCCGAACTCAAGCCGTTCGACATGATCGGTCCGGACACCAACGCCGAACTGGTGGACCCTGTTGCGCTCGCGGACGCGGTCTGCGCCATGGCTGATTCCGGCTAGACCGACCCCCCCGATACGGTCGCGGCGCGGCGTTGCCGAACCGGCTCCCGGCCGCATCGCCCGTCGAATCACCATGAAGTCAGATGCGTCCTCTCAACCCTCCGCCGGCGCCCGCGCGTTGACTGAGCGAATGCGCTGATCGCCCGAACCACGGAAGGGGATTGACGATGACCGGTAAAATTCGCGCCTGCATCCTGATGCTCGTCCTGGTGTCATTGCCCGCCGCCGCATCATTCGCGGCGGGCGGAGGCGGTGGCGGGGCGGGTGGAGCCGGAGGGGCCGGCTCAGGCGGGATGGGTTCGGCGGGCGGCGCCTCGAGCTATGGCGGCACCGGCGGCGGGTCGATGTCGCCGGGTTCGGGGATCGCAGCGGTCCCGGGGTCGGTCGGTTCGCCGGCCGGCGGCGGCAACAGTTCGCAAGCCACCGGGAATGGTCCGTCCTCCAGCTACGCCGGTAACAGCACGTCAGGAACCGAGACGGGCTCCGGCAGTGGTACGACCGGCATGGGGCAGGGCGCCGCGCAAAACCCCGGTGGCACCAGCCCGGGCACGGCGCCGGGTGCAGCGCCGCCAGCCGGAACGTCCAACATGACCGGCGCCGGTTCGGGTAGCGGCCAGTAGATGCGGGCTGCCCCTACAGCCACTGAGCACACCTCAACAGACTGGAATCCTTGGGGTTCGTGGAGGATCGGCCGGTCGTCTGCGCCGGATGCGGCGGCATTCCCGTTAACCGGGTACCTGCATGCAATAATTCATCGGTCTACCGGCGCCCCGCGGACACCACTCCAGCCAAAAAACCATGTTGCAGCGCACAGAAAACGCGATCTCACGCGTTCTTGACTGCATGAGTATTCCCCGCATCACGAACATGCCAGGATTGTTTCCCGACCGCCACACTGGATATTGACAAGGGTGGCGATTTGTCGGAAGGCTAGGGGGTCCACGGCGTCTCGCTACGCCAAGATGGCGGGGTCGCAGGATAAGGAGGGACGAGAATGAACGACATGTGGCAACCGGTTTCCGGCACGCGTTTCTATTCGCGGAACGGCGAAGGACTGTATGAGCGTCTGACCGACAAATTGTTTCTTCGCGTTGACGAGGTTGACGAGACCGACGCGCGCGAGGTCTGTACCCGCTTTGCCGATGCCTTCGAGGCCCGCACTCCGGTCAAGCTGGTCGCCTGATCGTCCGCGTTTCCGGCACGCCTTGCCTCCCTTAAGCCGGGCAATAACAAAAAGATTGCTCGCCGTGACACCGGGCGGCCAGCCCGGTTCGGCCTACGAGGCCGGCGGCATCTCGACGATAAACTCGCTGCCACCGTAGCCCGCTTCCGCCGGGATACGCAGCAGTCGTTTGCCGCCCTCCAGCCGCGTGCCGCGCGGCTGGACGGTGACAATGTCAGACGTCCGCGCGGTCTCCATCGCCTCCTTGACGGTGCGGGAGCGCCCGAGCTTCTCCAGATTCTTCGCCGTGGCGAAGACCAGCTTGTAGTGTCCCGCCTCGGTTTCGGAGAGCGCCCGGTGGGGTGTGATCCAAACCGAGTCAACCGCTTCGGTACCGTCGTGCACCGCAAGGTGCTCGCGCGGGGCTGCCGCGAGGAAGAAGTGCGTGTCGTAGCGCTTGGGCTGGTTCACCGGCGTGATCCAGTGGGCGAAATGCACCAGCAGGTCCGGGGCTGGCACAAGGCCTTCGGACTCCAGCACCGTGTCGAAGCCGATGGACCCTGCGTTGAGGGCCGCGCGGTGCTGCTCGTCCAGCCGCTTCAGCCGGGCCGCTCCGATCAGGCGATTGGAACCGCTTGGCCGGGCCAGCAAAACGCCGCATTCCTCGAAGGTTTCGCGTATCGCCGCGATACGGAACGCCAGCGCCGCCGTTTCCGGCTCGTCCGGATCGGGCCGATCGCGTATCTGCGCGGCAATGGCGTAGTCTGCTTCCTCGACCCGGCCGCCGGGAAACACCAGGGCGCCGGATGCGAAGTCGATGGCGTGATGGCGCACGACCATGAACACTTCCATCCCCTCGGCGCCGTCCCGCAGCAGCAGGATCGTGGCGGCGGGCCGGGCGGTTGCTTCCAAGGTCATGATCTTTTTCCGTTCGTTGTCGCCGGCTAAGCTACAGGAGGGTCATCCGCCGGTCACGTGCGCAGGCGTCGCATCAGTTCCAGGGCGTTTGCCGGGGCGCGCACTTTCCTGTCGTTATCAAAAAAAACGAACACGTCCCGCTTGCGAGGCCTGGCCGTGCCGCCGACGCGCTCGGCGTCTTCCGGTTCGTCGCCGCTCGCCCAGGCACGGACGCGCCGAGCCCAAATGTCCAGCGCGGCGTTGTCGTAGCCGCTGGCATAGAGTTCCTCCGATCCGTGCAGGCGGCAGTAGACGAAGTCGGCGGTGACGTCCATCAGCCGCGGCCACTGCACCGAATCTGCGCAGACCAGGGCCACGTTGTGGGCGCGCAGCAGTTCGACGAAGGCCTCGCAACGAAAGCTCTCATGGCGGATTTCGAAAGCGTGGCGGAGCGGGCGCTTCGAGTTGACCTCAAGCCAGGCAGGCGCGTGCAGCTTGCCGTCGTGCTTCGCTCCCAGCTTCGCCGCCGCTTCCGTGTCCTGCGGCAGCAGCCGCAGGAATGGCTCGATGCGACCGTGATCGAACCGGAAATTCGGCGGGAACTGCCACAGGATCGGGCCGAGGTGCAGGTCAAGCCGCAGCAGCCCCGAGGCGATGAAATTGGCGAGCGGCACAAGCGGGTCGCGCAGGCGCAGGATATGCGTGATGTAGCGCGGCGCCTTGACCGAGAATACGAAGTCCGCCGGCACCTGGTCCGCCCAATGCGCGAACGATGCGGGCTTTTGCATGCCGTAGAACGTGCCGTTGATTTCGATCGCGCGGAACTGGCTGGCGGCGTACTCCAGTTCCTGCTCGCGCTTCAGGCCCTTGGGATAGAAGACGCCGCGCCAGGGTTCATAGGTCCAGCCGGCGATGCCGACGCGGATGATGCCGCTGGTCATCGCGGACACTCGTGGCGGGTAGAAGCTGATGCCATAGGAAAGATGGGTCAAAGCGACGGCAATTTGCCGCCAAATCCGGGCGATGGACCGGGAGTAAGATTAATGTGATCGAACCCCGGGGCGGCTGCGGCGGCCGGATCAGACCAAAGCGGATGGCTCTGATGGTGAAGTCTGTCGGTCGGCGCCAATCGCCCGGCGGAACGCCAAACCGTCATGCCGACGAAGGTCGGCATCCACGCCTTATGCGGCACTGGCCCCATCGAAGGCGTGGATGGTGCGCCTACGCGCACCATGACGCAGTAAAGGCCGGCGCCCGCGCCCGGACGACCAACAAATCGCTCAATAAGAGCCATGCGGATAACCGGCGCGCCCGAAAATGCGGTTTCACACCTCCTTCAAATCCTCCAGGTGAACGGTCCCGCTTTGGCTGGTGAAGCTCAACGTCTGGCTGCTGCTCTGCGCCTGCGAAAACCCGGTGATCCGGTGGTCTCCGGTGTCGTAGACCCGCGTCTTGCCGTCCCGCATCACCGCGAGCCGGCGCTGGTCGGGAAAGCACGCGTAGCGCATGTCGTTCTGCGCCCCGCTGGACGATGGAGCTCCAAGTTTCTCCGGCCACCATTGGCTGGTCTGGCCGAGATGCTCTTCCGCCGCCGCGGGGACCGGTCCCGTGGAGCCGGCGAGATCCTCGCAAAGTGCCGCGACCCGCGCCTTGAGGTCGTTGTTGCCCATCTCGCCGATCATGATCATGCCGCCGGCGGACCACTGGCCCATACCGCCGAAGTCCGGGTGGTTGAACTGCGCCATATGGCCGCCGCCGCGCCGCAGCGCCTCCGCCATTGCGCGCACCGCTTCGGTGCTGAAGCCATGGCGGGCGGCGATGTCGTCGATGGACTCTGGCATGATGTGCTCCTTAAGCGTCCTGAACGCGGACCGCCCGGGTGGTCGAGGCCGTCGCATCATCCGGGCCGGTTATGCTGACCTCCGGCTTGTCGAATTCCATCTCGCCGAACTGGGTGCAGAACGCGACTTCGGCGGCATCCCGGCCGACGCCGATGCGAACGATGCCTTCCGGCGCGGCCATGCGGGTTGGATCGAAGACGTACCACCCGGGTCCCGACGGGCCGCGCAGGAACGCTTCGAAAACGCCGTGGAAGTCCGGCGGTTCCAGACGCCAGGCGTAGGCGCTGACGTAGCGCGCCGGGATGCCGAGCGCCCTGCTGAGAGCGATGCCGAGATGGGCAAAATCGCGGCATACCCCTGCCCGCTGGACGATCGTATCGGCCGCCGAGGTCAGCGCATCCGAAGAACCACTGATGTAGTCCACGTTGTCGTGGATCCAGTTGCAGATCGCCGCGACCCGTTCATGCCCCGCCGGCAGGCCGCCGAACGTCCTGTGTGCGAACCGCTCCAGCCGATCGGCCTGGCAGTAGCGGCTGGGATAGAGGTGGGTCAGGACATTGAGCGGCAAATCGGCTGGCGGGACTTCGTGCACATCGGCCGGATCTTCGGTGGGATGCGTCAGGCGGACGGTTGCCTCGTAAGAGACCTTGAAGCCGCCGGGCGGGGCGATCAGGCGGACGTAGCGGTTGCCGCTTTCCGGCATGGTCCACTGTTCCAGCGGCAATGGCGGGTCCACGCGAAGGTCTTCGGACGTGATGGCCTGGCCGGAAAAGCGCTCGGCCTGGACGTTGAAGACGAACGGCGTATCCTGCTTCACCCGATAACCGAGCACCGCCTTGACCGAAAAATCCATCGTCATGACACCTGTCTGGACTGCCACGGGAGATGGCATGCCGCCACCGGCTCGCCGACCCGCGCTTGGTGGAATCAGGTGTGTCTCGCGCGATCGTGTCGGGATTGTCCGGGCCGCGTATGGCTTCGCTGACAGGGTCCATGAGCGACAGTGTTGTCACGGCGTCGTGATACAAACTGCGACTGTTGCGGAGCGTTATCCGTTTCTTCGCCGCGCCTCGCTTTAAGGAGATTGATCGTTGCAAATTCGAGCCGGATTCGACATCAGTTATGAATGCCCTCAGCCGACGCCCATGCTGCTGGTGCTGAGCGTTCACCCGAGCCGAATGCACGACGTTATCAACCCGCACCAGATAGACTTCGACCCGCCGATCGGCGCCAGCGAATATCGCGACGGCTTCGGCAATATCTGTCATCGCATCACTGCGCCGGCCGGGCGGCTGCGGATGTCCACTCAGTTCCTGGTCAGCGATCCCGGCACGCCGGACGCCGTCGTGCCGCATGCGGTGCAGCATCCGATCGCGGACCTTCCCGACGATGTCCTGGTTTTTCTGCTCGGCAGCCGATACTGCGAAACCGATCGGCTGACCCCTTTGGCGTGGTCGCTGTTCAGCAATACTCCGGAAGGATGGCCGCGGGTACAGGCGATTTGCGATTACGTGCATAACCGGATCGAGTTCGGTTATCACCATGCCGATCCGTTACGCGGCGCGATGGCGGGGCATGATGAGGGGAGGGGGGTGTGCCGGGATTTCGCGCACCTGGCGATAACACTTTGCCGCTGCATGAATATTCCGGCGCGGTATTGCACCGGGTACCTCGGCGATATCGGCATTCCTCCGGTTGATTCGCCGATGGATTTCAGCGCCTGGTTCGAGGTGTATCTCGGCGGCCATTGGCACACCTTCGACGCGCGCCATAACACGCCGCGCATCGGCCGCATCCTGATGGCGCGGGGACGCGATGCGACCGACGTCGCGCTGTCCACGATCTTCGGGCCGAGCACTTTGGTGGGATTCAATGTCGTGACGGATGAAGTGCGGTAAGGCGACGCCCAAAAGCCGGGCCATGACGGTTCCGGGCACCTTGCCTAATGAAGCGGTAGTTATTTGGCGTCGCCAAAGGACGAGATTCGTTTCAATATCGTCGCGACTTGGCTTGTCCAGGCCGTGACGAGGCGTGCTCAGCCTGTCCTTGCCCGCAATCTCTCCGCGATCTGCCGCGGTGTTGACCATCCCCGGCTATGCGGGCCGCAACCATTTTGATACTGTCACGCCGGCTCCGTCACGGACCGCTTTGGACCACTCGGCATTGAAGACACCGGCTTGACACCAGCAGCCCGGACCGACGTCTTGCCCGCCTGGCAGCTTCGCCACACGGCCGGCAAGCACGTGCTCTGCCTGACCGGCGATTGGATGGCGCTGTCCGGCCGCCTTCCGGGGTTGCCGAAGGATGGCCTCGGCGATGTCGCTGCCGGGCAAACCCTGGCATTCGATATCTCCGGCATCGGACGATGGGACAGCGGGCTGATCGAGTTCCTCTGGGATGCCAAGCGCGCCGCCACCGCCGCCGGCGCCTCCATTGACGGGGAGACGCTGCCGCCCTCCGCCCGCAAACTGCTGGGGCTTTTGCCGGACAGCCTGGCGGCCACCCCGCCGCCGCGCCGGCGCAGCTTCCGCCCGCTGTACTGGCTGGGCGGCGCCACCATCGGCCAACTGACCGAATTCGGGATACTGAGCACGCTGCTGGCCAATACCGCGAAGGGCGGCGTGCTGGCGTTGGCCGGACGCGCGCGGATGCGGCCGGTCGATCTGCTCGCCAATATCCGCGATGCCGGCCCGTCGGCGCTGCTGATCATCAGCGTGGTGAACTTCCTGCTCGGCGCGATCCTGGCCTTTGTCGGCGCTGTGCAGTTGCAGAAATTCGCCGCCGATATCTATGTCGCGAACCTCGTCGGACTGGCGATGGTGCGCGAGATGGCGGCCGTCATGACCGCCATCATCATGGCCGGCCGCACCGGAGGCGCCTACGCGGCGCGCATCGCCACCATGCTGGGCAATGAGGAGATCGACGCGCTCCAGGTCATCGGCATCCCGACCGAGGACTACATCCTGCTGCCCTCGATCCTGGCGCTGATCCTGACCATGCCCCTGCTGTATCTTTACGGCTGCCTCGTCGGCATCACCGGCGGCGGCATCGTCGCCATTTCGATGCTGAACGTCACCCCGGCGGGGTATGTGCAGCAAACCCTGAGCGCCGTGCCGTTCGACCAGTTCGTCTTCGGCTTCTGCAAAAGCATCGCCTTCGCCATCATGATCGGCGTAACGAGTTGCCGCATCGGCCTCAAGGCCGGGCGCAGCGCCGCCGATGTCGGCATCGCGGCGACGCGCGCCGTCGTCACCGGGATCGTCGGGGTCATCGCGATGGACTCGCTGTTCGCCGTGATCGCCACCGTGGTGGGGTTCTGACCGCATGGCCGATCCGGGGCTGCGCAAACATGATGAGAAGCCGCTGCTGGCGCTGAAGGATGTCACGCTGGCGTTCGGCCCCAAGGTCATCCAGCACGACCTGTCGTTCGACGTCCGCCGCGGCAGCATTTTCGCCGTCATGGGCGGCTCCGGCTGCGGCAAGAGCACCGTGCTGAAATCCATGATCGGCCTGCTGCGTCCGCGTGCCGGCAGCATCCTGGTCGAGAACGAGGACTACTGGGCCGCCACCGAAGACCGCCGCACCGCCATCGGCCGCCGCTTCGGCGTGCTGTTCCAGAGCGGCGCGCTGTGGAGTTCATTGACCGTCGGCGAGAACGTCGCCCTGCCGCTGCAGATGTTCACCCGCCTGGACGCCGCCGCGATCTCCCGCCTCGTCAAGCTGAAGCTGGCGCTGGTCGGGATGGAGAACGCGGAGGACCAGCTTCCCTCCGACATCAGCGGCGGCATGAAGAAGCGTGCCGGCCTGGCGCGGGCGCTGGCGCTCGATCCGGATGTGCTGTTCTTCGACGAGCCGTCGGCCGGCCTCGACCCGATTACCTCCAGCCGGCTGGACGACCTGATCCTGAACCTGCGCGACGGGCTGGGGGCGACCATCGTCATCGTCAGCCATGAGTTGCCGAGCCTGTTCGCCATCGCCGATGACGGGGTGTTCCTTGATGCGCAGACCAAAACGGCGATTGCACATGGATCGCCCGCGCAACTGCGCGATACCTGTCCGGACCCGCAAGTGGAGGCCTTCATGCGGCGCGAACGACCCGAAGCCCTGACCGAAGGCAAGGACCAAAACAGATGAACGGCGGCAGGCAGACCGCGGTGGGCGCTTTCGTGCTCGGGGGCATTCTGCTCGCCGTGGGAGCGGTCATCTTTTTCGGCAAGTTCAATATCTTCAACCCGTCGATTCGGGCGGTGATCGTGTTCCAGGATTCCATCGCGGGCCTGTCGATCGGTTCCCCGGTGACCTTCCGCGGCGTGCCGGTCGGGTCGGTTGAAAGCATCGGGATACGGTTCGATCCGAAGACCAGCAAAGCCTTTATCCCCGTGGGGATACGGCTGGAACCGGACCGGGCGAGAGTCGGACAGGATCACGGCAGCGCTCCCTTGGATCTGGAGGACCTGATCAAGCGGGGCCTGCGGGCCGAGCTGAACATGCAGAGTTTCGTCACCGGCCAGGCGCAGATCGACCTCGATTTCGATCCGGGATCGGACACGGTGCTGCATCCCGGCATTTCCGACCTGCCGGAAATTCCCACCAAGCAGTCGGCGATCCAGATGGCGAAGGAACAACTCAGCCAGTTGCCGTGGCGGGAACTGGCCGACAACACCAACGCCACGCTGGAGAGCCTGAAAACTCTGTCGGAGAAGCTGGAAGAGGACCTGCCGCCGTTGGTGGAAAGCCTGAAGACCACGTCCGACCGATCCGCGCAGTTGGTCGAGACGGCGGGTCAGACCATCAAGTCGCTTCAGGCGAACCTGGACACCACGCTGGCGAATATCGACCGGTTGACCACGACGGCCGACGGGCAGTTGATCGCGCGCGGGGCGGACCTGCACAAGCTGCTCACCGCGGCGGACGAGAGCATGGCGCGAGCGCGGGACGTGCTAGGCGATCTGCGATCCGTTACATCCACGCGTTCAGCCGATCGTGCCAATCTCGAGTCCACTTTGCGCGACCTGGCGGCGGCGGCGGCGTCGCTGCGCGGCTTCGCCAGCGATGTCGAGCGCAACCCGCAACTGCTGCTGACCGGACGCCGGCCATGAGACGATTGTTCCTTTCGGGTGCGGCGGCGTTGCTGCTGGCGTCCTGTGCCGGGCCGCCGTTGACGGTCTACACGCTGAACGTGCCGTCCGCCGCCGCCGATGGGTTGGCGCTCGGGTCGGGGGCGATGGTGATCCAGATCGTGCGGGTGGCGGTGCCGGACGAGCTGGACTCGCAGGACATCGTGTATCGCAACGGCGATATCCTGCACCGCAGCCAGGTCGGCCGCTGGGCCAGCAGGCTGTCGCTGGGCATCACCGATCGCCTGACGGAGCGGCTGGCGGCGCGCCGGCCTGATGCGCTGGTGACGGATCAGCCGCTCGCCGATGCGGCGGCCTACCGGGTGCTGATCAATATCAGCCGTTTGGATGTGACCGCGGCCGGCACGGCAACGTTGGAGGCGAACTGGACCGTCGTGCCGCGGGATGCGGCGAAGCCGGTGCTGCGGGACCGGGTGCGGTTGACGGCGAATGGACCGGTGGCGACGGACCAGGACGTCGTGGCGCTGGTGGGCGGGTTGCTGGATCGCCTGGCGGCGGCGATTGACGTGACGGGGCTGCGGTGAGGGTTTTTCCCCCGTCATGGCCCGGCTCGTCCGGGCCACCTCTGGCGGCACGCGCCGGCGATCGCGGCCGTGAACGACGAACGAGGGAGCATACATGGATTGGGCCGCGTTCCTGCCATTGTTCCTGACCGCCGGAGTCGAGTGGGTGGAGGCGTTCACCATCGTTCTCGCGGTCAGCCTGACGATCGGCTGGGCTGCCTCGCTGGGCGCCGCCGCGGCCGGGCTCGGGACGCTGGCGCTGCTGACGGTGGCGACCGGCGGGGCGCTGTCCGCCGGGCTGAACGTGCGGGCGATCCAGTTTGTCATCGGGGTGTTCCTGCTGCTGTTCGGCGTGCGCTGGATGGCGAAGGCGGTCGCCCGGCAGGCCGGGCTGAAGGCGCTGCACGATGAGGATGTCGAGTTCCGCGAGACCCGCGAGACGATCAGCAAGGGCGATTGGTTCGCGGCGTGGCTGGTGGCCTACAAGGGCACGCTGATGGAGGGGCTGGAGGTCTGGCTGATCGTCGTCGCGTTCAGCCTGCGCAGCGGGGCGTGGATCTCCAACAGCATTGCCGCCGTGGTTGCGCTGCTGGCTGTCTTCGCCGCCGGGTTGAGCGCGCGGGCGCCGCTGCGGCGGGTGCCGGAGAATGCGATCAAGTTCATTGTCGGGTCGATGATCGTCTCGTTCGGCACGTTCTGGATGCTGGAGGCGATGGCGGGAGAGGTCTGGCCGCTGGGGGACTGGAGCTTGGTGGCTCTGGAGGGGTTCTTTCTGCTTGGCGGGCAGGCGCTGGTGCCGTTGCTGCGCGGGCGCCGGGCGCGCGAGGTCCGGGTTTGAAGGCGTTCTTCAAGACGCTGTTTGGCGATGCCCGCAATGTGGCCGGGGTCGCTGTCGTGGTGGCGGTCGCGGCAGCATTGACGGCCACAGGACACGGTGCATGGGCAGTGGTCGCGATGCCGGCTGCGTGTCTCGCCGCGGTTGCGTGGCTGGCCGGTCATTGACCGGCAGACCGGGATATATCGGCCTGTCCGCCTCCCGGGCGGACAGGGTGAACGCCGATTTGGATCGTCAGGCGCACGCGATGTGCTCTGCGAACGCAGCGCGGTGATCCAGTCAGTCCGGCGGGTCGCCACCGTAGAAATCGCACCCGAGCTGGAAGATCCCGGGTCAAACCGCAGCTTGAGCAATTTCAGGCTGACCGGAAACGTGGCGGCGATCTTAGGCGAAGCCCAAGAACGACCGCTTCAAGGCGCAAGGTCCCAAAACCGTCATGGCCCTCCCCCGGCTTTGTCCGGGGGATCTCCGGGCCACCTATAGCCGCACGTGCCGCGACAGATGGCCCGGACAAGCCGGGCCATGACGAAACAAAGTCAGCCGCCCGATTCGCTTATTCTTGGGCGACGATCTTGGTCGTCATGGCCCCCCCGGCTTGTCCGGGGGAGGGCCATGACGAATGTTGCAGCGACCGTCGCCTTTCCAGTCAGCCTGAACGCGCTTTAGGCGACGCCCAAGAACGACCGCTTCAGCCGGACGGCTCCATCAAACCGTCATGGCCCGCCTTGTCCGGGCCACCTGTCGCGGCACGTGCTGGAATAGATGGCCCGGAGATCCCCCGGACAAAGCCGGGGGAGGGCCATGACGGAACAACGTCAGCGGCCCGATTCGCTTATTCTTGGGCGTCGCCTTAGCTTCCGCCGCGCTCAGGCCAAATCGAAACGATCGAGGTTCGCCACCTTGGTCCAAGCCGCCGCGAAGTCCTTCACAAACTTCTCCTTCGCATCGCTGCTGGCATATACTTCGGCAATCGCCCGAAGCTGCGAATTCGAACCGAACACCAGATCGACCCGGGTGCCGGTCCATTTCACCTCGCTCGTCCCCCGGTCGCGTCCCTCGTAAACGCCCTCGGTCCCGGCAGGCTGCCACTCGGTGCCGATGTCGAGCAGATTGACGAAGAAATCGTTCGTCAGCGTCCCGGGGTTCTTCGTGAACACCCCGTGCTTCGACCCCCCGGTATTGGCGCCCAGCACGCGCAACCCGCCGACAAGCACCGTCAGTTCAGGCGCAGTCAAAGTCAGCAACTGCGCCCGGTCCACCAGCAGTTCCTCCGGCGAACGATTATGCCCGCCGCGGAGATAGTTGCGGAACCCATCCGCTTTCGGTTCAAGCACCGCAAACGAGTCCACATCAGTCTGCTCCTGCGACGCGTCCGTCCGGCCCGGGGTGAACGGAACCGTCACGTGGTATCCGGCCTTCTTCGCCGCCGCTTCCACCGCCGCGGCCCCGCCGAGAACGATCAGATCGGCCAGCGAAACGTTTTTCCCGCCGGTGCTGAACTCACTCCGGACCTGCTCCAGCTTTCCCAGCACCGTCGCAAGCTCAGCCGGCTGGTTGACCTCCCAGTCCTTCTGCGGCGCCAGCCGGATGCGCGCACCGTTCGCCCCGCCGCGCTTGTCCGATCCGCGGAACGTCGAAGCCGACGCCCACGCCGTCGAGACAAGCTGCACAACCGACAGCCCGGACGCCAAAAGCTTCTCTTTCAGCGCCGCAACGTCCGGCTCCCCGATCACAGCACCACTCGCTTCGGGAACCGGATCCTGCCAGATCTGCGGCTCCGCCGGAACCAGCTTGCCGAGATACCGCGCCCGAGGCCCCATGTCGCGATGCGTCAGCTTGAACCACGCCTTGGCAAACGCATCCGCCAGAGCCTGCGGATTTTCATGGAAGCGCCGCGAAATCGGCTCATAGATCGGGTCGAACCGCAGCGACAAATCCGTCGTCAACATCATCGGCGCATGCCGCTTCGACGGATCGTGCGCATCCGGCACCAACCCCGCCGCCGCCGGGTCCTTGGGAGTCCACTGGTACGCCCCGGCCGGGCTCTTGGTCAGCTCCCACTCAAAACGGAACAAATTATCCAGGTAGTTGTTGTCCCACTGCGCCGGAGCAGTGGTCCAGGCCCCCTCCAACCCGCTGCTGATGGTATCGGCGCCCTTGCCGGAGCCGAACGTGTTCTTCCACCCCAGGCCCTGCTGCTCGATCGGCGCGCCCTCCGGTTCCGGGCCGACATATTGCCCCGGATCGGCTGCGCCATGGCACTTGCCGAACGTGTGCCCGCCGGCGATCAGCGCAACGGTCTCCTCGTCGTCCATCGCCATGCGCGCGAACGTCTCGCGGATGTCCTTCGCCGCCGCGAGCGGATCGGGCTTGCCGTTCGGCCCTTCCGGATTGACGTAGATCAGGCCCATCTGCACCGCGGCCAGCGGATTCTCGAGTTCACGGTCGCCTTGGTAGCGCTCGTCCCCCAGCCAGGTTTTCTCGTGGCCCCAGTCGATGTCCTCCTCCGGCTCCCAGACGTCCTCGCGCCCGCCGCCGAAGCCGAACGTCTTGAATCCCATCGATTCCAAAGCGACATTGCCGGTCAGAACCAGCAGATCCGCCCACGAGATTTTCTGCCCGTACTTCTGCTTGATCGGCCACAGCAGCCGCCGCGCCTTGTCGAGGCTGACATTGTCCGGCCAGCTATTGAGCGGCGCGAAACGCTGCGTGCCGGACCCCGCGCCGCCACGCCCGTCGCCGATGCGATACGTGCCCGCGGCGTGCCACGACATGCGAATGAAGAACGGCCCGTAATGGCCGTAATCCGCCGGCCACCACGCCTGCGAGTCGGTCATCAGGGCATGCAGGTCACTGACCAGGGCATCGAGATCGAGGCTCTTGAATTCTTCGGCATAGTTGAACCCTTTGCCCAACGGGTTGGGCAGCGGAGAGTTCTGGTGCAAAACATGAAGATTAAGCGCGTTCGGCCACCAGTCCCGATTCACCCGGGCCAGCACGGTCTGGTGTCCGGAATGTCCGCCCGCGACCGGGCACTTGCTGTCATCTGGCATTATGTTCCCTTCCGTAGCCTGTTCTTACGACGATGGCCGGACGATAGCACTTCGGTATCTATCGGCCTAATCTTGAGTAGTCAGAATAAGCCTGTCCCCCGAACGAACGTCGGCGCCAGCCATCGAAGACAAATGTAATAGACGGGACCAGCCGATCGGCGTCAAGCTGACAGGCGTTCATTGTGCGTTGCAGCGGCGGCGTTGATCCTGCCGCTGCCTAAAGGTTCAGGCTGACTGGAAAGGCGACGGACGCTGCTACCTCGTCATGGCCCGGACAGCCGGGCCATGACGATCAAGGTCGCCGCCACGATTCCAGTCAGCCTGAAAACGCTACCGGCTCACGCGCGCCGCCTCCGCCTGAGGATACCGATCGCCCTGCACCGTGATCATCGCGGCGGCGTCATCGATGCTCCGCACATCCTCCGCCGTCAGCGCGATATCGGCGGCGGCGATGTTTTCCTCCAGCCGGTGCAGCTTCGTGGTGCCCGGAATGGGCACGATCCACGGCTTGCGCGCCAGCAGCCAAGCCAGCGCGATCTGCGCCGGCGTGGCACCCTTCCGGCCGCCGATATCCGCCAGCAGATCGACCACGGGACGGTTTGCCTTGCGGGCTTCGGGCGTGAATCGCGGCAGGCTGGCGCGGTTGTCGTTGCCGCCGAACGCCGTCGTCTCATCGATCGCACCGGTCAGGAAGCCGCGCCCCAGCGGACTGTAGGGCACAAAGCCGATCCCGAGTTCCTCGCAGAGCGGCAGGATGGAGGCTTCGGGGTCGCGATACCAGAGCGAGTATTCGCTCTGGATCGCCGTCACCGGCTGCACCGCATGGGCGCGCCGGATGGTATCGGCGCCCGCCTCGGACAGGCCGAAATGCCTGACCTTGCCCTGCGCGATCAGATCCCTGACGGTACCGGCGACGTCCTCGATCGGCACGGCGGGGTCGACGCGGTGCTGGTAGAACAGGTCGATGGTGCCGGTCCGCAGCCGCTTCAGCGACTCGTCGGCGACTGTGCGGATGCGCTCAGGGCGGCTGTTCGGCTCGCCGGTCCCGCCCTCGCCGAGGTCGAAGCCGAACTTGGTGGCGATGACCACGTGCTTGCGAACCGGCTCCAGCGCCTCTCCCACCAGCTCCTCGTTGGTGAACGGGCCGTAGACTTCGGCGGTGTCGAAGAACGTGACGCCGCGCTCGACGGCCTGCCGGATCAGGGCGATCATCTCCGCCCGGTCCGGGGCCGGGCCGCGGTGATGGTTCATCCCCATGCAGCGCAGGCCGATGGCCGAGACCTGAAGGCCGCTGCGGCCAAGGGTACGCTTGTTCATATCGCTGCCTCTCTCTGTCGGGCGAGAGGGCGAACCGCCCCCTCCGATCGCATCTGACCTGCGATGTGGAGGGTGCGCGCGCGGAGTTTTAGATGCCGCGGCCGGGATAGACTTTTAAGCCGGCCTTCTCAAACACGGCGCGGACGGTCATCAGCCAGGCCGGGTCCCCTAGACGGGGACCCGGCCGCCCTTCACTCGGAGACGGAGGTGCTGATGAACGGCGCGTTGTCCTGACGGCACACGGCGCCCTTCGGCGGCAGCGCCAGGTTGATGAAGTAGTCGCTGACATAGGTATTGGCGCAGGTGCTCGGGTCGCCGCCGTCGGCGTGCCCATAGCCGCGGATCGTCAGCAGGCGCGCGTTGGCCAGCAACTGGGACAAAGCGATCGCCTCGCTGTAAGGCGTGGCCGGGTCGACGGTGTTGTTGATCAGCAGGATCGGGTTTGCGGTCGGATGATTCCACGGCCCGGTGTACTGATCCGTGGCGGTGGCCCGCCAGGCGGCGCACTGCTCGTCGAGCCAGACCCAGTAAGGTCCGACAATACCGGCCCGCTTTGTCGCCAGATCGGCGAGCCCGTAATAGGCGTCCGGATCATGCGGATTGGGCGCTTCGGCGCACTTGACCGCCAGCACCTGCACCGACTGCTGACCCTGCACGCTGGGTTCGTTCGGTGGGTAGCGGGACGGGTCCATGCTGCCCTCCCAAAGCGCTTCCAGGGTATTCGCCAGCGTTGGCCAGCCCGGCACCTGATAGATCGAGTCGACCACGGTGGTGACCACCAGATCATAGTTGTAGGTCACATCGCCTACGATGACCGGGGTCGTCAGCAGGCGCTGCGCCAGGGACCGCCACTTGGCCCTTGTCGCGGCGGGACTGCCGGCCGAGAAGGCGCACTGGTCCACGGACGACTGGCCACAGAAGTTGAGAAAGGCATCCAGGGTCTTCGCAGTCCCTTGTTCGGCGTTTTGCCGCAGTGCGACGTCGAGGGTGGGATTGTCATCGCCGTCGTTCGTCCAGGCGGTCGGATCGACGTTACCCAGGAACATCATGGCCCGAACCTTGTCCGGGAACAGGTTGGCGTACACGGTGCCCAAAAAGGTGCCGTAGGAGTTGCCCTGGTAGGTCAGTTGCGCATCGCCGACGGCCTGGCGCAGCAGATCGAGGTCCCTGGCCGTATCCGCGGTCGAGACGTGGGACAGCAAATAGGCGCTGCTGCTGTTGGCGCAGGTCTGCGCGATATAGGCCCAGCCGTCGATCCAGGCCTGGCGCTGCTCCGGCGTCACCGGCACTCCCGCGGGAAGCTTGGCCTCGTAGTCCGCCTCCTCCTGCGGCGAGCCGAAACACTGTACCGAGGTGGTGTTGCTGCCGTTCGGCGGCGCGCCGATGCCGCGCGGATCCCAACTGATGATATCGAAGCGTTCGTGCAGCGCTTCGGGGAACAGAACCGGGGATCCCGTCGCCGGCAGCGTCAATACTATCGGCAGAAACACCGTGCCGGCGGCGCCCGGACCACCGGCATTCCAGAACAGCGATCCGATGCGGTTGGCCTGATCGGTTGCCTTGTGGCGGATCAGCCCAAGGTTGATGGTCTGGCCCTGCGGCGCTGAATAATCCAGCGGAACCTTTGCGGTGGCGCAGTCGAAGCCTGCCTGGGCCGGCGTGCAGGGCTGCCAATTGAGCACCGGCACCGTCGGCGAACCTCCGGCGGCAGCCGAATGCGGCCATGCGAACAGTCCCGCAACCGCCATCCCGGCCGTGGCGGATAATAACGATCGTCGTAAACGAGCCGGAACAAAATATTGAACTGGATTTTCCATTTGGGTGCCCCGAAGTTTTATTTTGGTTCCATCAGTAACTAAGTTCTCGATAAGAAAAGATCAAATTCTGAACCGTGGCAAGCGTCATCCTGATCACGGTTCCGTTGTCATAATTTTATGTTCCGGGTTCTGATCCTGAAGCCCAAATGATGCCGCAACGGCCGGCATGAGCAGCAGCACGGGCACAGCCGGCGCAGCGGCGCTTCCGCGCGGACACGGGCGGGGATCTCGAAACATCGCTGCAAAACAGCCCGGGCGGCAGCGAATGACCGCTTCAGGACAATCAGTCAAACAACAGGTGCAATGTTCACGAACCGGTGAGTCTTTGCGGTGCGGGTTGACAATTATCATCTGCCGATCACGATGGGTGGCGAAGTCATAATGTAAGAACATCGATCAAGGCAAGGCCAGCTATCCTTTCCCCGGGGGAGTCATTCTTTTGTTCAAACGCCGCTCTGTCCTCGGCGCCATGGCGCTTGCGCCGCTGGCGCTTCGCACTTCGGCCGCCCGCGCCGGCGCAACCGGCTCCGGGCCGTCTTTCACCCCGGCGCTGATCGCCGAGATCGAAGCGCTGATCGTGCAGAATATGCCGGTATTCGATATTATCGGTACCGCGATCGCATTGATCCAAAATGGCGAAGTGATATACGCGAAAGGTTTCGGTGTGCGGGACCTGCAGACCGGCGCTCCGTATACTGTCGATAGCGTGCATCGGATCGCTTCGACGACCAAGTCCATGACGTCAATGCTGAACGCGATGCTTGTCGATGAGGGGCAGTATGGCTGGGACACGCTCGTACGGACGATCTCAACCCGCTACCGGTTCCCGACCCGGGAACTGACCGACTCAACCACCGTGCGCCAGATGTTGAACATGAGTACGGGACTCGGGGAGAGCGAAATCGAACCCTACATCGACCTTCAGACTCCGCGCGTCTTCTTCCGGACCCTTGCGACTCTGCCTGTCCTGGCACCGCCGCAGACAGAATATTTCTATAACGATTACGTTTATGCCGGCGCAGGTTACCTGTATCTTCTTCAGCAGGGCACCGCACTCGGCAACCTGCCTGAAGCCTATGCGGCGCTGATGAAGCAAAGACTGTTCGAGCCGATGGGCATGCCGACGACGGCGATCACGAGTGATCCTACGACGCTGAGTGACAACGTATCGAAATCCTATGGCTTCGACCTGCGCTATGACGAGCAACCGAATCAGGTGCAGCCCTACCTGAAGGCGGAGATGGTCAGCCCGTCCGGCGCGACCTCAACGACGCTGCTTGACATGGCCCGCTATCTTATTACGCAATTGAATGGCGGCGTCACACCCGACGGAACCCGGATCGTCTCGAGCGAGGCCCTGGCGGAAACCTGGAAGGGCGTGATGACGGTCTCGACAAACCCCCCGGCAGCCTATGCCATGGGCTGGATGCAGGTCGTTGTCGACAAGATCCCGTACACCTGGCACAACGGCAGTGTCGACAGTTTCAAGACCGACATGTCGATGCTTCCGGAGGGCAATCTCGGAATCCTTATCTTCTCCAATACCGAGTCCGGGACAACCTTCCATCAGGCGATCCGCGGCCATATCATTGAGCGGCTGTATAATTTGGAGCAGACCGCCGTGGCGACAGCGCAAGCCACCTATGCCAATGCCCAAGCCGTGGTGCATGCCTTGAAAGAGGCCATCACGGGATATCAGGTGCCGGAGGCAACGATTGCGCCTTTTCTCGGCCGCTACGAGAAGGGATGGACTGTCCAATACACTGACGGGGTGCCGATGGTGACTCGGACCGATGGCGTTCAGTGGGTGCTGCTTCCGACGGCCGGCGGCTACCGGGTCTGCTCGACCACCTACGGCAACGGTTTTCAGGATGCGGTCGCGTTCGTCACCGACACCGGCGGTCAGGTCCACATGCAGATCACCAATCCGAACGAGAACAACGCCCTCGTCGATCAGGTGGCCCGCCTGTCACCGGACACGTAGCGCCTGCCGATGGGCACCGGCGTGTCGAGCGGTTGAGGCCGCAGGTCAGATCGCCGCCTCGGCAAATATCCGGCTGGCATCGCCGCGCCACGCGCCGTGATACTGCGCCAGCCAGTGTTCCGCCTGCGTCGGCCGCCCCTCGGCGATTTCCTGCAATGGCGCCAGGAACACCTGCTCGTCATTCCCGGCCGCATCGCGCAGCCCGCGCGCCCGCAGCCCGTCCCGCGCGATCGCCACCACATGCCCGGCGATGTCGCGCAGCGTGCCGCCCCGCCAGGGCGCCGCCAGCCCCTGCCGGGGCACGGCGGCACGCGCCGCCACCGCGTCCTCCCAGCCCGCGCCGCGCAGCAGCGCCTCGGCCGAGGCCAGCGCGGCGTCGTCATACAGCAGGCCGACCCACAGGGCCGATTGGGCGAGCATCATGTCGGCGCGGCCGGCATCGGCACCGCGCATCTCCAGGAAGCGCTTCAGCCGCACATCCGTGAAAGCGATTGTCAGGTGATCCTTGAAGTCCCCCAGCGTCGCCGTCTCGCCAGCCAGGGCCGGAATGCGCCCGGCCATGAAATCGGCGAACGACTGCCCGGCCACGTCGATATACGCGCCGTCCCGGTAGACGAAATACATCGGCACGTGTTCGATCAGCCACGCGGCATAGCGCTCGAACCCGAACCCGTCCTCGAACATCACCTTCGGAATCCCCGCCCGGTCGTCGTCCGTGTCGGTCCAGACATGCGCCCGGTACGAAAGGAACCCGTTCGGCTTGCCCTCGGTGAACGGCGAGTTGGCGAACAGCGCCGTCGCCAGCGGCTGCAACAGCAGCGACACGCGCAGCTTCCGCCGCATGTCCGCCTCCGACGCGAAGTCCAGATTGACCTGCACCGTGCAGGTCCGCGTCATCATGTCCAGCCCGAGGCTGCCCACCGTCGGCATATACCGCTTCATGATCGCGTAGCGCCCCTTCGGCATCCATGGCATTTCCGCCCGCGCCGCCAGCGGATGGAACCCCAGCGGCGCGAAGCCCAGGTCGAGGCCGCGGCACACCGCCCGCACCTCGTCGAAATGCGTCTCCAGCTCCTGCCTCGTCTGGTGCAGGCTGACCAGCGGGCCCCCCGATAGTTCCAATTGACCCGCCGGCTCCAGCGACACCGACGCCTCGCCCTGCTTCACGCCGATGGGGTTTTCGCCATCCAGTATCGGCTGACCGTCGAACGCGGCGAGGCCCACCAGCAGGTCGCGGATATTCCCCGGCAGCTCGTCCGCCGGCAGATATGGCGGCGGCGCTAGGCCGATGCGGTGGAAGCCGAACTTCTCGTGCTCCGTGCCGATGCGGAAGTCTTCCGGCGGCTTGCATCCGGTGGCCAGGTAGTCGGCCATCTGCCGGGTCGAGGTCAGCGGGGTGTGATCGGCGTCTCCAGGGTTGGACATAGGATTCCCAAGACAAATCGGTTCAACGCGCGGTTCGGCCGGCGGCCGGATTACCCCAGCGTATCGTTTGAGCGAGTACTAGCCACAGCCGGGCGCCAGCAACAAGGCCAGACCCGCAATGGACGCCGTTTCGGCCCGCAATATCCGCGGCCCGAGCGAGACCGGACGCACGAACGCGCACCGCTCCAGCAGCGCAGAATCCCGAGGACCAAAGCCGCCTTCCGGGCCGATCAGCAGGCCGGCCGGGCCGCGCGCCGACCGTAACGGCGGCGCTTCCGCCCGCTCCATCGCCGCGAACAAAAGACGATCCGCCTGCCAGCCGGCCAGGGCTTCATGCAGGGCGCGGGCGGGATGCAGCAGCGGAACGGTCAGCCGCTCGCTCTGCTCCGCCGCCTCGATCGCGATCGCTCCCAGCCGATCGGCGTTGATCCGGGCGGCGTTGGTGCGCTCGGTGAAGACGGGCAGCAGGGCGGAGACCCCGAGTTCCGTGGCCTTCTGCACGACCAAATCCGTCGTATCCCGCTTCAGCACGGCGAACATCAGCCAGACATCGGCGTCGTCCGCCTGCGGCCTGACAAGGGTTTCCACCGTGAAAGCGGCCTTGCCGCGCCCGGAAGACGTGATCCGGGCCTCCCACTCGCCGTCGCGTCCATTGAAAAGCCGCACCGCGTCGCCAGCCGAACGGCGCATCACGGTGGCGAGGTAGTGGGCCTGGCCGGGGGTGGCGTCGATCGTCCGCCCGGCGGCCAGTGCCGCCTCGACATGAAGCCGAATCATGCTTGTGAAAGATGGACGGTTGACGAAACCATGGTTTGGCGAACAAAACCTCCCTCGCATGCATACCGACATCGTTGCCCACGGCTGGGTCGCCCGTCTGCCACGCGCCTGGCTGCCCTACCTGCTTCTCGCCCGGGTTGACAGGCCCATCGGCACCTGGCTGCTGTTCCTGCCCGGATTGTGGGGGATCCTGATCACCCGCGCGCCGCTGGCCGAGACGATCCGGCTGCTCGCGCTGTTCGGCATCGGCAGCCTGGCGATGCGCGCGGCGGGCTGTGTAATCAACGATTTGTGGGACCGCGACATCGACCGCATGGTGGAGCGCACCATCGGCCGCCCGCTGGCCTCCGGCGCGTTGCGGCCGCTGCAGGCGCTGTCCTTCCTGGCGGTGCTGCTGTCGGTGGCCCTGGTGGTGCTGCTGCAGCTCAATCCGCTGTGCCAGGCGCTGGGCGTCGGGTCGCTGCTGCTGGTGGCGCTGTATCCGCTGGCCAAGCGGTTCACCTGGTGGCCCCAATTGATCATGGGGTTCACCTTCGGGTTCGGCGCGCCGATGGGCTACGCCGCCGGCACCGGGCGGCTGGACTGGGGCTGGGCGGCGATCTATGGCGCGGCGATCCTGTGGGACCTGGGCTTCGACACGATCTATGCGCATCAGGACCGGGAGGATGACGCGATCGTCGGGGTTCGCTCCACCGCCCGGCTGTTCGGCGAGAAAACCAGGCCATTCCTGGCGGTCTGCTACGGCGCGACTATTGGCGTGCTTGGCGTGGCGGGCTGGCTGGCCGGGCTGGGGGTATGGTTCTACCCGGCACTGATCCTGCCGGCGGTGCTGCTGGCGCGGCAGGTGATCGCGCTGGACATCCACGATCCCGCCGGCTGCCTGCGGCTGTTCCGCGCCAACCGGGAGGTCGGGCTGGCCGTCGGTCTGGCGATCCTGGCGGGCTGGCTCTGATCTCGGGCGCCGTGGCTCTTATGGCGTTGATTGTTGGTCTTCGCGAGGCGGGGACCGGCCTCACCCCGTCATGGCGGGCGGAGGCCCGCCATCCACGCCTTGGCTACGGCCTGCACCCGCGGAAGGCGTGGATGCCGACCTTCGTCGGCATGACGTTGTCGCGTTCCGCAGTTCAACAGCTACTTACCAACAACCAACGCTATAAGAGCCGGCGCCGTTGAATTTGACCAACCGGGCCATGACGTTGTCGGAAGTGTCGCTCTCACCGGCCGCTGGTTTGGCCGAAGCCGCGGCGTTCATCCGCGCCAACACGGTGCTTGCAGCCGCGCCACAGGTGCCGGAAATCCGGCTGCATCTGGCGTCTGAAATCACGCCGATATGGCAGGCGACGGAAGCCTGGCTGGCGGAGCGCAATGTCGAGCCGCCGTTCTGGGCCTTCGCCTGGCCGGGCGGGCGGGCCTTCGCGCGGCACATCCTGGACAATCCGGGGCTGGTCGCGGGCAAGCGCGTCCTGGATTTCGCCGCCGGCTGCGGCATCGCCGCGATCGCCTGCGCGATGGCGGCCGCGGCCTCGGTGGAGGCGTCGGAGATCGACCCTCTGGCGCTGGCCGCCCTTGGGATGAACGCAGCGGCCAACGGCGTCCCCGTGGCATTGGCAGGGGACGTTGTCGGCGAGGCCTGCCGCTGGGACCTGATCCTGTGCGGCGATGTCTGCTACGAGGCGCCGATGACCGGCCATATCATGCCCTGGCTGACCTCCATGGCCGCGGTCGCCGAGGTTTGGATCGCCGATCCCGGAAGGGCGTATTTGCCGAGGACGGGGTTGGAGGCGTTCGGGTCGTACCGGATCGAGACGACACTGGAACTGGAGGACCGTACGGTCCGCGACGTGGTGCTCTATCGCCTGGCCGGCGGCTGAGCCAGCGGCACGTTGTTCACGGTGACCGCCCCGTTGGCGTAGGCGATGTCCCAGACCAGGCTGTCGCCCTGCGGTTTCGCCATCCCCTTGGCCAGGAAGATCATGGGAATGATCTGCATCGCCTTCGGGTTCTGCTGAAGCGTGGCCATCATCGCATCCAGCCCCGTTGCGGTCAGGTGGACGCTGTATCCGACAGTGTTCCCCGGCAGCGTCAGGACCCTGGCGGAGCCCTGGACCGTGAGCGGACCGGTCTCGATCGCCAGGCTTTCAACGCCGGCATGCGCCTGCGGGTCGCTCAGCAGGGCCAACCCGCTGGCTTGCAGGGCGGTTGCATCGGCGCCCTCGGCGGTGGCCTCGCGCAGCCACTGGATCAATGCCTCGCTGCGCAGGCCGGAGACCGCGGGGCGGAACGTCACCCGGTGCGGCATCAGCGCGGCATAATCCGGCGGCACCACGGTGGCGGTTGGATCGGCCAGGTCGATGTCGAGATGGGCGTTCACCCGGCCGCCGCGGGACTCTCCGGCGAGGCCGAACCGGACGGAGCCGATGGCGACCTTGTTGCTGCCGGCGGCCTCGAACTGCACGCCCTGGATGGTTTCGACGATGTCGAAGCGGGTGAGCAGCGCGCCGAAATCGTCGATCATGGAATGCAGCCGCTCGCGGGCGGCGGTGAGGTTTTGTGCCGCTGCGGCGGCGGGCCGGTTCTGGAGGGTGGCGCGCAGGTGCTCGGCGCGGGCGCGGTCCAGGCCCTCGACGTCGTAGCGGATGGCGGCGGAGCGCATCGACAGCCGGAAGCTGTCGGACGGCTTGTCCCCGGCGCCGGTGATCAGCCAGTTGGTCAGCGCACCCAGCGCGTGCGCGTTCATGTGCCCGAGGCCGTCGCCGGACAGCGTGCCGTCCATGCTGTATTGCTCGATGGTCTGGTCGGTGTGCTGGGGGGCGTTTTCGGTGCGGAGCGTGATCTTGCCAAGCTGCGCCTTGAACGGGGACGGGGTGGCCAGGGTGGGGTCGACCTTGGCTTGGAAGCCCTGCCGGCCAATGGAGAAGGTGAGTATCCCCGGAGCGGCGGCGGCCCGGGCGGGAGTGTTGAGGACTCCCGCCGCGGGCAGCGTCAGGGCGGTGATGTCCCAGACGCCGGCGTCGAGCGGCCGGGCGGTTGCCTCGACCGCGGCGTCCGGCGGCTCGGCCAGCGCAGGGATCGGCACGCGGACGCGGTAGAGATCGCCGTCCCGGGTCACCTGCGGCGGCGGGTCGCGCGGCGCCAGCAGGCCGCCGCTGATCAGCGACAGCGCGTCGAGCAGGCCGGCTTCCGGGGTCTGGGCCCGGGCGGCGATGGGGATCAGCAGCAGAGCCGCGGCGAGACGGGGGATGCGTGACGGCTTCATGGGGGACCTCTCGGGGGCGCGGGCGGCGTGTTCGGCTGTTCCCCGATCCAGTCCGATGGTCAGGCTGTAGCCCGGCGAGGGGTTGGGGCTCAAGCGAGATGACGTTTTTGTCAGGTGAGGGAGTGGTTCAGCAGAGATGGGAGATCACGCAGGGGGCAGCCGCACGAGGGGCTGGACGCGACCGGCATCCGGAACTAGCGCGGTATGGAGAAGCGCGGGTGAGAGTGGATGACAACTGGTTCCGGCTTCCGGTTTCCAACTCCGGGAGTTGCCGTTTGCGCAGGACCCTTGCAATCGTCGTGGTTGTTGTCGGATCGCATCGGGGGTGATATCGTTGCCGCGTTGGCATCGGAGGTGGATGTGGCGTGGCAGTTGCTCTCCCGAAACGCGGCGCGGAGGCATCCGCTGTATGGATTCGGCGGCTGGTTGGCATTCTGGTCGGTGGTGATGATTCTGGGCCTTCCGTTTAGTCTGGCGATGAGTGGCCTTGGTCTGAGCACCGCACATCCGGATGGTGCGCGTGCTCTTGACAAGCTCGTGTCATGGGGCTCTGGAGCCGGCGACGTGCTGGCACTAGCTGGCATGGGAACGTCCGTCGCATTGGTCGTACTGTGGTTTTGCCGAGTGAAGACCTTTCGCGTGCTGTGGCTTAGTATCAACTTTGGCTCTTGCGCGGTAGGTTTGTCCTATATCGGCGTCGTCGGCCTTTGCGTTGACGCGGGACATCCAGGAGCATTGGGGCCGTTCGTGTCGGCAGCGATACCTGCCGCCATTGGACCAATGATTGGCTATAACGTCGCCGCAATACCGTTTATCGTCTATATGTTCCGTTCGCGCCGATTTAGGGTAACGTTTGAGCACCGCGTAGCGGCTGAAGACGCCTGGATCGCGGCATCTGTGCATCGTTCTAAATCGAGGCTCGCGCTAAGGTCGTAACAAACTGCGGCGGCTACCTCTTGGACACGCCGCACGGAATGCTGACTTTGCGCCGGCTTAGAAATAGCCATTCTTGCATCCAGGTCTAAACCGATATGAGAACGAGTCTTTTACTATTAACGCAGGCGGGGCAATAATGCAACACAGAATGTGTATCCTAGAGAAATCCGGGTGGCCATAGATATCACAGCGAAGTAAGTGCAGCGCCTTGGGCTATTTTGGCTTCAACGCCATATCCTAGGCGCGCCGCCATTGTCGTGGAGCATTTCGCTCACAGTTTGGCCCGACGCACAGCCATCTGCTCCACGCATTATTTTCATGAACCCCGTGAATATCATCATTGCGTTTATTTTACAGAATGGTAGTTCGGACTCCGACGGCCTATCCCAGGACAAGAGGTTAAAGAGGCGCCTGGACCCCGCATACTGAAAAACCGAACTTCTCAGGTGGCGGAAGTGGCTCCCGCACGGTCAGGTCGCCTACGATCGGGATTGCAATAGCGCCGCGCGATGGGCCGTCACTTCACGGACTTTCCCGGTCTTAGAGCAAGCAGTTAACCGACTCTGCTGTATCAGCTAACGCAAGTCGTGGGTGGCCGGACTCAATCCGGCCAGGAAACGTAGAAAGCTAAGCCTGCTTCCGCTCGATCAAGCTCCGCCGGATCTTCCGCCCGCGTTCCACCTTGTCTTCGATATACGCCGAATCCCCCCAGCGCACCGCGCGCGCCATCGCCTGCGCATCCTCCATGAACCGCGCCAGCATTTCCAACAATGCCTCCCGGTTATTGAGGAAAATGTCCCGCCACATCACCGGATCCGAAGCCGCGATCCGGGTGAAATCCCGGAACCCCGAGGCCGCATAATTCACCACCCCCTGCCGGCTTTCATCTGCCAGATCGTCAGCCGTGCCGCAGATCGTAAACGCAATCAAATGCGGCAGGTGAGAAACGATCGCCAGCACCCGGTCATGATGGCCCGGCTCCATCCGTTCCGTTTGCGCACCGCAACGCTGCCACAACGTCTCGACTTTGCGGATCGCCTCCTCATCCGTCCCGGCCACCGGAGTCAGCAGCGTCCACCGCCCCTCGAACAGCTCGACGAACCCTGCATCCGGACCGGAATATTCCGTCCCCGCGATCGGATGCGCCGGCACGAAATGCACCCCCGCCGGCACCAGCGGCCCGACATCGCGGATCACCGACTGCTTCGTCGATCCCACATCCGTCAGCACGGCCCCCGCCGCCAGATGCGGCGCGATCCGTGCCGCCAAATCGGCGAACGCGCCCACCGGAGCGCACAGCATCACGCAGTCCGCCCCCTCCACCGCCTTACCCGGGTCCAGCTCCACCCGATCGGCGAAGCCAAGCTCCACCACCCGGTCCAGGGTCGCCTGCGTGCGGGCGTTCACCACCACCTCGGCGGCGATGTCGCCGCGTTCCCGCGCGATCCGCGCCACCGAGGAGCCGATCAGGCCGACGCCGAGCAGCGCCAGCCGGCGAAAAACAGCCTCAGCCACGGGCATGCCGCATGAATTCCGTCAATGCCTCGATCACCAGGTCAACCTCCTCCGCGGTGCCGACGGTCACGCGCAGGCATTGCGGCAGGCCATAGCCGCCGACTTTGCGCACGATCACCCCGCGCGAGCGCAGGAACGCATCCGCCGCGTTCGCCGCCTCCGCCGTCTCCAGGTCCGCCAGCACGAAATTCGCCTCGCTCGGCCAGACCTTGATGCCAGCCGCTTCGATACCGGCGGTCAGCCGGGGCCGCTGCACGGCATTGTGCTCGCAGCCCGCCTCGACCCAGCCGGGTTCCGATAGCGCCGCGATGGCCGCCGCCTGCGCCGCGACCGAGACGTTGAACGGCCCGCGCACCCGGTCCAGCACATCCACCACCGCGGGCGGCGCGTAGCACCAGCCGATGCGCATCCCGCCCAGGCCGTAGATTTTCGAAAACGTCCGAGTCATCACGGTGTTGCCGGTGGCGTCCACCAGCCGGACGCCGGCGTCGTAGTCGGCGCGGGTGACATACTCGGCATAGGCGGAATCCAGCACCAGCAGCACCTCCGGCGGCAAAGCGGCGCGGAACCGGGCGACCTCCGCCTCCGGCACCATAGAGCCGGTCGGGTTGTTCGGATTGGCCAGGAACACCAGCCGCGTCGATCCCGACACCGCCGCCAGCATGGCGTCGAGGTCCGCCGTCAGGTTGCGCTCCGGCACCTTGGTCACCCGGCTGCCGGCATAGGTCCCGGCGATGTGATAGATCGAGAATCCGTGCTCCGACATGATGATGTCGCGCCCGTGCCCGCCATAGGCGAGGCACAACTGATAGATCAGGTCGTCCGAGCCGGCGCCGCAGACGATCCGCGCCGGGTCCAGCCCCCACCGCTTGCCGATGGCCGCGCGCAGCCGATCGGCGCCGCCGTCGGGGTAGCGGAAGACCTCCGGCGCGGCGGCGGTGATCGCCGCCAGGGCGGAGGGCGGCACGCCGAACGCGCCCTCATTCGAGGACAGCTTCACCGTGCGGTTGGCGCCGGCGATCTTCGACTCGCCGCCGACATAGGGCTGGATCGTCAGGACTTCCGGGCGCGGGGACGGGGTAATCATCAGGCGGCTCCGCCAATCGGTGAGGCATAGCTGCCGATGACGACAGGTCTGCGGAGGACGGACCCGAGGTGGCTCAGCCGCGGATCGTCGTCGCTCAGGTAGCCCTCGATTTCCACCAGCACGTTGGAGATGGACGACCCTTGCTGGCGCAGCAGCAGCATCGCTTCGGCCTTCAGCCCGGCGGCGAGCAGTTCGGCCGAGAGCCGCGCCCGGCTGACATCGCTGTCGCATTCCAGCCCGAGGAAGGACCGGTCGTCGCCGCTGGCATCCGGCGGGGTGGAGGCGACGACGAGGGCGCGGGCCGCGGGCGAGCCGTCCGGCCTGGCGTTCCAGAACGGCAGCCGGGCAATGATATAAAGTCGCGGCTCGTGGTGCAGCAGAGACGCCCACCAGCTATCCTGGTCCGATGGCAGCGGCAGCACCGCGACCGAGGCGGTGCCATGGCTGACATCCGCCAGGGCCTGCCCGGCGCTGCCATGGGAGCGCAGCGGGGTCAGGCCGCCGAAATGTTCCCGCGCCAACTGGGTCAGCGCCGCGCCGTGGTCCGGGTCGCAGACCGCCAGCGAAAACCCGCCCTGCATCGATGTCGTGCCGGCCAGCAATTCGCGCCAGACGCGGACCAGCGAGGCCGGCGGCAACCCGCCCTGATGGCGCTTCAGCAGCCGCCGGATGATGGCGGCCTCGCGCCCCGGGCGAAACGCGGCGGGCTTGCCGGAGCGCGCCACGTGCTCCACCACCCGGGCGCGCTGCATCAGAAGATCGTGGATCTCGGTATCGATGCGGTCGAGCTCGGCCCGCAACGCGGTCAGCCCGCCGCTGCGCCAGTCGTCCTGCGCGGGCGGCTCATCCTTGCCGGCGGCCGCCGGGCCGGGAGGAGCGGAAGAAACATCGGCTGGTGAGGCGGAGCTGGACATTGGCCTTGCCGTCAGGGGACCGCAGACTTAGCGGATGCGCACCGCTCTGCAAACCCATTCGGTTCCGCCGGGACGCAAGGGCGAAGTCCTTGCATTCCCGCACCGTGCCGCCGGATATAGAGTGCGTGCCGTCCCGAGGGTCCATGCGCCGATTCGCGTCCTGCCTCGTCCCGCTGCTGTGCCTTTTGTTGGCAGCCTGCGGCGGCGGCCCGCGCCCGTCCGAGGGTCGCGCCGCCGCGGTGGAATGCGCCCCGTTCGCCCGCGCGCTGACCGGGGTTGCGCTGATCGGCGCCGCGGCCGACTGGTGGCACGAGGCGGACGGACGCTACAGCCGCTCGCACCGCCCGGAGGTTGGCAGCGTGCTGGTCCTGCGCCGCTCCGGCCGCCTGCCGAGCGGGCATGTCGCCGTGGTGTCGGAGGTGATGTCGCGCCGGGAGATCCGGGTGACGCAGGCCAACTGGGTGCATCACCGCGTCACCGAGGACCAGCCCGTGGTCGATGTCTCGCCGGATGGGGACTGGACTGCGGTGCGGGTCTGGTGGCCGCCCTCCGGCCAGATGGGCGTCACGGAGTATCCGGCATTCGGCTTCATCCGCCCGGACTATCCATCGGGACATGATCGCCTGATCGCCGCCGTGCCGTCGGCGATCCGGGTCGCGGAGCAGGGACGGTAGGGCCGCAAAGTCCCCGGTCGTCATGGCCCGGCTTGTTGTCCGGGCCACCTGTTCCAGCCCGTGCGGCGATAGTTGGCCCGGACGCGCCGGGCCATGACGCGTTTTCCGCCATGCCGTGCCGATCTATCGCCGCTTCAGCCCGCCCGCCCTTTGAACCCCGTCGCCACCACATAAAGCTCGCTGGAATCCTTGCGGCTGGCCGGCGGCTTGGCGTGGCGGACTGTGGTAAAATTCCGCTTCAGCGCCTCCAGGATCTGCCTCTCCGAGCCGCCCTGGAAGACCTTGGTCACGAACGCCCCGCCCGGCGACAGGATCTGCACGGCGAAGTCCAGCGCCAACTCCGCCAGGGCGACGATCCGGATGTGGTCCGTGCTGGCATGCCCCGTTGTGTTCGGCGCCATGTCCGACAGCACCAGGTCCGCCCCGCCGCCAAGCTCCGCCGTCAGCCGCTCCGGCATCGCCGGGTCCATGAAGTCCCCCTGGATAATCACCGCCCCGTTGATCGGATCGATCGGCAGCAGATCCACCGCCAGGACCGAGGCCGCGCCCCGCTTGACCGCGACTTGAGTCCAGCCCCCCGGCGCGGCGCCAAGGTCCAGAACGCGGATCCCCGGCCGGATCAGATGGAACCGGTCATCCAGCTCCAGCAGCTTGAATGCCGCGCGCGACCGCCAGCCCTGCTGCCGCGCCGCCGCCACATACGGATCATTGAGCTGCCGCTTCAGCCAACGGGCGGAGGCCGGGCTGCGATCTTTCGCCGTCCTGACGAAGACCGACAGCCCGCGCGACGGCGGGACCGCTGGTTTGCTCATCCGCGCCAACCATCCTTGCGCCGCCCGCCATAGCGCCCGCCCTGGTTCAGCCGATCGGCGCGGATCAGGCGGAGGAGGACGCCTTCGCGCAGGCCGCGGTCCGCGACGATGACATGCGGCGCCGGCCAGACGCGGCTGATCGCGGCGAATACCGCGCAACCGGGCAGCACCAGCTCCACCCTGTCGGCTCCGACGCAGGGATGCTGGATCAGTCCTTCCCGCCCGAGCGAGCGCAGATGGGCTAGAGCGCCCGCCGCTTCATGCGCGCAGAGTTCGATCCCATCGACCGCCGGTCGGCGGTAGCGGTCGAGGTTCAAGGCGACGCCCGCCAGCGTGGTGACCGTCCCGCTGGTGCCCAGCAGCCGCACCCCGCCGTCGCGGATTTCCCGGGCGATGCAATGGATGCGCTCGAACGCGCGCAGCCGCTCGACTACGTCGGACACCATCGCCTCGAACCCGTCGGGCGAAAAACCGGCATCGCCCCAGCGCTCCGACAAGGTGACCACGCCGATGGGCAGGGACGCGTAGCCAATCAGGTCGGGACGCCCGCAGTTGGTGCGGATCCAGGCCAGCTCGGTGGAGCCGCCGCCGATATCGAACAGCAACGCCCGCCGCCCGTCGAACGGCAGCAGCGGCGCGCAGGATTCCAGCGCCAGCTCGGCTTCCTCGCGGCTGCTGATGATGCCGAAATCGAAGCCGGTTTCCTGCTTGACCCGGATGAGGAATTCGACGCCGTTGGTGGCGCGCCGGCACGCCTCGGTGGCGATGGCGCGCACCCGCCGGACGGGGCGGCGCGAGAGGCGCGCGGCGCAGGCGTGCAGGGCGATCATTGCCCGGTCCATCGCCTCCTGGCTCAGGCGGCCGGTGCTGTGCAGGCCTTCACCGAGCCGGACGATTTTGGAGAAGCTGTCGAGGACGCGGAAACTATGACCGGCGGGCGTGCCGATGAGCATGCGGCAGTTGTTGGTCCCCAGATCGAGGGCGGCAAACGCGGGTCCGGGCAAACGGCGCGGCATTTCTTCCCGCGAGTCGGTACATCGCGCGGCCGGGTCAAGCACGGGTTCTGCTTGCACCTGTGTCATCATTGGATTGTCATCCGGCTGGCGCTGCCGGGCAAGCACGGAATGCGGCGATTCCTGATCTATGTCGTATTTTTCACCCGGCCGGACCGGAACCCCGCTGCGCCATGTCGGGCTGCGACACCCTCCAGCCGCCGCCGCCGAGGCCCTTGATGTCCCGGACCGCCATCTGCGCCCGGCGCAGCAGGCTGCGGACATCCTCACCGCTGCCGCCGTCGCGGCTGGCGATGCCGATGGAGAATGTCAGCTTGTAACCGTCCGGCAGATCCTGGAACAGCCCGAGCGCGCACAATGATTCGGCCCGCTCGGCCGCGGTGAGGTGGTCCATGCCGGTCTGCCAGATGGCGAAGGTGTCCGCGCCGATGCGGGCGACGACATCGCCGGGGCGGATCATGGCGCGGAGCTGGCTGGCCATGCGGACCAGCGCGCGGTCGCCGTATGGACGCCCGAGCGTCTGGTTGAGCCGGTGCATGCCGTCGAAATCAATCAGGCACAGCGTCCCGACCAGGCCGTCCCCGTCCAGCCGCTCGATATGCCGATCGGCTTCGTCGAGAAACCAGCGGCGGTTGGGAACGCCGGTCAGGCTGTCGATGCCGATCTGGCCGATGCTGGCGGCGAGGGTGACGGCGAGAAGCATGGCGACGGACGAAGCGAGGCTGTGGTCGCCGTCGGTCCACGCCCGCCCTTGCGAAGTGCGCCAGAACACGACCCCGCCGGGGCGCGACGGGGGCAGAATGAGCGGCGAGGCCAGGATCGATCGTCCGTCCGGGGCGGTGGCGTGCGCTGTGACCCCCGGACGGGTGAGCAGCAGGCTGCGTCCGATGGCGACGGTTCCCTGGCCGGCGGCCCCGGCGCTGTACGGCACCGGCAGGTCCGATTCGGTCAGGTCCAGCACGGCGAGACCTTCGAGCTCCGCGGTTTCGCGCAAACTCTCCAAAATCGCGACGATGGAGCCGTCATAGTCGCCGCTGAGGAGCACGCCTGTCACTCCGGATGAAAGATCAACGAGCAGGATACACCAAATTCGCTGTCAGATACGAATAATTCTTGTTGCGCAGCCAACTCGCGGTAGCCGGCCTGGATTTCGCACCGCAGCATTCTCCCGCACTCCCCCTGCCGCCGGAAGCGTGCAGAGTAGCATGGAACCGCAACCTGATCGTAGCTGACAATTTTACGCTTTACGGAGCCGCGGCCACGCACATTTGCGTGGAGGCGGGTATTAGAGGTGGCATCGCCCGCCAAGGCGAGCAGAGGCTGAACCGGAAAGGATCGGGGACATGGCAGGTCAAAAGCTGGCGCTTGTGGTTGGCGCCAATAGGGGAATCGGCCTCGGCGTGGTGCAGGAGCTTCTGGCCCGCGGCTGGGACGTGATCGCGACCGCCCGCCGCCCGGACCAGGCGACGGCGCTGCGCGACCTCCAGGAAATCCACCCGGGGCAGTTGACGGTTCCGGGGCTGGAGATGAACGACCCCGCGGCGGTCGATGGATTCGCGGCGACGCTCGGCGGCAAGGTGCTCGACGCCGCGCTGATCAACGCCGGGGTGTCGGGGCCGGACCATCGCAACGCCAGCGTGGCGACTGTACAGGAAATCGGCGCGCTGATGTACACCAACGCGATCGCGCCGGTGCGGCTGGCGCGGTCCCTGGCCGCGCATATCCGTCCGCAGTCCGGCGTGCTGGCGTTTACCTCATCCGTGATGGGCAGCATCGCGCTGAACGGCGGCGGGCACGAGCTTTACCGGGCGAGCAAGGCGGCGCTGAACTCCCTGACGCGCGGGCTGGCTGTGGAACTGCGCGGCCGCAACCTGACGGTGCTGTCGCTGCACCCGGGCTGGGTTTCCACCGACATGGGCGGCGCGGCGGCTCCGGTTTCGGTGGAGGAAAGCGCCGTCGGCGTGGTGACGGTCATCGAGCAGCAGGCGGGCAAGCAGGGGCACCGGTTTCTCGATTACACCGGCAAGGAACTCGCCTGGTAGGATTGCCGGTTGGCGGTGTGGGGCGCTGTCGCGGCGCGGCGGGCGGCGAGCTGAGCGGCGCGTTGGGCGCGGCGGGCCTGTTCCTGCTCCCGCTGCCGGGCCTTTTCCGCCTGCCGATCGGCCAGGCGGCGCTGCTGGCGGGATGGCGGCGCGTCGGCATGGGCAAAGCGGGCGAGATCCGCGGGCTCCAGGCTGGCGGGCAAATCGGCTTCCGCATCCGCGGGTTCGGCTTCAAGCTGTTGCAGCGCTTCGAGCGCCTTCTGGTTTTGCAGGGCGGCGCGGTTGAGCGCGTTGGCGTTGCCGCGCAGGCGCAGCACCTGGTTCAGGCTCAGGTCATTGGCGATTGAGCGGCTGAGCGCGTCGAGGGCGCCGAAATCGAAGGCGATGATCAGCGCGGCGCGGCGCAGTTCCCGGTCGGTGCGGGGGTTGTGCTCGGCCAGCAGGGCGCGGGCGGTTTCGCGGGCGGCGGCGGTGTCGCCTGAGGCGGGGTCGAGGAAGAGCGGGGCGAGGAAGGCTAGGATTTTTTCCAGGATCACGGCGGTGATGGTTGGCGCGTGGTGTGCGAGGGCTTGCATCGGGGCGGTTCCCGTGTGGTTTCTTGGTTTGTTCTAACGCCGGTTATCGGGGTAAAGCAAGAACAAACTTTGACTGCATCGAATTCGTGACCGGGCCTAATCCCTGAACGACGTTAGCAGCGCCGCAACACGGGCGCGATGTTCGTCCCGGGTTAGATATTCGCCACGGTTAACCTGCGCCATCGCCTCATCCACCAGGGGTTTTGCCCAAGCGAGGTCATCTTCCTCTATCGAGAGTTCGGCAATGCGATCGTCAAGGAGCTTACGGACGGCATCTTCCGCGGACGCGTAGACGCCGCTGGCGACCCGAGCGTCAATCCAGGCTTGCTGGGCGGAGGTCAGGGAAATCCACATGACAGAACAATATAATGAGATCGAAAGCGCTTCAAATCGCCGGCGAGCCGTCCCAGAACATACAACAACTATCACGAAATCTTGGCCGCTGGGCCGCTACGTGCCATGATCCGGTTGTGCCCCCGACTGTCATAGACAACCCGATTCTCAATTCCCCCTATCTCGCCCCGGCGCGTCACTGGGTGCTGGATGAAAAGGGCATCCCGACAGGCGCCGACGCGGAAGGGCGCCGCCGCAGCGAGTTCGTCGTCCCGGTCCCGCCCTCCAGGCACCAGACGCAGGGCGATCTCGACCTCGACGACGAATACGGTCCGCGGAAGCCCAACGACTACATCAACGAAATCCGTTCCAAGGTGGACGCGTGGCGCGGGCTGGGCGACGCTGGACTGCGTAAGACCGTTACTCCGGTCACCGCCCGCCTGCTGAAGCACTGGCGCGACCCGGCCCGCAGCCGGCGGCTGTTCTTCTGCCAGATCGAGGCCGTCGAGACCGCGATCTGGTTAGCCGAGGTCGCGCCGCCCGCCGAAGCCGTCCGCCTGCGCGGTTACAACGCCGGCTCCAACCCGGGCTTGTATCGGATCGCCTTCAAGCTGGCGACCGGGGCGGGCAAGACCACCGTCATGGCGATGCTGATCGCGTGGCAAACCATCAATGCCGCCCGCAGCACCAACAGCACGCGCTTTACCGACGCGTTCCTGATCGTCGCGCCGGGCATCACCGTCCGAGATCGCCTGCGGGTGCTGCTGCCGGCCGACACAACCAACACCTATATCCTACATGACATCGTGCCGCGCGACATGCGCGACGACCTGAACCGCGCCCGCATCGTCATCACCAACTTCCACGCCTTCAAGAAGCGCGAAACGGTCGAGATGCCGAAGCTGGCCAAGGAAGTCCTCGGCGGGCGCGACGGTCCGGTCTCCACATTGGAAACCGAGGGCCAGATGCTGCGGCGGGTCTGCGGCACGGAGCTGCTCGGCCGCAGCCGCATCGTCGTGCTGAACGATGAAGCCCACCACTGCTATCGCGAAAAGCCCGGCACCACTCAGAAGCTCGACGCCGAGTCCCGCGCCGCCGCGCGCAAGGCCGCCGAAGCCGCCCGGCTTTGGATTGGCGGGATCGAAGCGTTGCAGCGCGCCATCGGTGCCGGCCGCCGCAAGGGTGCCGTCCAGGTCTATGACTTGTCGGCGACCCCGTTCTTCCTGCGCGGCTCTGGCTATCCGGAAGGAACCTTGTTCCCCTGGGTCGTGTCGGATTTCTCGCTGATCGACGCGATCGAAGCCGGCATCGTCAAGGTGCCGCGGGTGCCGATCCAGGACCTGCCGGGCGCGGAGGAGCCGATCTACCGGCACGTCTATGGCTATATCCAGAAGCATGGCGTCCGCAAGCTGCCCAAGGCCGGACGCGGCAAGCAGACCGACGTGCTGAACCCCGACGACCTGCCGACCCAGTTGGTCGGCGCATTGGAGGCTCTGTACGGCCATTACGCCAAGAAATTCGCCGATTGGCAAAACAAGGGTGGCGTGACGCCTCCGGTTTTCATCGTCGTCTGCAACAACACCGCGACCTCCGAACTGGTGTTCAAGTGGATTGGCGGATACAGCAAGACCGAGAAGGCGCCGGACGGCTCCGAACTGGAGATCATCGTGCCCGGCCGGCTGCCGCTGCTGTCCAATGTGATCGACGGCGGACCGGGGCAGCGGGCGTTCGCACCCCGCCCATGCACCATCCTGATCGACAGCGAGGAACTGGAAAGCGGCGAGGCCCTGTCCGACACGTTCCGCAAGATGGCGGCGCCGGAGATCGAAGGCTTCAAGCGGGAACTGCGCGCCAGGGGCAAGCACAAGGAAGCCGAGACGCTGACCGACGCCGATCTGTTGCGGGAGGTGATGAACACCGTCGGCCAGGTCGGCAAGCTGGGCGAACAGATCCGTTGCGTTGTCTCGGTCTCCATGCTGACAGAAGGGTGGGACGCGCGCACCGTGACCCATGTACTGGGTGTGCGCGCCTTCGGCACGCAGCTTCTGTGCGAGCAGGTCATCGGCCGGGCGCTGCGGCGGGTGTCGTACGATCCGATCGAGCCGGAACGGATGATGTTCGAGCCGGAATATGCCGAGGTGCTTGGCATTCCGTTCTCTTTCGTGCCAGCGAACTCGGCGGCGGATTACAAGGCGCCGAAGAAGACGACGCGGGTGGAGGCGGTGCTGCCGGAGCGGGCGCTGTTGGAAATCCGCTTTCCGCGCGTGCTGGGCTATCGCGTGGTGCTGCCGCCGGGGCGGCTGAACGCGACTTTCGTTGCGGAAAGCCGGATGACCATCGAGCCGAAGATGGCGCCGCCGGATGCGGTGAACGCCCCGTTCATCGGCGAAAACATTTGGCTGACGCTGGATGAAATGAAAACCCACCGGGCGGCGGCGATCGCGTTTCACCTCGCGGGGTTCACCCTGAACCGGTGGTTCCGCGATCAGGACGGCAACCGTAAGCCGTGGCTGTTCCCGTCTTTGCTGGCGATCACGCGGCGCTGGATGGCGGAGTGCCTGACGTGCGAAGGCGGCACGAACCGGGCCTATCTGCTGTGGCCGGGCGTGGCGGAGCAGGCGGGCGAGAAGATCTATCGGGCCTGCGTGCAGGCCGAGCCGGCCGAGACGACCTTGCGGCCGATCCTGGACCCGTACAATGAAACCGGCAGCAGCCGGTATGTGGCGTTCAACACGACGAAGGCGAATTTCTGGTCGCCGCGGCCGGACCGGTGCCAGATCAACCTGATCGTGTGCGACGGCAACTGGGAGGCTGCGTGCGCGCAGCAACTGGACGATATGGCCGAGGTGTTGCGCTACGTGAAGAACGATCACCTCGATTTCGAAGTGCCGTATCAGCATGACGGACAGGACCATCGCTATAGGCCGGATTTCATTGCGGTGCTGGATGACGGGCGCGGGCCGGATGATCCGCTGCATCTGGTGCTGGAAGTGAAGGGGGAGCGGGATGCCCGGGATGAAGCGAAGCACGACACGATGCGGGCGTTGTGGGTGCCATCGGTGAACGCGGCCGGGCGGTATGGGCGGTGGGATTTTTTGCGCGTGGACGGGCCGTACGGGTTGGCGGAGGCGGTGCGGGGCCATCTGGCCGGGCGCCCGGTTGCGCCGGCGGTTTTTCAGCTTACCAGCGCCTGAGCGGAGATTGGATTGATGGCACCACGGAAAAAGACCGAGGGGGTGGCTCCGGCAACGGATGTGGAGACGTTGGTGCATCCGGAGGATGTCACACGGCTGAATATCCCGACGGCGGAAACTTCGTCGTTGGTGGCTGAGGCGGAGGCGTTGGCGCCCCCGATGTTGTATCCTCGGAACCCGGATCTGGACCCGCAGTTGGTTTGGCGTGGGAAGGATGCGCTGGATGCTGAGCCGCTGAGCGTGCCGACGGTGCCGATCTATATTCAGGAGAAGATAGTCCCAGAGGCATTGATCCGAGATCTACAACGCCAAGAGAGAGTTGGCTCCGCTTCTCAATCTGATTTTTTCGGTCAATTTGATCGTGTTGTAGACCCAGAAGACAAACTAGATTTCTACCAACATCCGGAGAATTGGTCGAACCGAATGATATTGGGGGATTCGCTACTGGTGATGAACTCGCTGGCGGAAAAGGAAGGACTAAAGGGTCAGGTCCAATCTATATATATTGACCCACCATACGGAATCCGTTTTGCCAGCAATTGGCAGCCCAGCATACTCTCGCGCGATGTAAAAGAGGGAAAGCTTGACGGGCTAAGCAGAGAGCCTGAACAAATCAAAGCCTTTCGTGATACGTGGAAGGACGGTGTCAACACCTACCTATCATATCTTAGAGATAGAATATCGGTTGCCCATGTTCTGCTTGCAGAATCTGGTAGTCTATTTCTGCAAATTGGCCAGGAAAACGTACACCGGGTACGTGCTTTGCTGGACGAGGTTTTTAAACCTGAAAACTGCGTCTCCCAAATTGTGTTTCGTACGACATCGAGCCTTGGAGGAGAAGCGATTGGCCAGACTTATAACTGCATTCTATGGTACGCTCGCGACCGGACAAATGTTAAAATCCGCCGCTTGTTTACTCCAAGGTCGATAAGTGATGATATCGGTGGCCGATATGCTCGGGTCGAGCTGTCTGACGGACAGAGGGGCACCATTGCCGATTTAAAGCTAAATATTTCTGATCTGCCCGTTGGCGCGAAAATTTACCGTCACGACAATTTAACTTCACAAAGCGGTAATGAGAAAGCCCAATTTCCTGTCGCGTTCGAAGGAAATCTATTTCGGCCTGGCCGGAGCTATTGGAAGTCAAGCCAAGATGGCATAAGGAGGCTTATTCGGGCGTCGAGAGTCGCGGCACCCACCGCGAATTCTCTATCCTATGTGAGGTTCTTTGACGACTTTCCGAATGTCGCGATGACAGATATATGGCTTGACACCCAAACTGGCGCCTTCACGGATCAAAAGACATATATAGTTCAGACTGGCATGAAGGTTGTAGAACGCTGCTTACTTATGACAACTGACGCAGGCGATCTCGTACTGGACCCTACCTGTGGATCCGGTACGACTGCATTTGCCGCCGAACAGTGGGGCCGTCGATGGATAACAATCGATACGTCCCGTGTTGCGCTCGCACTTGCTCGCATACGACTGATGTCTGCTCGCTATGCTGCCTACCTGCTCCGGGACAGCAAAGAGGGTGCGAAGAGGGAGGCCGAACTCTCAGGTCGTCCTGCTGCGCAGGAAAAATTCGAAGACGACATTCGACAAGGCTTTGTGGTTGAACGTGTTCCGCATGTTACTCTAAAGTCGATTGCCAACAACGCTGAAATTGACATCATTCATGAGAAGTGGCAGCCGAGTCTTGACACCACGCGAGAGGCGCTGAGCAAGGCGGTTGGGGCGGCATACGAGGATTGGCAGGTTCCTCGTGCGATACCACACGATGCCACCGATGAAGCGCGTGTCGCGTATGAACTCTTCTGGAAGGCCAGATTGGATCGGCAGCGGGAGATGGACGTTTCGGTCGCGAGGAATGGTGAACTGGAATACCTGCACGATCGTCCCTACCAAAAGAAAAACACCGTCCGCGTAACCGGCCGCTTCACTATCGAAAGCCTTTCCCCTCACCGCGTCCTGCCAATCGACGAGGACGACCCCGCCATCCTGGAAGCCCTGGCGGCGGAAACCGGCGAACCCCTGCCGCCCCGCCACAAACTGCGCGCCAAAGCCGATCCGATCGACGCCAGCAACGATTTTGTCACCGCCGTGCTGGACAACCTCGCCAAAGCCGGCGTGCAGAACACCCGCAAGAACGAGCGTCTGACCTTCGCCACCATCCGCCCCTGGCCCGGCCAGGGCTACGTCGCCGCCGAGGCGACCTATCAGGAAGCCGGCACGGAGCGGCGCGCCGCCATCGTCATCGGCCCCGAATATGGCACCGTCGGACAGGAACTGGTGCGCGAGGCCGCCCGCGAGTGCCGCGACTGGGCCGACGCCCTTGTCGTCTGCGGCTTCGCCTTCGACCCGCAGGTCGGCGAGACGACGATGAACCTCGGCCGCCTGGTGGTGCTGAAAGCGCGCATGAGCCAGGAACTCCACGCCGCCGAGGCCTACAAAGCCGGCGGCGGCAACCTGTTCACGGTGTTCGGCGAACCCGATATCGCACTCGACCGAGATGCCGCCGGACAGTGCACCGTCCGCTTGCTCGGCGTCGATATCTTCGACCCGACCACCGGGGAGGTGCGCAGCTCCGGCCGGGTGGAGGACGACGTCGCCTGCTGGCTCATCGACACCGACTACGACGGCGACAGCTTCTTCGTCCGCCACGCCTATTTCCTCGGCGGCAAGGACCCGTTCGAGAAGCTGAAGGCGGCGCTGAAAGCCGACGTGGACGAGGATGCGTGGGCCAGCCTGTACCGCAAGGAAAGCCGCCCGTTCGCGCCGCCGAAGTCCGGCCGCGTGGCGGTGAAGGTGATCAACCACTACGGCGATGAGGCGATGCGGGTGTTCAAGGTGGTGTAGCGGCCGGGCTAAGCAGCGTGTTGCCGCCGGTATCAGCGAGGATGGCCCGCGTAATCCGATCGCGGCGCTTGACGCCATCTAACGGTGGCAATGATCCGAAAGACCGCCTATCTTATGCCTATGTCCAACGTCGACCTGGTGACCGGCGCTGATTTTCCTCCGCCTCGCGGCGAAACCGTGGAGGAGAAGTCGCTGCGTCTTGCCCGCGAAGCCGAGATGATCGCCGAAGCCCGCGCGGCGGTCGCGGCGGGACGCGTGGTTTCCTTCGAAGCCGTGTCTGCCTGGATCGATAGCCTGGGCACCGAAGACGAATTGCCTCTCCCGCAATCCGGCCGCTGATCCCACCTGTGCCGAGACGCCTGAGCCTGTCGGATCAGGCCGTTGCCGACTTGCACGCGATCTATCGATGGCATTTACAGCCCGGCTCCGGTCCGGCCGCGAAGCGACGTCTCCGGGCCATCCGGGACACCATTGAGCGGCTTCGCCGACAGCCCTGTCTTTATGCCCGAGGGGACCGCCCGGGCACGCGGGAGGTTTCCTCCGAGGGGCACCGAATCGTCTATGTCGTCGATCCCGACACCGGCAGGAACGCCGATGCAGGGGATGTAACCGTGCTGAGGGTTTTTGGCCCGGGACAATTGCGACAGTTGTAGCTGCGCAACAGGGCTGTTACACCTCGCCCGCCGAGTTGTTCGTCCATGTGGGTTTTCATGGGAGCCAATGCCGCTGCGATCCGTGCTTTGTACGAACAGGAAATGAGCCGACACCGCGTCTATCACGTCTCCCTTGACGCTACACCCGTCCCCCCGGCACCCAATCCCGCCCCGGCTTGTGCGGCAGCATCCCCGCCGCGTCCCGGAAGAAACCGGCGCCCTGCCACTCCGCCCGGTTGCCAACCACATACAGCGCCCGCCGCGCCCGCGTGGCGCCGACATTCAGCAGGTTCGGCGTCCGCCCGGCCCAGGTCCTGGAACCCTCCTTGGCGCCGCGCCCGGCCCCGAGCATCAGGATCACCGCCTCGGCCTCCTTGCCCTGGAACGTATGCACGGTGCCGATCCGGCGATCGATCCAGGCGTCGCGGTCCTTTTTCTTCAGCAGGGGCAGCACGTCCGGGGTCCGCTTCAGCAACTCCCTCAGGCGCACGGCCGGCAGCCGGAACGGGCAGATGACGAACACATCCGGCGCCGCGGGCAGAACGCCGCACAGTCCGGCGATCGCCGCGGCGATCAGCTCGCCCTCGGCCTGCACCCACTTGTCGCGGGTCGGCGCATCGACATCGATCCACGCCGAGGGGCCGAGAAACGCCCGTATCGGCGAGTCCTCCTCGACGGTCGCGTAGACCATGTGATGGTCGTAGGCGATGCGGTTGGCGATATCGAACATCGGCCGCTCGCAGCGCCGGTGCACCAGCAGCGGCATGCCGGTGATGCGCTCCTCCCGCCCTGGCCCGGCGTCCGCCACGCGAAACCGCGCCTGAATCGGGCTGGCCCGATCGGCCAGCGTCTGAGCCGACTGCTCCGGCGCCGACCAAGCGGACGCTTCGGCGTGGTGGCTGGCGAAGATCAGGCGGGTGGTGCGTTCGGGCGTCGCGGCCACCGGCTCGATCTGCAGCGGATCGCCGATGACCAACGCCCGCCGGGCCCGCCAGATCGCGCCGATGGCGGCTTGCGGCGCCGCCTGACCGGCCTCGTCGATCAGCAGCCAGCCGATTTCGGCGGCGCCGAAGCCCTGGAACATCCGCCCGACCGAGGCGAACGTGGTCGAAACCACCGGCACGACCAGGAAGAACAAGCCCCAGTCGGCGGCTTCCGGCCTCGGTGCCGAGGGGTTGACGCAAGCCTTCGCCACGGCGTTCAGCGCAGGCTTGATCTTGCGGGCCGCCGCGACGATGAAGGCCCGGTGCAGGCGCACCGCGGCGGCGAACAGGGCGTCGCGAGCATCGCGGAACGCGCCGCCGTTCCAGGGCGCCGCGCGGTGCAGCTCCGCATCCGGCTGGTCCCAGAATCCGGGACCGGGCAGCGCGTCTCCCGCGGCCGAGGAGATCCCCGTCAGCATCAGCCCGATTTCGGCGCCCCGCGCAGCCAGGTCTTGCAGCGCCTGCCGCGCCGCATCGCGAACAGACGCGCAGTGTTCCTCGGCCGCCGCTGCCTCCGCGAGCCGGGCGGCCGCTGCCCGGGTCGCGTTCTGCGCGGCGTCCAGCCTGGCGACCTGCTCGCGGATTCCGGCTTCATGCGACCGCCATGCCGAGGTCTGGAACAGCCTGGCGAAGCGGGACGGGGCCACGGAGGACAGTGCGGCCAGTTTGGTCTGCTCGGTCGTCTCCCGCCTGGCCAGCGTGTCGTATTCGATCCGCACGGCTTCGGAGGCCAGCGCGGCGGAGGCGAGATCGCGTTCAGCGATGTCCAGGCGGCTTTGGGCGGCCGGCTTCCGCGCCTCGATCCGGGTCAATTCGGTCCGGGTGGCATCAATGCCTGCCAGTTCATCGCGGAACCGGCGGCAACGGTCGCGTGCCAGCCAAAATTCGTCCACGGCCTGGCGCCAGTTCGCCCGAGCCTCGGGCAGGCGTGGCGGCGGGTCGAGCTCGGCCAGTTTGCCTGGCGGCTGGTCGTCCCGCCTGTCCGGCCAGCCGGCCAGGTCGAGCCAGTCTCGCAGACCCCAGTCGGCGTCCCACCAGAAGGTGCCGAAGAAGGCTTTCCGGTGACTGGCCTTGCCCAGGCGGGCCGCCATCAGGCCCCAGGCGCGATCGGCCTCGGGTGATCCGGACGCCACGTTGCCGACGGCATCGGCGGTGTGCCTGAAATACGCCAGGCCGCCGTCCTGCCACATCGACCGGTCCAGTGCCTTGGCGCGCATCGGCAGGTCCAGGCTGATGTTCTCCACCGCGGTGTTGTTGTTGCTGGCGACCACGATCGCGAAGTCCATCAGGTCCAGGCCCGACAGCTCGCCGAGCGGATCGGCTCGCGACAGGCTGTCGGCGCGCGACACCAGGACATGAGCGACCAGGTCGCGCAGCAATGTCGTCTTGCCGGTGCCGGGCGGTCCGTTCACCGCCGCAAGCCCGCCGCGATCGAGGTCGCGGACAATGGCGTTGATCGCCGCCTGCTGGAGCACGTTGAGGGGGTGCAGTCCCGGTCCGGGCCAGCGGCCGAGCGGAAACAGCCCGGGCTCCAGCAGGGAGGCCAACCGCTCCCGGTCAGTCAACGGGTCCCAAGGCTGAAGCGGCGGACGCAGGCCAAGATAGGACGAGAGCGCCTCGGGCAGGTGGTCTACGTCGCGCAGCACCCGCCTCAGATCCGACAGCACGAAGCTGGAAAGGACCTCCGCCCGCGGCGCGTGCTTCGCCATGATCCGGATCGCGCAGGGTGTCACCTGCCACAGTTCGAGGGGCAGGCCGAGCTCTTCGCCGAGATCGCGGGATGCGTCCCGCAGGTCGCGCCAGATCAGCGGCTGCGGCCGTCCGAACTGGTCCGTCGGGATCAGCATGCTGGCGATGCGCGCTTTGAGGTCAGCTTCGCGATCCTCCCCGGCCGCGAGATCCGACGGGGAACCGCCGGACAGCAGGTGGCCGAGACCGCGGGCGAAGCCGGCGATGCCGACGGTATCGGGCACCAGGAGTCCCGACTGATCGATGACCGCGGTGGCGGCGACGATGTCTCCTTGCGTCTCGCGGCCGGTTTCGTCGTCATCCGCATCGTCGGCAAAAGCGGCATCGAGCCGCTCGAACGCCGGCCCGGCCGGCAAAGCGCCCAGCACGACCAGGTACCAGGGCCTCGCAGGCGGCGCTTCCGCCTCGTCGTCCGCGTCTGCTTCGTCCTCGGTTTCGGAGGTTTCGGCCGGTTCGACCGACCAGGGGATTTCGTCGTAGTCGTCCGGCATATCCGGTTCGTCCGGATCGTTCGGCGCCAGCGGGCTTTCCGCGCGCAGTTGCCCTTGCCGATCGGCGGCCAGGGCGCTCCAGGCATCCTTGGTGAGACGCGGCGTCAGCACTTCGATGGCGGCCCAGGCGCGGATGACCTGGCGCACGGTTTCGGGCGTTACAACCATGCAGCATCTTCGGCTGAGGCGGGTGCTGCGGCAACCCGGTGCGGGCGAGGGGGGGACTCTATGCCCTAATGGTCGGCCAATCGGAGCGCCGGCCGGGCGTTACCACCACCTGAACAGCCCGCGGCGGCGCTTCCGCCTTTCCGCTTCCTCGAGGTCGGCTTTTATCAGCTCCTCAACCGTTGCTTCCTCATCCGGGCGGCACGTCCAGCCCGTCCAGACGATCCGCATCGGCGGTCGCGCGATCCGGTCGAGCAGGTTGACCGGCGCATCGCGTTGCTCAGTGTTTGCCTCAGCCTTCACTGGCTGGTCCATGGCCGCTCCAGCGTCGATCTAGCGTGGAAAATAGTGCACGGATGCGGCCGTTACCAGAAGAAGAGTCGTCAGCACCGACGCTATGACGCAAAGCCCCGCATAGGCGGGCAGCATATCGCGTTGTCGTCTGATCCTGCGGTTGTGTTCCGTTGCGACAGCGTATTCTTCGCTTAGGTCGCGCTTGAGCGACGAGACCGCGTCGTCCGAGGTGATCTGCCCCCCCCCGGAATGATTTGTCTTGTTCCTCCCGTATCAGCGCCTCCGTGAAACGCAGGAGCGCCTTCTCGCCCGCCACTTGCCGGGTTTTTCGCGGCGCGATGCTCGCGGCAAGCAGCACCAGCGCCACAGCCATCAGCACGCCGGTCAGCCCCATCGTGGCGGCGCAAGCCCACCTGGCCGCGGTAGCAATCAACGGCAAGCGGGTGATCACCTGGAAGATCGCCGCGAGCTGCAACGCCAGGGTGGCCGCGAAGAACGGCAGGGACCGCCAGACATTTTCCTCCTGGTCGATCGGTAGGCTTCGGCGAGGGTCTTCTCGAGATGCGTAAGGGCCGGGTGTTCCAACGGGTCTGCTTCGGTTGTCGCCGAGCAGTATAAGCAACTCTCAGTTGTAAAACACCCGCAATCTTACCCGACCACTTTCAACCCGGCCCGAAACTTCCGCGCCAGTTCGCGATACTCGATTGCGTTGCGGTCGAACTTGCTCCGCTCCTCCGCATCCATCACCCGGCGCAGCTTGGCGGGCGACCCCATCCACATCTCGTTCGGACCGATGACCTTGCCCGGAGTCAGCACCGCGCCGGCCGCCAGCATGCCGCCCTCCTCGATCACCGCGCCGTCCAGCACCGTCGCGCCGATGCCGACGAAGGCGCGGTTCTTCAGCGTGCAGGCATGGATCACCGCGCTGTGGCCGATGGTGACGTCATCGCCGATGAACGTGTTCAGGCCGCCGGAGTGGATATGAACGACGGTTCCGTCCTGGATGTTGGTCCGCTGGCCGACGCGGATGCTGCCCATGTCGCCGCGCAGCAGGCAGTGGAACCAGACCCCGGATTCCGAGCCGATTTCCACATCGCCGATGACCGCGGCGGTGGGGGCGATGAAGGCGTCCGGCGCGATCCGCGGGATGACACCATCCAGCGAGAAAACGGTGCCGTACGGCCAGGAAGGCAATTCAGGCATCAGCCAACTCCGGTTTTCAGCCCCAGCATCAGGGCGATGTTCTGCACCGCGGCGCCGGAAGCGCCTTTGCCGAGGTTATCCAGCCGGGCCACCAGCACCGCCTGGCGATACGCTTCGTTCGCGAACACGTACAGCTCCAGCCGGTCGGTGTCGTTCAGCGCCTCGGGTTCCAGCTTGCCGTCCGCGGGGGTGGGCACGACGCGCACCAGGTCGCAGCCGGCATAGCGGGCTTCCAGCGCGGAACGCAGATCATCAGCGGCCGGTTTGCCGGGCAGGGTGTCGAGATGCAGCGGCACCGACACCAGCATCCCCTGCAGAAAATGCCCCACCGACGGCACGAAGATCGGCCGCCGCGTCAGGCCGCCGTAAAGCTGCGTCTCCGGCACATGCTTGTGTTCCAGCCCCAGCCCGTAAAGCTCGAACGCCGGCCCGTGCGCCGCCTCATGCGCCGCGATCATCGCCTTGCCGCCGCCGGAGTAGCCGGACACTGCGTTGATCGTAATCGGATAGTCCGCCGGCAGCAGCCCCGCATCCACCAGCGGGCGGATCAACCCGATGGCCCCGGTCGGGTAGCACCCGGGATTGGCGACGGTCCGCGCCGCTGCGATCTTATCCGCGTGCCCGGGGGCGAGTTCGGCGAACCCGTACACCCAGTCCGCAGCCACCCGGTGCGCCGTGCTGGCATCCAGCACCTTGGGCGCGTCGGGCCCTAGGCTGGCGGCGAGGGCGACCGACTCGCGGGCGGCGTCGTCCGGCAGGCACAGGACGATCAGGTCCACCTCGGTCATGATGTCGCGGCGGGCGGCGGGGTCGCGGCGAAGCTCGAACGGCAGGCTTTTCAGCGTGACCCCGGGCAGTCCCGCCAGACGCTCCCGGATGCCGAGGCCGGTGGTGCCGGACTCGCCGTCGATGAAGACCGTTGCCATGCGTTGCGAACTCCTCTCCGCGGTGGCAAGGTCGCGGGGCGGCGGCGGAAATGCAAGAGGCGGTTTGGCTTGACACGCGGGTGGCGGGCAACTACCTAGCGCGCCTTCGTCTTTCCCGGGATTAGAGATCGCGTGTCATGAGAGTCCGTAACAGCCTGCGTTCCGCCAAGGTTCGCGATAAGAACTGCCGCGTGGTGCGCCGCCGCGGACGCGTGTACGTGATCAACAAGAAGAACCCGCGCATGAAGTGCCGGCAGGGCTAACCTGCCGCGTCCCGGGCCGATAGCAGCAGGTTCTCCAGCTTTTCCGATTGGATCCGGGCGTTGAGCGCCTCCGCCGCATAGGCGAAGCCGTTGGCGCTCAGGCGTGTCCGCAGCCCGCGTTCGTGGACCAACCTCCCCATCGCTTCGGCCAGCGCGCCGGCATCGCCCGGCCTGATCAACAGCCCGGTCTCGCTATGCCGGATCGCCTCGGCGATGCCGCCCTGGTCCGAGCCGATGACCGGGCAACCTTGCGCCATGGCTTCGGGGATGACGCTGGGCAGGCCCTCGGCATCGCCGCCGGCGGCGATAACACTGGGGACGAGCAGCGACACGGACTGCTGCATGCAGGCGCGGACCGCTTCCGGCGGCAGCCAGCCGGTCAGGGTGACGCCCGGTGCGTCCCGCGCCAAAGCCTCCAGCACCGGCCGCAGCGGACCGTCGCCGACGCAGACCAGCGGGGTCGCGTCACCTTGGGTGCGCAGCCGGCGGATGGCGTCGGCGATGACGAGGATTCCCTTTTTCTCGACGAAGCGGCCGGCGAACAGGTGGGCTGTCGGCTGACCCGCGGCCGGTGGATGATCCGGGATTTCAACGCCGATGGGCAGCACCGTCAGCTTGTCGGGCGGCACGCCGCGCGCCGCGGCGATCTCGGCCACGGCGGCGGAGACGCAGACGAAGCAGGCGGTTTCCCGCACCAGCGCCGGCCAGCGCTGCGCCAATACGGTGCCGCGCCAGTTCTTTTGCTTGCTGACGTCGCCGCCGTGCAGGGTGACAACGAGTCTCAGGTTCAGCGCCCGGGCCAGCGGAAGGGCCAGTGCGCCGCCCCGGGCGAACTGGGCGTGGAGGACGCCGCCCCACCCGATTCCATCGTCATGGCCCGGCTTGTCCGGGCGACCTATGGCAGCACGGTGCGGCAATGGGTGGCCCGGACAAGCCGGGCCATGACGATGGGGGGAGGCATGACGTGCCGGGGTGCCGAGTGGTCGAGGGACGACCCCGAAATGCCGGAACAATAACCGATGCAACGGACCGAGCAGCGCATTCCCACCCAGGCGCAGGACGTCGCTGCCGATGTCCTCCGCGCCCGTCAGCAGCGTCCGCCCGATCCACACCGGGTGCAACCGGGTGAACCCGACATACTGGCGGCGGAGAAAGCCGATCTCGGACGGGGCGCCGATGCGGTCGCGGTAGACGAGGAAGGGTTGGGGCGCTGGCATGCCGATGCCCGCGTGTGACATGCCGGCGTGCGGTTGACAAGCAAGGCCGCTCGCGGCGGGATCGCATCGCACCGTTACGGCATTGATCCACGTCAAAGACGGGACAGCCGCCGCCATGGTGTTTGACTGCGTGGCCGATTGCGGCCGTCCGGCCCTGTTCGTCGGCCGGTATCGACGAAGCTTTGGAGGAAACGACCATGAAACTAGCCAATCCTGCCCCGCTCGGGCTGACCGGTTTTGCTTTGACGACCTGGATGTTGAGCCTGGTGAACGCCGGCTACTACACCGGCACCGCGGTCCCGCTGGTTCTCGCCACCGCATTCGCCTTTGGCGGCACCGCGCAGTTCTTCGCCGGCCTGATGGAGATGCCGCGCGGCAACACCTTCGGGTTCGTCGCTTTCTGCTCGTACGGCGCGTTCTGGTGGACCTTCGCCCTGTTCGTGGAGTTCTTCGGGCCCGCCAACGTGCCGGCTGCGTTCGTCGGCTGGTGGCTGGCGGCCTGGGGCATGTTCTCGCTGGCGATGTTCATCGGCACGTTCGCCCTCAATCGCGCATTGCAGGCGATCTTCCTCGCGCTGGTGATCACCTTCTTCCTGCTGGCCGGAGCGGACCTGTTCGCCCTGCCGACATTGAAGTGGGCGGGCGGCCACATGGGCCTGCTCACCGCGCTGCTCGCCTTCTACCTGGCCGCCGCCGAGATCATCAACGAGACGCACGGCCATGTCGTCCTGCCCGTCGGCGCACCGGCGCCGAAGCCGGTCGCCTCGCTCGGCCTGCACAAGGCGGCGTAGGTCCCGGGGAAGGTTCTACGGAGTGATGGCTGGAAAGCCATCACTCCCGCCCTTGACACTTCAAGAGGGACGGCCGGGCGCCGTCCCTCTGTCTCGTGCATCCCTGATCGGAGATTTGCCCGGCAAACGTCGGTGCGGACCAGTCCAAGTATCGAAGAACAACTCAGATACGAGCGTCGGACGGGCTTAGGCGACGCCCAAGAATAATCGAATCGGTTGGCGCCATCGTTTACGTCATGGCCCGGCTTGTCCGCATAGGCGCTAACTTAAGCGCTGGCGGCCCGGACATTCTCCCCGTGTCATGGCCGGCCTTGTGCCGGCCATCCACGACTTGCGGTGCCGAACCAACCAAAGTCGTGGATGGCCGGACTAAATCCGGCCATGACACAACTACAACGGCCGCTGCGGAGCCGCTAAGTTAGCGCCTATGCGGCTTGTCCGGGCCACCTATTCCCGCACCTGCCGCGATGGGTGCCCGGACAAGCCGGCCCACGACGGTTTGGGGCCCTGCCCCTTGAAGCCGTAGTTCTTGGGCATCGCCTTAGGCGTCCCCGGCGTACGACCGGCTGAAAGCTCTCACGATGGTTTGGGTTGACGGCGCTGGATTGCCGCTTGGACACTCGCGGCTTTCGCTGCGGAGATCCAGGATGGAAAGCTCCACCACCACGCCGTCGCGTCCCTCGGGACTCAACCACATCGTGCTCAATGTCAGGAACATGGATGAGTCACATCTGTTCTGGACGGAAAAGCTCGGATTTCAGCACGTCGCCAACCTGACGAACGGTGATCCGTCGGGTATGCAAAGAAAAATGCAATTCTATAGTGCGGATCACGGCGGCGGACAATTGACGCATCACGACGTTGCGTTCGTCGAGGTTCCAACGCTGCCCGCGCCAGCGGCGGACGGGACCCTGGTCTCCGCGATCGGTCATATCGCGATCGAATTTCCGAACCGGGACAGTTGGCTGCGGCAACTCGCGTTCCTCCAGGCGAGCGGGGTTAAATTCGAGCGTCGTGTCGAACATGGTCCGACCCGAAGTCTGTATATACGCGATCCGAACGGGTATTCGGTCGAGTTGCTGTATCAATTGCCGCGCGAGGTCTGGGAGGGCGACCTCGCGGCGGCGATCAATCATTACGTAACGCTGCCGACGGAAGGGCCGGAGGCGCTGGTGGATCGCACCGAGGGTTATCCGGTATTCGCCGCTGACTGATGCACGACTCTCACGGTGAACTCTCTGCGAAGGGTGACCGCCGATGACGTCGAAAGAGGGTAGAAGAACACCATTAACGCGCCGGGAATCGGTGGTTTTACTTGCCTTGGGCGGCGCCGGCCTGTTGTCCGGAGCCGCCCGGGCCTCAGATAATGCCTACGGCCCGGGCGTCACTGACACTGAAATCAAAATCGGCCAGACGATCGCCTACAGCGGGCCAGCGTCTTCCCTTGGGGTGTCCGGCCGGAGTGCCGCGGCCTATTATCGGATGGTGAATGACAAAGGCGGCGTGAACGGCCGCAAGATCACGCTTATCAGCGCCGACGATGCGTATTCCCCACCGAAAACGGTTGAACAAACACGCCGTCTGGTGGAACAGGAAGGCGTGTTGGGCATGTTCGGATCCATCGGCGCCGGTACTAATGCGTCCGTCCAGCGCTATCTGAATGACCATAATCCCAAAGACAAGATAGCGGTTTTCGGGTATTTTTCCGCGGCCGCGACCACACAGGTGCTTAGCATGTGCGGCGACAATCTCAGCCGGGAGAATGTATTGAATAAGGCAACACATCTCAGTCAAATGCCGGTGCCGATGTTCCTGCCCGGCATTACCATGACGACAACGCCCGAGGACTACGTTGCGGTCAAGCAAATGCAATTGCAGCAATTTGACGGCAAGGGCTGGGTGAAGATCGGCGGCGTCGTCCAAGGGTAAAGCCGGACCGGGATCGAATAACTTCTGATACAGAAGTCTTCATTTCTTGCGGCGGAATGCTTGACGCTGAGACTGCGTAGCGCTGTTAATCACTTCACCCGATCGTCGTCTGCGGCCTGTCAACATCCCGGGTGCGGGCGATCCGCACGCCCCGCTGCTTCATGTCCTTCAGCCGCAGATACATCATCGCGGTCATCAGCGCGTCGTTAAAGGCATCATGCTGGTCAAGTAACGGTACCTCCAAATCCCGGGTCATCGCGGCGAACGACAGATCAACAGTGGTGCCGGGCGGTGCATCGCCGTATTTACGTTCGTAATACAGCTTCGACACCTCGATCAGCGGATTCGGCAGTTCGATGCCAAGCAGGCCGCGCAAATATTTGTCCACCATGCGGACGTCGAAATCGACGTAGTAGCCAACCAGGGGCCGCCCGGCCACGAAATGCAGGAAGCGCGGGATGATCGCCTCAATGCGCTCGCCGGCGCCGACATCGATCTCCCGCAGGCGGTGAACCTTGATCGAATCGACCTTCATCCGCGCATCCGGCCGCGCCACCGCCTCGAACCGCTCGCTGGCCAGGATGCGGTTGCCGCGGATTTTCACCGCGGCGATCGAGATAATGTCGTCGCGCCGCACATCCAGCCCGGTGGTTTCGCAGTCGAACGCCACCGCCTCGTCCGGCGGGCCGGGATCGAACAGGAACCGGTAGGAGGGGTCGCGGAGGCTGACCCTGTGGACCAGCCGCTTCAGCCCGCGGGGGATCATCTCGGACCAGCCGTCGTAAAATCAGGCCCGCAGGCACGGTCGTTGCCACCGTCATGGCGGGCGCAGGCCCGCCATCCACGCCTTTGGGTGTTCAGGCAGAAGGCGTGGATGCCGACCTTCGTCGGCATGACGGGGGGCAGGGCGGCCGGCATCAGAACGCGCCGAGGTTGAAGTGCCGGCGCACGATCTCCCGGAACTGCTTGACCACCCCGAACGCGTCGCGCAGCAGGTCGCGCTGCGTGCTGGACATGTCCGCCGGGCGCACCAGCGCGCCGGACTTGCCCGCCGAGGCGAGCCGCGAATCCAGCCGCAGGGTCATCAGGAAATACAGCGACTGGGTCAGTTCCCGGCCGAAATCGCGATTGAACGTGCCAAGGTCGACCAGGCGCTGGATGCGGGCGGCGGTGTTGGTTTCGGGCAGCCCGCGCTCCAGCGCCAGGCTGCGCACGCCATGGACGATCGGGAAGATGCCGCCCTTCTTCAGGTCCACCGCATCGCCATGGCCATCACGGGTGACCAGTTTGTTGAAGAAGCCGAGCGCCATCGGGAAGGCGTCGATCGAGCGGGCGAAATGCACCATGAAGGCGCTGCGCCCACGCACCGTCTCGATCAGCTCCGCCTTGGTCCGCGCCAGCAGCGAGGCGTCGCCCGCCACCGCGACGCCGTCGTACAGGATCGCCACGTTCATGTGCGAATGCTCGTCCGGCATCGCCACCCAGTGGTGGAACATCGTCGCATACGCGTCCACCGTCTGCGACCACATCGGGTTGCGCACCATGACGTTGCCGGGGCAGGGGGCGAAGCCGAAGCTTTCCAGCGCCGCCGTGAAGTCGCGCCGGAACGCGTCCAGCACCGCCTCCTCCACCGGTTCGGCCAGGATCAGGGCGTTGTCCTGGTCCGTCCGCACCGTCTGCTCCTCCCGCCCCTCGCTGCCCATCACCACCAGGCAGCCGCCGTCCCGGATCGGCGCGGGAGCCAGCAGGTCGAAGGTCTTGGCGAACAGCCGGCGGTTGAGGTCGGAGACGATCTCGGCGATCACCTCGACCTTGACCCCCTGGCGCCGCAGCACGCCCACCTGGCCGCCGATTTCCCGCGCGGCGGCAGCCAGGTCCGGCAGGGTGGCGGCGCGGTCGATGCGCCCGGCCACGACCCGGGTGTTGCCGGCCAGGAAGCTCAGCACCTGGATGTCGTCAAGGATGCCGACATAGGTCTTGCCGTCATGCACCGCGAGCCGCCGCTTGTTGGTCTTCGTCATCAGGGTCAGCGCCGAGTAGATGAAATCGTCCGGCGCCAGCGAGACCACAGTGTAGTGCGCGAGCGGGCCGACGGGGGCTTCCAGCGGCGTGCGGTCGAGAACCAGGGCCTTCGACAGGTTCATGCCGGTGACCAGGCCGATGCGTTCGCCGTCGCGGACGAACAGGGCATTGGAATCGACGTCGCGCATGCGGCGCCCGGCGGTCTCGATCGTGTCCGCGGCATCGACGAACGACGCCGGATAAAGGTTCAGGTCGGACACCCGGGCGCGCATCAGGCTGCCGACGCTTGTGTCCTCGGCCTCGCGCGCCATGGCATCGAGCTTGCGCGACAGTTCCAGGTAGAAATAGGCGGCGAAGCGCGGGTTGGCCTGGATCAGATCGAGCGCGACCTGCCGCGGCAGCAGGTAGCACAGCGTCTCCTCGCCCGCGGCGAACGCGCTGCCGCTGCGGCCTTGCACCAGCGCGCGGCCGTCGAAGGAGTCCTTGGGGCCGAGCAGGGCGGTGACTTCATCGCCGTCGCGTTCTTCCACGACGCCCTTGATGACGACGTACAGCGCTTCGGCGGCCGCGCCTTGCGCGACGATGATCTCGCCCGGCCGGAAATAGCCGATGTCGAGCGCCTTGCGCAGCGTCTCCAGTTCCGGCCCGGTCAGCCGATCGTAGGGCGGATTGTTGGGGTCGAAGGCGTTGGGCATCGCGTTAGCCCCCCTTGGGCTCCCGGGCGCGGGTGGGATCGCGCCCGGGAGGCCTTCCGGCTAGTGCGACGAGGCGCTGCTCGCGCCGATGCCGGTCTGGCAGCGGACGAACTGCGCATCGAAGCCGTTGCGGTCGATCGTCGCGCGGCGGCTTTTGTCCAGGACCGAGAACAGCCAGATCCCGACAAACGCGATGGTCATCGAGAACAGCGCCGGGTTGTCGTACGGGAACGGCGCGCTGCCCTTCGGATTGCCCAGGGTCGCCACCCACACCGCGGGTGACAGCACCACCATGATCACCGCCGAGGCCAGCCCCAGCAGGCCGCCGATAAACGCGCCCCGCGTGGTCAGGCCGCGCCAGTAGATCGACAGCAGCAGCACCGGGAAGTTGCAGGACGCCGCGATGCAGAACGCCAGGCCCACCATGAACGCGACGTTCTGGTTCTCGAACGCGATGCCCAGCAGGATGGCCAGGATGCCGAGGGCGATGGTGGCGACTTTCGACACCCGCATCTCGGCCTGCTCGTCCACCTTGCCCTTGCGGATCACGGTGGCGAACAGGTCGTGGCTGATCGCCGAGGCGCCGGCCAAAGCGAGACCGGAGACGACGGCCAGGATGGTGGCGAAGGCGACGGCGGAGATAAAGCCCAGGAACAGGTTGCCGCCCACCGCGCTGGCGAGGTGGATGGCCGCCATGTTGGACCCGCCCTTGATCGCAGCCAGCGTTCCCTTGGTTGCGACGAGGGCCGGGTCGAGGAAGGCCGGGTTGGTGGAAACGAGGCAGATCGCGCCGAAGCCGATGATGAAGGTCAGGATGTAGAAGTAGCCAATCAATCCGGTCGCCACGAGGACCGACTTGCGGGCGGCCTTGGCGTTGGACACGGTGAAGAAGCGCATCAGGATGTGCGGCAGCCCGGCGGTGCCGAAGATCAGCGCCATCCCCAGCGAGATCGCCGACACCGGATCGGCCACCAGCGTGCCCGGCTCCATGATCGCCAGATGCTTCGGAGACACCTGCACCGCGGTGGCGAACAGCGACTCGAGGCTGAAGTTGAAGTGCCATAGCACCGCCAGCGCCATGAACGACGCGCCCGACAGCAGCAGCACCGCCTTGATGATCTGCACCCAGGTCGTCGCCAGCATGCCGCCGAATGTCACGTAGACGATCATCAGCACGCCGACGATGACCACGGCCACCCAGTAGTCCAGTCCGAACAGGATCTGGATCAGCTTGCCGGCGCCGACCATCTGGGCGATCAAATAAAACGCGACGACGACGAGGGAGCCGCAGGCCGCGAGAATGCGGGTCTCGGTCTGGCCGAGCCGGAAGGAGGCGACGTCGGCAAAGGTATACTTGCCAAGATTGCGCAGCGGTTCGGCGATCAGGAATGTAACGACGGGCCAGCCGACAAGGAAGCCGACCGAGTAGATCAGGCCGTCATACCCGGACATGTAGACCAGGCCGGAGATGCCGAGAAACGAGGCAGCCGACATATAGTCGCCGGAGATGGCGACGCCGTTCTGCACGCCGGTAATGCCGCCGCCGGCGGAATAGAACTGCGCCGCGGACCTGGTCCGGCGGGCCGCCCAATACGTGATGCCGAGCGTCAGCAGGACGAAGCCGATGAACATCGAGATCGCGGACCAGTTGGTGGTCTGCTTGGGCCCGCCCTCGACCCCTTCGGCGTAGGCAAGGACAGGCGCGGCGGCGAGCAGGGCCGCGGCGGCCAAGGCTTTGAAGCGGTTCATGTCAGCGGGATTCCTCGACGATGGCGCGGGTCAGGCTGTCATAGGTCGCGTTGGCCCTGGCGACGTAAATCCAGACCAGAACGAACGCAGAAACGATCACGAACAGGCCGATGGGCAGCCCAAGTGTCATGACGCTGCCGCCGATCGGGATACCAAGGAACTTGGGTGCATAGCCGATGAGCAGGATGAACCCGAAATAGATGATCAGGGTGACCGCCGTCAGCGACCAGCCGAAAACCGACCGCTGAATGACAAGTTGCTGGTATTTGGGATTACGCTGTATTGCTTCGTAGCCCGGGGCCGCCATGGTCTGTTTGCCTTCCTGCTTTCTGTGAACGTTTTTCGCGGACGGTCCGATTGCCGTTTTCAGCGGCATCCGGACTGAGCTCCACGGTCCCCCGGCCTGACTAACACAACGATCAGCCAGCGGCCACTTGTTTTGATGAGAATCAATACCAGGATTCGGCTGTCGGGAAACCCGGGCGGCCAATAACAGCCGCGTGACACACTTGCAAGGCCGCGCATGAGGTCGTTTCCGGTAAAACGATAGATCCGGGCCGGACAGTGCTCTTGAGGTCGACGAAGACAGTAACCGAAGGTCGCTGACACAAAGCTTCGCACTACCTTCGCGAACTAAGCAGGTCCTATCTTTCAACTGAAACGACGAAGTGCAGGGTAACGGCCGGTCTCCCGCCGCGTGCGAAGCGGCCGGCCGGCGGCGGCTTTACCCGCCCTGTCCGGTCACTTTGCGGAACACGGCCAATTGCCCGGCCGTTGTTTCATCCCAACTGAACGCTTCCGCATAGACCCGGGTCGCCGCGCGATCGGGCAAAGCCGCGAACAGGCGGCGCACCGCGCCGGCAAGCGCGTCCGCGGTGTTCGGGCGGTAGATCGCCCCCGCCTCCGGCGCGCGCACGACCTCCGGATTGCCCCAGATATCGGCGGCGATAACCGGGGTGCCGCAGGCCATCGATTCCAGCAGGACGTTCGCCCATCCCTCCCGCGACGATGCCAGCACCGACGCATCCGCGGCCCCGTACAGCGCCGCCAGTTCGGCGTGCGGACGCGGCCCGAGCAGCCGCACCCGGCCGTGCAACCCGTGTTCGGCGATCATCGCGGACAGCCGCTCGCGCTCCGGGCCTTCGCCGACGATGATCAGCTCGAACCCCGGAAGCTGGCGCATCGCCTCGATCGTCCGATGATGGCCTTTGCGCTCGATCAGGCCGCCGACGGAGATCAGCGCCGGCGCTTTCAAACCCAAAGCCGCCCGCGCCGCCAGCCGATCGGCCGGGGGGTGAAAAAGGCGTGTATCGACGCCGTTGCGCAGGACCGTGACTTTGTCCTCCGGGGCGCCGAGTTCCACCAGCGCCTGTTTCAATGCGGCACTGACCGCGACCAGCGCGGCGGCGGCGCGGATCGCGCCGCGGATCAGCCGGCGCGGCATCGCGTGGCGCGGTATCAGGTTCACGTCGGTGCCGCGGGCGGTGATGACCACCGGCAGGCCGAACCGCCGTCCCAGCCGAACGGCGGCGACGCCGTCCGGATAAACGTAGTGCGCGTCGATGGCGTCGAAGCGGTGGCCCTCCGTCAGCAAGCGTGCGACTTCGGGTATCATCGCCCGGTACAGCAGCCAGGGCGCCAGCGACATCCCGGCCTTCGGGATGACCGGGTAGCGCGGGTGGCGGATGGCGATGCCGTGCCGGCTTTCCGCCAGCGGCGCCCGGGCGTTCACCGCCCAGTCGCCGAAGCGCGCCGATCGGCTTGGAAACCAGGGCACCGGCGCGAGCACGACGCTGGACGCCTCGCCGCCGGCAAGTAGATGGCGCAACCGGTTTTCCACGAAGATGCCGTGGTTCGGACGGCCGGGATGCGGATACAGCGTGGTGAAGGTCAGCAGGCGGACGGGTGCGGCGGGCATAGTGTGAAACTCAGGCCGATCGGCGCCGCTGCCGGCGCAGCCGATCGGCCGTCACGGCCCGGCGCGGCCGGCATTGCCCGCAACGCGCCGACCGCGGCACTTCAGCGCTCAGGATCCATTATCCCTTCGACAACTCGTCAAGCACCTTCTGAGCCTCGGCCTTCTCCTTGAAGTCGCCGCGGGCGGTGACGACCGTTTCCAGTTGCTTCCTGGCTTCCGCCTTGTCGCCGGTATTCTTCAGCGCCACCGCATAATGGTAGTTGATGCGTGGATCCGAAGCCGCTTCGCCGGTGGCCTGGCGCAGCAGAAGCACGCCGGTCACCGGGTCGCCCGATGTGGTCAGGATCCAGCCGAGCGTGTCGGCCGTCTGCGCGCCGGGGGACAGCACATAGGCCTGCCTGGCCAGCACCTGGGCGCGCAAATTGTCTCCGTTTTGCTGCGAGACCCAGGCCAGGTTGTTCAACGCCACCGCGTCGTGCGGCCTGACCTTCAGCACCTGCTCGAGATAGCGGGCGGCATCGGCAAGCTGATTGCCGGCAATGGCCACCTCGGCCGCCTGCTCCGCGGCGGTCATGTCGTCGGGGTGTTTGACGAGCCATTCCTTGAGCACCGCGCTGGCCTCGTCCTTCTTTCCCGCCCGCAGCAAAGCGCCGGCCAGCCGCGAGGTGAGAAGGCTGGACGGGGCGGTTTTCCCGGCCTCCGTGTAAGCCGTCACCGCGTCGGCGGGACGATTGGCCATCAGGTACACGTCACCCTTCAGGGCCCTGAGTTCGGCAAAGTCCCGATCCTCGGCTGTCAGCCGATCGGCGGAAGCCAGGGCGGACTCGATCCCGGTGGCCTTCAGGTCGACCGTCACATAATCCTGGTAGAGCTGATAGTTGCGCGGGCTGGCGGCGATGCCGGTGCTGATGATGGACCGCGCACTTTCGTAATCGCCGGCTTCTATCAGCAAGGCCAGAAGCTGGCGGCGCGCCAATGCTGAGCTGGGATCCTGCTTGAGAATGTCGGCATAGGTCGAACGCGCGTCCTTGCGCTGGCCGAGCGCGAGATAGGCCGCCGCCCGCAGGGTCAGGATGTTGACGGCATTCGTATTGTCACCCTTTTCGACCAGGGTCAGGTCCAAGGCCTTCTGCGGCGCGTTGGCCCGGATATAGAGATCGCCCAGGCTGACCGTGACCCTCGTTTGCGCCGGATCGGCACGATGGGCCCGTTCCAGCAGGTCGGTCGCGTCCTGCAGCCGGCCGGACCGCACATACGCCGACGAAAGCATGCTGAGCGCCGGCTGGGATACCGGCTGCTTGGCGAGGATATCCTTCAGAATCGCTTCGGACGCCGGGGCGTCGCCCATGATCGCATCGACCCGGGCAAGATTGATCCTGGCCGGGATGAAGTCCGGATGCGCGGCAACCAGATTGCTGAATACCGTGCGGGCGCCGGCGAAATCGATCCGGGCAAGCTTGTCGAGGCCTTCCAGATTCTCGACGATTTCGGTCTGGCCCTGCGCCGCCCGGATCTTGTCCAGCGCTTCGGTCGCCTTCGCGGTGTCGCCGGTGGCCAGCGCGGCGAAGAACAGCGCCTCTCCGACGGCGGGAATCCCGGGCGCCAGGCGCAACGCTTGCTCGAGGTCGCCCAAGGCCGCATCGGCGTCGCCCATGCCCATGCGAACCGACGCCAGCCTGGTCTGCACCCCGACATCGTTGGGCGCCAGATTTTCCGCCTGCTGGAAGGCCGAGATCGCCTCGGCCGCGCGTCCGGTGGCGGCGTAGGCGCGGCCCAGCAGGTCGAAGGACTCCGCGTCGGCCTTGCCGGAATCGGCGACCTTCCCAAGCGTCTCGATCACGGCGGCGGGCCGGTGCTTGGCGAACTGGATCCGCGCCAGGATCTTGTAGGCCGCCAGATCGTTTGGCGCCCGCGCGAGGTATTTTGTGGCCGCGTCTTCCGCCTGCTCAAGCTGGCCCAACTGCTCCTTGACGACGGCCTGCAGGAAGTAGGCGCGCTGGATGCGGCCGACATAGTTGGAAATGCGCTCCAGATCCGCGTCGGCCGCCTTGAAGTTGTGCGCCTGCGCTTCCGTTACCGCGCGCAGATATATGCCCTGCACGTTGCCGGGCGAGCCTTTCAGCACAACCTCCAGATCGCCCTGCGCGGCTTCGGTCTTGCCGGAGGCGAGTTCCAGGCTGGCGCGGTCGAGGCGGGCCTGCACCACGCTCGGCTGATCGATGATCAGCTCATCCAGCACGGCGATGGCGCCCGGAAGGTTGTTCTTGAGCCGCAGCAACTGCGACTTCGCGAGAAGCGCTTCGGACGACTTGGGCTGCGCCTCGATCGCCCGGTCGATCTTCGCCTGCGCCCCGGCCAGATCGGCGCGGGCGACGGCCAGCCGCGCATCGGCCAGCAGCGGCTCGACCGCGTTCGGCGCGACCCGCTCGGCCTCGGCGAAGGATTTCTGCGCATCCTCAGGGCGCTTGAGGCCGACCTCGGCATAGCCGCGGGAGACCAGGATCGAGGCATCGAGGGCCGGGTCCTGCCCCTCGGGCTTCAGCGTATCCAGCAGTTCGTCGAATTTGTTCTGCGCCAGCAGCGCCTGTGCCAGCAGCGGAACGGCCTGGTGAGGGTCGAAACCGCGCTCCCGTGCCGCGGTGGCTTCGCGCTGTGATGCCACGGGATCGCCAAGCTCGAACGTGACCCGCCCGAGCCAGTAATGCGCCTCGCCATTCTGGGGATCGGATCGGACGGCGTTGCGCAGTTCGATCTGGGCCGCCTTGAGATCGCCCTTCTTCAATTGCGTGCGGGCGTTTGACATATAATCGGCATGCGCGGCGAGCGGCCAGGCGCCGATCCAGGCGCCGAGCATGATCCAGCCAAAAGTGCCGTAACGCATCTGCTTCATCCTTGTTCGTTCAGTGCAGTTTCCGTTTGGGCGGAGATCTCCCGCGGCACTTCGTCGGCCGCCCTGTCCGCACCGCTGGCCAGTCCGTGCGCCTCCAGCAGGTCGTAGAGGGTCGGCCGGCTGACGCCCAGCAGCCTGGCCGCGAGCGCCATGATGTTGTTGCTGCGGGCCAGCGCCGCCTTGATGACATCATGCTCCGCCCGCAGCCGCGCGGTTCGCAGGTCCAGGTCGGGCGCCCCTTGCTCTTGCGGCGCCAGTTCCATATCCGCGGCGTCGATCATGCGGCGGTCCGACATCACGACGGCGCGCTTGAGCCGGTTCTCCAGCTCTCGCACGTTGCCCGGCCAGTCATGCGCGGTCATCGCCGCGCAGGCCTGATCGGTGAAACCGCGCACCCGGCGGCCGAATTCCTCGTTGAAGCGGCCGAGGAAGCAATTGGCCAGCAGCATGACGTCGGCGCCGCGCTTGCGCAGCGGCGGAATACGGACGGTGAACGTGTTCATCCGGTAGAACAGGTCGCCGCGGAACGCGCCGCTGGCGATCCTCTCATCGAGGTTGGCGTTGGTGGCGGAGACGATGCGGACATCGACCTGGATCTTCTGCCGCCCGCCGATGCGCTCGACGATCTGATCCTGCAGGAACCGCAGCAGCTTGACCTGCAAGGGATGCGGCAGGTCGCCCACCTCGTCGAGGAAGAGGGTGCCGGTATGCGCGAGCTCGATCCTGCCGATGGACTGCTTCACCGCGCCGGTGAAGGCGCCGCGCTCGTGCCCGAACAGTTCGCTCTCCAGCAGGTTTTCCGGGATCGCGCCGCAGTTGATGGCGATGAATGGATTTTTCGCCCGCGGCCCGAGATCGTGCACCGCCCTGGCCAGCGCCTCCTTGCCGGTGCCGCTCTCGCCCAGCAGCAGGACGGGCACGTTGGTTGAGGCGATCTTTTCGATATCGCGGCAAATCTTCAGCATCGCCGCATCGCCGGTGATGATCCGCGGGATCGGCGCAATCCGGGGCGAGGCGGCGATGCGGCGGTTTTCCTCTTCCAGCCGGTGCAGGTTCAGGCCGCGATCGATGATCGTGCGCAGCACCTCGATCTCGACCGGCTTTTCACAGAAGTCATAGGCGCCGGACGCGATCGCGCGCAGCGCGGTCTTGCGCTGGCCGTTGCCGGTGACGACGATGACCTTGGTCTGCGGGGCGATCCGCAGCACCTCCTCCAGGGTGGCGAAGCCTTCGCTGACGCCGTCGGGGTCAGGCGGCAATCCGAGGTCCATGACGGCAATCGGCGGGTGTTCGCGCCTGGCCAGCGCCACCGCCTGCGCCCTGGCATGCGCCATGAGCACAGTGCAGCCGGGGAAAGCCCAACGATACTGGGAACAAAGGCCGTCGTCGTCCTCGACGACCAGCAGCTTGGGATTGGCCATTGCCATGACGATCAGGCCCCCACGGCAGCCGGCGCCGCGACCTCGGGCCGCAGCCAGGGCAGGATCACCCGCATCGTGGTGCCCGCGCCGGGCTGGCTGATCACCAGCAGGTCGCCGCCCGCGTCGCGCAGCATCTCGCGCGCCTGATAGGCGCCGATGCCATGGCCACCGGACTTGGTGGAGCGCAGCGGCCGGAACAGTTCGTCGCGGATGAACTCTGCCGACATGCCGCCGCCGCGGTCGGCGATGTCGAGGACGACGCCGTGCGGCTCCACCCGAAGCTCCGCTTCGACGGGTTCCATCTCCGCCGACGCCTCGATCGCATTGTCCAGAAGGTGGGCTGCGATGGCGTCGAACGTATCGGGATCGATCGCGGCTCCGGCGTTACCGGAACGATCCCGCAAAACAATAGTGCGCCCGCTGGCAAGCCGCGACATTTGCACCAGCGCGCGCAAGCGTTCCGCCGGGGTTATCACCGCATGGCTTCTTTCCTGGCTCTCGGCCTGCAGCCGCGACAGAAGCCGGGTGATCTTACCGACGGAAGCGCGCACGGTCGTCAGCATGTCGCGCTGGAACTCCGGGTTGTCAGCGTAGACCTCGGCATTAGCCAATAGCATGGAGAGCTGTCCGGAAACGTTCTTGATGTCGTGGATAACAAAGGCGAAACGTTGGCTGTATTCGCGCAACTCCCGGGTCTGCGTCAGGACCTGCATGGCGCGCTGTTCAGCCACCCGGCTCGCGATTTCGCGACCGACGACCCGTAGCAGGTCGTAAGCCTCCTGGTCCAGTTTGAATTGCGCCCGCGACCGTGCCAGGACGACAAAGCCGATCAGGGCGCCGAAATGATTGAGCGGCAGTACGATCCAGGCGCGGGGCAGTTCCGGCAGCCAGGTTGCCGACTCCGGATGCCGGTCCAGCCGGACGATCCATTCCTTGTTTCTGAACAGGGCGACCAGGGGATGGCCGGGGACCACCGGGGCGCTGACCGCCGGCATGTTCCATGAGCCGGCCCATTGGAAGGCGACGTCTTGCGGTGGCCGGACGAACAGGGCGCCGGCGGGGCTGTCCACCACCTCGGCGGCGGCGCGGATCGCCCGCTTGTGCAGGGCGACGAACGCGTCCGGGGCGGTCAGCGCGTCGATGCAGCGCATCCATTCCCGCCGGTAGTCGTAGCGGTGGCTGAAGAAGTTCTCCACCACCAGGGCGCGGATGCGGGAGCGCGCCGAACCCGAGGTGACGGCGACGGCGACGGCCAGGATGGCGCCGAAGATCATCGAGGTTTCGGCGACGCGGCCCCATTCCGACCCCCCCTGACGGAACACTTCGCCGATAAGAGCGACCGCCAGCAAAAGAATGCCGCTGGCGATCAGGGTGAAGCTGTGGAACACGACGTCGCGGGAGACATGGATGTCGATCGCCCAGCGCCGGTTGCGTGCGGCGGCGAGCACGATCAGCGGGGCGGCGACGATGCAGGCCGGGGCGCGCGCCTCGAACAGCCCGAACGACAGCCGGTGGAACAGCACGGCGTCCAAGTACAGCGCCAGGTCGTAGAGGAACATGCCTCCCAGCGCGACGCAGAGGAGGTTGATGTTCCAGCGCGCGTCGGACGGCGTGTTGAAGTAGAGATTTTCCAGCAGCAGCAGGTTGCAGACGGCGAAGCCCAGCCTGACGGCGGTCCAGAGAGACGGCAGTGCCGGCGCGGCCGAACCGGAAAGCCATTCGAGCAGAGGGGTGCCGCACAACACCAGAAGCGCCATCAGCGCCATCGTCCTGAATGCCGGCGTCAGCTGATCTCCGGCTCCGGCGGAGCGGCGGTAAAGGTGCAGGATAAACCCGTACCACGCCGCGGCGCGGCCGATTTCCAGCCAGGCGGAGAGCTGGCCGAGCGGGATTCGGCTGGATACGGCGATGGCGGCGGCCCAGCAGGCGGTGCCCGCGCAGGCCAGAGCCAGCCACAAACCCGTGCGGCTGACCGGCGGGCGAGCCAGGACCAGCAATCCGACCAGGCCGTAGACCGCGGCGCAAGCGCCGTGCAGCATGGCGAAGACAGGGATTTGCGACATCATGCTCGTGCCGCCGTCACGGCAGGCCGCTGGACCGGCCGGTCGCCGAATCGCAATGGCTCCGCGCGCTCAGCGCCGGCCGTCCTGCGGCAGGCGGCGCATCAGCGTGCGCCGTCGCGGAACAGCACGACGCGGATGGTTGAAAGCAGGATGACAAGATCGAGCCAGATCGTGCGGTGCTTCACGTAATAAAGGTCGTAGGCCAGCTTCTCCCGGGCGTCCTCGACCGAGGCGCCGTACGGGTAATTGACCTGAGCCCATCCGGTGAGGCCCGGTTTGACATAGGCGCGCTGCTGGTAGAAGGGGATCGCCCGGGCCAGTTGCTCGACGAAGTGCGGCCGTTCCGGCCGCGGCCCCACCAGGCTCATTTCGCCGCGAATGACATTGACCAACTGCGGCAGCTCGTCGATGCGGGAGGCGCGGATGACCCGCCCGACCGGCGTGATGCGCGGATCCTGCTTCAGCGCCCAGCGCGGGATCCCGCATGCCTCGGCATCGGTGGCCATGCTGCGGAACTTGAATATCGTGAAGACGTTGCCGAACCGGCCGACGCGCTGCTGGCGGTAGAACACCGGGCCGCGGCTGTCGAGCTTGATCGCCACCGCGGCGGCGGTCATCAGCGGCAAGGTCAGCAGCAGGGCGGCGATGGCGATGACGATGTCGGTCAGGCGCTTGAGCGCGGCGGATGCGCCGCCGCGGGCGAAGCCGTCGCCGCGGATCAGGCCCTCGGCGGTGAGCGAGTCGAGGTCGATGCGGGCGAGGTAGCGATCGTGGAACGCCGCGACGCTGAGCACCGGCAACCCGCGCAGCTTGCAATCAAGCATCGAGTCGGCCATCCGCGGCTCGATGCCCGAGGCAAGGACGACGCCCCAGATGCGCCGGCGGCGCAGCGCCTGCCAGGATGCATCGCCGTCCTGCACCGCGACCGGCTTGAAGTTGCGGCCGCGGCGGCTGTCCAGGCGGGCCGCGAAGGTGGCGGCCTCGGCCGGACCGCCGAGAACCAGGACCGGCCGGACCAGCCGGTTGCGGACGAGATCAAGGCCCCAGGCGAGGCGGACCAAGGTCATGATCGCCAGCCCGGCGACGGACAGCCTGGCGGTCTCAAGCGCGTGGCCGATGGTGAAGCGGCCGTCCGTCCGGCCGAACAGCAGCAGGGCGGCGAAGACCAGGACGGCGGCGAGGCAGGCCGCCGGCAGCAGACGCCTGCGGTCGAGGCAGACCTCGGGCTGGTAGAGGCCGATGGGCAGAGCGATGAGGCTGATGGCGAATGCGAGCATGGCCGCGGGCGCGGCGCTGGTTCCCGGCAGGCCGCCGAGGCATTCGGCCATCCAGGCCGGAGTGCCGCCGATTTGCAGGATGACGTAGGTGGCCGCGAACGACAGGATCAGCTCGACGAGGCCGAGGACGGCCATTTCGCGGGGCACGTAGTGTGCCATTGCGCGCTGCATCAAGGCTTTCCTTTCAACCCGCCCGATCGTTTTTTTAATCCCGGAGGGGTGTCCGGCCGCGGCGGGCTCCGCCGGGCAGCCTTCATCCGCGGCGGGTCCGAGCGATAACTGGCAGGAACGTTACATATTCCAGTATGCAAGGTCAACGGATTTTCGAATTAATCATCTATGTTTCATAATATTGATAAAGTAATCAAAATCTCAAGGTATACGACATTGTTCTAATTTTGACACGGACTCCCTCCCGCTGTGCGCGCAGTGTCTCTTGCCGTGGCGCGCGGCTCTAGATTCGACACAATGCCTTGATTTAGCACCATCTCGCTTCACGTCCGCGTTGAAACGGGGCAAGCAGGGTGTTATAGCCCCTCACGAACGGGAGAGGTCATAGGAAACGGTATTATCCTTCCATCGTATTCGGCCGGGGGGATGCCAAAAGGCGTGTAGCTCATTGGCAGAGCGCTGCCTCAACTCGGCAGATGAGGGGGTTCGATTCCTTCCGCGCCTACCATCGTCCCGCCCGTGCATCGCGAGCTCGTTTCATGCCTGACCGATGCGCCGGCGACAGCCGGCGTGCCGAAAAGATCTTTCAGAGGTTGACGTGATTCAGAAATGGCCCGAACCAGACCGGACAGACGGCGCATGCCGGGCGCATCCGTTTGCATCCGGGCGCCAATCCTCGGACACTCGGACAGGCTGCCCCGAACAGCTCCGGCATGGCCATCCGGCAGCGGCAACGCCCCGGGCACGTCGGCTGGCCGCCGCCGCGGCGGTGCGCTTCGCCGCCGCGCTGCCGCTGGTGCTCGGTGCCGCGGCCTGCGCCTCCGGCCCGTTCGGGTCGGCGGCAAAGCCGCCGGCGGCCAACATCGAAACCTCGGCAAAGGGCACCGCGGCCGAAGACTACATCATCGGTTCGGGCGACTCCCTTAGCGTCTTCGTCTACCGCAACCCCGATCTCAGCGAAGCCGCCGTCGCGGTCCGTCCCGACGGGCGCATATCCACCCCGTTGATCGAGGACATCGTCGCGGGCGGCAAGACGCCGACCCAATTGGCGCGCGAGATCGAGCAGAAACTGAGCAAGTACGTGCAGGATCCCAACGTCACCGTCATCGTCCGCAGCTTCGTCGGCCCGGCCGATCGGCAGGTGCGCGTCATCGGCGAGGCGACGGACCCGATCGCGATTCCGTACCGCGATCACATGACGCTGCTGGACGTGATGATCGCGACCAAGGGGCTGACCAAATACGCCTCCGGCAACCGCGCCATGATCGTCCGGCTCGAACCCGAGGGCAAGCAGCAGACCATCAAGGTCCGCCTCGCCGACCTCATCAAGGATGGCGATATCAGCCAGAACCTTGAAATGAAGCCGGGCGATACGCTGATCATCCCGCAATCCTGGTTCTGAGGCGGCCGCCGCCATGGATGCCGTTCGTCTTCTCATCGCCCAATATCTCCGCGCCGCCTGGCGCCGCCGCTGGCTGGGCGTGATCATCGCCTGGCTGGTCTGCGGCCTCGGTTGGGTCGGGGTTTCCGCCATCCCCAACCAGTACGAGTCGAGCGCACGCCTGTATGTCGATGCGGACGCCGTGCTGACCCCGCTGCTGCGCGGCATCGCCGCGGACTCGGTGCCGACGACCCAGCTCGAAATCATCCAGCGCACGCTGCTGAGCCGGCCAAACCTCGAAAAACTGGTCTCCAAGACCGACCTCGACCTGACCTTGAACGGACCTTCGGACCGGGAGCGGCTGCTGACCCGCCTGGCCAACGACATCAAGGTCAATCCGCAGACCAAGAACCTGTTCACCATCACCTATCGCAACAAGAGCGCCAAGCTGGCGCACGACGTGGTGCAGACCCTGCTGACGATCTTCGTCGAAAGCGCCACCGGCGGGTCGCGCACCGACATGGAGAATGCAAGGCGGTTCCTGGAGCGGCAGATTCAATCGTACGAACAGCAGCTTCGCGCGGCGGAGAAGCGCCGCGCCGAGTTCCGCAGCCGGTATATCGAAGTCCTGCCCAGCACCGACAACCCCAACGTCCCGGCGCTGGAAAGCGCGCGCGGGGCGGCGGCGCAGGCCGAGGGCAGGCTACAGGACGCGACGACTTCCAGGGATGCGCTGAAGCAGGAGGTCGACAACACGCCGCCGATGCTGGTGACCGATTCAGCCGGCATGCCGGGCTCCGTCAACGGCCAGCCGCCGCCGAGAACCAGGCTGGAGCAGGCGGAGGACGAACTCCGCATGCTGCTGCTGAAAGATACCGACGCGCACCCGGATGTCATTGCGCAGCGCAAGCTTATCGAGTCATTGCGCAGCGGCGCGCACGAGGCCGCAGCCGCCCTGCCCGCGGGCAAGGACGCCGCCGCCGGTCACGACGCGGCAGCGGGCGGGGTGAAGCACTCGGTGCCCAACCCGATCTACGAGCAGCTCAAGGTCAAGCTGGTCGAAGCCGGATCGAACCTGGTGGCGCTGCAGCGGCAGCGGGATGAAGCCGTGGCCTATCGCGACCGGCTGGAGAAGGTGCAACGCGACCAGCCCGGCCTGATCGCCGAATATCAGAACATGGATCGAGACTATAACGTTCTGCGCAGGAACTATGAGGATCTGCTGGGCCGCCTGCAGTCGGCGAATATCGCCCAGGCCGCCGACACCCAGGCGGACAAGGTCAAGCTGCAGGTGATCGACCCGCCCGAGGTGCCGCGCCTGCCGGTGGCGCCCAACCGCCTGTTGCTGATCAGCTTGGTGCTGGTGGGCGGGATCGCCGCCGGCATCGGCATGACCGTTTTGATCGGCCAGCTCGATCGCTCGTTTTCCACCGTGGACGACCTGCGGGTCCTCGGTTTGCCGGTGCTGGGCGGCATCTCGATCCTGGGCCTGGTGCCGTTGCGCCTGCGATTGATGGCGATGCTGCGCTTCGGCGCGGCGGTCGCCTTGCTGGTGTGCATCTACGGCGGACTCATTGTCCACCTCCTGCGGTCGGAGGCGCTGATCTAGTGGCCTCGTTTCCCATCCCGTCGGCGCGGAGCCCGGCACCGCATCCCGATCTTGTTGACAGGAAGGCCGACGGCAGATGCTGATACCGAAAGCCTCGCATCTGGTCGAACGGGTCGCCGAACGTCTGCTGCGCTCCGGCGCGCTGGGGGAAACGGCGGCGCAGTTGATGCAGCCCGGCGGCGGGGCCGCGCCCGACGCGAGCACCGCGGCGGATGCGCCCGATCCGGCGGGAACCGGGTCGCCGAACGGTTCGGCCGCTGTTGCAGCACCTCGCCGATCGGCGCTGTTCGCGCCGCCTCCGCCTCCGCCGCCGGCGGGCCCGGGGGCGGCTCCGGCGGCCGCAACAGGTCCGCTATCCGGCGTCGGCGATGCGGGGATGGTTCGGACGGGGGCTTTGCCGCCGCCTGCCATCCTCGGCCGCACGCGGGCACCCAGCCAGCCGGGGGGCCAGCCGGGGGGCCAATCCGGTCCGCAAGCCGCGACGATCGACCGTCCGGCGCCGCCGCCAATGTTGGCTCCACGGGGAATCGCCGGCGATGCGTCGGCCGGGCTGCTGCAGGGTGCGCAGTCGGTTGATGCCATGTCGCTGGAACGCGCCGGGATGGTGGATTGGTCGCGAACCCGTACCCGCATCTCGGAGGAATTCCGCCTGGTGCAGCGCCAGATCCTGCGTTCGGCCTTCGGACCGGGCGCGGAGCCGGGGTTCTCCAACCTGCTGCTGGTCACCAGCGCCCGCCCCGGCGAGGGCAAAAGCTTCATGGCGACGAACCTGGCGGGCAGCATCGCCCGGCAGGGCGACCACCACGTGCTGCTGGTCGACGCCGACTCGAAGCGCGATTCGATCTGCTACAGTCTTGGTCTGGCGCAGGCGCGCGGGCTGCTCGACCTTGCCGCCAATCCCAAGCTCGATCCGGCGCCGCTGATCGTCAAGACGCCGATCGAGCGTCTGTCGATCCTGCCGGTGGGGCGGGAGCGCGAGCGCAGCGCCGAACTGTTCTCCACCAAGGAAATGACCCGTCTGATCCAGAGCCTCGGCCGGCGCTACGCCGATCGGCTGCTGGTGCTGGATGCGCCGCCCTGCCTGTCGACCAGCGATCCCGCGGTGCTGGCGCAGGTCGTCGGCCAGATACTGTTCGTGGTCGAGGCCGATCGGACGCAGCGCGACGAGATCGAGGCCTCGCTCGATCTGATCCAGGCCTGTCCCACGATTACGCTGGTCCTCAACAAGCAGCAGATTTCGTCCCGTTACACCTTCGGCGCGTATTCCTCGTATTACTCGTCGTAGCCGACAGTAAAAAACAGTATCATGCAAACCCGGGCAATGAATGCTGCCGGACCGCCGCGCCCTGCCGCGGGCGATCTTTCGGCTTTCTGCAACGATCGCGGCGGAGCGGACGGATCGCCGGGGTGGCGGCATCTCACCGTCGTCCTCCGGCTGTCCCTGGGCGCTGTCTCGCTGGCGGCGACCGCCGGGGGGGCCGGTGCGTTTCCGCTGATCGATCCGTCGAACTCCGACGAGGTTCCGCAGGGAACCGAACTCGCCGCGCCGGACGCGCAGGACCTGAGGCACCAGTTGCAGCTCTCCAACGGCCTGGCCGCGCCGCCCGGCGGCGGCTGGACCATCGTTCCGCGCATCGACTTTCAGGAAATGTTCACGGACAACGCGCTGCAGGCGAACAATCCGCGGCAGTGGGACCTGGCCACCTATCTGTCGCCCGCCATCCATGTCGCGGGCGATACGCCGCGGCTGCAACTGACCTTCGACTACGCTCCGGCGATGTCGTTGTACGCGCGGACGACATCGCTCAATTCGCTGACCCAGCAGATGAACGGCATCGGCCTGGTCACGGTGGTGCCCGATCTCGCGTTCGTCGATGTGCGCGCCCTGGCCGGCGTCCACAATCTCTATGGCGGCATCGGCGGCCTGGGCACGCTCGGGGCATCCAGCCAGGGCGTCGGTTCGATGCAGGCGAGCGTTCCCGCGCTGGCCGGAAACAGCGCCGGCTTGAGCCGCAACGATGAGGTGCAGACCAACAGTTTCGGCATCTCGCCGTATCTGCTGAGTGAACTGGGCGACTGGGGCACCGGCAAGCTCGGCTATTCGCTGACTGTTACTGCGTCCGACCGTCTCACCGGCTTCGCGGCGTCACCGATCCTGAGCGGCAGCGGCGCCAACGCCCAGACATTGCTTTCCAACGAGGTCATCGCGCATTACGGGACCGGCGATTGGCTGAATCCGGTGCAAAACAGCTTCGATATCGACCTGATGCGGAACCAGACCAGCTCCGGCGGCAACTACGGCTACACCTCCACGGGCGTCCCCGCGCCCGGTCAGGATTATTCATCCACGCGCGATTTCGTCACCGACAAGGTCACCTGGCAGGCCAACCGCGCGATCGGGGTGTTCGGCTCCCTGGGGCATGAATACATCGTCTACAACACGACAGGCGGCCTGAACGTCAACGGCGCCACCTGGAGCTTCGGCACCACCCTGACGCCCGATCCGGACACCTCCCTGACCGCCAGCTACGGCCGCCTGAACGGCTATGATTCGCTTACCGTCAACGGGCGATACGCCATGACCGGGCGCACCACGCTGACGGTTTCATACGGGTCCACCACCGGAACCCAGCTCGAGCACCTGCAAAACCAGATCAACCTCGCGACCGCCAACGGCAACGGGACGCTGGTCAACAGCCAGAACGGCGGTCAGTTGTTCGCCGCCGCGAACGCGCTGCCGGTGCAGAACGGCGTCTTCCGCTACGACACGTTGACCGCGGGCCTGCAGACGGTGCTCGACCGGGACAGCTTTTCCGTCACCCTGCTCGACACGAAGCAGACCCGCCAGGGCGCCGGCTCGTCCTCGTCCAACGGGACGGTCCTCAGCCTCTCGGGGGCCTGGCAGCACGCGTTGCGGGCCGATCTCACGCTCAGCGCCGCGGCGTCGTATTCGATGCAGAACGGAATCTCCGCGGGCGGCCCGGGGAACAGCCGCTCCGAGGCGGCCAGCACGGGCCTGCAATATCAGATTTCCGATACGCTCGGCGCCAGTTTGCGCTATTCGTTCTTCGCCCGCCAGGCAACCGCCACCGCCTATACGTTCTATGAGAATATGCTGATCCTCGGCATCTCCAAATCCTTCTGACAGGGTACAGTGTTCGACACATTCTACAAACTGTCCGGCCTGCCTTTCCTGCTGACGCCCGATTCGCGGTTTTTCTTCGGATCGAGCGGGCACAGCCGGGCGATCGCGCACCTGGTCTACGGCCTGTCGCAGCAGGAAGGCTTCATCGTCATCACCGGCGAGGTCGGCGCCGGCAAGACGACGCTGGTGGAGCAGATGTGGTCGCAGCTTGATCGCAATACCTATGTCATGGCGCGTGTCGTCACGACGCAGGTCTCGGGCGACGACCTGCTGCGGCTTGCGATGGCGAATTTCGGCCTGGGCGAAACCGCCGGCACCGACAAGGCGACCTTGCTGCGGCGGTTCGAGCACATGGTGCGCGACCAGCGCAAACAGGGCCGCCGCTGCCTGCTGGTCGTGGATGAGGTGCAGAACCTGTCGCTGGCGGCGATGGAGGAGCTGCGGATGCTGTCCAACATCACCGTCGATGGCCGCGCCTCGGTGCAGACCATCCTGCTGGGCCAGCCGCAGTTCCGCGCGATACTGGCGAGCTCGGACGTCGAGCAGCTTCGCCAGCGCGTGCTGGCATCTTATCACCTCGGGCCGCTGGCCGAAGCGGAGACGCGCGGCTATATCGAGCACCGGCTGCGCACGGTGGGCTGGAAAAACGATCCCGCCTGGAGCGACGATGCCTTCGCCGCCGTGCATCGCAATACCGGCGGCATTCCGCGCCGGATCAATACGCTCTGTTCCCGCGTCCTGCTGTTCGGCGCGCTGGAGGAACTGCACGCGATCGACGCGGCGATCGTCGAAAACACTGCCGAGGAGCTGCGTCAGGATCTCGGCGACGGTCTGGCCGCGCCGCCTCCCGCGGCCCGGGCGGAGACGGACGAACTGGCGCAGCGGATCGAAACCCTCGAACGCCTCGCCGCGCAGCAGGAGAAGATGTCGAGGCGGATTCTCGATCTGCTGGAGGCCAACGCCGCGGGCGCGCGGCCGGATGCGGCGGCGTGACGGTCCTGACGAACGCCATGACGGTCGATGTGGAGGACTATTTCCAGGTCCAGGCCTTCGCCGGCTGCGTCGGCCGCTCCGACTGGGACGGCTTCGCCGGCCGGGTGGAAGGCAATACCAACCACATCCTGGACATGTTCGCCGCCGCCGGGGTGAAGGCCACGTTCTTTACCCTGGGCTGGGTCGCCCACCGGTTTCCCGCCATCGTCCGCCGCATGGTGCACGAGGGTCACGAGCTCGCCAGTCACGGCTGGGACCATACCCGCGCCGACATGCAGACGCCCGAGGTGTTCCGCGCCGACATCCGCCGCACCCGGGCCTTGCTGGAGGATATCGGCGGCGTCCGGGTAACCGGCTACCGGGCCGCCACGTTCTCGATCAACCACCGCAACATGTGGGTGTTCCCGATCCTGCGGCAGGAAGGCTATGTCTACAGCTCCAGCATCAATCCGATCCGGCACGACCTGTACGGCATGCCGGATGCGCCGCGGGTCCCGTTCCGTCCACATGCCGACGGCGTGCTGGAGATCCCGATGACGACGGTCCGCCTGCTCGGCCGCAACTGGCCCTGTTCCGGCGGCGGCTATTTCCGCCTGCTGCCCACCAGCCTTTACCGTGCCGGCCTCGCCCGGGTGAACCGGCATGACCGCCAGCCGGGCGTGTTCTTCTTCCACCCGTGGGAGATCGACCCCGGGCAGCCGCGGGTGCATGGCGCGCCGCTGAAATCCCGCGTCCGGCACTACACCAACCTGTCGCGGATGAAAGCCGATCTGGAGAGGTTGCTGCGGGATTTTCCGTGGGACCGGATGGACCGGGTCTATGCACCGATGCTGACGGCCATCCCGGCCGGCACCGTCGCGGCCTCGCCGTGAGCGTGATCCTGCGTCCGCTGGAGGATGCCGGCGAAGCGGCCTGGGACCGCTTCGTGCTGGCGATGCCGCGTGGCACCTTCTTCCACCGCGCCGGGTGGGCGCGGGTGGTTGAAAACGCCTTCGGCCACGCTACGCACTACGCCTTTACCGAGCGCGACGGCGCCATCACCGGCGTGCTGCCGCTGGCCCGGGTGAAGACCAGGCTGTTCGGCGACACGCTGATTTCCGCGCCGTTCTGCGTCTACGGCGGGGTCTTGGCGGCGGATGCGGAAAGTGAGTCGGTCCTGCTGGCGCATGCCGAAGCCCTGCTGAAGCGTACCGGCGCCTCGGCGCTGGAGTTCCGCTATCGCGATCCGCCCGAAAGTCTTGCCGGCACCGATTGGGCGGAGCGGCCCGACCTTTACGTCACCTTTCGCAAAGCGATTGCCGCGGATCATGATGCCAACATGAAGGCCATCCCGCGCAAGCAGCGGGCGATGGTGCGCAAGGGCATGCAGAACGGCCTGAGGTCCGTGGCCGGCCGCGATGCCGCCGTGCTGCACCGGGTTTATGCTGAAAGCGTGCGGAACCTCGGCACGCCGGTGTTTTCGCGCCGTTACTTCCGGATCCTGACGGAGGTTTTCGGCGACGACGCCGACGTGGTCACCGTGATGGACGGGGATACGCCCGTCGCGTCGGTGCTGAACTTCTACTTCCGCGACGAGGTGCTGCCCTATTACGGCGGCGGCACGGCTGCCGCGCGCGGCTGCGCCGGCAACGACTTCATGTATTGGGAGGTGATGCGGCGCGCGGCGGACCGCGGCTGCCGCCTGTTCGACTTCGGCCGCAGCAAGCTCAGCACCGGGGCGATGGCGTTCAAACGCAACTGGGGGTTCGAAGCGGCGAATTTGCATTACCGGTTCAGGCTGAAACCGGGCGAAGCCATCCCCGACCTCAACCCGCTGAATCCGAAATATGCGCTGTTCATTGCGGCATGGAAGCGCCTGCCGCTGCCCGTCGCCAACGCCGCCGGCCCGTTCATCGTGCGCGGGCTGGGATGAGGCGTAGCGGTTCATTCCGCTGCACGTGCGTGCCGTCATGGTCCGGCTGGTCCGGGCCAGCCGTTCCGGCAGGTGCGGCGACAGGTGGCCCGGACGAGCCGGGCCATGACGGAAAGCGGTCGTGCGCCACCAAATCAAGGAGCGTCTGATGTGCCGTCCCGCCGCGAGTCTCCGCAGATGAACGCGCCGGCGATGGCGCGGGCGCCGTCCTTCGTGATCGCGCCGGAATGGCGGCGGGCGGTGCTGCTGCTCGGCGCCGGCCTGCTGGCGCTGGGCGCCGTCTTCAACCGGGAAGTTTCTGCGGCGATCCAGACCTGGATTGATTCGACCGCGTATAATCATTGCTTCCTGGTGATCCCGATCGTCGCCTATCTGCTGTGGGACCGCCATCCCGACCTGCGCGGCGTGCCAATCCGCGGGTGGAAGCCGGCGATTGTGCTGGCCGTGCCGGTGGCGCTGGTGTGGCTGCTGGCGGAGCGGCTCGGCATCATGGAGGGCCGCCAGCTCGCCGCTGTAACGTTCATGCAGCTGCTGTTCCTGGCGGTGCTGGGGACGCGGTTCTGCCGAGCGGTGGCAGGACCGCTGCTCTATCTTTACTTTCTTGTTCCGTTTGGCGAGTTCCTGACGCCGCAACTGCAGGACATCACCACCTGGTTCGTCAGGAACGGACTGGAGATTCTCGGCGTCCCGGCCTACATCGACGGCTACGTCATCGAGATTCCGCAGGGCACGTTCTTCATCGCCGAGGCGTGCGCCGGACTGCGGTTCCTGATCGCCTCGATCGCGTTCGGCTGCCTGTACGCGCTGATCATTTACCGCGGTCCGGTGCGGCGGGCAGTCTTCATAATCATTTCCATCTTAGTGCCAATCGTCGCCAACGGGTTCCGGGCGATCGGCATTGTCTATCTCGGGTATCTGCTGGACAGCGCTCAGGCGGCGGCGGCGGACCATATCATTTACGGATGGGTGTTCTTCTCATTCGTTATTCTGGTGCTGATCGTGCTCGGGCTGCCGTTCCGGCAGGACCACCTGAAAACCCGGTCCGGTCCGCCGGAGGCGCCGGGCCCTGCGGCAGGGTGGCGGGCCGCGGCGGTAGCGGGCGCGGGCCTTATCGCCGTCGCCTGCGCCGGTCCGGCGCTGTCGGCCGTCCTCGCCGCCGCCTCGCGCAGTCCGCCCGTGACGGCGGACGCCATCGACCCCGGACCGGGCTGCATGGCGTCCGCATTGCCGCCCGCCGCGGTGCCGTCCGGGCCGGTGCAGGGCCAGCGCGTCACCTGCGGCGAGGTCGCGATGGACCTGCGCTGGCAGTTGCTGTCGCCCCGGTCGACGGCGGGGGCGCTGATGGCCGTACGGCGGGACCTGACCCGCGCGGTGGAAACCGAGGATCGATCGGAGGCGTGGCTGGAGACCGGTGACGGCAAGCCGAGCGCGTGGCGCATCATGCGATCGGACGATCCCGCCTATGCGTTGGGCGTGTCGGTCTGGATCGACGGCCAACCGGTTCGCCCCGGGATCAAGATGCGCCTGCGGATGGCGCTCGACAGCCTGACGGGTTCGTCGCATGCGCCGCTGGTGCTGACGGTGACGCCGGCGGTGGACTGGAAAGCGTTGACATTGACCCAGCGGCGCATCCAAGAGGATCGGCTGGCCGCGTTTCTGGCCGGGCACCGCGGGCTGGATCAGGCGGTCGGGGCGGCGACGGCGGTACGGTAGCTGTATCGTCGGTATCGCGCCCAGCGTCCCAAGCGCCGGAACGGGAAAAAAACCGGAGCGATGCACCTCGCCCAAGGCCCAGCCGGGGAAACGCTCGGGTGTTGTTACTGCCCGTCGCGCGGGTTTTTGTAGGTGGGCGGGCCGCTTACCTCCGGTGCGTCTGCCAGGAGCGCCAGGCCATCCGGCGACAACCAGGGGAAGTCGGCAGCCTTCAACGTCGCAAGCCGGGCAGCCATTCCCACCGCCGGCGCATCGCGTTCATCCGGCTTGATCGCCGCCTTTCGGGCGAAAACCACCTTTGCTACCGGCTTTTGAGCGGAGCGGGCCATAGCGGTACGGCGAAAAGCTTTCGGGATCATGGATTTCATGGGACTGCCTTCCAACAATATGGGGCTTCGCGCTTTGGATTGGCAAGCACGAAACCAAGAGCCTCGTAGCGAGGCACCATCGCCGGAAGCGGGTCGATCAGACGGATCTGCTCCCGTTGAAGCGCCTTTGCATAGACCAGGAGCACGGTCAGGAGGGCGGGAATGATGAAACCCTTGAGCGGGTGCCGCGGCAGCGGCGACCCCTCGAAAAAATCCGCGCGGCAATAGCTATTTCGTAGCTTCCCAAGCCCGAGGCCGCACAAGGCGTCGCCGCTCCACACGGCGACCTCAAAGCGCGCCGGTTCATTGCGCCGGTAGTCCGCCGCCATCTCGCGCCAAGGCCAGGGGTAACGCCGGTCCGGGCACTCCCGCCATTCGGCATCGAAGCTGGAGAGCGCCTCAGGCGTAATGGCGCGCAGCGAAATCGGCGCGGGTGCAATCGGGCGGAGACGATCCTCGGCGCTCCGAAGCGCGGCGGCTCGGTGCCCGGCATATCGGTCCTCTGCGGTTTGGCGGGACATCCGGCTACCCCGGCCTGGTTCGGACAGACGATACGGACGTGCTTCGCCAACTCCGGCTGCGCGCGGTGCCTCGCGACGTGCGTCTCCGGGTTGCCATCCAGCCGCAGCGGCGGCCCGGAACCGCCGTGACGCAGCCGGATCGTCCAGCGGGCATCGGCACATGCGCGAGGAAGGAGCTATCGAAAAGCACCGCTCACTCCCGCTCATAAACCTCGACGCGGGAGCCGATCGCCACGCGGCGCCAGTCCGTGGCGCTCAGCGCGGCCCGCAGCACCGGCAGGGTGGCGGTGCTGTCGCGGTCCTGCGCCACGGTCACGACAACGGCACGGCGCCACGGCGCAATCTTTTCGGCCACCGGGTCGCCGGGGCGGATAAGCAGAAGCGGCAGCGCAGGGGGGGCCTCGATGCCGAACGCCCCGGGGATGCCGACGCCGTCGTTGCCGCGCGGAAGAAGCACGACACCGTCGCCCGCCAGGCTGGCTGCCTCGGCCGCGGCGGTTCGCGCCGGTTGCATGGTGCGGGGAGAGAGCAGCAGCCCGGCAATGGAGGCGGTTTGGAGGGCGAGCAGGATGCGTATGCCGACAACCGTTAAGTATGACCCGTAGGCACGGCCGGCCCCACCGTCATGGCGGGCGTAGGCCCGCCATCCACGCCTTCGTTTGAGCAAGCAGGAGACGTGGATGCCGACCTGCGTCGGCATGACGGGGTGCTGGGCGTAGCGGGGCGTCGCCCCGAACGCGACCAAAATCCCCACGAACGGCAGCCCGAACGACAAGTACCGCAACTCTATCGGCGTGTTGTCGAATACCGCGCCGAGCAGCAGTAGACCGACAGGCGGCGCCGCAGCCGCCGCCAGCACCAGCCGAACGCCGGAACCGCCTGCCCACGGCTTGGCCGCCGCAATCCCCGCCGCCAGGCCGGCAGCCGCAAGCCCGACCGCCACCCCAACCGCAAGCCGCATCCAGCCATCAAAATACAGCGGCAGCCCGCCGAACACCGCCGCCACCTGGTATTCCGCCAGCCGCAGCAGACTCGGCCCCAGCGCGAACGGCGGAAACTGGTCCGGCCGAGACCCGTGCTGCGCCGCGAAGAACCACGCATCCAGCGCCAGAAACGGCACCGAAGCCGGCACCGCCCTCCAGGCCCGCGCCGAAACCACCACCGCCGCCGCGACGAACACCGCCAGATAGTTGCAGCCGCACGCCGCCCCCAGCATCACCCCCGCCGCCACCGCCCGCCGCCCGAGCAGCAGCGTCACCCCCGCCAGCGTCAGCATCTCCGCCGGAGCGAAACCCCGGGCGATGGCGTTGGTATAGACAAACGCGTAGCAGCCCAGCGTGACCAGCATCGCCAAGGCCGGGCGGACGCCGCATTGCCGCGCGATCCGCCCGGTCAGCGCCAGCGACACCACTCCGCAGAGCACCGAGAACAGCCGCGCGGTGAACAAGCCGGGGCCCAACGCCTCCCGCCACACCGACACGGCCCAGAAATACAGCGGCGGATGCACGTCGGTGGCGCGCAGGTCCCGCGCGATGCCGGCAAAGCCGGCGTGCCCCGCCTCAAACGCGGCGACCAGCCCGGCGGGAAACACCGTCTCCGGCCAGTCCGGGCGCGCCATGCCCGCGGTCAGGAACAGCGTGTACTGCTCGTCATACTCCGCCCCGCGCAGCCAGGCCGCCGCGCTCAGCACCGAAGCACCCAGCAGCAGAACGCCAAAAAATTTCACCGCGTTAACCAAATCGCAGCACTTCCCGGGTCATGGTGCGGCCCAGCCTAACGGCCAAAGGTTAACGGAGTGCTTATGCCCGACATGTTTCCGCTGCCGGAGCGGCCATTCTGGCAGCCGACGCTGTCCGTCGTCGTGCCGGCCTTCAACGAGGCGGCGGGACTGGACCGCTTTCACCACAGGCTCGCCGCCGCGCTGGCGGACATCGACTCCTGGGAGGTCATCTACGTCGATGACGGCAGCACCGACGGCACCCTGGCGGTGATGGAGTCGCTGCGCTGCGCGGATCCCCGTGCCGCGGTGCTCAGCCTGTCGCGCAACTTCGGCAAGGAGACCGCGATCACCGCCGGCCTCGACCACGCCGCCGGGGATGCGGTGGTGGTGATCGACGCCGACTTGCAGGACCCGCCGGAACTGATCCCGGAGCTGATCGCGCACTGGCGGCTCGGCTACGACATGGTCAACGCCCGCCGCCGCAGCCGCGCCGGAGAAACCTGGCTGAAACGGCGCACCGCGCACGCCTTCTACCGCCTGATGCAGCGCACCGGGTCGCTGAAACTGCCGGAGGACACCGGCGATTTCCGCCTGCTCAGCCGCCGCGCGGTGGACGCCGTGCGCCAGCTTCGTGAGCAGCACCGCTTCATGAAAGGCGTGTTCGCCTGGATCGGCTATCCTACCACCTTCGTGCTGTACGACCGGGCATGCCGAAGCGCCGGGGTCAGCAAATGGACCTACTGGCGGCTGTGGAACCTCGCGCTGGAGGGGATCACCAGCTTCACCGTGATGCCGCTGAAATGCGCCACCTATGTCGGGTTGGCCGTGGCGGCGCTGTCAGTGGTCTACGCCCTGCAGGTGATCGTGAAGACGCTGATCATCGGCAACCCGGTCGCCGGTTACCCGAGCCTGATGACGGTGGTGCTGTTCCTCGGCGGCGTGCAGCTCATGTTCCTGGGGGTCATCGGCGAATATCTCGGGCGGGTGTTCAACGAGACGAAGCAGCGGCCGTTGTACCTCGTGGAACGCTACGTGCCGAGCGCCGTGAGGGTGGCGCGGTGAGGCAGTGGTTTCGTTTGGCGATCGGGGCGTGGCTATCCGTTCACACCGTCATGGCGGGCGAAGGCCCGCCATCCACGCCTTACGGTGCTGAAGTCGCCAAAGGCGTGGATGGCGGGCCTTCGCCCGCCATGACGGTGGTGCGACCGGCTTCGCCCTACTCGCCGCGCGCCGATGCCGCTCCTTCCGCCACGACGACGGAATCCGCCCGCGTCACTGCAACATCGCACCTCACCCGCGGCATCAACCTGACCAACTGGTTCCGCTTCCCGCCCTCGCGCGATCCCGCCGCCCTGCGCGCCTACCTTAGCGACCAGGCCCTCGCGGACCTGCGCGCCGCGGGGTTCGACTTCGTGCGTCTGGCGGTCGATCCGGCGATCGTCGCCACCGCGGCCGAGCGCGCCACGCTCATCGGCGCGATCCGGCGCATCCAGCGCCAGGGTTTCGCGGTCGTCATCTCGCCGCACCCGCAGGGCTGGCGGCTTGAAGCCGATCGGCTGCCGCTGATCGCGTTCTGGCGCACCCTGGCGCCGGAGCTGCGGGCGCTGGACCAGGCCCGGACCCTACCGGAAATCCTCAACGAACCTGTCTTCCCCGCCGATCCCGGCGGGTGGCAAGCCGTGCAGCACGCCGTTCTACAGGACATCCGCCGGGCGCTGCCTGCCGCGACCGTCGTGCTGACCGGTCAGGACTGGGGCAGCATCAACGGCCTGCTCGGGCTGGTGCCGGAAGATGACCGCAACGTCCTCTACAGCTTCCATCTCTACGACCCGCCGGAACTGACCTCGCTGGCCGCCTATCGCCCCGGCCTCGACCGGGCCGCACTGGCGAACCTGCCGTTTCCGGTGGACAACCCGGCGCGCTGCGCGGACACCGCCGGCACCGCCCGCGATCCCGCCACCGCGGGCGTGATGCGCTACTACTGCAGCTTCGGCTGGGATGCCGGCCGCATCGGCGCCAGCCTCGATCGCGCCGCTTCCTGGGCGCAACAGCACCACGTTGTCCTGTTGGCCGGGGAGTTTGGTGCCTCCGTCGCGCTCAACCCGCCGGCGCGCCTGGCCTGGCTGAAAACGGTGCGGGACGCGTTCGAATCCCGGGGCATCGGCTGGGCGCTGTGGGGCTACGACGACGTCATGGGCTTCGCCGTCCAGCCGCCGCCGGGTCAGCGCCCGAGGCTGGATCCGGGGGTGCTTTCGGCGCTCGGCATGGCGCCGCGGATGTAATGATGCAAAGCCTCGATCCCGCCGACTGGACCGATCTGCGCGCGCTCGGACACCGCATGATCGACGACATGTTCGACCATCTGGAAAATTTGCGCGACGGCCCGGTCTGGCGTCCTATGCCCGAGGCGCTGCGCCGCGAATTGCGGCAGCCGATGCCACGCGATCCGTCCTCCGCCGAGGCGGTCTACCAGGATTTTCGCGCGTTCGTGCAGCCCTACGCCACCGGCAACCTGCATCCGCGCTTCATGGGCTGGGTGCATGGCGGCGGCAATCCCATCGGCATGCTGGCGGAATTGCTGGCGGCCGGGCTGAACGCCAACCTCGGCGGGCGCGACCACGCGCCGATAGAGATCGAGCGTCAGGTGATCGCCTGGGCGGCGGAGATGCTGGGATTTCCCGCCGATGCCTCCGGCGTGCTGGTCACCGGCACCTCGATGGCCAACCTGATCGGCGTGCTGGTGGCGCGCACCGCGGCGCTGGGCCCCTCGGTTCGCCGCGGCGGAGTCGGCGGTAGCGGTCTGGTCGCCTACACATCGGCCGCCGCGCATGGCTGCCTGCCGCGGGCGATGGACATGGCGGGACTCGGCCGCGACGCGATGCGCATGATCCCGTTCGACGCAAACGGCCGCATCCGGATCGACGCACTGTGCCGCCGCATCGCGCGCGACCGGGCGCTCGGGCTGCGTCCTTTCCTGATCGCCGGCACCGCCGGCACGGTGGACACCGGCGCGGTGGACGACCTTGCCGCCCTGGCGGATGTCGCCGCGCTGGAAAACCTGTGGTTCCACGTCGATGGCGCCTACGGGGCGACCGCGATGCTCGCACCCGCGCTGCGCCCGCTGCTGGCCGGGATCGAGCGCGCGGATTCCGTCGCCTTCGATTTCCACAAATGGGCGCAGGTCCCGTACGACGCCGGCTGCATCGTGGTGCGCGACGCCGCCCGCCAGGTGGCGGCGTTCGGTGCCGAAGCGGCCTATCTCCGGCGCGAGCAGCGCGGCCTGGCGGGTGGTGGCATCTGGCCCTGCGACTTAGGCCCCGACCTGTCGCGCGGCTTCCGTGCCCTGAAAGTCTGGATGACCCTTTCCGTCTACGGCGCCGATCGGCTGGGGGAGGTTGTGCGGCAGACCTGCGACCTGGCGGCGGCACTGGCAGAGCGGGTGGACCGCGAGCCGGCGCTGGAGCTTCTCGCTCCCGTCACCCTCAACATCGTCTGCTTCCGCTACATCGCCGCCGGCGGCGACCTCGATCGCCTGAACGCCGACATCGTCGCCGACGTGCAGGAGGCCGGCATCGCCGCGCCATCGACCACGATGGTGAACGGCGCGCTGGCGATCCGCGCGGCGATCGTCAACCATCGGACCACTTGCGCCGACATCGAGATAATGGTAGATGCGATACTCGAATACGGTCGCAGGCGTGCCGAGTGCCGGGATGCCGTGCCCCGCAACAAAAAGCCCCCGGTTGTTCACCGGGGGCAAGTATACAGGGAGGCTTCACGTCTGGGAGACGTAGGGGCCAATGACCCCCTTCCAGCGACAGACGCTGGAACTCGGGCGGCATCGCTGCCGTAACTGATCCGGGTTTCCTATCTCGCACTTGCGAAGGACACCACCGCCTAAATCCGGCAGCGGCCATGCCGATCATGCATGGCAACGATTTGCAACAAGCGCGTTGAGAATGGCTGAGCTGGTCCGTCGGGCCGGCGCCGATCGGCGTCCACGCCTTCGCTTCAATCGGCACTGCAAGGCGTGGATGGTCCGCCTCCGCGGACCATGACGCTGTGGCGGCCTCAACCCGTCAGCAATCCGCCGCCTCCAGCACCGCCTCGATCCGCGCCGCCAGTTTCCGCCCGGAGATGGGCTTGTGCATCAGCGTGAACAACGTCCCGGCCTCCAGCGCGGCGCGCTCGCCGACATACCCGGTCAGCAGGAAGCACGGCAGCTCCGGCTGCAGCGCCCGCACCCTCTGAATGGTCGCGACGCCGCTCATGCCCGGCATGGACAGGTCGCTGACCAGAGCGTCCAACGCGACCCCCGATTCGATCAACGCGATCGCCTCCTGCCCGCTCGACGCCAGGATGGTCGCGAAACCAAGCTCCTCCATCTGCTCCGCCAGAGTCTCGCGCACAAGGTCGTCGTCATCCACCAGCATGACCCGGGTCGTTCCGGGCCGCCCGCGACCAACGGCTGTTTCGTCGGCCCGGTTGAACACCGCGTCGTCCATCGCGCGGGCCAGCCACAGGCTCACCGTCGTTCCTGATCCGACCTCGCTGACGACCGTCATCGCGCCGCCCGATTGCTCGGCAAACCCCTTCACCATGGCCAGCCCGAGGCCGGTGCCGGCGCCCAGCGGCTTGGTGGTGAAGAACGGCTCCGCCAGCCGGGCGAAGGTCGCCGCCGTCATCCCGCAGCCGGTGTCGGCGACGTCGATCCGCACATAGCGCCCCGGCGCGAGTTCCGCCGGATGCGCGCCGTCGTCGGTGGTCTCCACCGCTGCCGCCTTCAGCGTCAGCGTGCCGCCCTCCTGCATCGCATCCCGCGCGTTGGTCCCCAGGTTGACCAGCGCCGTTTCCAACTGCCCCCGATCGGCCAGTATCGGCGGCAGCCGGTCGTCCATCGCGACGCGCACCGCGATCCCGGCGCCGAGCGTGTGCGCCAGCACCTCCCGCATGCTGTTGAGCAGTTCCACCGTCGCGATCACCTCGGCGCGCAGCGTGCCGCGGCGCGCGAACGACAACAGCCGCTGCGTGATCGACGCCCCGCGTGAGGCGGCGTCGATAGCGGACCGCGCGAGGCGCCTGGTCCGTTCGACATCCTCCGGGCGGCGCTCGATCAGCATCGCCGCGCCGGACACGGCTTGCAGGATGTTGTTGAAATCGTGCGCGATGCCCCCGGCGAGTTGTCCCAGCGCCTGCACCTTCTGCGCCTGGGCCAGCTTCTCCGCCAGTTCGCGCAACTCGGTCACGTCGCGCCATTCGGCGACGATCTGCCGCACCTGGCCGTTGACCGAATCAAGCACCGGCTTGAACGACAGGTCGATCCAAAGGCTATGGCCATCCGCGTCCTGCACCTCCATCTCCCGATGCACCAGGGTGCCGCCGGCCGCTTCGGCGATCCGGGCGCGCAGCCGATCGGGTTCGGCGCGCGGCCACCATGCTGTATGCCAGAACGGGCGGCCGATGACGTCGCTGGGATCGCAGCGGCCCGCCTGAAGCGCAGTCCGGTTGGCGAGCATCACCGTGCCGTCCAGCGCGAGCACGGCGACGAACTGGAACTGCGAATCGAACACGGCGCGGAACTGCTCCTCCGCCTCCACCAGCGCGGCGGTGCGTTCGGCGACCTGGCGTTCGAGTTCGTCGCGCCGTTGCGCCAGCGCTTCGCGCCCGGCGACGAGGTCGGTGATGTCCTGGTGTCCGCTGATGATGCGCAGGCTGCCGTCCGGTTCCGGGAAGGATTCGGCGCGCATGGCGATCCAGCGCACCATGCCGTCCGGGCGGCGGATGCGGAACTGCAAGGCGACGGCATGCGGTTGTTCGTTGAGGACCCGCGCCGCGGCGGCGATTCGCGTGCGGTCGTCCGGATGCACCCGGCCGAGCCACCGATCGAAGGTTCCGGCCACTTCGCCCGGCAGCAGGCCATAGAGGCGGTGATACTCATCCGAGACGAATGCCCGCGTGCCGGCGGCGGCCCAGTCCGCATTGGCGATCTCGCCGACTTGCTGCACCAGGCGCAGCCGGGCCTCGCTGTCGCGCAGCGCCTGTTCCGCCGCTTTGCGCACGGTGGTGTCGCGGATGATGCCGGTGAGAAAGCGATTGCCGTTAACGCCGAACGCGCTGACCGACAGGTCGATCGGGAAGACCGAGCCGTCGCGCCGCACCGCCTGGACCTCCCGGCTCGGCACCCCGATGATCCGCGGCGGCGCCCCGTCGCGCCAGGCCGCGACATCGGCGGCATGCTGCGCCCTCGCGGCCGGCGGCATCAACACGCTGACCTCCTGCCCAATCAGATCGGCTTCCTGCTGATAGCCGAACATGCGCAGGCCGGCCTGATTGATCGAAACGATCTTGCCATCTGAATCGGCCACCAGGATGCACTCGGCGGCGGTCCCCACGACCGACTGCAGGATCGCCTGGCTTCGCCGCAGCGCCGCCTCGGACCGCTGCAAGGCGGTCGTGTCGGTCAGCATCTCCAGGACCAGCGAACGCCCGTCGGCGCCCCGGCGCAGGATCTTGCGCGCGAGGACGATCACGGCCGCGCCGTCCCGGGTGCGCTGGCGCAGTTCGCCGAACCATTCACCGTACCGTGCCAGCGTCGCCTCGAACTCGGCCCGCGGCTCCGGATATTCGGTCCGCAGCAGAAGGTGGGATTTCTGTCCGACGGCCTGTTCGGCGGTCCAGCCGAACAGGCGTTCGCATTCCTCCGACCAGAAGCGGATCGTGCCGTCCATTTCGCGCACGATGATGGCGGCGAGGTCCATGATGTTCAGCAGCCGCTCGCGCTCCGCCATGGCGCGATTGATGGTCTTCGAAGCGGCCAGGATGACGCCAAGGGCGGCGGCGCACAGCACGACGATCGACAGCGGCGCGATCGACAGCGTGGTGGCGATCACCAGCCCGCGGCGTTCTGCGTCTCCCGCCGCGGCGATGCGGGTCTGGAGAGTCTGCACCTCCTGCTCGACGATCGCGGCGACCGTTTCGCGGACCGCATTGAAGGGCAGGGGCAGCGCGGTGGCGTCCGGCGGGACGTCGATCGCCAGCAGCTTTTGCAGCAGATCGATATGATCCTGCTGTTTCGGCTCGCCGCGGGTCAGCACGGCCAGGTCCTCGGCGGCGCGGCGCGCATCGTTCATTTCCGCCCGGTAGGCGGCCAGATCGTCCGCGTTGCCGCTGACGCGATAGGCCCGGCGGCCTGACTCGGCATCGCGAATTTCGTAGGACACGTGCCGGGCCGCGGCGATGACATCGCTGGTGTGGCTGGCCGCGGCCGCCTGTGCCGTGCGGCCATGTTCGAAAGGCAGGCGGCTGCCGAACACCGCGGCGACGATCGCAATCGCCGCGGCCAGAAGGGCCAACCCGCCAAGCATCCAGCGCACCCCGGCGCTGTTGGAGAGCCGCACGACCCGCCCCGGCCGGTGCGCGGCGAACACATCGTCCGGCTGCGGCGTTTTTTCGTCCGGCGTTTGAGTGGGCGCGAGCATGGCGAAACCAGCCTGCTTTTTGTGAGAGTCGAAGATATAAAGCGACAATCACGATTTAGCGAATGACTTTTTTATCGAATAGCCCAGTGAAGGACTGACGAAATCAAATTATCTATACAGTATCGGAACATATATCATTTCGGGTATGAGAGATTTTCGTTAGAAGCAGGTTCCATAATCCGGCCGAGACCGATCGATGGGGCTGATTGATCCGATTTTCTCTGCCGTGGCGGAACATTATCCGCCGGCGATCATGCGCCGGCGGGCGGTATCGTGCACGGCGCGGAAACGTGCCGGCAACCCGGCATATAAGGTCCTAATTGAAATGGTATCGGACAGGCTCGTAATTCGGCGCAAAAAAAGCTGTTATCGCGTTTGTTGCCGATGGTCGCGAGGCAGGCACCGGCCTCCCCGGCGGCCGGGGCCGGGGCCGGGCGGCTGGCCGCCGGGCTAATGCCGCTCGGCCAGCTTGGCCAGAAGGAAGTCCCGGAACACCGCCACCCGCTTCGAATTGCGCAGCTCCTCCGGGTAGACGAAGAACACGTCCACCTTCGGCCCCTTCAGCTCCGGCAGGATCTGCACGAGGTCCGGGTTCTCGGCGACCGCGAAGTCGGGCAAGGCGCCGATGCCGGTGCCGGCGCGGATCGCCAGCAGCACCGCCTGGATCGAGTTCACCTCGAGCAGTGCCCGCCGCGGGTTGCCCGGCCGCCGCCCGGCCTCCGCCAGCCAGTTGATCTCCTGCACCGGCGGGTGGTGCTGGCCGAACAGGATCAGCCGGTGCGCATCCAGGTCCTCGGCCCGCTGCGGCACGCCGTGCTTCTTCAGATACTCCGGCGAGGCGCAGACGAACCACTGCAACGTCAACAGGTGGCGCTGCACCAGGTCGGGCTGCTTCGGCGGGTGCATGCGGATCGCCACATCGGCCTCCCGCATCGCCAGGTCGAGGTCGGTGTCGTCCAGCAGCAGCGACACCGACACGTCCGGATAGGCGTCGAGGAAGCCGTGCAACCGCGGCGCCAGCCAGGCCGAACCGAAGCCGACGGTGGTGGTGACCTTCAGCTTGCCGGCCGGCTTCTCCTTGCTCTCGGTCAGCAGCGCCTCGGTGATCGCCAGCTTGGCGAAGACTTCCCGCACGGTGCGGTTGAGCGATTCGCCCTGCTCGGTCAGGATCAGGCCGCGCGCGTGGCGGTGGAACAGCGGCACCTGAAGCGCCTCTTCCAGGGCCGAGATCTGCCGGGAAACGGCGGATTGGCTAAGGCTGAGCGTATCCCCTGCATGCGTGAAGCTGCCCGCTTCCGCCACCGCGTGAAAAACGCGCAGCTTGTCCCAGTCCATCGCGAACCCTCTCCTTGCGGCACGTACGCGTCGGCCGCGTCGCCGCCATGCAATGTGGCAAGACTAAGCATACTTTTACGAGTCAGGTATGCGATTTTGATGGTTCGGAGAAATTTTCGTCTAGTCCGCCGTCACAATCGGGCGCAGCGCGTGTTCCGCGAGGTATTTCTCCGCCTCCAGCGCCGCCATGCAGCCGGTCCCGGCCGCGGTGACGGCCTGGCGGAATACCTTGTCCTGCACGTCGCCCGCCGCGAACACGCCGGGGACGGAGGTGCGGGTGCTGCCGGGAATCGTCCTGATGTAGCCCTCCGGATCCATGTCGACATGCCCGGCGAAGACCGCCGTGTTCGGTGAGTGGCCGATGGCGATGAACACCCCGTCCACCGGCAGCACGGCCTCGGTGCCCGTTACCGTGTGATGCAGCCGCACGCCGGTGACGACCTCCGGCGAGCCGCCGCCGACGATCTCCTGCACCCTGCTGTTCCAGACGACGTCGATCTTCGGGTGCGCGAACAGCCGGGCCTGCAGGATTTTCTCCGCGCGCAACGAGTCGCGGCGGTGCACCAGGGTCACCTTCTCCGCGTGGTGGGTCAGGTACAGCGCCTCCTCCACCGCCGTGTTGCCGCCGCCGATCACCGCGACGGTCTTGCCGCGGTAGAAGAACCCGTCGCAGGTGGCGCAGGCGGAGACGCCGCGGCCTTGCAGCGCCCGCTCCGACGGCAGGCCGAGCCAGCGGGCCTGCGCGCCGGTGGCGATAACGATGGCGTCCGCTTCATATGTGTCGCCCGAGTCGCAGGTGCAGCGGAACGGCGTGCCGGAGAAATCCACCCGCGTGATCAGGTCGTGGATGATGGCCGTGCCGACATGCGCCGCCTGCGCCTGCATCTGCTCCATCAGCCACGGCCCCTGGATGACATCGGCGAAGCCCGGGTAGTTCTCGACGTCGGTGGTGATCATCAACTGGCCGCCCGGCTGAAGCCCCGCCACCAGAATGGGGGACATGCTGGCGCGTGCGGCGTAGATCGCGGCGGTGTAGCCGGCCGGACCGGCGCCGATAATCAAAAGCCTGGTACGATGCGTTTCGGTCATGGCCTCTCATATCGGCCTCCGCCGTGCCGGGGCAAGCCGGTTCCGGTCCGGCACCGGTGACGGTGTTCGCCGGATTTTCACGCGACAAGCGGCATTTGCATCCCCATGTTGCCGGCATGCGCCGATTCCTGCCGCTGCTGGTCCTGCTTTTGCTGTTTTGCGCCGGTCTCGCCCTGCTGCCCGGCCGCGGCGTCGGGTGGGAGAGCTTGGCGCGCCACCAGGACATGCTTATCGGCTGGGTGGCCGCGCATCCGTTCGGTGCTCCGGCTCTGTACGTGGCCGCCTATATCCTGACGGCAGCGCTGTCGCTGCCGCAGGCGGCGCTGGTGACCGTCGCCGGCGGCCTGCTGTTCGGCGCAGTCGCGGGTTGCGCGCTGACGGTCGTCGGCGCGACCATCGGCGCCTCCATCCTGCTGCTCGCCATCCGGTCGGCGTTCAGCAAGACGCTGGAGCGGCATCGCCAGCGGATTCCGGCGAACCTTCAGGCGCGCCTGGCGCGCGACGGGTTCAGCTACCTGCTGGCGCTGCGCCTGGTGCCGCTGGTGCCGTTCTGGATCGTCAATCTGGCCGCGGCGGTGGCTGGAATCCGGTTGGCCGTGTTCGTGCCGGCGACGCTGCTGGGCATCGTGCCGGCCAGCTTCATCCTGAGTTCCATCGGTGCGGGCGTGGGCGGCATCCTGGCGCAGGGCCGCACGCCGGACTTGTCGGTGCTGTTCGGGCCGCGGATCCTTCTGCCGCTGCTGGGCCTCGCGGCGCTGTCGCTGCTGCCGGTGCTGCTGCGCCGCCGGGCGGCGGCTCAGGCGTGACGGGTAGGCGGTTCGCTGTCAGCGGGGGAGGGGCGCTTCCGGCGGGAACCGGCGGCGCAGGCGGTGGTAGCCAATCCGCGATTCGACGCAGAGTCCGCAGAGCGGGGCGCGGAGGGCGCAGAGATAAAGGTTTTGGCTCTCATGGCGGTCTTTGCGAGGCGGGCACTGGCCACTCATCCCGTCATGGCGGGCGAAGGCCCGCCATCCACGCCGTTGCCGCGGCCAGCATCGCATTCGGCGTGGATGCCGACCTTCGTCGGCATGACTGTTTGGCGTTCGCCGGGCAACAGGCGCCTGCGCTTGTCCGCCAACCGCCTGCCCGGGGTTTCGCTCTGCGCCCCGCGCTTCGAACTCTGCGTCGAGAAAGCGGTGGCAAAAGCACAGACCGGCGCCGCGATCGACCCGATGCCGGCCGGATCGACCCCGCCCATGGACTTTGACCTCGCCGTCATCGGCGCTGGTGCCGCCGGGCTGTCGGTGGCGGCCGGCGCGGCGCAACTCGGCGCCCGGGTCGCGCTGATCGAGCGTGGCCGCATGGGCGGCGACTGCCTCAACACCGGATGCGTGCCGAGCAAGGCGTTGCTCGCCGCCGCGCATGCCGCCCGCACGGTGCGCGCGGCTTCCCGGTTCGGCGTCATCGCGAATCCGCCGGCGATCGACTGGGCCAGGATCCGCGCCGGCGTGCATGAGGTGATCGCGGACATCGCCCCGGTCGATTCGGAGGAACGCTTCCGCGCACTCGGCGCCACCGTGCTGCGCGGCGAGGCGCGGTTCCTCGGCCCGGCGACGCTGTCCGTCGAAGGCCGGAGCCTGACCGCCAGCCGCTTCGTCATCGCCGCCGGCAGCCGCGCCGCGGTGCCGCCGATACCCGGGCTGGATCAGGTGCCCCATTGGACCAACGACTCGCTGTTCGATCTGGCCGAAAAGCCGGACCATTTGCTGATCCTGGGCGGCGGCCCCATCGGCCTGGAGATGGCGGACGCGTTTTCCGGCCTCGGCTGCCGGGTGACCGTGATCGAGGCGGACCGGATCGCGGCGAAAGACGATCCGGAACTGGCGGCGGGGTTGCGGCTGGCCCTGGCCCGGCGCGGCGTGGTGCTGCGGGAGGGCGTTGCGGTGCAATCCGTCGTCCCGGGTCCCGGGCTGCTCCTGTCCGGCGGCGAGCGCATCGAGGGATCGCATCTTCTGGTCGCCGCCGGGCGGACGCCGAACCTGGCGGCGCTGAACCTTGCGGCGGCGAACATCGCGGTGACCCGCGCCGGGATCGCCACGGATCGCGGATTGCGCAGCGTCAGCAACAAGCGGGTCTTCGCGGTGGGCGACATCGCCGATCCGGCGGGGATAGGGCCGCGGGCGTTTACGCATGTGGGGTCTTACCATGCCGGCATCGTCATCCGCCGGGCGCTGTTCCGGCTGCCCGCTTCGGTCGATTATGCCGCTCTGCCGCGTGTGACCTACACCGTTCCCGAACTGGCGCAGACCGGCCTGACGGAGCAGGAGGCGCTGGCGGCGGGGATGCGGGTGCAGGTGCTGCGCTGGCCGCTGGCCGAGAATGACCGCGCTGTGGCCGAACGCGATACCGCCGGGCTGGTGAAACTGGTGGTCAGCCGCAACCGCGTCGTGGGCGCCGGCATCCTGGCGCCGCATGCGGGCGAGATGATCAGCCTGTGGAGCCAGGCGATCATCAGCCGGACGAAGCTTTCTGTGCTGGCGGGCCTGATCGTGCCCTATCCGACACGGTCGGAGGCGGCGAGGCGCGCCGCGGGCAGTTTTTTTGCCGCGCGGCTGTTCTCGGCCCGGACCAAGGCGCTGGTGCGGTTTCTGCGGTTGCTGCCCTGATCCGCGAAGCGGCCGAACCGCGGCCAGGCCGGGTTCCGGATCGGGCACGCGGGGCGATGTCAGCCGGTCAGGTCACGCCTTGAGCCGTTGCCGCGGGCGAAGCCGGCTTGAGGTCGCGGGCCGGGGCGAGCGGTTGCCACAGCCATGACGACTGCGGCTCGGCGGGTGCGGCCAGCATCGGCTCGCCCTTGCGCTGTTCGGCTTCGATGGCGTCGGCCTCGGCTTCGAGGTCCAGTGCAACTTCCAGGAGCATTTCGGCAAGACGTGCGTCGTCTCCCGCCCGGGCCATTGCGCGTGCTTTTGCGGCCCTGTTTCTGAAATGGTTAGCGTCCAAAGCAGTCTCCTGTTCTGGATAGATAATAGGGACGATTCGGCATTAAACGCAATCACGTCACAGCGAGGGCGTTTCCAAGCTGTAGGATTTCACTCAGAGATTCGCGCTACCCGCGGGCGGTCGCGATTATTACATGATCAGAAATACAGACTGGAATGGCAAATTTCGTGAAACTCGGAACAAAAATTCGGCGAATCCCCGGCACTGTCTCATTAATTGTCTAGCGGCGGGATTTTGCAACCTAAGGTGGTCGGCTGCGCCGGTGTAGAATACGCCGACGAGTGAGCAACCGGACGCATGAACACAGTTACGGCATCGGTCCCGGCGTGCAGGGTCAAGTCCGCTGGCAGCGAAGCGGCGTTTGCCGAACGGCAGCACGCCGTGCTGCCGGGACGCAACAGGCGTTTGCCCGGCGCGATTGACCGGGCGTCCCGATCAGGCCGCCGCGGCGTTGGCCCGCTTGGTGCGCGCACGCAGGATCCGGCGCTTCAACTCGCGGCCTTCGGCCGACAGCCGGGTGTTCGGCGTGCCCAGCAGGAAGGCATCGATCCCGCCGTTGTGCTCGACCGTGCGGATGCCGCGGGTGGACAGGCGCAGACGCACCTCATGCCCGAGGATATCGGACAGCAGCGACGTCACCTGAAGGTTGGGCAGGAACCGGCGGCGGGTCTTGTTGTTGGCGTGGCTGACGTTGTTGCCACTGAGAACGCCCTTGCCCGTGATTTCACAGCGACGTGACATCGCACTTTATCCTCAGAATGGAATGGAAGCGGCGGGTTATGGCGACCCGGGCGGGGCGCGTCAAGGATCGCGGACGAAGAATCGCGATCCGCCGCCGCTGTACCCGTCTCGTCATGGCCCGGCTTGTCGCCACGATTGGCCGGTCTGCCTGAAACCGCTCTAATTTTACTGCGTCATAAATTCAGCCTTTGTTCCGTGATCCGTGCCCCTCCGCAGCACGGGCATCGCGGCAGATGAGCGACCAGAGCGGCGATAAGCTGTCGTCTCAACGTAGCGATGGAGTTCGGGAC
>Ga0326728_10000408_pt1 | contig 168220 bp, 130 predicted proteins | sample MB3enrmetagenome_FD_207602 | JGI IMG/M metagenome (GOLD analysis project Ga0326728, IMG submission 207602) | Lab enriched peat soil microbial communities from McLean, Ithaca, NY, United States - MB31MN | ecosystem: Environmental > Terrestrial > Soil > Wetlands > Peat | place: USA: New York... | reverse complement strand
GTGGCCGTCGCCAACCTGGAAAAGATCGACGAACTGATTACCGCCAACTCCAAACACTGGCGTATCGAGCGGATGCCCTCGGTGGACCGCAACCTGCTGCGCATGGCCATCGGCGAGATGATCGGCTTCAAAGGAACTCCGTTCCCTATCGTCATCAACGAGGCATTGGAGATCGGTCGCCGCTTCTCCGCCCCCGAATCCATCAACTTCCTCAACGGGATGCTGGATACGGTCGCTCGCGGCCTGATCGGCAAATAGATTAAAGGCAGGGAACAAGGGAATAGGGAACAAGTGAACAGGGATCAGGGAATCAACCTCACAAAAACTGGAACTGGATGGCCCACCCTAGCCGCGTCTTTGTATTTGCGGCTAGGGTGGGATGGCACGGCGCCCGCCTTGCTGGAACGTTTAAAACGCCTAGGGTGGGGAATCTCAATACTATTTAGGGCCGGGTCAATTGGATGGGATCGGGCTGCATCTTCAGAAAAAGTCCAATAGAGACGATCTACACCAGCCGCATTCCCAAGCGCTGCGCCCGCTTCAGGGTGCGGGCGCCGAGGGCGTGGTTCTGTTCCATCGCCGCCAGGCCGATCCACAGGTTGCCGACGGGTTTGGCGCCCAGCATCCGGGCCATGGTCTTCATGGCGTGGCCCGTGCCGGTGAGGAGCGGGATGAGGAAGCCGGGCATTCCCGAGGCGGCGACGAAGACCGCCCTGCGCGGCCGCCATGCGGAGCGCGCTTTGGGCGTGGCCTGGCCCCAGGGCCAGTAGGCGCATCCGATCAGGCGCTCGAGAAAACAGCGGAAGATGGCAGTGACGTTGCCGTAGTTGATGGATGAGGCCAGCAGCAGCGCGTCGGCGGAGTCGATCTCTGCCAGCAGCGGCGCCAGATCGTCCTGCTGCGTACATTGCCCGCGTACCGGGCCGGGCGTCTGGCAGCACTGGCGACAGTTGGTGCAGAAGGCGATGTGCTTTTCGGTCAAGCGAATCAGTTGGGTCTGGGCTCCCTTTTGGCGCGCACCCTCCAACACGGCTTCCACGGCGTGCTCGACCACCCCGCCCTTGCGGTAGCTGCCGACAATCGCAATCACTTTGCTGGTCATCCCGGACCTCCGATAATCCTCGCAGAAAGAGTACACCAGAGCGTTGGAACGATACGCTGATGGGATGAGCCGTCCTCAACCCTGCTATCCTTTTGGAGTGACCTCACGCGCATACAGCAAAGGACTTGCAGCCCTGGCGCTGCTCTTACTCATGGCCCTGACCGGCTGCCACAAGGAAGAGCAGGCGGTGGTGGGCGTGGCCCAGAACGCGGTGAGCGCGGAGCAGAAGGCGCAACAGGCATCCCAGGCCGCCGCTGCCGAACGCGACCGCCAGCGCGCCCAGTTGGAGCGCATCCCGCTGCCCACGAAAAGCCTGTATGTCGATGTGAAGGACGCCAACGCCTGGGCCAATCCTTTTCTGAGCGTGGAAGCCGAGACCCTGAATCTGCGCAGCGTAGCGCTGGATGCGAGCGTTGCCGGACAGGGAGGGCAGCGCCCCGAGGCCGTCCACCGCCAAGAGATGCAACTGCGCCCCGCCGATCTGGTGCAAACGCTGATCGCCCTGCCGCCCGCCGCTTGGCGCTATGGCCGGGTGATCGCCATCGCCGAATCCGCCAAAGCCAATCCCAAAGACCGTCCCGCCATTCGCCGCAACGTCGAAGCCGCCATCAAGCAGTTGAACGATCTGGGCATCGTGGTGGAAGAGTGGCCGGCCAAGTAGAATTCCATGGCCGCAGGACGAGCATTTGCAATTCGCAGCCAGTTAGGAACGCAGCTTCAAAAGGCGCGCAGAAGATAGTTTGGAATAGGACAGGTTTATAGAAGCATCCTCCCGGAATTCATTCGCTCCTTTCCCTACAGAGTTCATATGCGATTGCCTTGGCTCGCCGCGGCCTGAGCGGGGGATCAGCCAGCGTCTGCTAGTATCATTCTGATTTCCCCAGGCAGGAATCCGGCTCGATTCGCTATTCGCCGATCCGCGCATCTTCCGCCCCTCAAGGAGAGGACCACCGTGGCACTGTCGAAAACCCTCCGCGCCCAAGCAGACTGCGGGCCAGCAACCGCGGCTTCGTCGCTGCGCCTGTTTCTGATCAGTACTGCCGCCCTGTATTTGGAGATCGTCCTCATCCGCTGGCTGGGCACAGAAGTGAAGATCTTCGCTTTCTTTCAGAACCTTTCGCTGATCGCCTGTTTTTTGGGTTTCGGCCTGGGCTGCTTCGGTTCCAAGCAGCGCGGCAGCCTGATACCGTCTCTGGCCGCCACCACCGCCCTGGTGACGCTCATGAGCCTGCCCTTCAAGCCCTGGCATCTGTTTCTGCGCTCCATGTCTTCGGTGCTCTCTTACACGCCGGATGCGGCACTCTGGGGCCAGGGCGCCATCGGCCAGCCTCGAGCTGTTTATCTCTACGCATTTACATCCTCGCTACTCATCGTCATGGCGGTTTTGATGTTGCTCTGCATAGCCATGATCCCGATGGGCCGCTGGGTGGGACACCTGCTGGAAACCGCTCCCAACACCGTGCGCGCCTACTCGATCAACCTGCTGGGCAGCCTGGCCGGTATCTGGCTGCTGGCGATTCTGGCCTTTGTGTGGCTTTCTCCGCCCTATTGGTTTATCGCCGCCTTCCTTCTCATTCTGGTGGCGCAGCCCTTCTCCTGGCGTTCCACGCTGCTGGCCGGCGCTCTGTTGGCGGTCACGCTGCTGGCGCTCAAACCGGCCAACGGCAACTCCGTCTACTGGTCCCCTTACCAGAAGCTTACTGTGACCGAATTTCCAGACCAGCATTACCAGATCGACGTGAACAACGAGGGGTACATGTCGATCGCCAATCTGACTCCCGCGTATTTAAGTGCCCATCCGCAGTTGGCCAGCGATTACCAGAACAGCAGCTACGACAGCCCTTTTCAGTTCTCCAAGAGCATGGGCCGGGTGTTGGTGGTGGGATCGGGCGCGGGCAACGATGTGGCCGCGGCCTTGCGCCACGGTGCCGCTCATGTGGATGCGGTGGAGATCGATCCTCTGATTGCCGCCCTGGGCCGGCGGCTCCATCCCGAACAGCCCTACGCCTCGCCCAAAGTCCGGCTCATCAACAACGACGCCCGCAACTACATGCGCGAGACCAAAGAGAAATACGACACCATCGTCTTCGGCCTGCTCGACTCGCACACCGAGTTCTCCGGCTACAGCAACATGCGCGTGGACAACTACGTCTACACCGAAGAGTCGTTTCGCGAGGCCCGGCGGCTGCTCAACAAGGATGGGGTTCTGATTCTCAAGTTCGAAGTGCGCAAGCCCTGGACCTGGATCGGACAGCGTTTTTACACCATGCTGAGCGGCATCTTTCCCCGCCCGCCTTTGACCTACTATGCCCCATCGACGGGCGGATTGCTCAGCGGGACGGTCTTTATCGAATCCGATTCGAGCTATCCGTGGGAGAAAGCCAAAGAGCCCCAGGTTGCGGCCTTCCTCAGCCAGCGCCCGCCGGACTTTCCGCGCACCACCGACCAGGCTCCCACCCCCACCACCGACGATTGGCCCTACGTCTATCACTTCGGCCATTCCATTCCCCGCGCCTACTATTCGGTCTCGGCCGTCATCCTGGTGATGGCTCTTTATATGGTCGGGCCCTTCTTCAAACCCAAAGAGAGCAGCACCTGGCAGTTCTTTCTGCTGGGGGCGGGATTCCTGCTCATGGAAACCCAGTTGGTGAGCCGCCTGGCCCTGTATTTCGGCACCACATGGCTGGTAAACTGCGTGGCCCTGACCGGCATCCTGACGGTACTGCTGTTGGCCAACCTCTATGTCGAACGCCGTCCCCCGGGGAACCTGGGATTCTTCTACGCCTGCCTGTGCGCCGCACTGATCGCCAATTACCTGGTTCCCTGGCACCGGGTGCATGGCTCGGGAGCGGCGGTGGGCACGCTAATCTGCATCGCCTACTGCGTCCCCTTCTTTTTTGCCGGCATCATCTTCACCGAGAGCTTCCGCCGCTTTGCCGGGAAGAGCAGCGCCTTCGGCGCCAACATGCTCGGCGCCGTCGCCGGCGGTCTGGCCCAGAACCTCTCCTTCATCCTGGGCATGAAGGCCCTGCTGCTGATCGCGGCCGTCTTATACGCCGGCGCGGCCTTGGTTCAAATCCTCAAACCCAAGAGCCTGCTGGCCATAGCTGGACCGGGAGCGCCAACCCCCTAGCCCTTTGGTGAGTCGGACATCGATTCAACAGCAGCCGTCGGATTCGCCATCGCGAATAACGGCAGGGTTGAACGGCGCTTCCCCACAAAGTTCCGTGCCCTGTCATCCAGAGCGGAGCGTAGTCGAAGGATCTGCGGTTGTACCTTGCGGCGAGGATGGGAAGCCGCAAAGTACAACCGCGCCTCGTTCAATGGGTGCCGAAAATCAGCGCTCTCATCCTGACCAAGTGCCGCGGATGGATAACGACTCTTCCGAGCAGGCTCTATAGAATCTTCTTGCCAAAGGCCGAGCAGGCCAGTTCCACGCCCAGTTCTGCGGTGCGGTTGTGTTCGTCGATTACCGGATTGACTTCGACGATCTCGAAGCTGAGCAGGCCGCCATGGTCGGCAAGGATCTCCATGGCCAAGTGGGCTTCGCGATAGGTGGCTCCGCCGCGCACCGGGGTTCCCACGCCCGGCGCCTCTTCGGGGTCGATCCAGTCCATATCCAGGGAAACGTGGTAGCCGGCCGTCCCCGCGCTCGCCGCCCGCAGAGCCTCTTTCATCACCGTTCTCATGCCCCGCTCGTCGATGTCGCGCATGGTAAAGACCTCGGTCACCCCGGAGCGGCGCAGGTTTTCGCGCTCGGCGGCGTCGATCGAACGCACTCCGATAAGCACGGTGTTCTCCGGGCGGATTTTGGGTGCATATCCGTAGATGTTGGCCAGCACCTCCGGTCCCAGGCCCAGTAGCGCCGCCAGCGGCATACCGTGGACGTTGCCCGAGAGCGAAGTCTCTGGGGTGTTGATGTCAGAGTGGGCATCCATCCAGATCACGCCGATCTGCTTGCCTTGGCGGCGATAGAATTCGGCCACGCCGCTGACCGAGCCGGAGGCCAGCGAATGGTCGCCGCCCAGCAGCAATGGCGTCTTGCCTTCTTCCAGTGTCTTCACCACCGCCTCGGCAGTGCGGGTGCAGGTACCGGCGATCTCGGTCAGGTAGCGGGCGCGCGCACTGCCGCTGGCCTGCGTCTCGACGATTTCGACGGCGATGTTGCCGCCATCCACCACCTGGTGGCCCAGCTCTTCCAGGCGCGCTTCCAGCCCGGCGACGCGCATGGCCGAGGGGCCCATGTCCACGCCCCGGCGGCTGGCGCCCATGTCCAGTGGCACACCCAGGATACGGATGCCGCGTGCCGCCGGCGCCGCCCCGCCGCTCTGAGGGATTAACGGCACCACCATCCGGGGTAGATCGAATTTGGACATGCAAAGCCCTTTCCTGAATCCGACTGGTCGAAAGAACGGCGCGTCGGCCTCGAGCCTTGACCGGCTCTTCAAGAGAACTATTAAACCAGAGTTTCTTGGGAGTATGATATGTGCGCTGGAGTGAGCGGTTCTTTCTCCTCCGAAGATGGGGATCTTTAGTGCGAAAAGTTATTGTTTTTAATGACAAATCCGCCGATAAGGACTATATGGGGTTCCGCTTCCAGCCGCGACTTTTCCGGATCAAGCGCCTGTCGATAAAGGCACTGGCGGTGGGCTCTGTCTTTCTCGCCTGCACCGCCCTGGCCTGGTGCGATTCTCCCGCCCCGCTTGCTACTCTTGCCGCCATCCAAGCCCTTGGCAACGAGCAGGCCAGTCATGCTCTGCCCGTCTCCTTTGAGGCCACTGTCGGTTACTGGCGCGGCTACCAGCATTTGCTCTTCGTTCAGGACGGGAATAGTGGCATTTTTGTCCATCCGCCCAAAAACACCGGCAAGCTACTTCCCGGCGACCGCATTCTGGTCCAGGGAACCACTCACAATAGCTTCAAACCGAATGTGAACGCCACGAGCATCGCCCTGCTCCGTCACGGCCCTCCGCCCACCCCGATCCGCACCAACTTCGGCGAGTTGATGCAATCCCAGCACGATTCGATGATGGTCACCATGCAGGCCACGGTGCGCGCCGTGGACCCGATCATGTATCAAGATATTCACAGCACCATCGTGCAACTGCTAACCGATGGCGGCCACTTCGAGGCCGAACTCGACGCCGAGGATGCAGGAGCGCTGCAATACCTTATGGACGCCACCGTCGAGATCACCGGCGCCGCCGCCGGCCGCTTCGACGCCAAGATGCAGCAGACCGGAGTGGTGCTCTACGTCCCCGGCGTGCGCTACATCAAGGTTCTGCACCCGGCCACCAGCAGCCCCTGGTCGATACCGCTCACTTCCATGGATCGGGTGCTCTCGCTCTATCACATGGTGGATCTCACCCCGCGGGTACGGGTGCGGGGAACCATCACCTACTACCGGCCGGGCATGGCCATCGTTCTGCAAGACGGTTCCCGGAGCCTGTGGATCTCCACTCACACCCGCGAGCCGCTGCGCATTGGCGATATCGCCGAGGCCACCGGCTTTCCCTATGCCATCGATCGCCTCCTGACTCTCTCCGACGGCGAAGTCCAGGACAGCGGCATTCATGCGCCCATTGCGCCCCAGCCCACCACCTCTCGGGAGTTGGCCTATTGGAGCAACAACGCCCCGGTCGGCCATCAGAACGACCTGGTTTCCATCGAAGGCCAACTGGTCACCTCCGTGCGCGCCGCCTCGCAGGACGAATTCGTGGTGGTCTCCGACAACCGCCTCTTCACCGCTATCTACCACCATCCCCCCAACAGCGACGAAATCCCCCCCATGTTGCGGGTTCCGGTGGGTTCCACCATTCGCGTCACCGGCATCTGCTCCATGATCGAGACCGATATGGTGAGCACCGGCCAGGAGGTACCTTTCAACATCCTGCTGCGCTCTTTCGCCGATGTCGATGTCGTCGCCCAGCCTTCCTGGTGGAATGTGAGGAACCTAGCCTACGTGCTGGGCATTACTCTGGGCTTGTTCCTGCTCTCCTTTCTGTGGGGCTGGAGCCTGCGCCGCAAGGTAGGTCTGCAAACCGCGGTGATTGCCGCCAAGATCGCCGCCGAAACCGCCTTGGAGCGGCGCGTCGCCCAACTTGAACACCGTCGCAGCCGCATTCTCGAAGACATCAACGGCAATCGCCCGCTGGTGGAGATACTGGCCGAGGTCGCCGAACTGGTCTCCTTCGACCTGAACGGCGCTCCCTGCTGGTGCCTGCTCAACAATGGCGTCCGGGCGGGAGGCGTCCCAGCCAACGAAGACACCTTGCGAGTGCAGCGCGAGGTGATCGCCTCCCATGACGGATCGGCATTGGGAGTGCTGGCCGCCGGGCTCGATCCCGCCTCCACACCCTCACCCTACGAGACCGAAGCTCTGGTCAGCGGAACCCGGTTGGCTGTGTTGGCGGTCGAGACCCGGCGCATCTACTCCGACCTGCGCCACCGCTCCGAGTTCGACATGCTCACCGATGTGCACAACCGCTTCTCCTTGAGCCGCCATCTCGACGCCCTCATTGAAGAGTCGCGCCGCATGAGCCGACCCTTCGGCCTGATCTATATCGATCTCGACCACTTCAAGGAGATCAACGACATTCACGGCCACCATGCCGGTGACCTCTATCTACAGGAAGTAACCCTGCGCATGAAGCGCCAGTTGCGCACCCACGATCTGCTGGCCCGGCTGGGCGGCGACGAATTCGCCGTCCTGGTTACCGAAGTGCAAAACCGCGCCGACATCGAGGAGATCGCGCTCCGCCTGGAACGCTGCTTCGACGAACCCTTTAGCGCCGACGGAGCGATCCTGCGCGGTTCGGCCAGCATAGGCATGGCTCTTTATCCCCAGGATGGCGCTACTCGCGAAGCCCTGCTGCGCATTGCCGATACCGCCATGTATGCGGTTAAACGCCAGCATCGCGAAGTGCTGATGAAATAGACCGCGCCCTTCCTGCCCCTCTCAGCCAACCGCGCATACAAGAATGCGAGTACATCACACTTTAGTACCTTCCGAAGAGATACCCATCAAGCGTAGGATGGATGGTCGTTGTATTGCCGCACGGCTTTGACTTGAACGATCCTCGTCCCGCGCTGGAAGGTCGTCGGAACTCTCGGGATATTGAATAAAAGATGCAACCGGGCCGCGTTGTGCCTTCCTCGCGAAGGGTACGGATTCAATGAAGAGGTTGTTCCCCCATTTCGTTTTACTGGTGCTTTCGCTGGGCTTGAGCGGGGCCGCGCAGACGCCGCCTCTGACCGATTTGCGCGCCATTACGGCGGTAACCAATGCGCAGGCCGCCCATGGCCAAACGGTGAACTTTCAGGCCACCGTCCTGTTTCTGCGTTCCTATGAGAAGGCGCTGTTCGTGCAGGATGGCGATAAGGCCCTCTACGTGACGGCCAGCACCGATCTGCCCCTGCAACCCGGCGACCGCGTCCAGATCACGGGAACCTTGCGCCCCAGCTTCCACCCGATTGTGGTCAGCAACGACATTTCCTTTCTGCGCCATGGCGAGTTGCCCAAGCCCTTGCGGCCTGGATTCGATGAGTTAGTCGACCCGCGGATCGATTGCCGTCTGGTAACCCTCCACGGGCTGATTCGCTCCGCCGACATTATTCTCAGTTCGGATCGCAGAAGCGGCAATCTGCAACTGCTGGTGGACGGAAGAAACGTCGAAGCCAAGGTCGAGAGCGACGATGCCGACGCCTTGCGCAACCTGCTGGATGCCGAGGTGGATGCCACCGGAGCGCTCTCGGGACGATTCGACGGCAAATTCCAGCGCTCCGGCATCATGCTGCACATCGCCCGGCTGGCGGACATCAAGGTGCTCAAACGCGCTGCGGTCAGCCCCTGGACGCTGCCCATTCAGCCCATGGACGAGTTGCTTGCCGGCTATCGGATGAAGGATGCCTCGCAGCGATTCCACGTGCGCGGAGCCATCACCTATTATCAGCCCGGTTCGGCGGTGGTTCTGCAAAGCGGTTCCAGGAGCCTGTGGCTCTCGACGACCAGTCGCGACCCGCTTCAAGTGGGGGACATCGCCGACGCCATCGGCTTCCCCGATGTGCGCAGTGGTTTCCTGGCCCTGACCCACAGCGAGGTGCAGGACAGCCACATTCTGGCCCCCGTCGAGCCGGTCGCAGCTAATTGGCCGCAGTTGGCTTCCAGCGCCCATATCTTCGACCTGGTTTCCATCGAGGGACTGGTGTTGAGCCAGGTCCGAGCCGGTTCGCAGGACGAATACATCCTCGCCGCCGACGGCCGCATCTTCACCGTCATCTATCGCCATCCCACGGCCACCAGCCTGATGCCGCTGCCGGCCATGAAGATGATCCCGCTGGGATCGAGAATTCGCGTCACCGGCATCTGTGTCCCCGAGAATTCCAACCCCTTTGACTATGACAAGGCCTTCAATATCCTGATACGCTCCTTCGACGACATCGCGGTGGTCGCCGATCCTCCCTGGCTGAATATGCGTACCTTGGCTTTCATCGCAGGCATTCTGCTGGTCGTCGCCATCGGTGCGGGCATGCGCAGTTGGCTGCTGGAGCGCAAGGTGCGCTTCCAGACCGCCGCGCTGGCCGCGCGCATCGAGGCCGAAGCCGCCCTGGAGCGACGGCGCGGACTCATTCTGGAAGACATCAATGGCACCCGCCCCTTGCAGGAAATACTGAAGGCCATCACCGATCTGGTCTCATTCAAGCTGGGCGGCGCCCCCTGCTGGTGCCAGATCGGCAACGATCAGCCGGTGGGAAACTGCCCCCCGGAGCCGGCCTTTCTGCGCATTATCCAGGAGCCGATCCCGGGCCGTTCCGAGACCACTTTGGGCTTCCTGCACGCTGGCCTCGGCTCTCTCTCCGATCCCGATCCGGAAGAGGAAGAAGCCCTGCTCGCTGGTGCGGCGCTGGCCGCGCTAGCGGTCGAGACCCGCCGCGTGTACTCCGACCTGCGCCACCGCTCGGAGTTCGACCTGCTCACCGACAGCCAGAACCGCTTCTCCTTCGAGCGCCATCTCGATGCCCTGGTCGAAGACGCCCGCCAAACCAACACCGTCTTCGGTTTGATCTTTATCGATCTGGACTGCTTCAAAGATGTCAACGACCGCTACGGACACCATACTGGAGATCTTTACCTGCAAGAAATCACCCGCCGCATGAAGCATCAGCTCCGCTCCCACGACCTGCTGGCCCGCTTGGGCGGAGACGAGTTTGGCGTACTGGTTCCCGAGGCCAATGACCGCGACGATGTGGATGAGATAGCCAACCGCCTTAAGCGCTGCTTCGACGAACCCTTCGTCTTCGACACCATCCTTCTCCGCGGCTCGGCCAGCATCGGCATCGCCCTCTACCCCATCGACGGCGACAGCGGCGACAGTCTGCTCAGCACCGCCGACGCCGCCATGTACGCAGCCAAGAACGAAAACCGCCGCGGCTGCGCCGTCTGAGCGCGCTGTACCTGCTTCCGGCCTCGCGCAAGTCCTTCGCTGGCGCATTTGGCGGCATGTGCGGAAAACAACCGTAGCGTCCTCTCTCTGTTTTTTGCTATCTTGACTTAGCCTCCGCAAAAGTATCCTGCCGATATGATTTTCAAGGCTTGTTGCGCTATCGCCCGGAGCGTCTGCAAGGGCTCCTTCGGCCCGCTGGTCGAGGGAGGCAAGGCAGTGGCGGATTTTTACTAATGGCCCGGCCAGTAAGCTGTGCTTTAGTTAATCTCTGCAACTGGGGCGGCTACTCCGGACGTGGGTTCATGATGAGACGGTCAGCAACGCTAGCGATTGTTTTGGGATTTGCTTTCTCGGCCGTGGCTGCATCCGCCCCGCCACTGACCACGCTGCACGCCATTCGCGCCCTTAGCAACGCCGAAGCCAGCCATCAATTGCCCGTCGCCTTCCCGGCCACCGTAACTTACATTCGCGGCGTCGAGCACACGCTGTTTCTGCAGGACGGCGACCAGGGGATCTATGTACGCCCACCGGCGGATGCCGATCTGCATCAAGGCGACCTCGTTTTGGTGCATGGCCAGACGCACGAAAGCTTCAATCCTTTTGTACTTGCCGACCAGATTACGGTGCTGGGCCACGCCGCCTTGCCGCAGCCGGTCGTTGCCAACTTCGATTCGATGATTGGCGGAAAACTCGATTGCCGGATGGTGACCGTGCGGGGTATCGTTCGTACCGCCAACGAACATCTCCCCTTGCATTACGCCGATCTGCAGATCGTCACCGAGGGCGGCTTTTTTTCCGCGACCGTGGACGACTACGATGCGGACAATCTGGGGAGCCTGCTGGACGCCGAGGTGGAGATTACCGGTGTCGCCTCGGAACAATTCGACAGCAAGATGCAGGTGACCGGTATCATCGTTCACCTTCAATCGCCCGCCGCCATCAAGATTCTCAGGCCTGCCACCAGCAATCCCTGGTCTCTGCCGGCCACACCCATGGACCGGGTTCTGGCCAGCTATTCCGTACACGAAGCTACCGCGCGGGTCCGTGTGCATGGAACCATTACCTACTATCGTCCCGGCTTCACCGCCGTTTTGCAGGACGGCGGCAAGAGCATATGGATCGAGACCGAGACCCGCATTCCGTTGCGGATCGGCGATCAGGCGGACGCCACCGGCTTCGCCGAGGTCCGCAACGGCTTTCTCAACCTGACCCATGGCGAGATCCGAGATAGCTTTCAGCCCGCGCCGGTCACGCCGCTGCCCGCCACTTGGCAGATGCTCACCTCGCATGGCAATGTGACCACCGGCCATCAATACGATTTGGTATCCATCGAAGGCCAGGTGGTCGCCCAGGTCCGGGAGGCATCCCAGGATGTCTACGTGCTGAGCGCCGACGGCAAGCTCTTCTCCGCCATCTATCGCCTTCCCGACGGCCCGCCTCCGGCCACCAGGGAGATTCCACTCGGCTCCCGGGTGCGGGTCACCGGCATCTGCGTCCCGGAGAACTCCAGCCCCTTCGTCGAGCAGGTTCCCTTCAACATTCTCATGCGCTCCCCAGACGATGTGGCCATCGTCGCCCGTCCTTCATGGCTCAGTATTCGCAACCTGATCCGCGTCGTCGGTGGACTCTTGCTGGTGGTGCTGGGAGTGACTACCTGGGGCTGGATGCTGACCCGCGAGGTGTGGCGCAAGACCGCTGCCCTGGCCGCCCGCACCGAGGCCGAGACTGCACGCGAGCATCGCCTGGCCCTGATCGAACATCGCCGCAGCACTATCCTCGAAGAGATCAACGGAACCGTACCCCTGGCCGGCATCCTCGAAGAGATCGCCGAGATGGTCTCGTTTTGCCTGGATGGAGCGCCCTGCTGGTGCGAGGTGACCGATGGCGCGCGACTGGGCGCTTGCTCTCCGCCAGAGACAGGCCGGCGCCTCAACCATGCGGGAATCTATGGCCGAACCCAAGTTGCCCTAGGAACCCTCTTTGCCTCCCTCCCCGCGGACTGCGAGCCCAGCTTGCAGGAGCGCGATACCCTCTCCATGGCTGCGCGGCTGGCCGCCCTGGCCATCGAGACCCGGCGCCTCTATTCCGATCTGTTGCATCGCTCGGAATTCGATCTGCTCACCGAGATTCACAATCGCTTTTCGCTGGAACGCTACCTCGATGCCTGTATTCTCAACGCCCGCCAGAATGCCTCCGCCTTTGGCTTGATCTATATCGATCTCGACGATTTCAAGCAGGTCAACGATCGTTACGGCCACCGTGTCGGCGATTTGTTCCTCCAAGAGGTCTCGCTACGCCTGAAGAAGCTGTTGCGCTCCGGCGATATGCTCGCCCGCCTGGGGGGCGACGAATTCGCTCTGCTGCTGCCAGGGATACATGTACGTGCCGATATCATCGAAGTTGCCCACCGCATCGAGCACTGCTTCCAGCAGCCCTTGCAGATCGATACACTCAGCCTGCCGGCCGCAGTCAGCACCGGAATCGCCCTTTATCCCGAGGACGGCGCCTCCCGCGACGCTCTGCTGCGCACCGCCGACGAAGCCATGTATGCCTGTAAGAACGCCCGCCGCCGGGACAAGGCCAACCGCGCATCCGCCCTCGACGATCCCGCTCTGTGAAGCTGAAATTGCGGCCGCGCTATAGCCGCCGCTGCCTTTCCTGTTCTCTTCTTGAATTCTCTGCGCCGGATTCTTTCTTCCCGCAGGGTGAACTGCGGCCGCTGTGCGCCGATAGATACTCTGTACAGTCGGATATTTCGACTACTGCGAGGCAAACGATTTTCGATGCTTAAAAGGGCTATAGCTTTGGCCGCTTCGTTGGGGTGGTTTGCGGCCGCCTGGGCGGCTGCCCCAAGCCCGCTCGCCAGCCTCCAGGCCGTTCATGCGCTGGACAATCCGCAGGCCGCCAAAGCCCTGCCCGCCTCGTTCGACGCCACCGTCACCTACTATCGCAACGACGACGTCGACTTGTTTGTTCAGAACGGGGACACCGCCCTCTACGTCCTCGCTCCCACCGGCGCCAACCTGCTCCCCGGCGATCGGGTGCACATCGAGGGCAAGACCAAGGACAGCTTTCGCCCCTTCGTCGTAGCCGACAGAGTCGCGATGCTGCGTCGCGGCACACCGCCCAGCCCCTTGCCGGTGCAATTTCAGGATCTGGTCAGCGCCCAGCGCGATTGCATGAGAGTGCGCCTGCGCGCCGTGGTGCGTACCGCCAATATGGTGGGGAACAAGGCTTCGCCTTCCATCTACCTGGAGGCTCTGATGGACGGCGGCTTCGTCGATGTCGCCGTCAACAGCGGCGACGCCAGCGCGCTGCAACGGCTACTGGATGCCGAGGTCGAAATTACCGGGGTGGTTGGTGCCAAGTTCGACCAGAAGATCGAGCTGACCGGAATCCGCATCAACGTACAGAGTCTGGATGACATATCGGTCCTGCGCCGGCCCCCGGGCAACCTCCAAGCGCTGCCCCTCACGCCCATGGAAGAGATTCTGGGCAGCTACAAGGTTCTCGATCGCTCCCGCCGGGTCCGGGTTCGCGGAACCATAACTTACTATCAACCGGGCTCCAACATCGTGCTGCAGGCTGGGACCAAGAGCCTGTGGGTCTCCACGCTTACCAGCGAACCTTTACAGGTGGGAGATATTGCCGATGTCACCGGTTTTGCCGAAGTCCGCTTTGGCTATCTTGGCATCGCTCATGCCGAAATCCAGGATACGCACACCTTTGCGCCCATCCAGCCCATCTCCATCGGCTGGCGGGATCTGGGCTTTGGCGGCAATGCCTTCAATCGCGTCAGCATTGAAGGTCGGTTGGTGCGGCAGGTGCGCGAGGCCGCCCGGGACGAATTTGTGCTCACCGCCGGCGGCCATCTCTTTTCCGCCCTCTATCGCCATCCCCTGCCCGGCACCGCCAAGCTGCCGCCGCCGGTCAAGACCATCCCCGAAGGCTCCCTGGTCCGTGTCACCGGCATCGGCATGTTTTACAGCAGCGACTCCTTCAACGGCCCCATCGCCTCCGACCTGCTGTTGCAATCGCTGGATGACATTGCCGTCGTAGCCCGCCCTTCCGGGATGAACGTGCGCAATCTGGTGGTGCTGGTGATACTACTGCTGGCGGCCCTGGTGGCAGTCAGCCTGCGAGGGTGGTTTCTGGGGCGCAAGTTACTGCGCCAGACCGCGGCCATCGCCGCCGACCATGAGGCCATAGCCGTGCTGGAGCGGCAGCGCAGCCAGATTCTGGAAGATATCAACGCCTCCCGCCCCCTGGCCGAAATCATCGAGCACATCGCCCATACGGTCTCCCTGCGGCTGAACGGCGTTCCCTGCTGGTGCGAGCTTGCTGCCGATGCCTCCATCCACGGCCTTCGCCCGGCAGATTCCGCCAGCCTGCGCGTTGCCCGCCTGGAGATTCCGGCTCGCTTCGGGCCACCCCATGGCCTCTTCTTCGCCGCCTTCGATCCCGCCTCACACTCCCATCCCCTGGAAAGCGAGGCGCTTGCCACGGGCGCCAAGCTGGCCACCCTGGCCATCGAGACCCAGAGCCTCTACTCCGACTTGCACCATCGCTCCGATTTCGACCAGCTCACCGACATTTACAACCGCTACTCCCTGGACCGCCAGCTTGACGATTTCATCGCCACGGCCAGTCAAACCGGCGCGACCTTCGCCCTGGTCTATATCGATCTGGACGAATTCAAGCTGGTCAACGACCGCTACGGCCACCACGTCGGCGATCTCTATCTGCAAAAGCTGACCCTGCGCATCAAGCACCAGTTGCGCAGCCAGGACATTCTGGCCCGGATTGGGGGCGACGAATTCGCCCTGCTGCTCCCCGAGGTCCGCTCCCGCGCCGAAGCCGCCGACATCTTCCAGCGCGTGGAGCGCTGCTTCGACCACCCGCTCTCCATCGAAGGCTTCGCCCTCTACGTCTCCCTCAGCTCCGGCATCGCGCTCTTCCCTGAAAACGGCCGTTCCAAGGACGAACTGATGCGCATTGCCGACGAAGCCATGTACGCCGCCAAGTCCGGCAAGCAGAAAAAGAGAAAGGCCGACGCGGAAGCCGCCAAACTGCGCGATTGAGCGCCGCCCGGCGCACCAAGCAGAAAGGCCCGGCTTGCGCCGGGCCTTTCTGTCGATTCTGAGGACAGCAAAAAATCTGCGGTAGTTTTCGGAAGCGCGATTTGCAACGAGAGAGACTTGCGCGCCCCACCCTCGCCGCGTCCTTGTTTTTGCGGCCAGGGTGGGATTTGGTGTTTCTACCCGTTGAAACCAGTTCTATTCCGCGGCCATTTCTTCCGCTTCACCTTCCTGGCGCATCAGCTCCAGTTCGCGCTCGGCGGCTTCGATCTCGGCCGAAACCTCCTGTTGCACACGAGCCGCCGCTTCTTCCAGCTCCGGAGAGAGCTGCACGTTGCGGTAATACTCCAGGCCGGTGCCGGCAGGGATAAGGCGGCCGACGATGACGTTCTCCTTCAGGCCGCGCAGGTTGTCGATGGCTCCGTTGATGCTGGCCTCGGTGAGAACCCGGGTGGTCTCCTGGAAGCTGGCCGCCGAGATGAAGCTGTCCGTGGACAACGACGCCTTGGTGATGCCCAGCAACAGGGGACGCCCGATCGCCGGACGGCCACCTTCGGCCAGAACCCGCGCATTCTCCGCATTGAAGCGGAAGCGGTCGATCTGCTGCTCCATGAGGAAGTTGGTGTCGCCGATCTCGTCCACGCGCACCCAGCGCAGCATCTGCCGCACGATGACTTCGATGTGCTTGTCGCTGATGGCCACGCCCTGCAGACGGTAGACTTCCTGGATCTCGTTGACCAGATAGGCCTGCAGCGCCTTCTCGCCCAGCACGGCAAGAATGTCGTGCGGGTTCAAGGGGCCGTCCATCAGCGGGTCGCCAGCGCTCAGACGCTCGCCTTCCTGCACGTTGACGTGAATGCCGCGCGGCACCGAGTATTCGCGCTCGTCGCCGTTGTCGGCCGTAACGTAGATCTTGCGCTGTCCCTTGCTGACTTCGCCGAAGCGGACCACGCCGTCAATCTCCGAGATAATGGCCGTCTCACGCGGCTTGCGCGCTTCGAACAGCTCCACCACGCGGGGCAGACCGCCGGTGATGTCCTTGGTGCGGGTGCTCTCCTTGGGGATCTTGGCCAGCACGTCGCCCGGACCCACCTCGGCGCCGTCTTCAATCATCAAGTGGGCGCCGCGGGGCAACAGATAGCGCTTGTGCGCCTTGGCGTTCTTCACCATGAAGGTAGGCTGGCGCTTTTCATCGGGAGCATCGGCAACCACCCAACGGGAGAGGCCGGTGACTTCGTCGACTTCTTCGTTGAGCGTGATGCCTTCCTGCAAGTCCTTGAACTGCACCGTGCCGCCGATTTCCGTCAAGATCGAGTAGGTGTACGGATCCCACTCGGCCAGCAACTGGCCCAGCACCACCGGATCGCCGTCCTTCACCCGCAGGCGCGCGCCATAGACCACCTGGTAGCGCTCCTTCTCCCGGCCGCGATCGTCCTGCACCGCGATGGAGCCGGAACGGTTCATGGCCACCAGGGTACCGTCCTTGCTCTCCACGTAGTTCAGATTGATGAAGCGCACCGTGCCCTTGTTCTTGGCGTCCAGGCGCGACTTGTCTTGCACCCGGCTGGCCGTGCCGCCGACGTGGAAGGTACGCATGGTCAACTGCGTGCCCGGCTCGCCGATGGACTGAGCCGCGATCACGCCGCAGGTCTCGCCCAGCTCCACCATGCGGCCCGAACCCAGGTTACGGCCGTAGCACAGCGCGCAGACGCCGCGCTTGGATTCGCAGGTCAGCACCGAGCGGATCTTCACCCGCTCCACGCCCGCGCCCTGAATCGCCGAGGCGATGTCTTCGTCGATCTGCTGGTTGATTTCGATCACCACGTTGCCGTCGTAATCCTTGATCTTTTCCAGCGACACGCGGCCGATGATGCGGTCGCGCAGCGGCTCGATGATCTCGCCCGACTCCACGATCGAGCCGACGTAAATGCCCTCGACAGTGCCGCAATCGAACTCGGTCACGATCACGTCCTGGGCCACGTCCACCAGGCGGCGGGTCAGGTAGCCCGAGTCGGCCGTCTTCAATGCCGTATCGGCCAGGCCCTTACGCGCGCCGTGGGTGGAAATAAAGTACTCCAACACCGTCAGGCCTTCGCGGAAGTTCGCCGTAATCGGAGTCTCGATGACTTCGCCCGAGGGCTTGGCCATCAGTCCGCGCATGCCGCTCAACTGACGAATCTGTTGCTTCGATCCTCTGGCGCCGGAGTCGGCCATGATGTAGATGGGGTTGAAGGCGCCTTCGGTGTCGGCCTTCTTCATGTTGCCGAACATCTCGTCGGCCACCTTGTCGGTTACCGCCGACCACATCTGAATCACCTTGTTGCTGCGCTCGCCGTTGGTGATGGCGCCGTCCATATACTGTTTCTGGACTTCGATCACCTTGCGGTCAGCCTCTTCCACCACGGTGTACTTGGTGTCGGGAATGACCATGTCGTCCAGGCCCACGGAGAGGCCGGAGCGAGTGGCGTAACTGAAGCCCAGCGCCTTGATGCTGTCCAACATGCGCACCGTAACCTCGAGCCCGAGGTTCTGGTTGCAGTAGTCCACCAGTTGGCCGATGCCCTTCTTCTTGAGCAGGCCGTTGATGAACGGCATCCCCGGCGGCAGCGAGTCGTTGAGAATCACCCGGCCCACGGTGGTCGACAGGTACTGCTTGTTGAACTCCACAGCTTCGGTGTGGGTCAGATCCTGATCGTCGTAGGCGGTGGTCATATCCAGCACCTTGCCGGTGTAACGCAGGCGGATGGGCGAGAGGGTCTCGACCTCCTTGGCCTCCAGCGCCATCAGGATCTCTTCGGTGTTGGCAAAGACACGGCCTTCTCCCTTGCCGCCCTTCTTGGCCTTGGTCAAGTAATAGAGCCCGAGCACCATGTCCTGGGTGGGCACGGTGATGGGGTGGCCGGAGGCCGGCGACAGAATGTTGTGCGAGGCCAGCATCAACACGCTGGCTTCGATCTGCGCCTCGGGTGAGAGCGGGATGTGCACCGCCATCTGATCGCCGTCGAAGTCGGCGTTGAACGCCGTGCACACCAGCGGGTGAATCTTGATGGCCTTGCCCTCGACCAGCACCGGCTCAAAGGCCTGAATGCCCAGACGGTGAAGGGTGGGGGCGCGGTTCAGCATGACCGGATGGTCCTTGATGACCTCTTCCAGAATGTCCCACACCACCGGTTCCTGCATCTCCACCATTTCTTTGGCCTGCTTGATGGTGGTGCAGTGGCCGGTCTGTTCCAGGCGGTGATAGATGAAGGGCTTGAAGAGTTCCAGCGCCATCTTCTTGGGCAGGCCGCACTGATGCAGCTTCAGCTCGGGCCCGACCACGATCACCGAACGGCCGGAGTAGTCCACGCGCTTTCCCAGCAGGTTCTGGCGGAAGCGGCCCTGCTTGCCCTTCAACGTATCGGAGAGCGACTTCAGGGGGCGGTTGTTGGCGCCGCGCAGCACACGGCCGCGACGGCCGTTGTCGAACAGCGCGTCGACGGCCTCCTGCAACATGCGCTTTTCGTTGCGCACGATCACTTCCGGCGCGTGCAAGTCCATCAGCTTCTTCAACCGGTTGTTGCGGTTGATGACGCGGCGATAGAGATCGTTCAGATCCGAGGTGGCGAAGCGGCCGCCATCCAGCGGCACCAGCGGGCGCAGCTCGGGAGGAATGACCGGCAGCACGTCCAGAATCATCCACTGCGGCTTGTTGTCGCTCTTGCGGAAGGCCTCGACGACCTTCAGGCGCTTGGCGAACTTGATCTTCTTCTGCGCCGACGTTTCCGTCTTCATTCTTTCGCGCAGTTCGATGCCCAGCTCGTCGATCTGCACGCGCTTAAGCAGTTCCTTGATGGCTTCGGCGCCCATCATGGCCTTGAAGCCGGAGGGGCGGAACTGCTGATCGAGTTCGCGGAACTTGGTTTCGTCCTTGATGATCTCGCGCTCTTTCACCGGCGCTTCGCCGGGATCGACCACCACATAGGACTCGAAGTAGAGAATGCTCTCCAGATCGCGCAGCGAAATGTCCAGCAAGTGGCCGATGCGCGAGGGCAGGCCCTTGAAGAACCACACGTGGGAGCAGGGCGAAGCCAGCTCGATGTGGCCCATGCGCTCGCGGCGCACCTTGCTGACCGTCACCTCCACGCCGCACTTGTCGCAGATCACGCCGCGGTGCTTCATGCGCTTGTACTTGCCGCACAGGCACTCCCAGTCGGTGACCGGTCCAAAGATGCGGGCGCAGAAGAGGCCGTCGCGCTCCGGCTTGAAGGTACGGTAGTTGATGGTCTCGGGCTTGGTGACCTCACCATGCGACCAGCTGCGGATCTTCTCCGGCGATGCCAGCATGATGCGGATAGCGTCGAAATCGGTAATCGGACTGGTGAGTTCAAACGGGTTCGAACGGAACAAGGCGACCCTCCTTGGCGGGCCTTTCGGCCACTGCCGCGGCTTTTCCCGGGATTGCTGAAGAGTTCTTCCTTCCCGGGAAGCGGCGATGGCCGCTTTCAAGAAGAACCCTTAAAACAGGGGACAGGGGTTAGGGGTTGGGGGTTGGTTATCGGGAAATCCCTGCTGCGCGATCCAGATCATTCCTGGGTGCCACAACCGGACTAACCCCTAGTCCCTAACCCCTAATCCCTTTCCATCAATCGGCAACCGCCGCTGCGATCTCCGGCGCGGGCAGCTTCTTGATCAGATCGGCCCGCTTGATCAGCTCCACGTCCAGGCACAGCGACTGCAACTCGCGAATCAGCACGTTGAACGACTCCGGCACACCCGGCTCGATGGCCGCCTCGCCCTTGACAATGGCCTCGTAGATCTTGGTACGGCCATACACGTCGTCGGACTTGGCGGTGAGCAGCTCCTGCAGGATGTAGGCCGCGCCATAGGCTTCCAGCGCCCACACTTCCATCTCGCCGAAGCGCTGTCCGCCGAACTGCGCCTTGCCGCCCAGCGGCTGCTGGGTAATCAGCGAGTACGGTCCGATGGAACGCGCGTGGATCTTGTCGTCCACCAAGTGGGAGAGCTTCAGCATGTAGATGTAGCCTACCGTCACCGGCTGTTCGAACTGCTCGCCGGTCATGCCGTCGAAGAGCGCCGTCTTGCCCGAAGAAGGCAACTCCGCCGCCGCCAGCAGAGCCTTGATCTCGCTCTCCTGGGCGCCGTCGAAGACCGCCGTGCCGAACCAGATGCCGCGCTTCATGCCGGCCGCGACGCGGAACAGCATCTCGTCGTCCAGTTCCAGCAGTTGCCGCAGCGTGGCGGTTCCGGCAAATTCCTTCTTCATCACCTCGCGCACTTGATCGGCGTCGCTCACGCCCTTGATCAGGCCCTGGATCTTCAAGCCCAGCGCATGTGCCGCCCAGCCCAAATGGGTTTCCAGAATCTGTCCCACGTTCATACGGGAAGGCACGCCCAGAGGATTGAGCACGATCTCCACCGGCGTTCCGTCGGGCAGATACGGCATGTCTTCCTCGGGAAGAATGCGCGCAATCACACCCTTGTTGCCGTGGCGGCCGGCCATCTTGTCACCCACCGAGAGCTTGCGCTTCATGGCGATGTACACCTTGACCAGCTTGATTACGCCGGGAGGCAGTTCGTCGCCCTTCTGCAGCTTGCCGATCTTTTCATTGGTGATCTTGCGCAGCACTTCGATCTGCCGCGAAGTCATCTCTTCGATCTCGTCGATCTGCTCGTTGACGCGAGGATCCTTGTCGGCGTAGCGGATGCGCTTGAGGTTCTTGGTCGAGATGCGCTCGATGGTTTCGCGATCCAGCAGCACGCCCTTGGTTAACAGGCGCTTGTTGGTGCGCTCGTCGTGCAGATCGGCCAGCACTTCCTTGTTGCCCAGAATCCCGTCCAGGCGCTTCAAGCGCTCGTCGGTTAAAATGCGGATCTCGTCGCCGAGGTTCTTTTCCAGCTTGTTCACATACTCGGCTTCGATCTGCTTGGCGCGTTCGTCCTTCTCCTGGCCCTTGCGGCTGAAGATGCGCACGTCGACAATCGTTCCCTCGATGCCCGGAGGGCACGTCAGGGAGGCGTCGCGCACATCGCCGGCCTTTTCGCCGAAGATGGCGCGCAGCAGTTTTTCTTCCGGCGTCAACTGCGTCTCGCCCTTGGGCGTGACCTTGCCCACCAGAATGTCGCCGTGCTTGATCTGGGCGCCGATGCGGATCACGCCGCTCTCGTCCAGGTCGCGCAGCGCATGTTCGCTGACGTTGGGAATATCGCGGGTGATCTCCTCGGGGCCCAGCTTGGTGTCCCGCGCTTCGATCTCGTACTCCTCGATGTGCACCGAGGTGTAGTAGTCCTCGCGCACCAGCTTTTCGCTGATGAGGATGGCGTCCTCGAAGTTGTAGCCGCGCCAGGGCATGAAGGCCACCAGCACGTTTCTGCCCAGCGCCAATTCACCCTGCTCGGTGCAGGGGCCGTCGGCGATGACCTGGCCCTTGATGACCCGGTCGCCCTGACGAACCACCGGCTTCTGGTTGATGCAGGTGTTCTGGTTGGAGCGCTTGAACTTGATGAGCTGGTAGATGTCCGAGCCCACCTCGCGCGACAACTGCGTGGGATGGTGTTCGCCTTCGACGCGGATGATGATGCGCTCGGAGTCCACCGAGTCCACGATGCCGTTGCGCTTGGCCAGGATCACCGCGCCGGAGTCGCGCGCGGTCACCCCTTCCATGCCCGTGCCTACCAGCGGCGCTTCGGCCACCAACAGAGGAACGGACTGGCGCTGCATGTTGGCGCCCATCAGGGCGCGGTTGGCGTCATCGTGCTCCAGGAACGGTACCAGCGACGCGGCCACTGAGACCAACTGCTTAGGCGAGACGTCGATGTAATCCACTTCCGCCTGGTTGACCAGCACAAAGTTGCCCTGACGCCGCGCGTTCACCAGATCCTCGGTGATTACGCCCTGGTCGTCGAACTCGATGTTGGCCTGGGCGATGGTGTGCTTGTCCTCTTCCCACGCCGACAGGTAGAAGCTGAACGGCATGTGATCGATGGGCCGTTTGCTCTCCTCCCGCAGCCGGGCGTTGAGCCGTGCCGCCTCTTCCTTCTCGATGTGGTCGCCCACGCGCAGGCCGCTTTCGCCGGCGTTGACGATCTCCACGTAGTCGAGGATGCGCCCTTCCTTCACCTTGCGGTAAGGCGACTCGATGAAGCCGTACTCGTTGATGCGAGCAAAGCAGCTCAGCGAGCTGATCAGTCCGATGTTCGGACCTTCCGGCGTCTCAATCGGGCAGATGCGGCCGTAGTGCGTCGGGTGCACGTCGCGCACCTCGAAGCCGGCTCTTTCACGCGACAGACCACCGGGTCCAAGGGCCGAGAGGCGGCGCTTGTGGGTGATCTCGGAGAGCGGATTGGTCTGATCCATGAACTGCGAGAGCTGCGAGGAGCCGAAGAACTCGCGGATGGCCGCCATCACCGGCTTGGCGTTGATCAGGTCGTGCGGCATGGCCGTCGACAGCTCCTGATAGACGCTCATCTTTTCCTTGATGGCCCGCTCCATGCGCACCAAGCCGATGCGGAACTGATTCTCCATCAGTTCGCCCACGGCTCTGACGCGGCGGTTGCCCAGGTGATCGATGTCGTCCACAATGCCGATATTCTTGCGCAGCTTGAGCAGGTACTTGATGGTCGAGTAGAAGTCCTCGGGCGTCAGGGTGCGATGCTCGAGCGGGGTGTAGTCCTGGCTCTCGTAGAGCTTGATGTTGAACTTGAGACGGCCCACCCGCGAGAAGTCGTACTTGCGGGCGTCGAAGAACATGCCCTCGAAGAGCGCCGAGGCCGTATCCAGCGTCGGCGGGTCGCCCGGCCGCAGTTTGCGGTAGATCTCGATCAGCGCCTCTTCCGGCTTGTGAATCGAGTCGCGCTTCAGCGTGTTGGTGATGATGTTGCCCACGTCATCGCGCTCGGGGAAGAACAGCTCGATCTGCGCCGCGCCGCTGGAGAGAATCTTGTGCAGGCGGTCCGCGGTCAACTCCACGTTGGCCTCGACCACCACTTCGCCGGTGTTCAGGTCCACCACGTCGGAGGCGGTCAGCGCGCCATCCAGCTCGGCCGACTCGATATCCACGCGGTCCACGTTGGCCGCGCGCAGCGCCTTGAGGGTGTGCGGAGTGATCTTGCGGCCGCTATGCGCCAGCTCGTCGCCATGCACCACGATGGGGTGCGAAGGCTTCACGCCCACCAGGTGGGTCGCGGTCTTGGCGTCGGGCGTCACCGCCCATTGCAGCTTGCCATCGGCAATGTGGATCTTGTCCACGGTATAGAAGGTTCTGAGGATCTCCTCGTCCGAACGCAGTCCCAGAGCGCGCAGGAAGATAGTGCCCAGGAACTTGCGCTTGCGGTCGATGCGCACATAGAGGGTGTTCTTCTGGTCGTACTCGAACTCCACCCAACTGCCGCGATAGGGAATGATCTTGCCCAGAAAATAGGTGCGGTTGTTGGCCGTCTCGAAGAAGACGCCCGGCGAGCGGTGCAACTGGGAGACAATCACGCGCTCGGTGCCGTTGACGATGAAGGTGCCGTTGGGCGTCATCAGCGGAATATCGCCGAAGAAGACCTCCTGCTCCTTGATGTCGCGGATGCTCTTGGCCCCGGTCTCGGGATCCTTGTCGAAGATGGTCAGGCGGACGGTCACCTTCAGCGGCGCGCTGAAGGTCATGCCCCGCTCCTCGCACTCCTGCTGGTCATACTTCAATTGCAAGCTCACCGGGTCGCCGCACTTGTTACAAAAGTCCGGGGTGTTCTTGTTGTACGTACCGCACTTCTGGCAGAGCACGTCGCCGGGCAGAAAGGGGTCGGTGATGACCATGGCGCCGCAATGCGTGCAAGCCGTGCGCAGGTGATGCAGGCCCTTGAGGTGGCCGCACTTGCACTCCCAGTTGCCAATGGAGAAGTCGACGAAATCCAACTGCGAGATGCCGCGGAAGTCGGTGATCGGAAAGACCGACACGAAGACCGACTGCAAGCCGTTGTCGTCCCGCTCGTTGGGCAGTTTGTCCATCTGCAGAAAGCGCTCATAGGAACGCCGCTGCACTTCGATCAGGTTGGGAATCTGGGTTGCGGTTGGAATCTTGGAAAAATCGAGCCGGCTGCGAATCGCGCGCTTCTCGTTGGGCATGCTTCACTCCTGAGGCTCGTCGCTCCGGATCGTCCGCGAGGGCCGATCCGGGCCGGAGCCCGAGTCTCGGGGCGCCGGCTAATTACGGTAAGAACAACAAAATACGGGCTGAAAAAGCTAAAAACTTCCAGCCCCACATCCATTTGCCTTAGGCGACGGCTTCCGTGCGCCACAGCATTGGGAAATCCCCGCTCACTGCGGCCTCATCAAAGCCGCGTCAAATTCCGGGCTGCCCAGAGCCTTAGGCATTGCCCCCCGACCGGTGCGTGCGCTATGCTGCGCTCAATCGCGACAAAAAGGAGCGCGAGACGCAGCGGACGGAGATTCCCGAAGGTTTGCTTCCGAGATTCCCTGCAAAGATTGATTCAAAAAGTGCCGGGAGACACGAATAGCCCGCAAGGACGCAATGCCTCACGAGCGCGGCTCACTGCCTCTGCTCCCATCCGAGTTCTCAATCACGCTCTCGCCGATCCCAATGCCCGCTTCCGCCGCTGTTTGCCGGTACGCCCCCATCGAGCGATGAGGACTCTGCCAAGCCATTGATACCAAGGAACCTTTGTCGCGCGCCCTGTTCCGCCGCGCGCCTCGCTCCAGCCCTAGCTGCGCTCCGCACCACGTCCCGCTACCGCCCGCTCGCCTAGCCTGCATCTCTTCGTATAAAAACACAAAGAAGCCGACGAGACGCGCAACCAATATATGGTAGCGCGTCTTCGCCAGCCGTGCAAGGGTACCGACTACTTGATTTCGATGGTGGCGATGCCGTCGAACTTCTTCTTGATGGCTTCGGCCTCGTCCTTGGTCGCGCTCTCCTTCAACGCCTTGGGGGCGCCGTCGACCAGGTCCTTGGCTTCCTTCAGGCCCAGCGAGGTGACTTCGCGAACGGCCTTGATGGTGTTGATCTTGTTCGCGCCAAAGTCCTTCAGGATCACCTGGAACTCGGTCTTCTCTTCCGCCACCGGAGCCGCCGCGCCCGCCGCCGCCACCGCTACCGGTGCCGCCGCCGCCGCCGAAACGCCCAAACGCTCTTCCAGCTTCTTCACCAGAGCCGCCGCTTCCAGCAAGCTCAATGCAACAATCTGCTCTTCCAACTGCGCCAGATCCGCCATGTTTTTCTCCATTCAAAAACGTAAATTGTGTTTCTCGGCCAATTCGACCGCCAGAAGGTTTCCGATGCGCCAGACCTGCGCCCCCGCTAACCGTCTTGTCGACCTAAACTTGAAATGCAGCCACTAGCTTCTAGTCCCAGCTAAACCCGCTCAACCGCACATCTTCCCCAAGGAAGAATGGACTGGCGGCTGCAAGCTGTCGGCTGGAAGCTGAAACTACGCCGCGCCGGCAAACTTCTCTTTTTCCACGCCCTGACCCAGAACCACGGCCAGGTCGCGACCAGCAGCGTTGAGCACGGTAACCAGGCGCTGCGCCGGTGCGTTGATGAGGAACAGCAGCTTGCTGAAGAGCTCTTCCTTGCCTGGCATGGTGGCCAGAGCCTTGACCTCTTCCACGTTCAGCAGCTTGCCGTCCACAATGCCCAGCTTGAACTGAAACTCGGCATTCTTGCCCGCCCACTCCGCGAAGGCCTTGGCCAGAACCACCGGATCGCCAGCGGTAAAGGCCACTGAATTCACGCCTTTGAGGCCCTTGAGGGCATCTGCGACCTGCGTGCCCTGGCTGGAAACCGCGGCCAGCTTGTTCTTTACCACGCGATACTTGCCGCCGGCCTGGCGGATCGTCTTGCGCAGCTCGAAATCCTGCGCCACGGTCAGCTTGGCAAACGTGCCCACAATCGCCGTCGTCGAGGTCTCCAGCTCCTGCGCCAACTGCTGGACCTTCTCATTCTTCTTTGCCTTCGAAATCGCCATGTCTTCGCTCCGCTACGACAGGGATCAGGGATCAGAGGTCAGGGACCAGGGCCTTACAGCTACCCCATCCTTCATCCTCTGCGCCTGAGCCCTCTTCCCTCGCCCTCAGTGGGCGCCTGTTTCAAATCCTGCTTTAATCCCTTAGGACAGGTAGGCACCGTCGGCAGCTCGCACCAACTGACCCCTGACCCCTGCCTTTTAGTGCTTGCCCGCAGCGTCGGCAACCGCCGAGTCCAGAGGCACGCCAGGTCCCATCGAAGAGCTCAACGTGACGCTCTTGATGTACTTGCCCTTGGCCGCCGAAGGCTTGCTGCGCACTACGGCGCCGATAACGGTGGTAGCGTTGTCGATCAGCTTTTGCGGATCGAAGCTCAGCTTGCCCACCGGCACGTGCACCAGGCTGGTCTTGTCGGCGCGATACTCTACCTTACCGGCCTTGACTTCCTTGACCGCCGCGGCCACATCCAGGGTCACGGTTCCGGTCTTGGGGTTGGGCATCAGGCCCTTGGGGCCGAGAATCTTGCCCAGGCGGCCCACCACCTTCATCATGTCCGGGGTAGCAATCAGAGAGTCGAAGTCCGTCCAACCCTCTTTCTGAATCCGCTCGACCATCTCCTCACCGCCCACAAAGTCTGCGCCCGCTTCCTGCGCTTCCTTCTGGCGGTCGCCGGAGGCGATTACGGCTACGGTCTTGGTCTTGCCCAAACCGTGCGGCAGCACCACGGTGCCGCGCACCATCTGGTCGGCGTGGCGGGTATCCACACCCAGGCGCATGGTCAGGTCGACGGTCTCGTCGAACTTGGCGTACTTGACCTGCTTGAGCAGATCGACCGCCTCGGGCAGCGCATAGGCCGGCTTGGTCACAGCCGCGCGCGCCTTCACAATATTCTTGCTGAGCTTTTTTGCCATTTTTCCCTCGTCTCCCACCGCTTCCGCCAGCCCCGCCTTGCGGAGTACCCGGGGTGCTGACCACACGGCAACGTTTTCGTTGCCAGAGCCGGCGCTCGAACGGGTCCGGAAACCGTGGTGCTTGTGACGGCCCAGGGATTTCCCTGGACACATCTCTGCATACTATCGGAAAGTCAAGCGGATTGCAAACTTGCGAACTCGGGCTAAGCTTGGGCGGCGAGAGGCCATTTTGTCCCTCCATCGATTATGATCTTTTCGCTGGGCGGTTGGCGCTTCCACTGGCCACCGAGGAGAATTCCCTTGATCCGACGCTGCCAGGAAGGCGATTTCGAGGAGATCTGGAGCATCGTCAACGATGGTGCGCAAGCCTACAAAGGCATCATCCCCGCCGATCGCTGGACGGCACCTTACATGTCGCGGGAGAAGCTGCGTCACGAGATTGACGCCGGCGTTCTCTTCTGGGGGTGCGAAGAGAACGGAGTACTGGCCGGGGTGATGGGCATTCAGAGCGTACAGGATGTGACGCTCATCCGCCACGCCTACGTACGCACCGCCTGGCAGAGGCGCGGGATCGGCGCGCGCCTGCTCTCTCATCTGCGCCAGTTGGCCGGCGCACCCATCCTGATTGGCACCTGGGCCGACGCCCTTTGGGCGATCCGCTTCTACCACCGGCACGGCTTTCAGCAAGTAAGCGCGGTGGAGAAGGATCGCTTGCTCAAACAATACTGGAACGTCCCCCAGCGCCAGATAGAGACCTCGGTGGTGCTGGCGGATGCGCGATGGCGTGAGCTTCAGGGCGATATGCAGTAATCCGTACCTACTTTTCATCAAAAATCCTTGCCCCGTGCATTGACGTCTCACGCTGCCGGAGCTACTCTCACCCCAGATGCTGGATTTGGTTGCCTACGCCAACCCGCACTCCCGCCCCTCAGCCCGGAGCCTCGGCTCGGACCTGGGCAGTGTTGCCCGCTCTGCTATGCCCCCTCCCACATCCGCCTGTTTCTGTCGCCGTGCGGCAGCGCGCCCTGGATCGTTAGCCCTGCGCCGCGGCTTCCTTCCTCCCACCAGCCGGACGCGCTTCGGCCCCAACCACCCTGGAGGCTCACGAAAACCTTGAAGATCGCTTTGGAGATCACCCCCAACCTCGAGCCCCTCTTCGGGACCCGCGATGAAAACCTCAGCCTGATGGAAGATGCGCTCGGTGTGCGCATCGATCTGCGCTCCGACGCCGTTCACGTGGAGGGCGCCGCCGGCGGCGTGGCTCGCGTTCAGCGCATCTTCGAGGACTTCGAGGCCCTGCGCCGCCAGGGCGTCAACCCGCACAACGGCGAGTTGAACGGAATGCTGAAGCTGGTGGTGACGGACCCGGCAACCACCCTGCGCTCACTGGCCGATTCCGGCAAACAGCGCTCCGCCGGAGTCAAAAGGATCGTGCAGCCCCGCTCGGTGAACCAGAGGAAATATATCGAGGCCATCGAGCAGAACGACATGACCTTCGGGGTGGGTCCGGCCGGCACCGGCAAGACCTATCTGGCCGTAGCCATGGCCGCCGCCGCCTTCAACGCCAAAAAGGTCAGCCGCATCGTGCTGGTGCGACCCGCCGTCGAAGCCGGCGAACGGCTGGGTTTTTTGCCCGGCTCGCTGCAGGAGAAGGTCGATCCCTACCTGCGCCCGCTGTACGATGCCCTGTACGATCTGCTCGACCCGGAGAAGGTCGACAAGATGATGGAAAAGAACATTATCGAAGTTGCTCCACTGGCCTTCATGCGGGGCCGCACCCTCAACGACGCCTTCATCATCATGGACGAGGCCCAGAACACCACCATCGAGCAGATGAAGATGTTCCTGACCCGCCTGGGCGCCAACTCCAAAGCCGTCATTACCGGCGACATTACCCAAATCGACCTGCCCAATCCGCGCAAATCCGGCCTGGTGGACGCCATCAATGTGCTGGACGGGGTCGAAGGCATTCACTTCTGCCACTTTGCGGATTGCGATGTGGTGCGCCACGCACTGGTACAGCGCATCGTCCGCGCCTATGAGTCGGTCAAATCGCAACAGCAGGAATTGCCGCTCTCGCTGGGCGAAGCTATCGAGGTGGGGCCGCACAGCCACGAGAATACCCCGCCTGCGCTGGCCGCCAAGCTGCCCAAGCCACAATAACCACCCCTACTAATGCCGCGCGGATGGAGCGGAATTACCCCCCCCCATCTGCGCGGCATTCGCACCACGCCTAGCCAGATATCTGAAGACAACCAATCCTTCCCATCCCGCTTCTATATGTCCAGTAAGCGCCTCGAAGCGGAGAAGGATGAAGAGCAATTACACCAATCTCGATCTACTGCGGTCGCTGGCGGTTCTCTCGGTGGTGGCCTCCCATCTGTGGCGCACCGCGGTCGAGTTTCACCTCTATGCGGAAAACCAGACCTTAACCCGGGTGCTGCATAACCTCAGCGGCAGCGGAGTGATGTTCTTCTTCGTCCATACCTGCCTGGTGCTGATGCTTTCGCTGCGCCGGGCCCCGGCCGCACATCGGACGCGCAGCTTTCTTATTCGCCGCGCCTTTCGCATCTATCCCCTGTGCTGGGCGGCCATCGGTCTGGTGCTGGCGACCGGCTGGAGCGATCGCCCCGAGAACAATCCGCACTCCCTGGGCTGGGGCGGCATCGCAGCCAACTTCCTGCTGATGCAGAACATGCTCAAACAGCATGGCGAGTGCAGCGTGCTCGGGCCGCTGTGGAGCCTTCCCTGGGAGGTGCAGATGTACCTGCTGCTGCCCCTCTTCTTTACTATCCTGCACCGCTCCCGCCGCCTGGCCACCGTCTTCTGGATCTGGCTGGGAGCCACGTTTTTGGCCGTGGTGGCGACGCAGCCACGCTTCGACCACTGGCACCTGCACGGCGCCATCTTCCCGCCCATGTTCATCTCCGGCATGGCCGCCTACAAACTGCTGGAGCGCCGCGAGGAGCCCGCCCTTGGCGGTGTCCCATTCCCCCGTTGGCCGGCCTGGCTGTGGCCAGGGGCGATTCTTGCCTTGTTTGCCATTCCAGCCCTTCAGTCCACCGACCATTGGTCCGAGACCCCCTATGGCGCGGTGCTTGGCGCCTGTGTCTGCATGGCGCTCGGTCTGGCGATTCCGGCTTTTGCCGAACTGCGCGCCGGCTGGCTGGCGGCGGCTTGCCACCAGGTGGCGCGCTACTCCTACGGCATCTATCTCCTCCACGTGCCGGCCATGGTGGCGGTCTTCCGTTATGCGCAGCCCCTGCCGGTGGCGTTGAAAGCGGCCCTGGCGCTGGCCTTGACCGCGCTGGCCTCGCTTGTTTCCTTCTACTTGGTTGAAGACCCGCTGATCCGTCTCGGCAAGCGACTGACCCAGCCGGGAAAAACCGTGGCCACCAGACAGCATCGCTCCACTGCCAGCCCGGCAGCCATGCTTCAGGCCCATGCCGAGGCCCCGGAGTTGGAAGCACAAGCCGTCGCCGAGTAACCGCATGGCTGCTCCTTGTGCGTTTTTGCGCACCGCCGGAGGGCCATAAATCGCTATCGCGGTCACTATCCAAAGCCAGCCCGGTCCTCGCTTCGCGTATCATTTCAGTAGATGCAGAGCCCCGTGAGGCGCTCTCTTGGTGCGATGATCCTTCTCGATCCGGATTTAGATCCTTCGCTGCTGCCCGCCGCTGCTGCGGCCAAGCGGGCGGCTGCCGCGTCTCCCACCGCGGTTTCGCGAGCACTCCGCCTGCCCACCACGCCCACCCTCTCCCGCTTTCTGGCCTTGGCGCAATCCGCCGTAAAGCTGAAGGGGCAGGTTTCGGTACTGCTGACCACGGACGCGGCCATTCGCAAGCTCAATCGTCAGTTTCGCGGCAAGAACAAGGCTACCGACGTGCTGTCGTTTCCCAGCGACAGCGCTTTTCCCGGCTTGCCCGCCAGTCAGCAGATAGCGGGCGATCTGGCCATCAGCGTCCCCACCGCGCTCAAGCAGGCGCAGGAGCAGGGCCACAGTCTCTCCACGGAGGTGAAGGTGCTGCTGCTGCACGGTCTGCTCCACCTGGCGGGCCACGACCATGAGGTCGATAACGGCCAGATGGCTCGCCGTGAGCGCCTGCTGCGCGGCAAGCTGGGCCTGCCGCAGGGGCTGATCGAGCGCGCCGAGCCGGTGAAAATGGGTTCGGGAATCAGGGATCAGGGGTCAGAGCGGGTCAAGCCGAGCCAGAAATCCGCAGCCAAGAAGACCGCCACTTCCGTTCGCCGCAAGACAGGTGCACGATGACGCCGGGTGCGATAGCCCTGCTGCTGCTGTTGGCCGCCATCGAGACGCTGGCCTCCTACATCGGTCGCGTCTATGCGGACTCCGGCAAGATTCTGGCCCGCAAGGAGCAGGAGAATCTGGACGCATGGGAAGAGCGCATCGAGCCCCAACTGGGCTTGAGTCGCGACCATGCCGCCATCTGCGCGGCCATCGTGCAGCAGTTGGCGCTGGGCGGAATCGTGCTCCAGGTGAGCGTCTTCCTCTTCGACCGCGCCCCGCATCTCGACCGGCCCACCTGGGCTGAGGTGGCGCAGGCGCTGCTGGGCGTGGTGCTGGTGGTGGTCTTCTGCAACCAAATTCTGCCCTCGCTGCTCTTCAACCGCACCCGCGGTCGCTGGGTGGGGCCGCTGATCTGGCCCATCCGCCTGCTGTTGTGGATGGTTACGCCCATCACCGTCTTTGTCCGCTTCCTCTTCTCCGTGGCCGCGCTGGCCGAAGAGCCCGCCGGTCCCGCCGAGGAAGCCGCCGTCGATGTCGAGGCCCTGCTCGAAGCCGGCGAGGAAGAAGGCATTCTCGAAGAGAGCGACCGCGAACTGGTGCGCTCCGCCGTCGAGTTCGGCGACAAGCTGGTGCGCGAGGTAATGACTCCCCGCCCCGCCATCTTCGCCGTCAAGGGCTCCACCACCCTGGAGCAGTTCCTCGAACTCCTCCGCGAGCACAACTACTCCCGCATCCCCGTATTCGATGGCTCGCTGGACCAGATCACCGGCATTGCTTTTTCTCATGACCTGTTGCAGATCGCCGACGCCGAAGCCGCCATCCGTACTGTGGCCAGCATTCAGCGCCCCGCGGCCTTTGTGCCCGAGACCAAGCGCGGCTACGAACTGCTGCGCGAGATGCAGCGGGAAAAGCAGCACATGCGCATCGTCATCGACGAATATGGCGGCGTGGCCGGGCTGGTCACCATCGAAGACCTGCTGGAAGAGATCGTGGGCAACATTCGCGACGAGCACGAGCAGGACGCCGCCCCGGAAGAACCCCAGCGCGAACACGAAGGCGTCTGGCTGATCCCCGGCGGCTTTCCCGTCGATCAGCTCTCCGACCTCTTCGGCTCCACGGTTGAGGTTGGCGAGGGCTATGAAGCAACTACGCTGGGCGGCCTGGTGTGCGAGATCGAGGGCCGCATCCCGCTTACTGGAGAGGTTATTGTCCTGGACCTAAAAGAAGCGAGTCTCCGCATCGAGGTGGTCGCCGCCACCGACCGCAAGGTCGAGCGGCTGCGCATCTTTCCGCCAACTAGTGGCGAGGATGCCGCACAAGCTACGTGATTCTTCGCCACTTGAAACGAAGAAAGATATTCGTGCACCAGGCGATGGCATAGACGAGAACGATGTCGAAAATCGGGCGCAATGTTGGTTCCTCCAAACCGAGGAACAGGCTGGAACTGGGCCAGAGCATGAATTCCAGTCTTAACTTCAAGACCAAGGTCTCATGCCGCCCGCACCCGTTCGACAGCGAGGCGCAGACCCATCGAAGGGTTTTGCGAGAGGGTGGGAAACGATGCAAGCAAAGTCTCTGCTTTCCCGTCCGTCGATCCGTAAATGCCGTAAACTCAGTTAGGAGCAGAAAACCCCCTTGAAATCTGGATTTGTTGCCATTCTCGGCCGGCCCAACGTCGGCAAAAGCACGCTATTGAACGCCCTGACCGGCGAGAAGGTGGCCATTGTCACCGCCAAACCGCAGACCACTCGCAACCGCATCGCCGGGGTGGTCGAGGTTCCCGCGTTGGAGGGCCAGCACCCGGCGGCGCAGATTGTCTTTGTCGATACGCCCGGTGTGCACAAGCCCGGCTCGCACCTGGACCGCCGCATGTTGCAGGAGGTCTATGAGGCGCTGGAGACCCGCGACCTGGTTCTGGTACTCATGGACGCCACGCGACGCGTGCAACTGGAGGCAGTGGAAGCCCCGGCCCCAGAAGCAACATCCGTGGCACCCATTCCGGAGCCGGCCATAAAAAAGGGCGCGGAAGGCATGGAGACGAGTCAGGGCACGACTTCAGTGGCGCCACAAAATGCTGTCGAGAAGGAAGAGGGTTTAACCCCTGAGGAAAGCTCTCCGGCGCACTCTGCGGAACAAGCCTTGGGGCTTGAGACTCCCACCGATGCGGCAGAGCTCGCTGCCGCTCCGACTACCGCACGCAAGAGCACTCGCGGCAGTTGGGCCAGCGAGGACGAGTTCCTCTTCGGTCTGGTCCGCAAGCTGGATTGCCCCGTCTTTCTGGTGCTGACCAAGATCGATCTAGTGTCCAAGGACCAGCTCCTGCCCATGATCGACTCGCTGACCAGGCAATTCGACTTCGCCCAGGTCATCCCCATCAGCGCCCGCAAACGCGACAATCTGGATCTGCTGCTGCGCAAGATCGTGGATGCCCTGCCCACCGGCGAGCGCTACTATCCCCCAGACCAATACACCGACCAGCCGCAGCGCTTCATGGTGGCCGAGCTGATTCGCGAGCGGATTCTGGTGGAGACGGGCGAGGAAGTCCCTTACGCCTCGGCGGTGGTGATCGAGCGCTTCGAGGAGCCGCGTCCCATCAGCAACCGTCCGCGCAAGAAGGGCTCGCCGCCGCCCAAGCTGCCCCTGACCCGCATTGCCGCCGCCATCTACTGCGAGCGCGATGGGCAGAAGGCCATCCTCATCGGCAAAGGCGGCAGCAAGCTCAAGGACATCGGCGCCGGCGCCCGCAAGCAGATCGAGTCGCTGCTCGGTACTCGCGTCTTCCTCGAACTCCACGTCATTGTCGAACCCGGTTGGCGCGAGTCGAGCGGCTTTGTTGAGTCTCTCGATTGGCGCAACCAGCTCGAAAAGATGGCCGAAGATCAGGCTGTAAAGAGGCACCTGGGCGACGACGAATAGGCTTGGAAGTTATGCTCGCCACACCAAAAGAATGCCGAAAGCTTCGCTTTCGGCATTCTTTTTCTTTACATACAAGATGGGGGATCAATCCGCTGGCATGGCCTCCAGCGGCTCCTGGATCTCTTTGTGCTTTTGCCCCTTGTAATCGGAGAAGTGGATGACGTTGTCGTAGGCGTCCTTGATCAGATCCTGCAAAGGAATGACGCTGCCGTTGACCCGCTGCTCGTCCAGCAAGTCGAGATCCACATCGGCGAAGATCATCTGTTCCTGATTGATCGTTCCCTCGGCGGCGATGCCGTCGCGGGCAAAGAAGTAATCCGAGGGAGTCAGGATGGCTGCCTGTCCATAATTCGCGGCCATATTGGGCACCAGCGGCAGGTTGCCCACGGTGCCGGTGACGGCTACATAGACCTGGTTCTCGATGGCCCGCGCCTGGGCGCAATAGCGCACCCGGCAGAAGCCCTCGCGGCCGTCGGTGCAGGAGGGCACAAAGAGGATCTCCGCGCCGGCCTCGGCCATCACCCGCGCCACCTCGGGAAATTCCACATCGTAGCAGATGAGGATGGCGATGTTGCCAAAGTCGGTGTGGTAGACATATAGTCCGTTGCCGCGGCTCAGTTGGTACGGGCCGCTCTCGGTGGGCGTAAGATGAACCTTCTTCTGGCGGAAGACCTGGCCGTTGGGGGTGAAGAGGTGGGCGGCGTTGAAGACCTTGCCCTTCTGAATGACGGGGTGGGTGCCGGCGATGATGTACATGCCGGTCTCTTCCGCCAGGCGCATGAAGAGCGCCTCGTAGTCCGGCGCCATGCGGGCCAGGCGGCGCACGGCCATGGCTGGCGCGGGCTCGTTGATATAGCTGAGCAACTGCATGGTGAAGAACTCGGGGAAGAGCACAAAGTGCGCCTTGTACTCCTTGGCGCTGCGCACAAAGAACTCGACCTGGCTGACGAAGTCTTCGAAGCGGGCGATAGGCCGCAGCAGGTATTGGATGGCGGCGATGCGCACCCGGCGCGGGCGGGGTGTCTCGCGCAGGGCATCGGCGACAGCTTGCTCCAGGGCGGCGTGTTGCAGACTGGCCTGCAAGCTGACCGAGGAGCTGTACTCCGGATTGAGCCACTCCAGCACTGTGGCAAAACCGCACGAGGCGGTGTCCGCCATGTAGCCGGGGACCACGTCCAGCACCACCAACCCGTTCTCCAGTTGGAAGGTGAGCGCGGGATCGCGCAGTTTGCCGTCCACCACTTCGGCCACATACTCCTTGGCGGTGAACCTGCCGGCAAGATCCCGGTAGCCGGGGATGCGCCCGCCGGTGAGCATGCGCTTCAGACCGCGCTCCCGGATCAGTTCCTTGCGCGCCTCATACATCAGTGTGCCGATGCCTTGTCTGCGAGCCTCCGGCGCCACCCCCATATCCGCTCCGTACAGGGTCATGCCTGTTGGGTTGTGGGTGTTGAAGGTGCCGTTGCCGGTAATCGACGACCAGTTGGCCGACTCCGCGTAGTCGTCCCAATCGATGAGCAGGGAGCTGGAAGAGCCCAGCACCTTGCCCGCCGGATTGGTCACCACCAGCTGCCCCTCGGGGAAGACCTCCAGATGGTGCTCCAGTTGATCGGCGCGCCAGGCCGCCTGGTTGGGGAAGGCGCGGTGCTGCAAGTCGATGACCGCCGGAATATCTTCCAGGGTCATCTGCCGGACGCAAAATTGGGGAAGGATCTCTTCGTATGTTTCCATGGTGCAACGCTCCTCAGCGTGGGAGGTCTTGCACCGCTAGTTTAGGCGCCCCTTCGTGAAAGGACGCTTACAGTCCGTTGATTTTCGGTGTTTATCTGCCCGTCCTGCCCGGATGGGGCCGTACTTCAGGCGCCGCGCACATAGCCGCGCCCCTGGCACTTCACCTGGTACATGCGGCTGTCGGCGGCGCCGATGATGGCGTGCAGGCTGTCGCCGTCGGCTGGAGCGGTGGCAAGACCGATACTGGCGCCGATGGGCAGGGTGTGGCCGTCTTTCATCTGGAACGGAGTCTCGGTCAGATCGCGCAGTATTTGCGTAGCGTGGGCCAGGGCCGCTTCGGCCGGAGTCCCGGGCATCAGCAGCACAAATTCGTCGCCCCCATAGCGGAAGCACCAATCCTGCTTGCGGCGCAGATCCTTGAGGCGGCGGCCGACACGGGCCAGCAACTCGCTTCCCACCAGATGGCCGAATTCGTCGTTGACCCGTTTGAAGTGGTCCAGATCGAGAAAGGCCAGGCTGAGCGGCGCCCCCTGCCGAGCACTGCGTTCCAACTCCCGCTCCAGCACTTCGTAAAGATAGCGAACGTTGTACAGGCCGGTGGTGTCGTCGGTTATGGTCAGTTGCTGGATGTAGGCCACATCGCGGGCATTTTCGATGGCGATGGCCGCGTGGTCGGCCAGAATGTGCAACAGGGCAATGGTGTAGTCGGTCAGTTCGCTGGAACGGGGGTTGAGGATCTCGATAACCCCTTGCGTTCCCTTGCGCCCGCGCAGCGGCAGGGCGATGGCCGAGTGCACGGCACCGGATTTGACCGCCTGCGCGTCTTGAAAGCGGGGATCGTCGGCGATGCCGGGGACGATCAGCGTCTCCCCATGCTGGGCCACCCAGCCGGCGACGCCCTCGCCCACCTTGACCCGCAGTTCGTGCAGATTCTCTTCTTCGCCGCCGGCGGCCAGGGCGTAGTAGAGTTCCTGGCGGGATTCGTCCAGCATCAGCAGCGTCCACAGATCGGCTGTGATTAGCCGCTCCATGTGCTCCAAGATGGTGCGCAGAATGTCGTCCAAGTCGAAACTCGAGCTGAGCGAGCGGGCTAGTTGGTGAACGGTAACAAGGTCGTCGAGAGGAAGGCGGCTATCGACTTTGAGCGTCATTCTGTGCATCCCGGCGATGCGCCTATTCTGCCATATGCGGCTAGCTGTGCGATACCGAAATCGGGATCGCAAAATCGCCTTTGACCCTTTTCCGCAGCCCTCCGAGTTAGAAACCAGGCGCACGAAAGCAACCCTTACGCTAACCTGCCGATACCATGCATCCTCCTGTTTTTTATCCTGACGGCGAAGAAGAGACTCCTGCGATCACGCTGGCCGCTCAGCGCCTTCTCTGCGCCTGCTTTTCGGCTCGAAGATGGGAAATCTCGACGATGTTCAAGGCCCGGATCGATAGTCGTACCCAGAGGCGGCTATCGCTTCAATCGATAGCACTCCGCCGGGCCAGGATTGACGACCGTTCGACGGGGATGTTACCGTTCCCGTCGCGCCCTTTCCGGTGGTAATCCGGCGCGGGCCGCCCACGCCGAAAGAGAAAGAGAATACCCTATGCTCAATCGTTTCAGCATGATTTGGAGGTTTGGCTTGTTTGCTTTGGTTACTTGTGCCGCAGTTCACTCCCAGCCGGCTGCGCCCCTGGGAATCTTCGACCATCACGCCGACATCGGCGCGGTGCTCCACGCCGGCGCGGCCAGCTTCGACGCCACCCGCGGCGTCTACACCGTGACCGGCAGCGGCGAGAACATGTGGGTCGGCCACGACGAGTTCCACTTCGTCTGGAAGAAGCTCTCGGGCGACGTGGCCCTCTCCGCCGACATCGCCTTTCTCGGCGACAAGGGCAGCAACCATCGCAAGGCGGTGCTGATGATCCGCCAGAGCCTCGATAGCCGCTCGCCCGCGGTCGACGTCGCCCGCCATGGCAATGGCCTCACCGCGTTGCAATTCCGCGATGCAGAGGGCGCCGACACCCGCGAGATCGAGTCCAATGTCAGCGCTCCGCAGCGCCTCCGGCTGGAAAAACGCGGCGACTTCTTCTATGCCTTCGTCAGCGGCCAGGACGGCAAACTGCACCCCACCGGCGCCTCCATCAAGCTGGCCATGCACGGCGACTTCTACGTCGGCATCGGCGTCTGTGCCCACGACAAGAACGCCACCGAGACCGCCCTCTTCAGCAACGTCAAGCTGCAACAACTGACCGCAGCGGCTGCCGAGCCCAAACTGTACAGCACCCTAGAAACCGTCTCTATTGCCTCCACCGACCGCCGTGTGGTCTACACCGTCCCGGCCCACTTCGAAGCCCCCAACTGGCTGCAGGACGGTAGCTCCTTCCTCTTCAATCAGGAGGGGCATATCTATCGCCTGCCCGTGGCGGGCGGCGAACCGGCTCTGATTCCCACCGGCTTTGCCACGCATTGCAACAACGATCACGGCATCTCCCCCGATGGTAAAAGCATCGCCATCAGCGATCAGACCAAAACCGGCAAATCCATCGTCTACACCCTGCCCATCACCGGCGGCGAGCCCAAGCAAATCACCATGAACTCGCCTTCCTACTGGCACGGCTGGTCGCCCGACGGCAAGACCCTGGCCTACACCGCCGAGCGCGGCGGCAACTTCGACATCTACTCGATCCCGGTCAACGGCGGCGAAGAGACCCGGCTCACCAGCGCTCCCGGCCTCGACGACGGCCCCGAGTATTCGCCCGACGGCCAGTGGATCTACTTCAACTCCGAGCGCACCGGCACCATGCAGATCTGGCGCATGAGGGCCGATGGCAGTCAGCAGCAGCAAGTCACCTTCTCCGAAACCAACGACTGGTTCCCGCACCTCTCGCCGGACGGCAAGTGGATGGTCTACGTAGCCTACGAAAAGGGCGTCAGCGGCCACCCACCCAACAAGGACGTGACCCTGCGCCTCATGTCGCTCGCCGATCGCAAGGTGAGCATTCTGGCCACCCTCTTTGGCGGCCAGGGGACCATGAACGTGCCCTCCTGGTCCCCTGACAGCAACGAGTTAGCCTTCGTCAGCTACCAGCTACTGCCCGAAGGCCCGCGCGACTGAAATCGTTGTTGGTTCTACCAATGAATCGTCATCCTGAGCGCGGCGTAGCGGTGTCGAAGGACCCGCTTCTTGCTCCTTTTTGCGACTAGGGCGGGAAACTCGAATACCTCGGACCTTCCCGTTGTACCTCTCACTGAAAGATGGGGAACCCAACCATGTTTACTCGTAGAAGATTTCTGCATAGCTCGGCGCTGCTGGGCGGCGCGGCGCTGGCTGGCGCACATAAGTTGCTGGCCACCCCCTTCAACCTTCCCATCGGCCTGCAACTGTTCTCGGTACGCGAGTTGCTTCCGCTCGACTACGCCGGCACGCTCCAGCGGATCGCCGCGCTCGGTTACGGCGAAGTCGAAGCCGCTGGCTACTTCGGCCACAGCGTCAAGCAGGTTCGCCAGGCGCTCGATGATGCTGGCCTGAAGATGCCCAGCGCCCACTACTCCTACAACGACCTGAGCCAGGACTTCGACCACATCCTGGCCTTCAACAAGGAACTGGGTGTGCGCTTCATCGTTTGTTCCTTCCCCGGCTTCAAGAACCCCGCACGCCTGAAGGACGACTCCTTCCGCACCCAGGTGCAGTCCTTCACCCTTGACGACTGGCGCTGGAACGCCGAGCGCTTCAACCAGCTCGGCGCGAAGATCAAGGCCGCCGGCCTGATCTTCGCCTATCACAACCACACCATGGAGTTTGCCGCCCAGCAGGGCGTAGTGCCCTTCGACGAATTGCTCCGTCTGACCGACCCCACGCTGGTCAAGATCGAACTCGATTGCGGCTGGGTAAAGGTGGGCGGTGCCGATCCCGCCGATTACATCCATCGTTTCGCCTCGCGCATCTCCATGCTGCACATCAAGGACTTTCAGAAGACCGACAAGCCGGCCACGGTCGTCGATCCGCCGCCCGCCGCCGAGCTCGGCACCGGCACGGTGGACTTCCACGCCATCTTTGCTGCCGCCAAACAGGCCCGGATCGAGCATTACTTCGTCGAGCAGGAGGAGTTCTACCGCCCGCCCATGGAGTCGCTCAAGATGGACGCCGACTACATGAAGAAATTCACCATGCGCTGATTCCGTTTCTCTCTGAGGAGAAGAAGCCGGGTGCCCCACCCTCGCTGCGTCTTTGTTGTTGCGGCAAGGGGGGGGCGGGAACCGGAAGGGATAAGGGGAAACGGTTCAAGGTTCCTCGGCGCAAGCGAATCCATCCGCCCAAATTTGACAAGCCGCCGGGTTTTCCGGTAGCTTGATTCCTAGATGCAAAGCCTCCGCCATCACGGCCATCACCACCATCATGGGCATTCCATGCCGGCGGACTTGCATGGCCTGAATCTGTAAAAGGCCTAACGAGATCTCAGAAGTACCCAAGCCCGCCGGCGACTCCGCCAGCGGGTTTTTTGCGTTTTCACCACACCACCAAGAGCAAGGACATCCATGACCACCCAGAACCCGACAATCGACTTCGACAAGATGGACGGCCTCGTCCCGGGCATCGTCCAGGACGCGGCCAGCGGCGAGATGCTGATGCTGGGCTTTCTCAACCCCACCAGCTACGCCAAGACCCTGGAATCCGGCTTCGTCACCTTCTGGAGCCGCACCCGCCAAAAGCTATGGATGAAGGGCGAGAGCAGCGGCAACCGCCTGCGCATCGTCTCCATCGCTACCGATTGCGACAACGACACCCTGCTGTTCCGCGTGGTAGTAGAGGGCGACGGCCTGGTCTGCCACGAAGGCACCGTGAGCTGTTTTACCAAGCCCATCGCCCTCGACACAGCATCCAAGTAGCCCCATCCATAACCGAGAAAAACGAGGAAATAATCGTGGCTAACAAACTCAGACTCGGCATTCCCAAGGGAAGCCTGCAAGATTCGACCATCGCCCTCTTCAAGCGCGCCGGCTGGAACATCTACGCCGACGGCCGCTCCTACTTCCCCTCCATCGACGACAGCGAGATCGAGTGCATGTTGATCCGCGCCCAGGAGATGGCGCGCTACGTCAATCACGGCGTCCTCGACGCCGGTCTCACTGGCATCGACTGGGTCAAGGAGAGCGGCCTCGATGTCACCAGCGTCACCTCCCTCACTTACGCCAAACAGAGCCGTCGCAAGGTGCGCTGGGTGCTGGCCGTCCCCGAGGGTTCGGGCTTCGAGAAGGCCGAGGATCTGGAAGGCAAGACCGTCGCCACCGAACTGGTTGAGACCAGCAAGCGCTACTTCGCCGAGAAGGGCGTCAACGTCAAGGTCGAATTCAGTTGGGGCGCCACCGAAGTCAAGCCGCCCATGCTGTGCGACGCCATCGTAGAAGTTACCGAGACCGGCAGCTCCCTCAAGGCCAACCGCCTCAAGATCATCGATACAGTGATGGAGAGCGAGACCCACCTGATCGCCAACTCGGAAACTCTCAATGATGAGTGGAAGAAGGCCAAGATCGATCAGATCGCCCTCATGCTGCGCGGGGCCATCGATGCCCAGTCGCAGGTGGGCCTGATGCTCAACGTGCAGAAGCCCAGTCTGGACGCAGTCCTGGCCGTGCTGCCCGCGCTCAACTCTCCCACCGTCTCCCAGCTCAGCAACTCCGAGTGGGTCGCGGTCAACACCATCGTCGAAGAGCGCGTGGCCCGCGACGTCATCCCCAAGCTCAAGGCCGCCGGCGCCAGCGGTATCGTCGAGTACCCCCTGAACAAGGTGGTTTTATAGCAGGGAACAAGGGAACAAGGGAACAAGGGAACAAGGGAACAAGGGAACAAGGGAACAAGGGAACAAGGGAACAAGGGAACAAGGGAACAAGGGAACAAGGGAACAAGGGAACAAGGGAACAAGGGAGCAAGGGAACTAGGGGCTGATCCCTTGCTCCCTCGTTCCCTGTATCTATCTTCTCTATTCGGAGGGGTTCCATGAAAATCATCCGCACCAAGGGGCGCGGCGCGCGGCAAACGGCAGAGATATTGGCCGCACTTGAAGTGCGCGGAGGCGCCTCGCTCGACGCGGTTCTTCCCGCCGTGCAGCGCATAGTCAATGCTGTACGCAAACAGGGTGATCGCGCTCTGCTGCGTTTCGCCGCCAAATTCGACGGGCTCGACGAGCCTTCTGCTCTTCGCGTCTCCACGGATGAGATGGCCTCCGCCTGGGATGCCATCAGCGACAAGATGCGCAGCGCACTGACCACCGCCGCCGCACAGATTCGCAGCTTTGCCGTCAATCAACTGCCCGCTTCGTGGAGCGAGACCAGCGCCGATGGACTGCTCACTGGCCAACTCGTGCGTCCTCTCGGCTCGGCTGGATGCTATGTCCCCAGCGGACGCCATCCCTTGCCCTCGACCTTGCTGATGACTGTCATTCCCGCCCAGGTCGCGGGTGTTGCGCGCATCGTGGTGGTCTCACCCAAGCCCGCGCCGGAGACGTTGGCCGCGGCGCACATGCTGGGGATTACAGAGTTCTACCGTCTTGGCGGAGCCCACGCCATCGCCGCGCTAGCTTATGGAACCGAATCCATCGCCCGCGTGGACAAGATCGCCGGTCCCGGCAATCTCTACGTCACCGCCGCCAAAAAACTGGTCGCCTTCGATTGCGCCATCGACATGCTAGCCGGCCCTACAGAGGCCATTGTGACAAGCGAGATGGGCCGCCCGGCGGACATCGCCAGCGACCTCGTCGCCCAGGCCGAGCACGATCCCGAAGCCCTCTCCATCTTTATCACCACCAATGAAGCGCTAGCCAAAGATGTGATTGCCGCCTGCAACGAGCGCACCCGCAACAATCCCGTAGCCCGCCAGTCGCTCGATCGCTACGGCTTGGCGATCATCGCCACCAGCGTCGAGGAAGCTCGCGACCTCACCAATCGCCTTGCTCCCGAGCACCTCACCGTGGATGCCGCCGGCGATCTCGACTGGGTGCAGAATGCCGGCTCGGTCTTTGTGGGCCGCTGGTCGGCGCAGCCCATGGGCGATTACATCTCCGGCCCCAATCACACCCTGCCCACCGGCGGCATGGCGCGGGTGCGCGGCGGCTTGAGTGTCAACGACTTCGTCAAGCTCATCACCGTGCAGCAATACAGCGGCAATGCGCTGCGGGCGCTGGGTCCAGACGCGGTTTTGCTGGCCGAAGCCGAGGGCCTCTCCGGCCACGCCGAAGCCATCCAGGTGCGCCTTTCCCGGCGGAAAACAACTTCCTGAGGATTGCGGAAAATCGGCGTCGGAGGGAGGCGGGGGTTTTACCCCCCGCATAACGCCAATAGGATCTTCCTCGGCTTTAGCCGCAGAGGAGCTTTCTCGGGGAATTCAATAGAATTTCGACCTTTTTCGCAGCCGGTTTGGCCCCGGCGCAAGACCCAATCAAGATTGCTCCAAAGGAGATGTGGGATGACGGAGACTTCGAATACCCCCCAAGCTCGCCGCCGCGTTCAGGCTATGAAGGAGTATCACCCTCCCCTGGGCTGCCGCGACTCGCTGCGTCTGGACTTCAACGAGAACACCGTCGCCTGCTCGCCCGCAGTGCGCGAGGCCCTCAGCCGCATCTCCACCGCCGACCTCACTCGCTATCCCGAGCGCGCCCCCGTTGAAGCTCTCGTCGCCCAGTCGCTCGGTCTCCAATCCGAACAGGTGGCTCTCACCAACGGCGTGGACGAAGCCATTCACGTGCTCTTCGAGACCTTTCTCGAAGAAGGCGATGAGCTGCTCTACCCTGTTCCCACCTACACCATGTACGAGGTCTACGTCTCGGCCACCGATGCTCGCGCTGTTCCTATTCTGGCCGGTGACGATCTCGCCTTCCCCTACGAACAACTGCTGGCCGCCATCACGGCAAAGACCAAAATCATCGCCATTGCCAATCCCAACAGCCCTTCGGGCTCTGTCGCCAGGCGCGAACAGCTTCTGGAGATCGCCCGCCGCGCCCCCCACGCCGTGCTGCTGGTGGATGAAGCTTACTTCCACTTCTATGGCGAGACCATGATGGATCTGGTCGGCCGGATTCCCAACCTCATCGTCGCCCGCACATTTTCCAAGGCCTACGGACTGGCCGGCCTGCGCCTGGGCCTGCTCGCCGGGCCGGTGGACCTGATGCGCTGGATCAAGCGCGTTCTCTCGCCCTATAGCGTGAACCAACTGGCCCTGGCCTGCCTGCCGCCCGCGCTGGCGGACACGGCCTACCTGGACTGGTACGTCAGGGAAGTGCTGGCTGCACGGGCAGAATTTGAAGCAGCATTGGACGCCGCCGGCTTGCGCCACTGGCCCAGCCAAGCAAATTTTGTCTTGGTAGACATCGGACCGCAACACCAGGAATTCACTCGTCGAATGAGCGCCGCCGGTGTATTGGTCCGCGACCGCTCCAGCGACCCCGGCTGCGAGGGCCGGGTGCGCATCACCATCGGCACACCAGAGCAGATGGGAGTGGCCGTCCAGGCCCTCGAAGAGACACTTGCGGCATTGAAGGCGATCGAATTGAAACTGCCGCAAACGCTTTAAGGAGCCTATGGACAAATGCGGTTTTTCTGGGAAAGTCTTCCCTCAGGGGCTAAAGCCCTTTGGATTTTGTGGACTTTACGTACGGGCTAAAGCCCGTACCCTTCAAACAGGCTAAAGCCCGTACTCTTCAAACAGGCTAAAGCCCGTACCCTTCAAACAGGCTGAAGCCCGTACCCTTCAAAGCAGATAATCGATCATCTGCATGAAACACCTCGCGCGCAGGCGCTTCAACTTACTTGGCAGGCACCTCAATCCGCCCCGTAGGGGCAGCACGAAAATAGCCCAGGACAAGCGCAGCGCAGTCCTGGGAAAGGCCGCAAAAAATGATCTGCGCCCCGTAGGGGCGCTGCGAAGATTCACCGGAGCCGACAAATGACCCAGGAAGCCCAACGCACCGCCAGCTTTGCCCGCAACACCACCGAGACCAAAATCTCTATCGCCCTCACCATTGAGGGCGGTGGGAACTACAAGATCTCCACCGGCATCCGCTTCTTCGATCACATGCTGGAGCTTTTCACTCGCCACGGCGCATTCGATCTCGAACTGACCTGCGACGGCGATCTCGATGTCGATCAGCACCACACCGTCGAAGACGTGGGCATTGCCCTGGGCGAGGCCTTCGACAAGGCGCTGGGCGACAAGCGCGGCATTCTGCGCGCCGGCTACTTTCTCATGCCTATGGATGAGACCCTGGCCATCGCCGCCGTGGACCTCAGTGGACGCGCCGCCTTCGCCGTCGATACCAAGGTCCGCACCCGCTTGGTGGGCGATCTGCAAACTGAGCTGGTGACGGACTTCTTTGAAGGCTTTGCCCGCGGCGCTCGCGCCAACGTGCATGTGAAGACCATGTATGGCCGCTCCAACCACCACAAGATCGAAGCCATCTTCAAGGCCTTCGCGCGGGCGATGCGCGTGGCCTGCAGCAAGGACCAGCAGTTGGGAGAGATGCTGCCGTCAACGAAAGGGCTTCTATAATCGAAACCAAACGCCAATGTGGAGTTGTCATCCTGGGCGGTGCGGTTGTTCTGGACTGGATCAATAATCCCGCTTATCGAGGCCCTCATGCGCGTTACCGTCATCGATTACAAAGCCGGCAATCTGACCTCGGTGCTCAAGTCGCTGCGCCATGTAGGCGCGGAGTGCGAGGTCACCGAAGACCCCGCGGTGGTGGCCGCCGCCGAGCGCATCGTGCTGCCCGGCGTGGGCCACTTCCAAGCCACCGAGCGGCTGGACAAAACCGGCCTCACTGCCGCCGTCCGCACCGCCATCGCCAAGGGCTTACCCTTCCTCGGCATCTGTGTGGGCATGCAGTGGCTCTATAACGGCTCCAGTGAAGCACCCGAGCAGCCCGGCCTGGGCGTTTTTATGGATGGCTGCGCGCGCTTCCCCGAGGGCAGCGAAAAAGTCCCTCATGTGGGCTGGAACTCGCTCCACCCTTGCGCCGATACGCCGCTGCTCGCTGGAGTGGAAGCCGGCGAGTTCGTCTACTTCACCCATTCCTACCGCGCTCCCATCACCACCGACACGGCGGCCATGACCAACTACATTGCGCCCTTCGCCTCCGCCGTGGTGCGCGGCAACGTCATGGGCGTGCAATTCCATCCGGAGAAGTCCGGCGAAACCGGACTGAGAATTCTTACTAACTTCCTGAATTGGAATGCGGAGGGTGGCCAATGATTACCAAGCGCATCATCGCCTGTCTGGATGTTCACGGCGGCCGCGTCGTCAAGGGCGTGCAGTTTGTCGATCTCATCGATGCCGGCGATCCGGCCACCCAGGCCGCGCGTCACGCCCGCGAGGGCGCAGACGAGATCGTGCTCCTCGACATCACCGCTACCCATGAAGGCCGCGCCACTCTGCTCGATACGGTTCGCCGGACAGCTCGTGAGCTGTTCGTTCCCTTCTGCGTGGGCGGCGGCATCCGCACCGCCGACGACGCGGCGCAGGTCTTCGACGCCGGGGCCGACAAGGTCAGCGTCAACTCCGCCGCGCTCAAAGACCCCACGCTCATCGACGCCATCGGGCGCAGCTTCGGCGCGCAGGCGGTGGTCTGCGCCATCGACGCCCGCCGCGATCCCGCCGCCGCCGACCCCGTCCGCGAGGCCATGGTCTACGTGCAGGGTGGGCGCAAGCCCACCGGCCGCCGCGTGGTCGAGTGGGCGCGCGAGGCCGAGCAGCGCGGCGCCGGCGAGATTCTTCTTACTTCCATGGATTCCGACGGCACACGCGCCGGTTTCGATTGTGAGCTGACCGCCGCGGTCAGCGAAGCCGTGAGTATTCCCGTCATCGCCAGCGGCGGCGCGGGAACGGTCGAGCATTTTGTGGATGTCTTTGGCCGCGGCAAAGCTGACGCGGCTCTGGCCGCGAGCATCTTCCACTTTGGTATATCGAGCGCCCGTTCGCTCAAAGAAGAGCTGGCCAAGGCCGGCGTCTCCGTGAGGTTGCCATGCTGATTCCTTCCATCGACTTGCTGGGCGGGCGCATCGTCCAGTTGGTGCGCGGCGAAAAGCTGCGCCTGGCCTTTGACGACTTCGAATTCTGGATCGAGAAGTTCTCCAAATTCCCCCTCGTCCAGTTGATCGACCTGGATGCGGCCATGCGCCAGGGCGACAATTACGCGCTGGTATCGCAGATTGCCAAACGCCTGCCGGTACAGGCAGGGGGCGGCATTCACTCCATCGACCGCGCCCGCCAGGTGTTGGAGGCTGGTGCGCGTCGGGTCATCATCGGCTCGGCTCTCTTCTCCGCCGAAGGCGTGAACAGCGCATTCGCCAGCGACCTGGCCGATTCCGTCGGCGCAGAAAACATCGTTGCCGGCATCGACACCAAGGGCGGTAAGATCGCTGTCAAGGGCTGGAAGGCCAATGTCGCGCTCACCGCCGACGAGGCCATTCCGCTGCTGGAACCCTATGTCAGCGCCTTTCTCTACACCCACGTGGACGGCGAAGGCATGTTGGGCGGCTTCCCCATTGACACCGCGGCCCGCCTGCGCAAGCTCACTCAGCGGCAACTGATTGTGGCCGGCGGCATTCGCAGCCGCGAAGAGGTGGACGCCCTCGACGCCCTGGGCGCCGACGCAGTGGTGGGCATGGCCGTTTATACCGAGCAACTCGCCGTCTGATTCCGACCGCTCTGGCCAGACCATCGCCAGTGTGCCGGCAGTCACAGCAGCGTAAGACAAGCGGAGGTGAATCTATCTCCCGCACCAGATCGAGCGAGGATGGGCACCATGACGAGCAAAAGAAGTGGAATCCGGCTGGCAAGGCGCATGGAAGAAGTTGGCTTTTCCGACATTGTGCAGGTGCGCAATAAGGTGACGCAGTTGCGCGTCGAGGGTGTTGCCGTCCACGCCATGCATGGCGGCGAACCCTTCTTCGAGACGCCCGACGCCATCAAAAATGCGGCAGTTAAAGCCTTGGCGGAGAACCAGACCCATTACGCACCCTCCTCCGGCCTGCCGCCACTGCGCCAGATGCTGGTAGAGAAACTGGCGCGCAAGAACCGCATCACCGCCACCCCCGATGAGGTCATCGCCACCGTGGGCGGCATGCAGGCGCTCTTTGCCGCCTTCCAGGCGGTGCTCGATCCTGGCGACGATGTGTTGGTCTTTTCGCCTTTTTGGACGCCCATTGGCGATCTGGTCACCGCCGCACAGGCGCGCCCTCTGGCGGTAGCCACCGTCACTGCCCGCCGCCACGGCATCCGCCAAACACTGGAGCGGTTCTCAACTCCCAAGACCCGCGCCATCTACTACAACACCCCGCAAAACCCCACCGGCGTGGTTTTTACTCGATCCGAAGCGGAGGAGGTGGCGGCCTTTGCCGTCAAGCACGACCTGCTGGTCTTTGCCGACGAGGCCTACGAGGATCTGGTCTACGATGGCGAACACGTCTCCATCGCCTCGCTGCCGGGCATGGCCGAGCGCACCATCAGTTGCTTCACCTTCAGCAAGACCTATGCCATGACCGGCTGGCGCGCCGGCTACGCGGTGGCCCAGGAGCCCTTCATGACCGGGATGCGCAAGATGGTGCTGTATTCCACCAACGGCGTTCCCACCCCCGTTCAGTTCGCCATGATCGAGGCCCTCAAGACCCCCGAGGCCGAGATCGCCCAGCGCCGCGAGGAGTACCGCCAGCGCCGCGATCTGCTGGTAGCCGGCCTCAACGCTGCGGGTCTGGACTGCGATCTTCCCGCCGGTGCTTTCTACGCCTTTCCCAATGCCGAGAAGATTCACAAGAACAGCCGCGCCGCCGCCAAGATTCTGCTGGATCAAGCGCATATCGCCACCATCCCCGGCTCCGTCTTTGGCGCCCAGGGCGAAGGCCACTTGCGCTTCGGCTACGCCGTCAGCATCCAGGAGATCGAGGCCTGCGTTGAAGCATTGCGCAGTTTTTTGCGGTAAATCCACCAGCCCCTGTAGACCATACTGCCGATAAGAATGGATTCTCGCTTTAGGAGAAGGGCCGCCCGGTGGGCGGCTCTTCTCTTTTCCCACAGCGGATCTATGCTTCACATTCTTCACTGTCTCACTTCGGGAATCTCGCCGCCGACCCGGCTGTTAATCACTCGACCAATGTGCCCTTGGAGCCCCATAATCCTTGGAGGCAATTCCTGCTGAGAAGGGTAGAGTTCCTGCGATGATGCCTGTCAGGCAGCGAATGTTGTTGGCAATGAGTGTGGGTGTTGTGCTCTGTGCGTTTCTAGGCCTGGCGGCTGGCTACCTGGCGGCATGTGGCATTGCGCTGGGAATAGCCCAGAATAACCTTCGCGCGGAAGCTGAGTGGGCACTGAACGAGAGTGTCGCCATGTCAACCGATGCACACTCTGTTTTGGACAAGATGAATGCCTCCAAAGCGACGCGCTGTTCCGATCAGGATCTGAGCGAGATGGTTCATTTCCTGTATCAGTCGCGGTTTCTCAAAGAAGCGGGACGCATATTGAACAAGCGGGTGGCCTGTTCGACAACCGCCGGCAGAATTGACCCCGCCAAAGCTCTCGAATTGACACCCAATGAAATTGGCAGTGACGGCGTCAAGGTCTACACCCAATCAGCCTCATTTATCCTGAATGGCAAATGGGTCACCAGCCTGCAGATGCAGGATGCTTTTATTGTTCTGAATCCTTATATAGATGCCATGATCAAACGCACCATCGCCCATCGCAGCATCACGGTGATCGGGTCCGCGGACCGCTCGGCCTCTCCGCATCCCACCCTGATAGAGCAAATCCAGCGTCAACACTTTACGGACAGCGGCGACCTGACCTATCGGGGCGCCTTCTACTCTACGCGTTGTTCCGATGCCTACAACACCTGCATGACGATGAGCCTGCCATTTTCGGAGGCACTGGAGCATTCGTCCATCTCCCGCGGGGGCTTTGCCTTTGTCGGCAGCCTTATCGGAGCGGTGATCGGTTTCTTTCTCTCTCTTGCTTTTTGGCGGGGCCACAGTCTGGAGCGGCAGTTGCGCCGGGCTATTCAGCAGGAAGACCTGCGCCTGGTCTATCAGCCCATCGTCGATATTCTCTCCGGGCGCATCGTGGGAGCGGAGGCGCTTTGCCGCTGGAATGACGAACACGGCATGGCCATCAGTCCCGATATCTTTGTTCGGATTGCCGAGGAAGCTCAATTCGTCGGCGAGATCACCCGATTTGTCGTCAAGCGGAGCTTGCAAGAATTTGCCGCCGACCTTCGCGGCAACCCCGAGTTTCATCTCGGCATCAATATCACCGCACAGGATCTCTCCGATCCCGGCTTTCTGCCCATGATCGAGCACGCTCTTTTACAGGCAGGCGTATCGCCCAAAAGTTTGGCGATGGAACTTACGGAGAGTTCTCTGGTGAGATCGGACCGGGCTTTGGAGACGATTCGCGAACTGCGCCGTCGCGGCCATCTGGTCCATATCGACGATTTCGGCACTGGATACTCCAGCCTCTCCTATCTCCAGCACCTGGAAGTCGACATTATCAAAATCGACAAGGCATTCACCCAGGCGATTGGAACCGAAGCCGTCACCGAAGGCATCCTTCCTCTCATTATCAGCTTGGCGGAGAGGCTGCGCTTCCAGGTGGTGGTCGAAGGCCTGGAGACGTTAAAGCAAGTGAACTACTTCCATCCCCTCTCCATGAGCAAGCCGATCCTAGGCCAGGGTTGGATCTTCGGAAAACCGGTTCCGGCGGAAGAGTTCCTGTCAAAATGGAAGAAAGCCGAAGAAGCCGAGCGTATCTTGCTGCACGCGGAGTGACCGCCTATTGATTGTTGGCCGCCTCGCCGACGGCGTGGCTGGTCTCCACCCGCGAGGCCCGCAGCAAACGCGCGATCTGTTTCAGATGCAGCAGCACCGCGTAGGCGCGCAGAATTTCGCTCTGCGAGAAATCCAGCCCCTTGGGGCGGACCGCATTGATGCGATCTTCCAGCCCCGCAATATCTTCTTCCAGGCTGATGCCCTGCGGCGGAATATGAAACTTCCATTTGTGGATGCAGCCGGCCACGTGATGAAAGCCGTAGCCGATGTCGGCCGCCAGTTTGCCCAGCGCCGGTTCCAGTTGCTGCGCGTAGCCGTCCTCGTTGCTGCCTTTGACCGAAAACTCCAGAGCCACCAGAGCGTCGAAGATGGAGCGTCCGAACTGGAAGAGCGTACCCAGTCCTTCGCGCCAGCCCGGCCCGCCGGAGGGCTCGTTGCGCGAAGCTTCCAGCAGCTCCTTGTTGGCGGCGACGATCTTCTGCGCATCGGCCTGCAGGGTGGCCAAGTTCTCCGCCGGAAGGCCGCCAAAGCCCTGTAAAATCGCCTCGAAGAAGGCGCAGAGCACCAGAAACTCCTGCGCCAGCCCGTCTTGCAACCGCAGCCGGGCGCGGTCGGGAAAGACCAGCGTGGCCACGAGCAGCGCCACCACGATGCCCAGAAGCACTTCGAGCACCCGGTGCAGCGGCAACAGCCAGTGCGATCCTTTGGCTTCGACCAGCATGACGATGGCAATGGTCACTCCTGCCAGCCGGGAACTGCTGCGCAAGCCCAGCAATCCGCAGACGATCACCGCCAACAGCACGGCCAGCATGAAGTTCCAGGGGAGCACGCCGACAAAGGTGAAGGAAAAGCCCAGCGCCGCGCCGATCAGGGTGCCCAGCAGCCGGTCGCGGGAGGCCGACATGGTGGCGCCAAAGTTCGATTGCAGCACAATAATGGCGCTGATGGCCGCCCAGTAGCCGTCATGCAGCCCGAAGCAGCGCGCCAGCGCCCAGCACAGGCCGGCGGCCGCGGCCGTCTTGGCGGCGTGAATCAGCAGCCGGCGGCGCTCCCAGTTCAGCAGCCTGCTGCGGTTCTGGCGCGCATCGATCAGCTTGACTACCAACTGCTGTTGTGACCAGGTCTTGTTTGCCGTCAGACGCATCCGCTGCCATCCATCTTGAGAAGATTCCTCGCCGCCGGTCTTCGCGACCTTGCGCAGCCAGGCTCTGGTCTTTCCCGGTGAAGGATTACGCCGAAACCGCGACCCCAGAGTTCTCAATGTGCGCCGCGCCCTTTTCCTCGCGCACGATCTCGCCATCGCGCATATAGAGAATGCGCCCGGCAATGGCCGCGGCCTCGGGATTGTGGGTAATCATCAGCGTGGTCTGGCCCAGTTCGCGATTCGAGCGCAGCAGCATCTGTAGCACGGCGTCGGAGTTCTTGCTGTCCAGATTGCCGGTCGGCTCGTCGGCCAGCACAATGGCCGGCCTCGTGATCAGCGCTCGGGCAATCGCCACCCGCTGCTGCTCGCCGCCGCTCAACTCCGAGGGCCGGTGCTTGAGGCGGCCGCGAATCGAGAGCAGATCGCTGAGGTGGTCCAGATATTTCAGGTCCAGCGGCTCGCTGCGGCCGCTCACCGCGTGGGCCAGCTCGATATTCCCCATGGCCGAGAGCGTCGGCAGCAGATTGAACTTCTGAAAGACGAAGCCGATGCGGTGCTTGCGCAGCTTGGTGCGCTGGCCGTCGTTGAGCGTGGCAAAGTCCACGCCGTCGATCGCCACACGCCCTTCCGTGGCCCTGGTCAATCCACCCAAAAGATAGAAAAGAGTGGACTTGCCCGACCCCGATGGGCCGACAATGGCGACAAACTCCCCACGCTCGACGGCAAGCGAAACCCCGCGCACGGCAGAGACCTGGATTCGGCCGGCCGCATAAACCTTGCTCAGGTTCTCGGCAACGATGATGTGTTGAGACGTTTCGGGCTGCACAATGCATATTGTAAATGGCCGCCCCTGCCCGGACTCTTCTCGTATGGCGCGTCAGAGACCGATTTAAAGAGTGCTGTCATCCTGAGCGAGCGCAGCACTCAGGATGACTGTTCTTTTGATAACAAACTCCACACTCGGGACATTAGAATGGGGTTGCAGCGATCCACAAAAAAGGATTCCCCTCCATGACTGTCGATCTCAAGCCCACTCTGATCTCCACACTGGAGTCAGCCGCCTCCCACGCCGGCCTGCAACTGCTTTCCACCGCGGAAGGCCGCGACTTCCACAACCAGCCTACGGCCGTCTTCCAGCTCGCACTGCCCGGCGCCGGCCGCTCCCTGCGCCTGGAATTGAGCGGCGCCTTCGACTTCAACAAGCCCGAGTTGTTGCCCACCCTGACCGCGCATCTGGCAGCCGAGGCCAAACGCCTGCGCAATCCCCGCCCCGAGTGCATTCTGACCCTGGAGGGCCTGCCGGTGGCCTTCGACCACTTCCAATGGCCCTTCCATCGCTCGATCTCCGGCGCCGACACCCAGGTATTGCATGGAGAAGTGCACCTGGCCGACGGCGGCACGCACAGCCTGCACGCCAAGGTGGCGGCCTCGGTCACCCTCACCTTTGCCGAGATCGTGCCCTCGCTGGAGCAGCCCTTTGCCGAGTCCTTTGTCTACAATGCCGTGCGCAAGACCATCGATCTGGGCCAGTTGGAGTTCCTCAAGTCGGGCAATCGCCAACCCGTCCCGGTGACCACCCGCTTCTACAGCCGTTGGCAGAAGAAGTTCATCTTTACCGAGACCAGCGACGCCGAGCGCCTGGAATATCTGCTGGCCAAGATCTACTGGCTCAGCGGCGTACTGGGCGAGAATCAGCCTGTCTGGATCGCCGACCCGCGCGACGCCCAGTACCTGAACACGACAGAAGAAGATCTATTACGCATGGCCGGCCACGAAGCCGGTGAGGGGCTGATGACGCTGGACGGCGAGTTTGCGGCCGCGACACCGGAGTTGTTAGAGAAGGCTCCCGAGTTTCGCGCCCGCCTCGATGCCGCGCTGGACTTCACCAAGCCCAAGTTCAACGAGTCCATGCGCGCCGGCCACGCCAACATGTAGGCTGAGCGCACCCAACTCTAGACGCAAAACTCCCCGGTCTCCGCAGAGAGATCGGGGAGTTTTTGTCTCTGCGGAAGCCCCAGGTTCCACCTTTAGCGCGCGGGAAACCCTCCCACCTCCGAAAATCCGGACTTGGGGCACCCTGATTTGTGCAGTGCGAATGCGGGTCACCCGCCCGTCTGGATCGTCAGCAATCCGGAAGTTGTCAAGCTGAGACTTTCACAACCCCGCCCCACAGGCCGAGCAGAAGCGCGATCCCGGTGGGTTGGCATTCTGGCAGCGTCCGCAGGCCAGCAGCGTTCCCGGCTGCGGCGCCGGGGTCGCATTTACCTGGACATTGATCGGCTGGCCCCAGCCCGGCGTTTGGATGCCCAGCATGGCCGCGATCCCGGCCGCCTGGATAGCGTTGAACTCCCGCACCCGGCCCGGCATGAAGAAGCACTCGATGAAGCCCAGCACACAGGTGATCCCCGTCCAGCAGAAGCAGCAATAGAGAATGCCCAGGCCGGTGCGGCGCAGATAGAAGTGGTGAATGCCGAAACTGCCCAGAAACAGGGCCAGCAGAATACCCACGACCTCATCGCGGCGCACTGCCTCATACTGCTGATAAAAGATGGCCTGCGGGTTGGGATACGGATAGCTGCTCATGGTCGTTTCTCCTTGCTGCTCTGGATCTTACATACGCACCATACGCAGCAGGCAAGACGCCGGTTCCCTGATTACAACGCGGCGAGCGCCTCGGCGTCGGCGTCGGACAGTGTACGCGGCAGCACCGTGTAGGTCGCCGTCCGCGCCGTGCTTTCGCCCGTCTTCAGCTCGACCAGCGGCCCCAGCGTCTCCAACTCCACATAGGGGAGTGGATCGGGATTGGTGTAGATCTCGCTGGCGCAGCCTCCGTCGGGATACTCCCCTTCCCCTGGCTCGGCCTCGATGCGCACCACGGCATTCCGTCCCACCCACACCATGGCCGCCGTCTCCGCGCCAATCTTGACCTCCGCCTCCGTGTGCCGCGCCAGCGAAAGGAACTTACCGTTCTGGCGGAGTTCTTTGGGTTCCGCATTCAGCAGGCGTGCAAAGCCCTCGGCAAAGTGCGAGATCTCTGGCAACAGCAGGGCCACGCGCTCCGGTTCCCGCATCTGGGTTATCGTCCACACCGAGACCCGCACCGGCGCACCGGCGACTTTGCGATACTCGGTGCGAATGCGCATCGTGGGCCGCTGTGCATCGAGTTCCACCGAGCGCACCACCTGAATGCCGAAGCCGGGGTCAACCATGGAGGTCAGCTCCACCCCGCGCTCGGTCAAAACCGCGGCAAACGGGCGGGCATCGAAGGCCGCCGGCGGAGGCCACTCCCGGCCCTGATGCACAGCCCAGCCGGACTGCGGCGCCGGCCAGCACTTGTCGCCGCCAAAGTTGATCCACTCGCTGGAAGAGGGATCTGGCAACTGCCCGTCCAACTCCCGATTCTCCCAGAAGACGCCCTCGGCAGCGCCCACCCGGCTCAGTTGCATGACCCGCCCGATCCGTGGCACCACGATGGCTTCGATTTGTCCATTGGCGATGCGAAAGCACTCCGCCCATCCATGATGGGATACGCGCTCGACCGAAACTCCCGTCGCATCTGCCACCGCGGCTAAGTACGATAATTCTTCCAACCTGCTCTCCACTCTTCTCGATATTCTTCCCACACAAACAGGAATTGGGCCGGGAAAGCCGGCCCAATTGTCCTCCACCACGAATCGGTTTCCGATCTAGACTACTTTTGCCGCCTCGGCAGTGGTCGCAACCTCGCGCTCTTCCAGGTGGTTATACCAGGTAAGCTTGAGGATCAGCGAAGTAACCAGAATCACGCCCAGCGCCATGGCCACGCGATCGAACTCGCGGACAACGATGTAGAGCGGCAGCGCCACCAGCGAAATCTGCCAGACGATGCCGATGGCGATATTGAACATATCGCGCAAAAAGTCCCGGTTCTTCTTGAAGCCAGGATCCTCGGCCAGCACCTTGTCGAGGATCGGTCCCCAGAAGCCCCACGGCCGCACCCGGCGATAGAAGTCGATCAGCACTTCGTCGCTCTCCGGCGCGGTCAGCAGGGTGCCCAGCAGGCAGCCCACCAGCGAAATCGCCAGCACCAGCGGGAAGACGATGGTGACTTCCAGATTGACGGGATACTTGGCCTGGAAGCTCTGCACGATAGGCAGGCTGCCCAGCAGGCCGGGGAAGGCCAGAATCAGCGCCGAGCTGATGCCGGTAATCATGCCCCAGAAGTAGCCATAGCCGTTGAAGCGCCACCAGTACCACTTGAGCACATTGGATGCGGTGTAACCGCCCCACAATCCGGAGACGATCCACATCACCACCGAGTTCACACTGGTCACGTTCCAGCCGATGAGGATGCCGATGACCACCACCGCCAGCGAACTGAGATAGGCCAGGCGGACATAGGTCTTGGGATGGGCGCTGGGGTTGATGTAGCGCTTGTAGATGTCGTTGACGAAGTAGGGGGGCGCGGCGTTGACGGTGGCCGCGAAGTTGGACATGAAGGCAGCCAGCAGGCCGGCGATCAAAAAGCCCAGCAGACCCGCCGGGACGAATCGTCCCAGGGCCATCGGCAGCACCCGCTCAAAGTCCAGATCCGTGCCCATAGAGCGCAGATCGGGGCCAAAGAAGGCCGCGGCCAGCACCGTCAGTCCGATGATGAGAAAGTAGCGGGGCGGGGTGAGCACGATGTTGACCCAGGCGCTCATCATGGAAGCCTCGCGCGGCGTCTTGGAAGAGAGCACGCGCTGCATGTCGTAGTTGGGCGCCGGGCCGGCCGCCGAGATCAACACACCCTTGAAGAGCAGCATCATCACGAAGAAGCCGAAGAGTTCGTACTTGTCCTGGGCGATTCTCTGCGTGGCGGCGGGCAGGAAGGTCGACCAGTCCAGGCCCAGATGCCAGCCAAAGAAGATGTTGTCCCAGCCGGCGGGAACCATGCGGTGCAGCGTATCCGGAGCCACCTTCATCATGGCAATAACGCCCACCGCGAACGACGCGATAGCCAGGATGAAGAACTGGACAACTTCCGTGATGACCACGCTGATCATGCCGCCCTTGATGACGTACACGGCGGTGATGGCGATCAGGATCAACGCATACTGATTGGGCGAAAGGTGCCAGGGCAGGAACTCCGCGGCAAACTTGCCAATGCCCTTGAACCCGTAGGTGAAGAAGCCGATGATGCTGACGAAGGCATAGACCACCACGATCAGGTGCGACAACTGCGCGCCCCGTCCGGTGCCGAAGCGGGTCTTGATCCATTCCGCCCCGGTCATCACATTCGACCGTCGCAGCCAGGACGACAAATAGACCATCAAGAATATCTGGTTGAAGGTCGGCCACAGCCAGGGAATCCACACGCTTTTCAGCCCGTAGACATACATCCAGTAGACCAACAGCATGGTGCCGCTGATATCGAACATGCCCGAGGCATTGGAGATGCCCAGCATGTACCAGGGCATGGAGTTGCCGCCGAGGAAGTAGTTCTGCATGCTCTGCGAGGCGCGTTTGGAGACCCAGTAGCCGATGAACACGGTGCTCAGCAGATAGGCCACGATGATAACGAGGTCGATGACGTGAAGGTGCATTCCACTCCTCAATGCCGAAAAGGGCATCTTCTCTCCGCTCTATGCGGAGTCAAAATATGGGTTACGGCAATTCCCCAGCCAGCAGGAACACCAGCGATGCCTGCCAGTTGATGGCGATTTCGTTGCTTGCGTAAGAGGCCGTCAGGTCGGCGTAAACCTTGGCTGGCGGCAAATTCTTGGGCAGTTTGGCCAGTTCGGCATCTTGCCGGCCGGCATTCGGCCCCCCCGAGAGCAACCCCGGCCAGGGCCCCGGCTGCTTGCCCGATCCGCTCGGCCGGTGATGCGGATGCTGGTAAGGATTCTCCCCCAGTTGCGTCACCCAGGAGAGCGAAAAGGTATTGCGCCCCAGCAGATAGTGCAGGTTATCTCGGGCTGCGTCCACCAAGGCCCGATCCGGCTGGAAGAGATTGGCGATGAGCAGATAGGCTCCGTACTCCGCCACCCCCCCATTCGACCCCCACTCGTAGTCCCTGGTCTGTAGGGAGTTGCGATAGGGGCTGTTCTCGGTGCGCTCCGCCAACGCCCGCGCCGCGGTCACGGTGCGGGCGCGAATGGCCGCCTTGGCCTTGCCGTCGGTTCCCTTGCGCCGGGTGAGCGCATAGCTCCACATACCCAGCGAGCCAACCTGGGACCAGCTCTCCGCCGGTGGCTTATCCAGGCTGGGGAGGAACGCCGCGTAGTTCTGATGGAAGTATTGGTTGTACGCCGCCTCTCCCGTCGTCCGCCACAACTCGGCCGCGGCCCACAGCATCTCGTCTTTGCAGTTGCGGTCGCCGTATTCGCCGGTGGACACTCCCGACGGGTTGCGGAAGAGCACGTCGGGATTCTTCTCCAACCAACTCCAGGCCAGCCGCGCCGCATCCAGATTCTCCTTGGCGAACTTGGCGTCGAAGGGCAAATAGACCCGCGCCGCAATGGCCGCCGTCGCCGCCAGATCGGCTGTGGCGCAGGTGCTCTTGTAGGGTGCGGATCCCGTCCCGATCACTTCGCTGGGCAGGTCGTCGTCCTCGGGAGCCACGAATCCGCTGAAGTGCTCGCTGGTTTGTTTCTGCCAGGCGCCGCCGTCCGTGTCTTGCATCTTCAGCATCCACTCCAGATTCCAGCGCGCTTCGTTCAGAATGTCTGGCGTGCCGTTGCCCGACTCGGGAATCTTCAGCGAGATCGCTTTCAGCCTCTTGCCGTAAATCTCCCAGGTCCACAGCAGGGTGCTGGTGGCAAAGCCGGAGTTCACCACATAGCGGCCGTAATCGCCTGCATCGTGCCAGCCGCCGATATTGTTGCGCGGCCCGGCCGTTCCCGAACTGGGGTGAAACTCGCCCTTCTGATGGCAGATGGCGTGCTTGTACTCGGGAAACTCCGGCCCCATGTCGACCGCCGTGCCGCAGCGCTGTCCGTAGAAACCGCGCATCGCCAAGTAGTAGGCGCGCCGGTAGACATCCGGGCCCACTGAAAAGTCCCAGCTTCGGCCCACGCCGGGGACCTCCAGGTAGTATTTGCCTGGCTTATGCAGCGCTGAAAAGTCGGCCGCCTGTATCTGGTCGCCGCTATCGGCATCGCTCGCCGCCGCGCTCAGTTGCCCCTTGAAGACCACCGCGCCGTCGCTCGCCCGCTTGATTTCAAAGCTGGTTGCTGGTGCGCTGAGCAGCGCGACTTTGGGGCCTTTTTGGGGGTAACCCACCTGGTCTACCTTGATGGCCGTCGTGGCCTGATTGCCCGCCGCAGTCACAGCGCCTTGCGCACTTGCTCCAAGTGAGCCGGACAGCGCCATCAGCGCAATACCAAGCATGTGCGCACGGCCCCATCGTTTGCCCGTGCAGGGAAGGAACGGAAAACTAACCATTGTTTATGTCTTTTCCCCGGGGTGTGCCGGTTTGCAGAATCTGCTCCGAGCGGGAATCCTCTCATATCGCCGGGAACTCTGGCAACGATCCCCAATACACCCCGATTCCAGGCCTTTCGCGGCGCGCTTGTTCTCAGCAGTGCGCCGCGTCAAGTATAATCGGCCTTCGCCCCGCTTTGTCGGCAAAAACGTACTGAAAAAACGTTTGATCGATGGTTTTTTGCAGGGGAGCGGCGAGGCCGGGCGGGCACCCACTGAAGGAGCAAGCGCATGAAATTCGGATTCTTCGACGACCGCAATCGCGAGTACGTGATAACGCAACCAGATACGCCCCTGCCCTGGATCAACTACCTGGGCTGTCAGGCCTATTTCGGCATCATCTCCAACACCGCCGGAGGTTACTCCTTCTATCGCGACGCCCGCCTGCGCCGCATCTCCCGCTATCGCTACAACAACACCCCCATGGACTTCGGCGGCCGCTACATCTACCTGCGCGACGACGAGTCCAGCGAGTTCTGGTCGCCCTCCTGGCAGCCCACCCGCACCGAGCTGGAGAATTACTCCTGCCGCCATGGCATGGGTTATACCACCATCGGCTCCCAGTACAAGGGCATCGAGGCCAGCACCCGCTACTTCGTCCCCATGGACGAGAACCTCGAGATCTGGCAGTTGACCGTGACGAACCATCGCTCCACTCCGGCCCGGATCTCTTCGTTCGCCAATATCGAGTTCTGCCTGTGGGACGCTCAGGACGACGGCACCAACTTCCAGCGCAACTTCAACACCGGCCAGGTGGAAGTGGAAGACGGCGTCATCTATCACAAGACCGAGTACCGCGAGCGCCGCAACCACTTTGCTTACTTCGCTTGCTCCGAGCCCGGCGGCGCCTTCGAGACGCAGCGCGAGAACTTCCTGGGCAAGTACCGCAGTTGGGACAAGCCGCTGGCCGTCGAGAATGGCCAATTGGGCAACTCCATCGCCCACGGCTGGTCGCCCATCGGCGCCCATCAGGTCAAACTGGAACTCGCCCCCGGCGAGACCCGCCAGATCGTCTTCGTTCTCGGCTATCACGAGAACCCGGTCGATCAGAAATTCGACCCTCCCGGCTCACAGACCATCAATAAAAAGACCGTCAAGCCGGTCATTGCCAAGTATCTCGACGCCAAGCAGGCCGACGCCGCCTTCGAGCAGTTGCGCCAGTACTGGGAGAGCCTGCTCGGCCTCTGCCAGGTCAACACCCCCGACATCCACACCAACCGCATGGTCAACATCTGGAACGCCTACCAGTGCATGGTGACCTTCAACATGTCGCGTTCGGCCTCCTTCTATGAATCCGGCATAGGGCGCGGCCTGGGCTTTCGCGACTCAAATCAAGATTTATTGGGCTTCGTGCACATGGCTCCGGCGCGCGCCCGCGAGCGCATCCTCGATCTGGCCGCTACCCAGTTGCCCACCGGCGGCGCCTATCACCAGTACCAGCCCCTCACCAAGCGCGGCAACAACGACATCGGCGGCGGCTTCAACGACGATCCGCAATGGCTGATTATTGGCGTTTCCTCCTATCTGAAGGAGACTGGCGACTGGAGCATCCTCGACGAGCCGGTAGCCTACGACAACGAGCCGGGCTCCGAAAAGCCGCTCTACGACCACTTGCAGCGCAGTTTCAACTACACCCTGGAGCGCCTTGGACCGCACGGCCTGCCCCTGATCGGACGGGCCGACTGGAACGATTGCCTCAACCTCAACTGTTTCAGCGATACCCCCGGCCAGTCCTTCCAGACCACCACCAACAAGGAAGGCAAAGTTGCCGAGTCGGTCTTCATCGCCGGCCTCTTCGTCTATGCCGGACGCGAGTTGGCCGCCATCGCCAGCCATCGCCAACTGAACGCCGAGGCCGATCGCTATCTGGTCGAGGCCGCCAAAATGGAGAAGGTCACGCTGGAGCACGGCTGGGACGGCGAATGGTTCTTGCGCGCCTATAACGACTTCGGCGGCAAGATCGGTTCCAAGGAGTGCGAGGAAGGCAAGATCTTCATCGAGTCCAACGGCTTCTGCACCCTGGCCGGCATCGGCCTGGAAGACGGCAAAGCCGCCAGCGCCCTGGCAGCCGTGGGCGAGCATCTGGCCACCAAGCACGGCATCGTCGTGCAACAGCCGGCCTATACCCACTACTACATCGAGATGGGCGAAATCTCCTCTTATCCTCCGGGATACAAGGAGAACGCCGGCATCTTCTGCCACGTCAATCCCTGGGTGATGATTGGCGAAACCCGCCTGGGCCACGGCGACCTGGCCCACGACTACTACAGCCGCATCTGCCCCTCCGCCCGCGAGGAGATCGGCGAGTTGCACCGCTGCGAGCCCTACGCCTATGCGCAGATGATCGCTGGCAAGGATGCGCCCACCTTTGGCGAAGCCAAAAACAGTTGGCTCACCGGCACGGCCGCCTGGAACTATTACGCCATCGTGCAATGGATACTGGGCATCCGCACCACCCTGGACGGCCTGGAAATCGCTCCGGTGGTTCCCAAGAACTGGCCCGGCTTCACCGCCAGCCGCACCTATCGCGGCGTGGTCTACAAGATCACCGTGGAGCGCCAGGGCGAAGGCAACTCCGTCGCTCTCAGTGTCGATGGCGTCGCGATTCAGGGCAGCGTCGTTGCACCGCCCAGCGACGGCAGAACCGAAGTCACGGTCCACTGCACGCTCAGCTAAGGACAACTTCCGCGCCTCACCCTTGCGCCGTTTTTTGCACGCAAGGGTGGGGTAGCAGAGATCTTGGCGGTGTCGGTCTTCCGGCGAGAAGGGTGCGGCTCAGGCCGCGCCCTTCTTGCTCCAGGCACGCCACTGTCATTCTGAGCGAAGCACAGCGAAGTTGAAGAACCTGCTGTTGTTGCGTTTTGCAACTTGGGTGAGACAGTTCCCACAGCTCGAAACGGCCCTCGCGCCGCCTTCCAGCTCCACCCCGGTGGATGATCTCGGCCCACAAATGATAACCTTATCGCGGACGCGCAGTGCGGCGGAAACCCGCTCCCTTCGAGCTGCTTTTCCCGCCCGTCCCAAGCCCCGGCGCCCTGTTGGCTCCGGGCCGGAATGCAAGGAGAAGCGCTTTGTATCTTCCCAGCGAACAGCGTTACGACACCATGCTTTACCGCCGTTGTGGACGCAGCGGTCTGCGTCTGCCCGCCATCTCCCTGGGCCTATGGCACAACTTCGGCGGCGTCGACTTCTTCGAGAACGGCCGCGCCATGGTGCGCCGCGCCTTCGATCTGGGCATCACCCACTTCGACCTGGCCAACAACTACGGCCCGCCTCCGGGCAGCGCCGAATCCAACTTCGGTGAAATCCTGCGTCTCGATCTGAAGCCCTATCGCGACGAGCTGATTATCAGCACCAAGGCCGGCTGGGGCATGTGGCCCGGACCCTACGGCGACTTGGGCTCGCGCAAATACCTGCTGGCCAGCCTCGACCAGAGTCTGAAGCGCATGGGCTTGGAGTACGTCGACATCTTCTATAGCCATCGCCCCGATCCCGAGACACCGCTCGAAGAGACCATGGGCGCGCTGGACCACGCCGTGCGCAGCGGCAAGGCGCTTTACGCTGGCATCTCCAGCTACGACCCCGAGCAGACCGCCGCCGCGGTGAAGATACTGCGCGAACTCGGCACCCCCTGCCTGATTCATCAGCCCAAGTATTCGATGTTCGACCGCTGGGTCGAGGACGGCCTGCTGGATGTGCTGGGTCGCGAGGGCGTAGGCGGCATCGCCTTCTGTCCGCTGGCGCAGGGTCTTTTGACCGACCGCTACCTGCTGGGCATTCCCGCCGGATCGCGCGCTTCCAAGCCCCATGGCTTCCTGAAGAAGGACGACATCGACGAACATCGCCTCACGCAGATTCGCGCACTGGGCGAAATTGCCGTGGCTCGCGGCCAATCGCTGGCGCAGATGGCGCTGGCCTGGGTCTTGCGCGACCCGCGCATGACCACCGCCCTGATCGGCGCCAGCCGCGTCGAGCAGATCGAGCAGAACGTCGCCGCCCTGGCCAACCTGCACTTCACGGCAGAAGAACTCGCCCGCATCGACGCCATTCTTCAACCCGTCGCATAGCTTCCCCTCCCCATCCTCGTGCGTTCTTTGCCCGAGGATGGAAAGCCACACATCTCAATCTCACCCGTATCCTTTGCGGAGTGCGGCGGAGTCGAAGCATCTGCTTCTCACTTGTAGTGAGGATGACAAATGCCTAGCGGAATCTGGTGCTCTGGCGCACGAACAAAAGTGAGCCCGAAACAACTCGCAGGAGGAATCCCCGTGAACGACCTACGGCAAAAGGTGGAAGCCGAGCTGACCAAGGACATTTTGCCCTTTTGGCTCAACCACGCCATCGACAACCAGCGCGGCGGCTTCATTGGCCGCATCAGGGACGGTCTGGTTCTGGAACCACGCGCCGAAAAGGGGCTCATTCTCAACGCTCGCATCCTCTGGACCTTTGCCCGCGCCTATCGTTGGAGGCAAGAGCCCGAGTATCTATCCGCCGCCCAGCGCGCCTATGCCTACCTCACCGAGCATTTCCAGGACCAGGAGTTCGGCGGCTACTACTGGATGCTGGACTGCGACGGCCAGCCCACCGACACCCGCAAGCGCATCTACAGCCAAGCCTTCACAATCTACTCGCTGGCCGAGTTCTACCACGCTACGGGAGAGAAGCAGGCTCTGATTACCGCCCTCGAACTGGTCAAAAAGATCGAAGCTACCGGCCACGATCCCATCCTAGGCGGGTACTTCGAGACCTTCGAGCGCGATTGGTCGCTGGCTGCCGATCAGCGGCTGAGCGATGTCGACATGGACGAGAAGCGCTCCCAGAACACCCACCTGCATGTAATGGAGGCCTACGCCACCCTGCTCCGTGTCCATGAAGATCCCCTCGTCCGTTTGCGGCTGCGCGAGTTGATCGAGATCTTCCTCGATCGCATTCTCTCCCCAGAGACCTCTCATATGCGGCTCTTCTTCGACGAGCGGTGGGTGCCGCAGTCGCAGATCGTCTCCTACGGTCATGACATCGAGGGAAGCTGGCTGCTGGTCGAGGCCGCCGAAGTCCTGGGCGACGCCGCCCTGCTGGCCCGCGCCCGCGCCATGGCCCTCAAAATGGCCCAGGCCGTCTACGAACAGGCCGTCGATCCCGATGGCGGACTGATTTACGAGGGCGGACCCGAAGGTATTCACGACTCCGACAAGCACTGGTGGCCCCAGGCCGAAGCCGTGGTCGGCTTCCTAAATGCCTGGCAGATCGGCGGCCAGCAACACTTTCTCGACGCCGCGGTTAAAAGCTGGGGATTCATTGAGCAGTTCATCCTCGACCGCCAATACGGCGAGTGGTTCTGGCTGGTCTCCCGCGACGGCGTTCCGGGCGCGGGCTACGACAAAGTCGGCCCCTGGAAGTGCCCATACCACAACAGCCGCACCTGCTTCGAGGTCATGGAGCGGCTTGACACCATCGCCACCGGCAAGCAACACGGTTGACTGTCATCCTGAGCGGCGCAGGTTGCCTTCCATTTGAGCTATGCCGTTGAAGGATCTGCGTATTTGATTTGCCCTGCGACCGGTTTCGACCCGAATCGTGCGCGCATCTGTTTCGCAATCGAAGTACTGCCAAATTCTCCGGAGAAGACTCATGAATCAAGCTGCTTTCAAAAAGGCCGTTCAGACCCTGTTCAAAGAGCAGGAAAAGCTCCTCGCCCGCCGCAACCGCATCTCCGCGGGCGGCAACGGCATTTACGACCGCTACGAGAACCCGGTGGTCACTGCCGCCCACGCGCCCATCATCTGGCGCTACGACCTTGACCCCAAAAGCAATCCCTTCCTGATGGAACGCATCGGCGTCAATGCCGCCTTCAATGCCGGCGCCATCTTCCACAACGGCAAGTTTCTGGTAGTAGTGCGCGTCGAAGGATCAGATCGCAAATCTTTCTTTGCCGTCGCCGAGAGCGCCAACGGCATCGATAACTTCCGCTTCTGGGATTACCCCATTCAGATTCCTCAGACCGCGGAGATCGACACCAACGTCTACGACATGCGCCTGGTCAAGCACGAGGACGGATGGATCTACGGGCTTTTCTGCACGGAGCGCAAGGATCCCCAGGCTCCCGCGTGGGATACCTCTTCGGCTGTTGCCCAGTGCGGCATCGTCCGCACCAAGGATCTGAAGACCTGGGAGCGCCTCGCCGATCTCAAGTCCAACTCTGCTCAGCAGCGCAATGTGGTGTTGCACCCCGAATTCATCGACGGCCAGTATGCTTTCTACACCCGCCCCCAGGACGACTTCATTCAGACTGGCAAAGGCGGCGGCATCGGCTGGGGACTCTCCAAGAGCATCGAGAACGCCGTCGTCGACGAAGAGATCATCCTCGACAACCGCGCATACCACACCATCCAAGAGGTCAAGAACGGCCAGGGACCGGCGCCCATCAAGACCGCCCAGGGCTGGCTGCATCTGTCCCACGGCGTGCGCAACACCGCTGCCGGACTGCGCTACGTGCTCTATCTCTTTCTGACCGAGTTGGACCGCCCCTGGGTGGTCACCCACAAGCCAGCCGGCTACTTCATCGCTCCCTTTGGCGGCGAGCGCGTCGGCGATGTCTCCAACGTGGTCTTCAGCAACGGCTGGATCGAGCGTCCCAAGGGCCAGGTCTTCATCTACTACGCCTCTTCCGATACCCGCCTGCACGTGGCCACCAGCACCGTCGCCCAGCTTCTCGATTATGTGTTGAACACGCCCGCCGACCCACTGGCCAGCCATCTTTGCGTAGATCAGCGCTGCGCCTTGATCGAGAAGAACTTGGCCTTGCTTGGCAAATCCAAGGTCCGGACGAAAAAGCCAGCCGCGCGTCCAGCGGCCAAGAAGGCAGCCGCAAAAACCCGCAAGCGTTAGCCCGCCGCCCGCCCGCCGCCGGATGCTCCATCGTCCGGCGGGAGCTGCCTGGCGAGGCCTCCGCCAACTGCGACTAAGTCCACTGATTCCTTGTGATTCTGCGATTAGTCGGGTGGAAGCCCTTTGCGGTCGGTTAGACTTAGAAACAGTTGCGTAGCATTCGCGCGGGACGTCGAAAAAGTTAGGCATGGTTAAGTCGGGAAAATCCGCTCCACCGCCAAGGCTGGTTCAACCGGTCAGCCTGCGGACGTTGGGCGAATATCTCAGCCTTTCGCCCGCCACCATCTCTCTGGTGCTGAATAACGCTCCCGGAGTCCGCTCGATTCCCCAGGAGACCCGCGACCGGGTCACCGCCGCGGCCGCCAAGTTCGACTACCGGCCCAGCTTCTACGCCCGCTCCTTGCGCAAACGACAGACCTTTTCCATTGGCGTACTGGTTCCCGATCTGAGCGACAATTACGTGACGCAACTGCTCTCCGGGGTCGAAGAGCATCTGATCGATGAAGGCTACTTTTACCTCACCGCCAGCCACCGTCGCAAGCCCGAACTGATTGAGGAATACCCCCGGCTGCTCATGGACCGCTCGGTGGAGGGCCTCATCATCATCGACACCTTTCTGGAACACACATGGAACCTACCCGTGGTCGCCATCGCCGGGCACAAGTTGATTGCCGGCGTCACCAACGTGGTTCTGGACCAGCGCCGCGCCGCCGAATTGGCCTTGCATCACTTGTATCAGTTGGGGCACCGCAAGATCGCCTTCATGCGCGGTGGCGGCCACAGCTCCGACGCCGACGAACGCTGGGAGTGCCTGCTGGCCGTAGCGCAACAACTGGGAATCGAGGTACCCGTCGAGCGCACGGTTCAGGTCAAATTGCGCGTTTCTGCGCCGGAGATGGGCTATCGGCCCACCGAGGAACTGCTCAACGGCGGCGCGCAGTTCACCGCCCTGATTTGTTACAACGATATATCCGCCATGGGCGCGATTCGCGCTCTCATGGAGCACGGGCTGCGCGTTCCCCAGGACGTCTCCGTGGTCGGCTTCGACGACATCCAGGGCGCTGCTTTCTACAATCCCAGCCTGACCACCATCCGCCAGCCGCTCAATGAGATGGGTTCCACCGCCGCGCGCATTCTGCTGAAAAGAATCCGCGGCCAGGAGGAGTTCCCTGACTCCATGGCCATCGAGCCGACATTGATCGACCGTGAATCGACCGGTCCGGTTGACGCTTCCACTTTTTAATCCCTCATCTGGCCGGCACTGCCGCGAATTTCCTCGGCCCGCCCCCACTTCCCTGGAGACAAACGAGCCGCAACCCGGAGGGCTGCGGCTCGGTCTCTTGCTCATCTGACGAACTACATCGCGTCCTTGACCCCTTCCACAAACGCCTTGAGCTTGCGGCTGCGAGAGGGGTGGCGCAGTTTGCGCAGCGCTTTGGCTTCGATCTGGCGGATGCGCTCGCGTGTCACCTGGAAGCTCTGTCCAACCTCTTCCAGGGTGTGCTCGGAGCCGTCTTCCAGCCCGAAGCGCATTTTGATCACTCTCTCCTCGCGAGGGGTAAGAGTCCGGAGGACCTGGGAGGTGTACTCCTTCAGGTTGACACTGATCACCGCCTCGGAGGGCGAGACCGCCTGCCGGTCCTCGATGAAGTCGCCCAAGTGGGAGTCTTCCTCTTCGCCGATGGGCGTCTCCAGCGAGATCGGCTCCTGCGCGATCTTCAGCACTTTGCGCACCTTGGCCACGGGAATGTCCATGCGCCGGGCGATCTCTTCGCTGGAGGGCTCGCGGCCCAGCTCCTGCACCAACTGGCGGCTGGTCCGGATCAGCTTGTTGATGGTCTCGATCATGTGCACCGGGATGCGGATCGTCCTCGCCTGATCGGCGATGGCGCGAGTGATCGCCTGCCGAATCCACCAGGTTGCGTAGGTGGAAAACTTGTAGCCACGGCGGTATTCAAACTTGTCCACCGCCTTCATCAGGCCGATGTTGCCCTCCTGAATCAGATCCAGGAACTGCAGGCCGCGGTTGGTGTACTTCTTAGCGATCGACACCACCAGGCGCAGGTTGGCTTCGATCAGCTCCCGCTTGGCCTGCTCGGCGTCCATGTCGCCCTGGATCATCTCCCGCTGCGTGCGCTTCAGCTCCGCATTGGAAACTCCCGCGTCCGCCTCGATCTTGTCCAGATCCGTCTTGCAGTTCTTCTGCTGACGGCGATATTCCTTCTTCAGTTCCTCGCTTTTGGAGGCTTCCCACTTCTGGTCCAGAGAGCGAATCTGCCGCTCCAGTGTGCGCATGGTGTCCACGGTCTTGTTGACCCGGTCCAGCAGGCGCTTGCGCTCCAGCGGGGTGTACTTGAGCTCCCGCACAATGCGCGAGATCAAGACCTTCTCCCGCGAGACCAGCCAGCGCGTGTGGCGCACTTCCTTGGGCTTGGACTTTACCGCCGGCGTGGCCAGTTTCTCATCCAGCGCCGCGATCTTCTTAAGATGCTTGAGCAGCGCGTCGATGCGGGTTACGGTGCCCTTGACGCGAGCCTGCACCACATCCTCGGTCAGCTCTTCCTCGTCGAAGACCACCACTTCCTTGACGTTGCGCACGCCGCGCTTGAGATCTTCGCCCAGCGCCACAATCTCGCGAATCACGATCGGCGAGCGCGACAGTGCCTTCATCACCCGCAACTGCCCGCGCTCGATGCGCTTGGCAATCTCCACCTCGCCCTCGCGGGTGAGCAGCGGAACCGTGCCCATCTCGCGCAGGTACATGCGCACGGGATCGTTGGTCTTTTCCAGTGTGCCGGGCGTCAAGTCGAGCTCGACGTCCTCCCCCTCTTCCAGGTCGAAGTCCTTGTCCCCGGTGAACTTGGGACCGTCCAGCAGATCGATGCCCTGGGTACCGATGGTAGTGATCAGATCGTCCAGATCGTCGGCCGAGCCCATCTCATCCGGCAACATGTCGTTCACGTCGCCGTAGGTGAGGTAGCCCTTTTCTTTGCCCACTTCGATCAGGCTGTCAATATCGTGTTCGAATTTCTCATCCATATTCAGATCTTCCTACTCTCGTGCGCATCGGGTAGATGCGCGGCGGTGCGCGGCGGCGCCCAGGCTGCTCCTCGGGACGCCGCAAGCCCTCTCAGGGTCTTATCGGCGCAAAGGGGCGTAAGCCCGCGTGCTCCCGCAAAAAAATGCGGTTTCAAGGGTGATGGCTCGGAACAGGATGGTCGCGCATCAGGTTTCGCCTGGGTAGCCCGCGAGCCGCAGCTCATAGTTGGGGCAAAAGGGCGCGCATCCTCACAGAGACTTTCAGACTACCACAATCCGTCCCACTCTCCAAGCTCTTGTAGTCTGTCCACTGCCTATTGGACGCACCATCCTGATCCGCCGTCGCATTGTTTTGACTGCCAAGCTCAAGCTCCTCCGGAGTGCTGGTGCAGTTGCCGCAATGCCCTGTCCATCTCCATCTTTTGCTGGCTCAGTTGGGCCAACTCGGCGCCATCCCCGCGCCGCTCCGCCTCTGTAAGCAGTCTGCGCAGCTCGCGCAGCCGGTACTCGATGGCCCGCTCCTGGATCTCCTGGACCGCACTCAGTACCTCATCTTCTTCCGGGGGCTTGGTCTCGGTCAGCAGGGCCTCGGCCATCAACGCCCGCTGGCCCGCATCCTCCACCGCTTCCATGGGATCGGCAGCCTGACGCACCGCCAGCACCTGCAAGCCCGCGAAGGTTCCCAGGTGCTGGAACCATCCCGGCTGCTCCGTCAGCGCCTGAGCCGCCAGCCGCCGCGTCCGTTCGTGTTCCGGATCAGTGATCGCCAGCGCCCGTAGCAACACCCGTTCCACCTCGGTCAGCGCCGTCGCTCGCACCTCGATGTGATCCCGACGCCGCAATGCCGCTTGGTGCAACTCCTCGCGCAGCACCGACGAATCGATCTCCAGCTTTTGCGCCGCATCGTGGGCGAACTGGTCCCGGGCCAGCTTCTCCGGCATGCGCCGGATGTGCGGAAGCAGGTAATTCATCGCCTTTACCTTGGCCTCGGAGCCAGCCCCGGGAAACATCTGCCGCGCCCGCTCGATCAGATAGTCCGCCTGCCGCCGCGCCCCGCGCAGCGCCGCGACATAAGCCTCGACGCCCCGTTCGCGGATAAATCGGTCCGGATCCAACCCGTCGTCGAGGGTCACAATCTTGATCGAAAACCCCTCCTCGGTCAGCAAGGCGATGGACTTCTCGGCTGCATTCGCCCCCGCGGTATCGGGATCGAAGTTCACCACCACCTGCGAGGTATGCCGCCGCAGCAAGCCCACCTGCTGCTCGGTAAAGGCCGTGCCGCTAGTCGCGATTACATTCTGTATCCCACGCAGGTAGACCGAGATGCAGTCCATCTGGCCCTCCACCAGCAGAGCGAACTCCGCTTGTCGGATGGCCGTCTTGGCCTTGTCCAGATTAAAGAGCACCTGCCCCTTGGTGTACAGCGGCGTCTCCGGCGAGTTGATGTACTTTGCGCCCGCCTTCTCTCCCGTCTCCAGGGTCCGCGCGGTAAACGCGATTACCCGCCCGCTCTCGTTGCAGATGGGAAACATGACCCGTTTGCGAAAGCGGTCGTAGAGCGGACCTGCACTTCCATCTCCCTGCTCTTTAGAACTAAACAGGCCGGAGGCCCGGAGAGCCTCTTCGTCCGCCATACCGCTGAGCCGATCGCGCAATTCGCGGAAGGCGTCGGGAGCAAAGCCGATGCGGAACTTCTCGATGCCCTCGTCGCTCAGTCCCCGTCCGGCCAGATATTCCCGCGCCACTGCTCCTTGCGGCCCGCGCAGACGTTCCTGAAAGAAGACCGTAGCCGCCTCGTGCAGATCCAAGAGCTTCGCTCTCTGGCGAGCTTCGGCAGCCTGTTCCGGCGAGGAGAACTCCCGCTTGGGCAGCGCGATGCCGCATTTCTGAGCGACAATCCGCACCGCCTCGGGGAATCCTACGTTCTCGATCTTGGCCACAAAAGAGAAGACATCCCCCGACACCCCACAGCCGAAGCAGTGGTAGAACTGCCTGACCGCATGTACCGAGAACGAAGGCGACTTCTCCTTGTGAAACGGACAGAGTCCCGAATAATTCTGCGCCCCCGCTTTGCGCAGGCGGATATACCCCTCGATCACCTTGACGATGTCGGCCTGCTGCTTTACGTTCTGCGCAATATCGATCAACAACCTTTTTCCTTTTGTTTCATCCCGGCACTGTCATCCTGGGCGAGCGAAGCAAAGAACCAGCTTTCACTCTTCATGCGCAGGCTTCTCCTTTGAGGCGAATATTCTTTACCTGCCCAGATATCCCCGGCTACACCTCTCAGCATAAGCCCTGCCCCACCTACTCGCCCATCTCTCTCAGACGGCGAAAAGGCGGAGCCGAAGCCCAGCCCTCTCTCACAGCGGCAGCGTTCCATCGGGGTCATTGGGCAAACATGAGATTCTGGCTGACCGGGAGCGCTGCGGCGAAATTCCGTGTCGCGGCCTGTACGGCCTGAATGGTGCATACCGGCAGAGTGGTCGATGCGCAGAGGACTATTCCATCGTTCGACCAGGTCACCTCTCTCCACAGAAAAAGGAGCCTCGTTCAGTGGTTTCCGTGGCCTCATGCCAGCCGCATCAGTGAGCCGAGATCTCCCGCATCTGCGCCGCCCAGGATTGGGCGTAGGTGCCTCCCAGGGCGACCAACTGGGAGTGGGTTCCCGATTCGATCACGCGGCCTTTGTCCAAGACGTGGATCATGTCCGCATGCATCGCGGTGGTAAAACGATGGGTAATCATCAGGCCGGTGCGACCTTCAGTCAGGGTACGAAAACGTCCCAGCCAATCCTGTTCGGCCCAGGAATCCATGGCGCTGGTAGGTTCGTCGAGGATGACCAGGGCGGCCTTGCGAAAAAAGGCCCGCGCCAAGGCGATGCGCTGCCATTCACCGCCGCTCAGTTCGGCGCCCCCGAACCACCGCCCCAGCAACGCCTCGAAGCCCCCGGAGAGGCGCTCCACCGGTTCCAGCGCCCCTGCCGCCTCGGCTGCCCGCAGCACCCGCTCCTGGTCGTTCAGGCCTTCCAGATCCCCGAAAGCGATGTTTTCCCGTACCGTAGCGTGATAATGAACCGGCTCCTGAAAGAGAACCGCAATGTTGCGGCGCAATTCCGCCGGATCGAAGCCTCGCAGATCGACACCATCCAGGAGGATTCGCCCGGCGTCGGGATCGTAGAAACGGCACAGCAATTTGATCAGGGTGCTCTTGCCAGCCCCATTGTGGCCCACCAGAGCTACCACCTTGCCCTGGGGGATCTCCAGATCGAAGCCTTCCAGCGCCCGATGATTGCTGCCGGGGTAGCTGAAATCGACCCCCTCGAAGCGGATGGAGTCCTGGAGCGGTAGTCCGGTCTGCTCCGCCGATCCCGCCAGAATCTGCGGCTCCAATTTCAGAAACTCGTCCAGATTCTCAACGAAGAGCAGGCTGCGGTAGATGCTTCCCGACCCCTCCAGCAACGCGCGCAACTGCAACTGGGACTGCTGAAAGGCCTGAAAGCAGAGCAACAAGTCGCCCAGTCCCACCGCCCCGATCAAGGTTCGATGCAGCATCCAGCCCAGGCCCGTCAGACTGCCCGCCCAGGCCAGAGAACCGGCTCCCAGTTCGGCAACCGCGCCCTGCCGTTCGAGGCGAAGGCGCCCCTCGCGCAAGAACCGGCGCACACTTTCAAAAGCCTTGCGGTGGTGGTCCCCCAACTCGAAGATCCTCAACTCCGCTGCCGCACTTCGCTCTGTAAGAAGCCAGTCCAGGTAACGCGAGCGGCGCTCCCGGCTAGTGTTCTGCTGCCGCCAGCGATTTTCGTGCAAGACGTGGCGGGCCACCAACAGCAAACCGGGGACGCCCGTCAAGACCAACAGCAGCGGCAGCCATCCGGCATAAGTCCACAAAATGCCAGCCAGCACCAGAAAGCCCAGACCGTTCTGGACTATCGAGCCCAGGCTCTCCAACAGCGCCAGCGGTTGCGACAGCGCATCTACCCGCGCTCGGTGAAGCTGGTCGTAGGATTCGGCGTGGTCATAAAAAGCCAGATCGAGGCGCAGAGCCTGCTCGTGGATCAGCCCGTAGATGCGGTCTTGGACGCACTCGGCCTGTACGGCTCGCACCCAGGACAGAAGACTGGACAGAACCTGAGCGACGATCCACAACGCCGCAATCCCCAGAACCGGCGGCGCTACGGATGTCCATCCCGGATGGCGCATCAACCGGTTGACCATGGTACGCAGCAGCAACGCCTGGCCGGCGGGAATCAGTCCCTGACCTACCAGCAGAAAGCCCCACGCCAGGGTCCAACCGCGTGCGGCGCCCCAGACCAACGCCAAGGCGCGACGCCCTGCCGGCAACTGAAGGATGAATCGACGAAATTGGCCTAGCAGCATGGGTCGGTCGAACCTCAAAAGAAAAAATTAGGCGATAGTGCGAAGAAGCAATCCAACCCCTATTCCGCAGAGGAGGATCTTACCTGCCCGACGGCGGTTGGCCGGATCACCCCTCGCCCCGGATCGTCTGCACTTTGGAACCAAAAGGAAATGTCATGCAATTCTCTGGCGACGGGCAACGAGCCGGTTGATTCCGTAGGTCCTACTCATGCGCGTCTCCTGGCAAAGGTGGTTAACACCTTGAAGCGATCATGGCCGGGACCGCCCGTCACCATGTGGGGCCCCAGGCGCAGCCAGGCGTGCGCGCTAAAGCCGCCGCCGTCGACCCGCCCACTGCCAAAGCTGACCGTTCCCTCCAGGCCGCGTCGGCGCAGCATGGATGTCGCCGCTAGCGCTTGGGCCAGACAGCGGCTGTCCCACGGCACCCGCCGTGCCCACACTCCCACCGCCCAACCAACCTCTTGCGCCATGCGAATCTCGTTTGCTGTCGCTGTGGCGGGCGTCTCCGCCCCGGCCGTACCCAGCCAGGCGGCGACATAGCGAAAAGGCACCAATAGCATGACCAGACGAGCGGCCGCCAGCGCCAGCAGCGCTTCCGCCAGCAGCCCCTTTCTGCCTTGCGGGAGTGCGGCCAAACGCCGCAGCTTATTCCACACGGAGGAGGCCTTCCCGCTCCATCTCTGCCAGGAATCTCTCCACATCCGCAGCGCAGGTCTCGGGCGTAACCCTGTACTGCGCCACCAGGTGGGCGACCAGCGCAGAAAAGCTAATCGGAGTCTCCAGCGCTGCCCAGATGCTCCGGGCCGGGCCTTCCAGTCCAAAATAGGCGCCCGCGTCGATACTCATCAGCACCGTCTCCTCATCGAGTTCGGTGGAGATCATGTCCTGGGCGCGGCACAACCGATCATCGGGAGCAAAATGGCGCATTCAGATCTTCTCCTTGCTTGCAATCTTCGCAAATTGCTCCGCCCATACCGATTCCAGGAAGTGGACCAGTCCCCCAATGGCTTGCGGATCGCGCCGCCGGGTCACGGAGACCAGCATCGTCTTCTGCGCGATCTGTCCCGCCAGCCGCATCTGGTCACTCTGCGTCTGTTGACCCTTCAGATAATGGGGCCGGTAGAGGTTCTCCAGCAGGCGCTGCACTCGGTCGAATCCCCGCAAGACTTCAAAGCGGGGCGTCTCTTCCTCTTGATCGCCGAGAATATGGATTGCCCGCAGCGGCACCGGGTGGGGGCAGTAGCCCTCCCCCATGGGCACTACAAATTTGTCCACGTCAAAACGCGCATCGCCGGGGGTACCCAGGCGCTCGTAGGCATCGGCGCACAAACGGAACTGTGCCAGTGCCGGCAGAATCTCCAACCCCTCGCCGTTGGACGCCACCGCACAGACATCGTCGCTCAGCAATCGATAGCCATGGCGATGAAACTGGGCGGCCAGTGTGGACTTGCCCGCACCCTGCGCACCCACGAAGATCATCGCCCCCCAGGCTGTCTCCACCGCGCTGCCATGCAGCGGGAAGAGGCCACGCTGATAGAGCAGCGCACCCATCGTCGAACCAAGCAAAAACAGGCGCACCTTGTCGGGCTCAGCATCGGCCAATGGCTCGACGAAGATGCGCTTCCCATCTTCTACCCGGTACTGACCCACGCCCTGCTGGGCCAGGCGAAAGAGTCCGGGGCGAACTTCGTAATAGCCATTCTCCAGGGAATCCAGCTCACCGGTCCGCGGCGGCAGCAGCGAGATGGTCACATCCGGCTCGCCCACCGGCTCGGGATGGGGCGGAAGCTCGGGGCAGGGAATATCCGCATGAATCCGGAGACCATAGGCCCAATATGCGTGAATGGACATCCTCCACCTGCACCCAATCCTGGAGTATCATCCCCGCCTTCCTAGCGACAGGCCACGGCAGGGATCAAGGAATTTCAGTATACGGCAACCGCTCGCTACCATATCTCGCTACCATATATATGGATACGGCCCGAAACGACCTATCCTGCCGCCCCCCTTTTCACCCTTTGCGCCCAGGGTCGCAGGTTCACGAGGACGCTAACCAGACAGACTCAACCCTCCAACGGCAACTCAGCGGCCAGGATGTTCATGGGCGTCACGCCGCGCTGGCGCAGCGTGCGCAAACTGAGAGCGTCATGGCGCTTGGCCAGCCGCCTGCCGTTGTGGTCCACCACCAGCCGGCAATGAAACCAATCGGGATGGGGAAAGCCCAAGGCAAAGTTGAGCAGAATCTGCCGGGCGGTGGATTTGAGCAGGTCCGCGCCGCGCACCACCTCGGTGATCCCCATCTCTGCATCGTCCACCGCGCAGGCCAGTTGATAGCTGGGAACGCCGTCCCGCCGCCACACCACGAAATCCCCAAAATCCTCGCCGGCGACAAAGCGCTGCGGCCCCAGATTCAGATCGTCGAACTCGATGGCCACGCCGTCGGGGACGCGAAAACGCCAGTTGAAACCTTCCGGTTTCTCCAGTTCCATGCCGGTGGGGCCGGGGAGCTGTTGTGTATAGCCTGAAAAACTCCGGCAGGTTCCGGGGTAGATCGGCTCATCGTCCAGTGGTTCCAGCTTGCCGCCGCCCGGCTCGGCACCAGCCGTGGAACTCTCATGGGGAGCGCCCAACGCGCTTTCCAGATCCTTGCGCGAGCAGCGGCAGGGGTAGATGGCGCCCTCGCGCAGCAGTTTCCGCCAGGCAGACAAATAGAGATCGTGGCGCTTGCTTTGCAGGTAGGGTGCATGGGGCCCGTTCCGGTCCGGCCCCTCATGCCAGCGAATTCCCAGCCAGCGCAGATCCTCCATCGCCGCCTCGGCGTAGGCCGCGCGGCTGCGATCCGGATCCAGATCCTCCATGCGCAGAACCAGCGTCCCTCCGGCAGCGCGGGCGCGCTGCCAGGCTGTCCAAAAGGTGCGCGCGTGGCCCACATGCAGATAGCCCGTGGGCGAGGGCGCAAGCCGGCCGCGATAGTTCGAGAACGGCGTGGGAGGGAGACTGGCCATAACTGGCTTTTAGTGTAGCCAGCCAGCTCGCCGCGGCATATGGCCAGCTTGGTTCCTTTCCTCCAGGAAGCTCGTCGCCGCGTTGCAGACGGCGGCGCCCATTTTCTCCCGAGCTCCATTGGGAATGGCCGGATGGGTGGGTTCGGACAATCTCAGCTCTGGAGAAATCCTCCGGCAGCGCAACCCCGTTCAGAACATCTCGGGAATGCTGTGGAAGGCGATGCGCGTGGGCGCGGCCTTGAAGGCGGTCAGCATTGCGGCTGGGGCCAGAGTGCTCAAGCCGTATTTCTGGTTGATCCTGTCCATCGTCTCCTGAAGACGGGTGCGCTGCTGCTCGTCTTCGCTGGAGTCGAAAAGGCTGAGGGTGTGCAGGTGATTGGGAACCAAATCTCCCAGATGCACACCGATGAAGTAGGGGTGATCGTACTCGGCGCCAGCGGGCCTGCCCTGCCACAGACGGCGAAGCGCAGCGATCAGCACCTGGCTGTCCTGTGTCTCGCTCAGGCGCAGCGCCGCCTTCCAGCCACGCGTGGGAACGCCGTAACTGCTGACCGGCGTCTTTTGCCCGCGGGGAACGGCGAAGCCCACGGCCAGCCCGATACTCCCCGCCCACATTCCATGTGTCCGCAGTCGCAGCGCCGCCTTGTGCAGCAACTTGTGGGCCACCGCCCAGGCCTGTTCCGCGGTGCGCATCTCCGGCCCCAGCACGTGCTGGTGGCTGAGCGACTTCATCTGCTCGCTCTCTGCGATCTCGAAGTCCTCGCCACGCAGCCAATGCCAAAGCCGTTCGCCCAGCACTGAACCCCACTGCGCGCCGGCCTGCTCGCAGTCCAGCGCCATCAGTTCATCCATGGTGTGGATGCCGCGTTCGTTCAAGTGCTTTTCGGTCTTGGCGCCGATCCCCGGCAGGTCGCGCAGTTCCAGCCGGTGCAGCGCCTCGGGTAGCAGGTCGAGCGGCAGCGCCACCAGCCCGTTGGGCTTTTCCATGTCGCTGGCCACCTTGGCCAGGTAGCGGTTGGTGGCCAGTCCCACCGAACTGCGCAGCGTCGCCCCTACCCGCTCCTGAATGCGCGCCTTCACCTGCCGGCCCAACTCCAACGCCGCCAGCAGCGGTCGCTCCCGCCCCATCAACCGGCAAGCCATTTCGTCGATGGAGAGCACCGCCGTCACCGGCAGGCAGCTCTCCACCGCTTCCACAATGCGATGGTGAAACTCGACATACAATTGGTGGCGCGCCTCCACCAGCACCAGGCCGGGACACATGCGCTTGGCGTCGCCCACCAGCGTCCCGGTCTTGACCCCATGCGCCTTGGCCTCGTAGCTGGCAGCGATGCAGCAGGTGCTGTCGGCCATCATCGGCACCACCCCCACCGGGCGGCCGCGCAGCTCCGGTCGCACCTCCTGCTCCACCGAAGCGAAGTAGGAATTCAAGTCGACAAAGAGCCAATTCAGCAACGGCTCCGCCTGCGCCGGTCGCCGGCGAGGCTCATCTCCGGTGTGCGGCGCTACGGATTTGGAGCCTGTGACCATAATGATTCCATTTTCGCCTTATATTCCCCTTAAATCAATATCGGACAAAGATAATCTGCCGATGATAAACTTGCCGCGTTGTTCTACGTCTTTCCAAGTGGAAAGGAAAAGACCGCACCTTATGCGGCACGCAAGGGAGATGTTGGTATGGGTTCCTCGTATCTGCACGACTTGATCCACTGGTTCACATCGAGTGCGAGTATCCTGGCCACGATTGTGACGGTCGGGGTTGCTATCCTTCTTTTCTGTTGTCTGGGATGTTCGAACTGCTCCCACCGCGAAAAGGACGACATTTTCAGCCGCCACGAGATGTAACCCCGCTCGATGCCGGTGCCCAATCCCGCCATCCGACAGTCCTCCGCCCGCATTCCTCTTGCCGGGCGCTCCAGAGTAGGGCCGGGCGCGTTTTTCCTACCGTCCGGCTGCCAGCTTTCCCCGTCGTCGCGCGCCTCCCACAGTATCCCGCTTCAGGCAGATCGCTCTCTTTCTTCCTCAGTGGGGAAGCACGGAGACTAGGGTTCCCTTCCCCAACCTCTCGCTGCCTTCTGGAATCATGACAAAGCAATTGGAGCGTGCCAGCGCCGTCAGGTCGCCGGAACCCTCCATGGGGACGATCTCCACTTCGTGCCAGCCGCCTTCGGCGCGATTGAAATCGCACAATGCAGGCAGAAAGCGGGTCAAGCCGTCCTTGCCCTTGACCTCCTCTTTGAGCCGCGCAGGAATGAAGTGCGGGCCGTGTTGCGGGCAGCCGCCCAGAGAGGCCAGCAAAGGAGCGCCAAAGAGCAGAAATGTGACTGCCGTGGAAATTGGATTGCCCGGCAGGCCCAAAAACGGCAGTGGGCTTCTCTGCTCATCCTTGGAGGCGGAGCGGAGCAGATCGCCAAAGCCGGCCAGTTGCTGCTCGGCGCTGTGCTGAATCTGGCCGAAGACGGCTGGCTTGCCCGGCTGCATACGCACCCCGGTAAAGAAAAACTCGGCCCCGGACTTGGCCAGTGCCGGTTCCACCAGATCGAATTTGCCCGCCGAAACGCCTCCCGAGAAGATCAGCAGATCGGTCTGAGCAGCGGGCAAGGCGGCTTGCCGGATCGCCCCGCCGATGGCGGCAGCATTGTCGGCCACGGTGGGGAAAAGCCACGGTTCTCCCCCGGCGGCCACCACCATGGCCGCCAGCATCGGTCCATTGGAGTTGCGGATCTGCCCTGGGCCCGGCGTGTGCTGAACCGCAACCAGTTCGTCGCCGGTGGTGAGGATAGCCACGCGCGGCCGGGAATAAACCGGCAGAAAGGCAGAGCCGCACGAGGCGGCGAGGGCGATCTGCGCCGGTCCGAGCACCGTCCCGGCAGGCAGCAGCGCCTCTCCGGCATGGGCCTGCGCACCGCGCGCCACAACATTTTTGCCCGCATGGAGGGTGTGTGGCGGCCGCAGGCGCACCCGACCGTCGCTGGATTCCACATCTTCCAGCATGGCCACGGCGTCCGCGCCAGCGGGGATGGGTGCGCCGGTCATGATCTCCCAGGCAGCGCCGGGGGGCAACGGGCCGGCCGGTGGCTGGCCAGCGTGGGTGCTGCCGGCAATCGACAAAAACTCATGCGCTGAGGCTTCGGCGGCGCGGCAGGCAAAGCCGTCTCGCGTGGAACGGGCAAACGGCGGCTGGTCGGTATCGGCCCGCAGTTGTTCGGAAAGCACCCGCCCGCAGGCGTAGGCGAGTTCGGCCTGCACCGGTTTGCGTCCGGCAGTTCGTTCCCTGGCGTAGTCGGCCACGCACGCTGCCGCTTCGGTGTAGCTGAGCAAATCTTCCCTCATGGGATGGATTGTAGAAGGTCGACCGCACACCTACCGAGATCGCTCACGGAATCCCTCCGCGCTTTTCCCCAAATGCGCCAAGGGCGCCCCCGGAAATCGGGTGCGCCCTTGCTTTGAAATTCATCGAGTTGCTTACTTCTTGGCCGGCTTGGGAGCCTTGTAGTTGGTGTCGACCTTGGTCGCGGACTGGGCCAGAATGCCCTTGGCGTCGGCGGCATACGGTCCGGTAGGCGCCAGATCCAGGTACTTCTGATAGGCCTCGGCGCAGCCCGCAGGCAGAACATAGTGTCCGCTGGCATCCACCGTGGCCTTGACAATCAAACCCTGTCCCTTGAGGTAGTAGGGGAGGGCCTGGTTGGGATCGACGGCGATGGCGGCTTCCGCTGCGGCCACCTGGGCATCCGTATTCCCCACCTGGGAGAAGATGACCGCCTCGTTCTTCAAGTTGATAAAGGCCTGCGTGGGATCGTTCTTGGCCGAGAGATCGAAGGCCGCCTTGGCTTCATCCACCTTGCCGTTGCGGGCATAAATCTCGCCCAGCCCGGCGTTGGACATGGCCTGCACGGAGAGATTCTGCTTCTTCGAGGCGGTATCGACCTCAATCGCCTTCTTGCAATTGGCCTCGGCTTCTTCATACTTCTTGAGGCCGATCTGGCCCTTGCAAAGCTGCGCCCAGAGGATGGATGCATCCGGCTTGGCGCCCGTGTCCTTGAGCATCAGGGTCTCGACATCGCCGTATTTCGCCGCGCGAATCTCGGTTTCCTTGGCTTCGAGGTTCGCCTTACTGGCGGTGGCGCCCAGCGCCTGGACGGCGGCGGCGCGCGCTCCGTCGGCATCCTTGATGTCCTGCTGGGCCTGGCGCAGATCGTTATTGATGCCCTTGATGATCTCGTTGATCTTCAGCGCCTCGGAGTTGTGCTTCTTGACCTCTTCGAGTGCCTTTTTCTGCTCCGGGGTCAGGGTATCGATGTAGGCCTGACGGGTCATATCGATGTCCGCCTTCACATCCTGATCGACAATGACCTTGATGTTCGGGAGCGAATCCACCATCTGGCCGGGCTTGGTATCCGGGGCGCGATAGACCACGGTATAAGTTCCGGGATTGGCCTCGCCGGCGTAGTCGCCGCTACCGTTGATGGGGAAGGTAAACTTGGCGTTGCCGCCGCCGTCGGTGGAAAGGCTGATCGTACCCGTGGTGACGGACATGCCGGTCACGTTGGTCACGTGGCCATGAATCTTGCCGGCCGGTCCCTTGATCTCTGGCGCGGCAGGGGCCTGAGGGGTCGCGGGCGTTTGGGCGAGCGCAGGTAAAAGGGCGAATGCCAGCAGGCCCAGTCCAAGTGAAAGGTTGCGTTTCATCTTCTTCTCCTTGAAAGCGGCGCGAACAAGGCCGTTCGCGGGCTTGTAAAAGTTCTATGGTTGGCTCTGGCGCGAGGGCGCTGCAATGGCGCTCGCCCCGCCTCTCTGCTCTGGCGGCCGGATGCTGGGGGGAAGCCCGCTGCAAATACTTGCCTCTGCATCTGCCTTACCCAGGTCTCCGGGATTCGCGTTGGAACGGGCCAACACGCTCATTCTCACATGGTAGTGCGTGGGGGAGAGGCCGCTTGTGGCATGGATCACACCCTACAATAGAATACGCATGGCAACCACGATTCGTACCGCAATCTCCACCGACGTACCGCAGATTCTGCTCTTTATCCGTGCCCTGGCGGCCTACGAGCACGAACCCGATGCCGTCGAGGCCAACGCCGAGGCCCTGCTGCGCGACGGCTTCGGCCCACAGCCCTTCTATCAGTGCCTGATCGCCGATCACGACGGCCAACCCGCCGGCTTCGCTCTCTTTTTCTTCAATTACTCCACTTGGCTGGGACGCCCCGGCCTCTACCTGGAAGACCTCTTCGTAACCCCGGAACTCCGCGGCCAGGGCATCGGCAAGGCCCTGCTGCAACGTGTCGCCGCCATCGCCCTGGAAAAGGGCTGCATGCGCCTGCAGTGGGAGGTGCTCGACTGGAACACCCCGGCCATCGACTTCTATCGCGCCATGGGCGCGGAATTCCTCGACCAGTGGCGCAACGTCCGCATCGGCGGCGAGGCGCTTCAACGCCTGGCCGCAACGGTTCCGCAAACGGAGGCAGCACAATGAGGATTCGCGTGATTGGCGCAGGACTGGCGGGCTGCGAGGCGGCGCTGACCGCGGCCCGTTTGGGCTGCGAGGTGGATCTTTACGAGATGCGCACAGTCATCGATGGCCAGCCGCGCCTCACCCCGGCCCACCAGACCACCGACTTCGGCGAACTGGTCTGCTCCAACTCGCTCAAGAGCGAGTCGCCCAACACCGCCCCCTGGCTGCTCAAGCAGGAGATGCGCCGTGGGGCTTGCGCCCTTTTGCGTTTTGCCGACCAGTGCGCCGTACCTGCAGGCCACGCCCTGGCCGTGGACCGCGTTGCCTTCTCGCAGAAAATCAACCAAGCCATCGCCACTGAGCCGCGCATCCGCGTCTTCCGCGAAGAAGTGACGGATCTGGCCGATCCCATCGCCGACCGGATCAGCATCGTCGCCACCGGCCCCCTCACCAGCGACGCCCTCAGCGCCTCCATTCGGCGCCTCACCGGCAGCGAGCATCTGGCCTTTTACGACTCCATCTCCCCCATCGTCGAAACCGACTCCATCGACATGGAAAAGGTCTACTACAAAGCCCGCTGGGACAAAGGGACCGCGGACTACATCAACTGCCCCATGGACCGCGCCGAGTACGACCGCTTTCTCGACGCCCTGCTGGCCGCCGAGCCTGCCGAAAGCAAGGAGTGGGAGAAGGCCGAATACTTCGAGGGCTGCCTGCCCATCGAGGTGCTGGCCCGCCGCGGCCGCGACACCCTGCGCTTCGGCCCCATGAAACCGGTCGGCCTGCGCGATCCCCGCAGCGATAAAAACCCCTGGGCCGTCGTCCAGCTTCGTCAGGAAAACCTGCGCGCCGACAGCTACAATCTGGTCGGCTTCCAGAACCATCTCAAATTCGGAGCCCAGGCAGAGGTACTGCGCCTGATTCCCGGCCTGGAAAACGCCCGCTTTCTGCGCTTCGGCCAGATCCACCGCAACACATATATCTGTGCGCCGGCCCTGCTGGACGAAACACTCTTTCTAAGAAGCGCGGCCACGCGGCTAGCGTTTGCGGGACAGATCAGCGGCGTCGAGGGCTATACCGAGTCCATCGCCACCGGCCTGCTGGCGGGCATCTACGCGGCCCAAATCGTCCACGGTTGCCAGCCGCAACCCATCCCCCGCGCCACTGCTCTCGGCTCGCTGGTCCACTACATTACCCACGCCGAAGTGAAGAGCTTCCAGCCCGTCAACATGACCTTCGACCTGATCGAGCCGCTGGAAGAAGAACTGCGCAAGAAGGTGCGCGACAAAAAGGAACGCCACCGCATCCAGTGCGAACGCTCCCTGGCCGCCTTCGACGCCTGGTGGGCGGTGGCGAATCTCAGCGCTTAAATCGAATCCAGCATTGGGGCGAAGCCTCAGCTCTCCTGGCGGTAGAGCATGTCACGAATGGCGCGGCGGCGGGCTTCATTCATCTCGGCATTGCCCTCCATGGGGCGTCCGGCGATGGGGAGTTCCGCATCGGGTTCGCTACAGGCCGGACAGCGGTTGGCAAAACCCGGCTTGCCGGGCCGCAATTCAAACTCTTCCGAGCAAACGACACATGTCTTGATTGGGAAAGCCATAACTTTTCCATCATAACGCCATCGCGGTTTGCCGGCGACCGTTCCGACCCTCCTGTTTGCCGTTTTCGCCTCGGAGAGAGACCATTCCGCCGCGCTTCAAGCAACTGTCGAAAGCCCTTTTTGCGCCACCAGTGACAACAGTTTCAGAGAGGCGCCTTGGGGGCGTTTTTCGCCCCGCTCCCATTGACTCACCAGACCGGTGGTCACATTCAGATAGCGGGCAAAGACCGCCTGACTGGCCCCCTCGCGCAAGCGCAGTGCGCGGATTTCCTCCGCCGCCAGCGGCTGGACCGGCGTCAAACAGAGTTCATCGAACTCGCGCATGGTCTGCTTGTTCATCACCCCGGCGCCATGAAGTCCCTCGGCCGTCTCATGGATCGACGCCATCAGCCCGCTACGATACTGCTTCGCTTTGCCCATCGCAGTTCACCTCGATTAGAGTTCGGGATACCAGCGCCCTGCCCAATTCCTCATCCCCATAAGCCAGCATGGAAGCCGCCGGTTTTTTCAGCGCGGTCAGTTCGTCGGCGCGCATGTTGTCCAATTCATTCTTGTTCTTGGAATAGCCATGAACAAAGAACGCCCGCTCCCCCATGCGAATCAATCATGACACCGAGTGCGATACTAAAGTCCCCGCTCTTCTGGACACTATGTGCGCGTAGAGTGCATTTGTCTCTCCGCATGGGCAAATAGATCTCTGCACTCCGCGCTCAGGAACTTTTCCGCCTCCGCCAGTGTCCAAGATAAGGAGGGGTCTGAGTGCCTCTCCCGCTTTTGTGCGGCAGGGCAGGGCGCACCATTTAACCTAAAGACCGGAGTCTATCCATGCGTTGCATTGCAATCCTGTTGTGTTCGGCGGCGCTGGCCGGCGCGCCCTTGGCCCTGGCCCAAGCTGCTCCCACGGCAAAGACCACCGCACCGCCGGCGGCGAATCTTCCCCCTGTGGCACAACTGCCCGAGGCCTTTGCCGGCTGGGCTGCGGACGGGCCCGTCAAGATCGTCACCGCTGCCGCCCAGGCCGACCCCGCCAATGCCGCGGCCCTGACCGAATATTCGCTGACCGGCGCGGCTCTAGCCACTTACAAGCGCGAAGGGGAAACCCTGACCGTGCGTGCCCTGCGCTTCCACGACACCAGTGGAGCCTACGGCGCCTACTCCTTCTATCGCCACGACGGCTGGCCCAAGGAGCAGATCGGTACCGGGGCCACCTCTGACCACAACCGCGTCCTCTTCTGGCAGGGCAATACCGTGGTCGATGCCACCTTCTCCCACATCGGCCCCATGTCCGGCTCGGAACTGCGTGAGTTGGCCAGCGAGTTGCCGGTTCTGCAGGGAACCAAGGCGCTGATCCCGCCCATTCTGGCCAATCTGCCCCAAACCTCGCTCGATGGCCAGACTACCCATTACGCTGTGGGTCCGGCGGGCTACACCGGTGCGGGCGGCGTGCTGCCAGCAGAGTTGGTGGGCTTCGATATGGGCGCGGAGACGGCCACGGCCAGCTACAAATTGCGTTCCGGACCGGCTACGCTGACCATCGTCGACTACCCCACCCCGCAGATGGCCGCCGCGCAGGAGGCCAAGATTCGCGCTTACATCAAAGCCGGCAAGCAGGCCCAGCCGGCTTGGCCCAAGCCCTTGCAAGACTCCGACGCTGCCTCCCTCGAAGTGCGCCGCAGCGGCCCTCTGGTGGCCCTGGTCAGCGGCGATGCCATTCCCGAGGAGAGCCACAAGCTGCTGGCCTTGGTGCATTACGAGGCCGACCTGACCTCGATTCCCCAGCCCACCGAGTCGGAGGTCGCCAAGACCGGCAAGTTGCTCATGGGCATCGCCGCCTTGGTCATCATCGGCTCCAGCGCCGCGATTCTGCTCGGCTTCTTCCTCGGCGGCGGCCGAGCGCTCTATCGCATCGCCCGCGGCAAGCCGGCCTCTTCGATCTACGATGAGGAGTTCACCAGCCTGAATCTGCGCGATGATCCACGGCACGCGCCGCCATCCGCGAGGGCCACTTCCAGGGAGTAATCGCAGCCCAAATCCGGTGGACTACCGGGATCAAACCCCAGGAAAAGCCCTCGAATACCGGGGTTCCTGGGGAGCGTAAAGGCAAACAATAAGCGAACATGCTCCCCGGCCACACTTCGGATCTCCGCCATAACTCATTGAATTTAAATGCTATATTTTGCAGCAGATTTATCCTTGACACTCGCCTCCCGCGCTCCTACTATGCAGCCAGAAAGTTCTGATGGCTTTGCCTCCGTTGGAACTATTCTCCCTGAGGAGAGAGCCGACCTGTTGCCGGGCGGCTCTTTCCATTTTTTGAGCGCTTTTCGTTCATACCGCCGTCGGCCTTTTCCCGGCCGGGCAGATTTCCTTCCGCCGCGCTTTACCGCAAGCCAAGGCAGAGATACAATCGTAAGGAGCGCCGACGTAGCTCAGTTGGTAGAGCAGCTGATTCGTAATCAGCAGGTCAGCGGTTCGATCCCGCTTGTCGGCTCCATACTTTCAGTCACTTACAGGTGATGGCGCTACTTACGAATCACCACTTCGTCGTAAACTGTGCCGCAAAATGCCGATCAGTCTCAGCGAGACTGGTCGGCATTTTGTTTGTTGACGATCTCTGCTCTCCCCTTCAGCTCAGGAAGCAGATACCGTTGGCTCGTTGTGATCGACTCATGGCCAGGAGATTTCTGCGCCAGGGCAAGATCTCCAGTCCTATCAACCTCAAGATGGCAGTTTACCCGTGGGTCTGATTGCCGGATCAGGGATGAATCGACCAGTGTCGTCTTCGGCATGCGGCGCGAGGTGATTGCCCTGGATGCCGTCGATCAGGTGCCTTCCCTGGCGAACCTGCCCGATGCGCTGCTGCGTCGCCTGGCCGTAGCCTGAAAAGCAGGAGAGGAGTTTTGATCCGATCCCGCTCGGTCGCGGCAGGGACGGGCAGGGCCGCTATCGCGCCAGGGCAAGGAAGGCGCGCTGGAATCCGCCGATGGAGCGCTCGATCCGCTCCATGGGAATGGTCAGGGAAAGGCGAATGTAACCGGCGCGGCCAAAGCCACTGCCCGGCACGGCCAATACTCCCTCCTCGGCCAGCAGGCGGGTAAAGGCAACGTCGTCGGCGATAGGGGTTTTGAGGAAAATGTAAAAGGCGCCTTCGGGGCGGCGGACCTGGTATCCGATGGCCTCCAGCGCAGCACAAAGCACATTGCGCTTCTGCTCGTAGGGGGCGGCGTCGATGGTCTCATCGAGCGACTCCAGCATGACCCGTTGCCAAATGGCGGGAGCGTTGATGAAGCCCAGGATGCGGTTACTGAAGGCGCAGGCCGCACGCAGAGCGGCGACGTCTTCGAGCCGTGGCGAGAGGGCCAGATAGCCGATGCGCTCGCCGGGCAATCCCAGCGACTTGGACCAGGAGTTGCAGATCGCGGTTTGGGTGATGGTCGAGGCCACTTCGGGCTGGCGCTGGCCGTCATAGACAAAAGATTTGTAGGGCTCGTCGCTGATGACCAGGATGGACGGGCCGAAGCGCTCCAGCATCGCCTGCAAATCGCGCAGAACGCTCTCCGGATAGACGCGACCGGTGGGGTTGTTGGGGGTGTTGAGCAGGATGGCGCGGGTGCGCGGGGTGATGGCCGCGGCGATGCGCTCCACGTCGGGCAGGAAGCTCTCGTCGGTCTCCACGGGAACCATGCGCCCACCGTGATTGGCAATATAAAACTGGTATTCGGGGAAAAAGGGCATCAGCACGATGACTTCGTCGCCGGGATCGAGAATCGACTTGAGGATCACATTGCAGGCGCCCGCCGAGCCGACGGTCATAAAGATGTCTTCGCCGCTAAAGTCGAGTCCCGTTTCTCTGCTAAGCTTGGCCGCCACTGCGGCGCGGACTTCGGCATAGCCGGGATTGGGCATATAGCCATGCGAGCCGGGCTGGTTGCCGGCGGCCACGCGGCGCAAGGCATCGAGCACCGCCGGCGGCGGCTCCACGTCGGGATTGCCGAGAGAGAAATCGCAGATGGCGTCGGCCCCCCGCTCGCGCTTGAGGCGCACGCCTTCTTCGAACATGCGGCGAATCCAGGAGGCGTTTTCAAGTTGGCTGGCGATGGTCTTGGCAACGGGCATGATGGGAGCCTTCTAGGATTTGAGCAGTTCGTTGCTGGCCAGGGGATTGATTCCAGCGGCCTGCAACAGGGCAATGGCCGCATCGGGGTCGGCAAAGCGAAAGATGAGGATGGCCTGGTTCCCGCAGAGGTTGGGAAAGGCATACATGTACTCGATGTTGATGCCGGTCCCGTCCAACGCGTCGAGGATGTCGGTGAGGCCGCCGGGGCGGTCGGCCACTTCGACGGCCAGCACCTCGGTCACCTTGACCACGAACTCATGGGCTTCGAGCAGCGCGGCGGCCTTCTGCCAATCGGAGACGATCATGCGCAGAATGCCGTATTGCTGGGTGTCTGCCAGATACAGGGAGCGGATGTCGATACCTTCCTGGGCCAGCAGCCGCACCGGGGCGGCGATGTGCCCGGGCTTGTTTTCGGCAAAGATGGAGAGCTGTTGAATCTTCATGATGTCCGCCTGTCGATGACCCGTTTGGCCTTGCCTTCGCTGCGTTCGATGGTATGCGCCTCAACCAGGGCCACGCGCACGCGGATGCCCAGGACGCGATCCAGGGAGCTTTGCAGCTTGTTGTGCAGCTCCTGCAAGGCGCCGATCTTGTCGTTGAACATGTGCGGGGTAACCTCGACCTGCACTTCCAACTGATCCAGGCCCTGCACACGGGTAAGAATGATCTGGTAGTGGGGCAGTGTGCCTTCGGTTTGCAGCAGCGCGGTCTCGATCTGCGAAGGAAAGACATTGACGCCGCGCACGATGAGCATGTCGTCGCTGCGGCGGCCGATGCGGGCAATGCGGCGCAGGGTGCGGCCGCAGGCGCAGGGCTCCGCCAACAGCCGGGTGATGTCGCGAGTGCGATAGCGGATCATGGGCATGGCCTGCTTGCTCAGGGTGGTCAGCACCAGTTCGCCCTCGCAGCCGTCGGGCAGCACTTGGCCCGTCTCCGGGTCGACGATCTCGGGATAGAAGTGATCTTCGAAGATGTGCAGGCCCTCGTGCTGACGGCACTCGCAGCCCACGCCCGGACCGATGATCTCGGAAAGACCGTAGATGTCGAAGGCTTCGATGCCGCTCATCTTCTCGATGTGCTGACGCATGGACTGGGTCCAGGGCTCGGCGCCGAAGATGCCGGCGCGCAGGGGCAGTTCGCGCAGGTCGATGCCCATCTCCGCGGCCCGGTCGATCAGATGCAGAAAGTAGGTGGGCGTGCAGCACATTGCGGTTACGCCAAAGTCCTTCATGAGCATGATCTGGCGGTCAGCGTGGCCGCCGGAGGCCGGCACCACGGTGGCGCCCAGGCCCTCGGCGCCATAGTGCGCGCCCAGCCCGCCGGTAAACAGACCATAGCCGTAGGCGATCTGCATGATGTCGCCGCGATGCAGCCCGCAACCGGCAAAACAGCGCACCAGCACCGAGGTCCACACGGCAATGTCTTCCTGGGTGTAGGCCACGACGATGGGCTTGCCGGTGGTGCCGCTGGAGGCGTGCAGACGGACAATATCTTTCATGGGGCTGGCAAAGAGCCCGTAGGGATAGGTATCGCGCAGGTCGGCCTTGGTGGTGAAGGGCAGGCTGGCGATGTCGTCGAGCGAGCCGATGTCCGCGGGGGAGAGGCCGCGCCCCTCCAGGCGGGAGCGAAAGAGTGCCACGTGTTGCCAGGCGCGGGTTACCACGGCCCGCAGCCGCTGCAACTGCATTGCTCGGAGTTCGCCGATCGGAGTGTAGTCCGGCTCGCTGGCGGGATGATGGGTGGCGGCGCCGATCTCCAGAACTGAATTCATCATGCGTACCTTCTGCCTACTTTTTTCTTGCCCTTTAACTGCGCCCGAGGTCAAACGCGCGAAGATTCGCCTCATGCAGCCTGGCGGGCAGATTGCGTTGGAGAGCGGCGCTCCAGGCCTCGAAGGAGAAGGGCAAATGACGGCTCAAAACGCCCAACAGCGCCACATTGATACTTTTCTTGTTGGAGAGGCTGGGTTCATCGATGAGCGCGGGCTGGATCAGGATGCCGCCCTGGCGCAACGCCGCCCGGTTCACCTCCACCTGATCGGGCGCGATCACCACCAGGAAGTCCGCTTCCCCTTCCGGCACCATGGGGCTGAAGACGCGCTCGCCAAAGCGCACATCGCTGCACACCGAGCCGCCGCGCTGGCTCATGCCATGCACTTCGCTCTTTTTGACGTCCAGCCCGGCATGGAAGATCACATCCGCCAGGATGTCGGAGGCCTTGAGCACGCCCTGCCCGCCCAGTCCGGCAATCACCACGTTAGTCGTTTTGCTGCTCATGGCACCTCTCCTCCTCGCGGCTCTCGTACTCCCGGATCGATCGGGCGGCCAGCAGGCAGTCCCTGCGAGCAATCACCACGGAGAGTTCGGATTTCTCCAGGCTGGCTTGAATCAGCCTTTTGAACTCCTCCGGCTGCTGCGCGGGATCGATGACGTGTACATTGGGTACGCCCAAAGCGCGCGCCAGGTCTTCGAAGATCACCTTGCCGGTCTTGTCGTGAATCAGGGTGCGCCCGGTGCCGGGGTGTTCCTGCATGCCGGTCATGGCAGTGGTTCCGTTGTCGAGGATGATCAAGACGTGGCCGCTGGCGGGCGGGTTATAGACCATCTCCACCAGGCCGGTGATGCCGCTGTGCACGAAGGTGCTGTCGCCCAGCACACTCACGACTCGCTTCGCGTCATCCAAGGGGAGTGAGTGACGCAGACCCAGGCCCACGCCGATGGCCGCGCCCATGCACACCAGCGAGTCCATAGCCTCGAAGGGCGGCAAAACGCCTAGAGAATAGCAGCCAATGTCGCCGGCCACGATGCAGTCCAGTTCTTTCAGAATCGTATAGGCGGTGCGATGCGGACAGCCGGGACAGAGCGCTGGCGGCTTGCCGGGCACGCGCTTGGGCTGGGGAGATTGGTCGCCGTCGAGGATGCGGCGCACGCGGGAGACGCTCAATTCGCCAAAGCGGAAGCTCTCGGCCTGGGCCTCGACCGCGATGCCCGCCATGCGCGCTCCCTCCACCAGATAGGGATCGCCTTCTTCAATGACGAAACACAAATCCACGCTTTCGGCAAAGGTACGCATTACTTCGATGGGCAGCGGGTAGGTCATGCCCACTTTGAGCACGCTGGCCTCCGGCGCGGCCTCGCGCACATATTGGAAGGCCACGCCAGAGGTGATGATGCCCAGCGAAGACGGGCCAGCGACGATCTGGTTTGGTCCCGACGCCTCGTTCCAGGCGGCAATCTCGGCGAGCTTCTTGCGCAGACGCAGATGCGCCGGTCGTGCGTAGGCGGGGATCATGACGCGGGAGGGAAAATCGTGCTCGAAGTGCGCCGGGCGGGGCGGCGCAATGGCCACCGTGCCGCGCCGCACAATGGTTTTGGAGTGGCAGACGCGGGTGGTCATGCGCAACAGAACCGGCACCTGCCAGCGCTCGGCGATCTCGATGGCCCGCACGGTGAATTCATAAGCTTCCTGCGAGTCGGAGGGCTCCAGCATGACCACGCCGGCAGCCTGCGCATAGCGGCGGTTGTCCTGCTCGTTCTGGCTCGAAGCCATCCCCGGATCGTCGGCCGAGACGATGACCAGCGCCCCGTCCAGGCGGATATTGGCCACGGTAAACAATGGGTCCGCGGCCACATTCAGTCCCACGTGCTTCATGGTTACCAGGGCGCGAGCGCCGGCGAAGGCCACGCCGATACCCACTTCCAGTGCCACTTTTTCGTTGGGAGCCCATTGGGCTATTCCACCCAGATCCGCAAAGCGCTCCAGGATCTCCGTCGAGGGAGTACCGGGGTAGCCGGTGCCGAGTTGCACGCCGCAGTCGAGAGCGGCCAAAGCCACCGCCTCGTCACCACTGAGCAGGGACAGACCATCCTGTTGTCGAAGAGAATCCACGCTGAAGTCCCGTCTTTTGAAATAAGAACCAGTGTACACGACGGTAGAATCTCCTTGGCTGTGACGGCGGCCCGGCCTGCGGGCTGGCGAGGATATAGAAATGGTGTCGCTCGTGGAAGAAAGTGGTCTTATTGGAGGTGACGCAGTTGATCGATTGTACGGTCTCCTGATTGTTGTTTCTGCCATTGCGGATGAACTGGCAGCACTTGGCAGAGTCTTCTATCCCCCGCTAAGACAGGTGGCTGGAGAGGCGCGCGGCCAGCATCGCCTGCTTGCCCTCACGCAAGAATATGCCGGTGTGCTCGTGGATCAGGGCGCGGAAGAGCCTGAACTCGCGAAGATCCATGGAGCAGGAAATCGATTCGGGCGCGGACCACGGCAACGTTCGTTTTCCCCTTCTCCCTCCCTTCCGGCGCAGCCAAGAGAGTAGTGTGATGCCCAATGCGGCAGTGCCCACGCTGTTGCGCGGAGCAACACTTGCAAGCCAAAGCGATAGGGTTCAGAAATCCTCGAAGCTGGAATCCGCAGCCGCAGGGGGCGGATAGAAGCCCGCATCCGGAGCGGGGGCACGCAAGCCCAGCGCTTGTTTTGCGGCACCCTGAACACGCTTTGCCGGACTGTCGGACTTGCTCGGCGGCTGCGGTTTGCTGGAGCGGCGATACTCTGTGCGGGGCGCAGGAGGTCGGACGATGAACTCGGCCGGCGCGGAGGCGCGCGGCGGGAACGTGCTTCTATCCCGTTCGCTCCGTGCATCCTGGGTCAGCGTAAAGGCGCTGATCAGCTTCATCAGATGCGCCGCCTGCTCGGCCAGCGCCTGAGCGGTGCCCGACAATTCTTCGGTTTGCGCGGAGTTGGACTGGGTAACCTGGTCCATCTGGGTGACGGCGCTGCTCACCTGCTCGACGCCGGTGCTTTGCTCGGCCGAGGTATGGGCAATATCGGTAACCAACTGCGTGACGCGGTTGACCAATTCCGAACCGCGTTCGACCTTGCGTATGGAATCCTGAATGAGAACCTTGATCTCCTTGGCGGCGACGGCGCTGCGCTGGGCCAGGCTGCGCACCTCGGTGGCCACCACGGCAAAGCCCCGACCTTCGTCGCCGGCGCGGGCCGCTTCGACCGCGGCATTGACGGCGAGCAGATTGGTTTGAAAGGAGATTTCATCGACAGTCGAGATGATCTCGGCAATCTTGGCGGAGGAGGCGCTGATCTCGGCCATGGCGGCAATTGCACTGGTATTCTCGCGGTTGCGGTCCGTTGTGTCGCGCGATCCGCAAGCGAGTGCGCTGGCCTTGGCGGCGTTTTCCGCGTTCTGGCGCACGGCCGAGGTAATCTCCTCCAGGCTGGCCGAAGTTTCCTCCAGACTAGCCGCCTGTTCCTGCGCGCCACTGGCAATACTCTCCGAAGCGGCCGCCAGTTGCTGCGAAGAGCTTAAGGCATCGGTGGCGCTCTCGGCCACCTCCTGCAAAGTGCTGTTGAGCCTCTCGATGGCCTGGTTCAGCGCGATAGCCATCTGCCCCACTTCATCTTTGGTGTCAACCGCCAAGGAGACGGTCAGATCGCCGTCAGCAACTCGCTTCAGCGCGGAAACAGCCCGTCCCAGAGGAATGGAGAAGCCACGGGCGATGAAGATGCTGAGTAAGACGCCGAAGAGCAGCGAGGCCAGACAGGCGCTTAACAATAGCACGCGGGCCGTTTCATACGCGGAGTTGTTGGCTTCGAACTTCTCCCCGGCGTGCTTCTGCTTGATCTCGATGGCCTTGTCGCAGGCTGCCCGGATGATGGCGCGGCCATGCACGGCGGCTTCCAGCGCGGTATTGGCCGAGGCCATATCCTTAGCTTTGAGGGCCCGAAACAGATCCTCCTGCGCCCGTTCATAATCCGGCAAAGCCTTGCGGACGATGCCGAGTTGTTCGATGCCTTCCGGGGTCACAAAGAGCTTGTCCGCCGCGTCAAGATGGGTGTGGAGATCGGCGATATTGACCATCGCGTCCTTTTCCGAACTCTCGACCGCCGCGGGATCGGCGACGCGGTAAATGGCATTGAGATCGTCCCCGCGGATTGAGGTTACATCGATCCCCATGGCGCTGGCGTGGGAGTTGCCGACCATGTCCTTGTTATAAAGGAAACCTACCCGGTCGTTGGCCGCACCCAGATTACTAATGGCCAGGTAACTGATTCCCAGGGTCAACACTAGCAGCACGCCGAAGCTGCTCATCAACCGCGGCATGGCATTCAGATTTTTGAACCAGTTCATCTGCCGATCCTCCGTTTTTCTCGTAGTCGATCATGCCGCCGCGGTGGGCTGCGGTTTGCCCGCGCCCGGCGAGTTGACTCTTCCCGATTTTTGAAACGAAAACAGATTCAGCGCGGCCAAGCTGGCCACATCGACAATGGGGGCGACACAGCCGTCGCCCAGAATCGTTGCGCCCATCAGCCCGGCCACGTCGCGCAGATTCCGTTTCAGGCTCTTGCCCACCACCTGTTGCTGCCCCAGAAGCTCATCGACGACCAGGCCGATCTTCCTCTGGCCGGCCTGCACAATCACCGCCAGGCGGCGATGGATCTCGCCCCCCGCGGCCTCCGTCGCCGCCTCGGCCACGGTGTCTTCCCGCTCCAGGCCCAAAAATCTGGACATGCGCAGCAGGGGAATGGATTCGCCGCGAATCACCACCACCTCGCCCTGCTGGGCTACGGGAACGATCTCCGCGGGCCGCAAGGGCACGGTTTCAACCACCGACAACAGCGGCAAGACCAGGGTGCGGTCGGCCACCCTCACTAGCAAACCTTCCAGAATCGCCAGGGTCAGAGGCAGCTCAATGGTGATCGTCGAGCCCTGCCCCTTCACGCTGGCAAAGTGCACGGTCCCGTGCATCTGCTCGACATTGCGCTTGACGACATCCATGCCCACACCGCGCCCGGAGAGACTGCTGACCTCTTCTTGGGTGGAAAAGCCCGGCTCGAAGATCAGCATGATCGTCTGTTCGTCGCTCAACTGCGTCTCCGCGCCGATCAGCCCGCGCGCCAAGGCTTTGGCCCGCACCTTCTCGACATCGACGCCGGCTCCATCGTCGGAGCCTTCGATTACAACTCTCCCGGCGCGGTGAAAGGCTTTGAGCTTGATGAGGCCCTCGACCGGCTTGCCCGCCGCCAGACGTACCGCGGGCATCTCGATGCCATGGTCGGCAGCGTTGCGGATCAGATGGGTCAGCGGATCGCCCAGCAACTCCAACATGCTCTTGTCGATCTCCGTCTCTTCGCCGGCGATCTCCAACCGGATCTGCTTGCCGGTGGCTTGCGCGATGTCGTAGACCGTGCGGTTATAGCGGTGAAAGAGGGTTCCCACCGGCAACATGCGCACCGACATCACCCGTTCGTGCAACTCGCGGGTGCTGCGCTCCATGGCCGCCACCGCATCGCGCAACCGGGGCAGGCAGGAGGGCTCGAAGGTCTCCACCATCTGCGCGGTCATGACATTGGCTATCACCAGTTCGCCTACCAGATCGATCAGCCGGTCCACCTTCTCGATGGGCACGCGAATGGAACCCGCCTCCCCGCTGGCCACAGGCTTCTTGGCCGCCGGTTGGGCGCCCGGGCCCGGCCGGGCAAGAGCGGGCGCGGCAGCAGGGGACGCTTCTTTGGCGGCTGGCGGAGGAGCCGGGAGCGGTTCTGGCCGCACCGCTGCGGCAAGATCCTGGATGCGCACTTCGACCAGATGCTCGACAAACTCGAAGACCTCGCGCACCTCCGATTCCGGGCAGGCACTGGCCAGTTCCATGGTCCAGCTCAGATAGCACTGGGCAGTATCCAGATCCACCAGTGCGGGCAACTCCTCGGTATGCAATTGGCAGTGGCGAACGCTCCCCAACGCCGCCAGGTTGCGCAGCAGCACGATGGGGTTGGTGCCGCTGGAGAACAACTCCCGGTCGGGACGGAACTCGATCTTGTACAGATGCTCTCCGACCGCCTCCGGCGGCGCGGCGGGAGCGGGCGCGACTCGCTCCTCGCTGGGAAGCAAGGCGGCGATGCGCTGCTGCAATTCGAGCGCATCGGGGGGCATGGGCGCCTCCGGCGCCTCTTCGGTATCGAGCATCCGATGGAGCACGTCCACCGAGGCCAGCAGCACGGCGATCACTTCTTCCGTGGCCTGCATCTCCATGGAACGCAGCCGGTCGAGCAGGTTTTCCAACTGGTGCGTGAAATGCGCCAAGTTGGTCAGGGCAAAAGAACCGGCGCCGCCCTTGATGGAGTGTGCGGCGCGGAAGATGCTGTTCAGCAACTCGCTGTCGCCGGGCGCCGAGCGCAGTTGAAGAAGACAGGACTCCATCGCTGCAACATGCTCTGCGCTCTCCTGCAGAAAGGTCTGGCGGAATTGGCTGAGATCGATTTTCATAGCGTTATGGCAGCACCTTGGCTAGGGTTTGCAGAAGTTTGTCTGGATCGAAAGGCTTGACCACCCAGCCCGTCGCTCCGGCAGCCTTGCCCTGCTCCTTTTTGGCGGCCATGCCCTCGGTGGTCAACATCAGAATGGGCTTGCTCTTCATCGATGGCATCTTGCGCAAGTTCTGAATCAGCGTAATGCCGTCCATCACCGGCATGTTGAGGTCGGTGATGACCAGATCCACCGAAACGCTTTTCAACTTCTCCAGCGCCTCCTGGCCATGCTCGGCTTCCACGACTTCGTAGCCCCCCTTTTTGAGCGTGAAGCTGACCATCTGCCGCATGGTGACCGCATCGTCGACAACCATTACCCGTTTCAATGTCCCATCCCTCCGCAACAGTGTGCGTTTCGGCTTCGTTTCGCGGCCTTAACAACCGGGGCTGACAGACCCCGCCGCCCAGTCCTTCGTTCCTCATCCCATCCGGTGGGAGTAATCGAGAGCGATTTTGTTTTTGCTGCAGGCTTCCGTACCCCATCCTTCCCGCGTTTTTTCGGCGAAAAGGCTTAGGCATCCAGATAGTCCAGGGGCGAGATTGAGAGTATGATCGGCGTTCTCGCGCACCTCCGCCAGTGCCGTGGCCTGAAACTCGTCGGCTGGCGTCCATCCTCCGCAACGAGAAGCGCGGATCGAGAGCTTCGCCTGCCCAGGCTCAGCCTTGCCGGGTGCCGGCTCTTGCGGAAGTTTGTCTGTCATTCCCTTTGCCTCCGCCCTTCGCCACTTATGCTGCGGCGCATAGCACTGCCTTGTCCCGGAAAGCCGCCGCCTGTTCCGTCACCATCAGCTATCGGCACTCTGCGCACCAGCGCTATGAAAGTGGTTGTCTTTGCCCGTGAATTGTCGGAGATACATGATTCATTTTGGGAAGAGCGAAGGGCAGGACAGCCATCGTTCGAATTCTTCGACCGGCAGAGGGCGGCTGAACAGGTAGCCCTGGTAGTTGGTGCAGCCCAGATCGGCGAGGAACGCCCGCTGCGCTTCCGTTTCCACACCCTCGGCGATGACCTCCAGGCCCATGGCCCGGCCCAGGGCAATAATCGTCTCGGCGATGACGCCGCTGCCGGCATCCTCCAGAATGTCGCGTACGAATGAAATATCGATCTTCAACTGATTCAAGGGCAGGCGCTTCAGGTAAGAAAGCGAGGAGTATCCGGTGCCGAAATCGTCCAGCGAGAAGCGCAGTCCATACGCCTTGAGCTGGGTCATTTTGGCGATGACCCCTTCGACATTCTCCACCAGGCTGCTCTCCGTCAATTCCAGTTCCAGATATTGGGGGTCGGCGCCGGTGCGCTCCAGAACGGACAGCACCGTTTCGACAAAATCGGACTGATGGAACTGTCGGGCGCTGACATTGACCGCGATCGTGAGATCCGCCATCAGGTTGCGGCTTGTCCAAAGAGCAATCTGGCGACAGGCTTGCTCGATAACCCAATCGCCCAAGGGCAGAATCAGCCCCATCTCCTCGGCCAGGGGAATAAAGACGCTGGGTGAGACCATGCCGCGGAGCGGATGCTTCCAGCGAATCAGGGCCTCCGCGCCGATCAATCGGGAGTTATCCACCTGTGGCTGATAGTAAAGCAGAAACTGGTCCGCCTCGATTGCCTGGCGGAGATCCTCTTCCAACCCCGCACGGGCATTCACGGCAGCCTGCAAGGTTCGTGAGAAGAAGCGCACGGCATTGCGCCCCGCCGCCTTGGCTTGGCCTATGGCAATGTCGGCTTGTTGCAGGATCTCATCCTCTCTGACGTCCTGATCGCAGAAGATGGTAACACCGATGCTGGCGGTACAGCGGCAATCGAGCAGACTCAGCGTGTATGTCTGATTCACGGCGGTAAGAATCTCTGCGCCGACAGCCCCAGCCTGGGCAGCGGCATCCTCGGCGACTTCGCTCAAATCCTCCAGTATCACGGCAAATTCATCGCCGCCCAAGCGGGCAACGGTGTCGGCATCGCGGACACAGCCTCTGATCCGCCGCGCCACTTCTTGCAGCAACAGGTCGCCGATGGGGTGGCCGAGGGTGTCGTTCAGGGTCTTGAAGTGGTCCAGATCGATGTGCAGCAATGCTTTCTTATGGTTGCTTTGCCCACAGGCCGCCCGCGCTTTCCGGAGCCTCTCCATCAGCAGGCGGCGGTTGGGCAGGTTGGTCAGCGTGTCGTAAAAGGAGAGGCTCTGGATCTTCTTCTCCGCAGCCTTGGCGGCGGTAACATCGCGGGTGACGGAAAGCAGGCAGGGGACGCCGTTCAGATCGATCACCGAAGCCGAGATCAAACCCCAGACGATCTCGCCGCTCTTGGTGTAAAAGCGGGTTTCAAAGTCTCGAAAAGATCTCTCGCGGCGCAGGGTTCCAATCAGTTTCTCCCGTTCTTCCGGTTCCACCCAATGCTTTATCCTGATCAGATTCTTTCCGATGATCTCCTCCCGCTGGTAACCGATCATGTTCACGAACCCCTGGTTGACATCGATCACCAGGCCATCGTCCAGCCCGGTTATCATGACCGCATCGGGAGTCGTTTGAAAGGCGGTGCGATAGCGCTCTTCGCTCGTCCGCAGGGCTTCGGCGGCTGCGGCCAGCCGTTCGGTCGCCAGTTTCTCTTCGGTGATATCCCGGGAGATGGTATGCAGGCATGGAACGCCGTCCAACTCGAAGATCGATCCCGAAATCCGCACCCAGATGACGTTCCCGTCATGTTTGCGTATTCGCGTTTCCATGCTCCTGCATACGGAGTCTCTTTGAAGAATATCGAGATAGCGCGAGCGGTCCTCCGGGTCCATCCAGATGTCAAGTTCGCTGGAGGTGTGTCCCACGACTTCATCCCGTTCGCGTCCAAAAATGCGAATATGCGCCGCATTGATATCGATATACATGCCATCTTCCAGGCGGCTGATACTGATGGCATCGAGACTGGTCTGGAAGGCGGTGCGGTAGCGCACTTCGCTGGCGCGCAAGGCTTCGGCAGCCGCGGCCAGGCGCTCGGCCGCCAGCTTATCTTCGGTAATATCCCGGCTGACGTGATAGATGCAGGCCACACCGTCCAATTCGATAAGCGATGCCGAAATCATCACCCACAGGATCTTGCCGTCTTTTCTTCTTAACTGGGCCTCCAGATTCAGACAGGCAGAATCGCGCTGGATCGCTTCGACCCAGAGGCGGCGCTCCTCCGGGTTCACCCACATGCCGAATTCCAGAGGGGTATGGCCGATCAGTTCCTCCCGCTTGTACCCGTAGGTGCGAACGTAGGCTTCGTTCACGTCGATATAGACGCCATCTTGCAAGCGGGTAATGCCGAGGGTATCGAAGCTGGTCTGGAAGGCGGTGCGGTAGCGCTCTTCGCTCGTCCGCAGGGCTTCGGCGGCTGCGGCCAGCCGCTCTTCCGCCGCCTTCACCTCGGATATATCCCGGATGACTTTCAGGGCGCAGGGCACAGCTTCCAGGACCGTCACCGATGCCGACAGCAGCGCCCAGAAGACCTGACCGTTCTTGCGCCTGAGCCGGGTCTCGAAGTTGCGGCAGACCCCCTCCCGGCGCAGAGTCTCGGCCCATCTCTGCCGTTCGCCTGGATCCACCCACATGGCCAGTTCTAGGGTGGTCCGCCCGGCCAGATCGAGAAACGTATCGTCATGCATCGCGCCATCGGCGTCTATCCAACTGTTGGGTACCTCGACGGTTTGTTCCACCAGCTCGCTGCGGCTGTATCCAAGAACATCGAAGAAGGTGTCGTTGACATCGATAATCATGCCGTCGTCGAGTCGAGTGAGACAGATGGTATCGAGGCTGGTCTTGAAGGCGGTGCGGTAGCGCTCATCGCTGGCCCGCAGCGCTGCGGTCGCCTCGGCTAGCCTCTTCTCGGCATCCTTGCGGGCCTGAATGTCTTCCACGAAGGTGATCTGATGCAGCGGATGGCCTTCGCTGTCCCGCTCGACAGAGGTGACCAGACGGACCCAGATCAGGCGGCCGTCTTTGCGCAGGTAGCGCTTCTCCCACTCCACACTGGCCGTCTCGCCCCCCGAAATGGATTGGAGAACCTGCCTGGTTTGGGGCAGATCCTCGACTGAGGTAACCTGCTCGACCCTCATGCCGGGAATTTCCTCGATGGGGTAGCCGACAATCTCGGCAAAGCGCGAATTGCAGCGCAAATAGACGCCGTCGAAGGAGACGTGAATAATACCAATGGCGGCCTGGTAGAAGGTCGCCCGGTAGGCCGCTTCGCTCTGGCGCAGCCGCTCTTCCCCCTTCTTGCGCTCGGTGAGATCCAGTCCGAAGGCCAGGTTCCATTTGCCGATACAGATAAAGCCCCAGGAGATCGTCTTCTTTGAGCCATCCTTGGCGGTGACCTCGGCATCCATCGGCTCGATGGCGGAATTTGTCGCCATGGCGCGTGCCACCCTGCGCTCCCATTCCTCCACCAGTTGCTGGCGGTACTCCAGCTCAGGATAAGCGAGCGGATACCAATGATTTACGGTAGGAATATCCTCCGCCGTGTAACCGAAGAGCCGGCTAAAGGCCGGATTGATGTAAACATTCCGCTGCGCGGTGTAGAGGACAATGGCCAGCGGAGAGGCTTCGGTGATAGCCCGGAAGATCTCTTCGCTTTCGGCCAGCGCCTGCTGCGTCCGCTGGTATTCCGCCAGCACCCCGGCCGGCAGCAGGCCGCAAACAACAGAAATGCTCAAAACCAGATACAAGCGCAAAAGGGATTCATTGACCGAACCGCTCACAAACAGACCGTGTCCCAGGCTGGTGCCGATGGTCGCGGTGATGGCAATGAAAACCGAGACCGTGGTGACCCCTCGCATACCAAAGCGGAAGGCCGACCACAGGAGAAATATCAGAACAATATAGATGACGCGGACTTCCAGGATGAAGACAAGATACAGCAGGAAGGACAATCCCAGCGCCAACGTCAGCGCCTCCAGAAGGCGCGGGAAGGGAAGATGAAGCGCCCGCTTTCTCCACCACGCCAGCAGGAAGGGCGCGAAGATAAGCACGCCAATGGCATCGCCCATCCACCAGGTCAGCCAGGAGTAGGTAAAGAGCTTCCAGGGGATAAATCCGCCCAGGGAGAGGCTGAGCACGCCCACCGTTGGGGAGACCAGACAACTGAAGATGCCTGCGCCCGCAATCAGAACGAAGAGATTGCGGCCGCTCTCCAAGGGGGACTTTTTGCCGCAGAAGCGGCGAAGCAAGTACGCGCCCAGATTGGCACCGGCCATGGCGCCCAGGCCGACACAAGACCCGACCAGCAGCGATTTCAGAGTCCCAAGCGCCGAAGGATGCGAGAAGTCGAAAAAGGAGAGGGTATTGCCGACCACAGCGCCGATCCAAACGCCAATGGAAGCGGGACGCCCAAACAGGTAGACGGTCACCAGCGCAATACCCGCGGCGGGGAAGATCGGAGTGATATTCCCCGGTTGGATATTCAGCAAAAATGCGATCTCGGCGGCAACCAAGTAGAGAGCGGCGACCAGCCATATCCTGGCCGCCGACGATGTGACGAACCGGCGATAGGTAAACTGCTCAACTCCCGCGTCAACCGTCACAAAACTGCCCTCCCGGCCTCCAAGGCAAGGCTCTCGACAACCAGATGATGCAGCAGAACTATTGGATCCGGTCTAAAATCCGCAGCAGAACCCCGGCAAGAATCAACCGATTGCGTTCCGTTGTGATCAAAATATGCTACCGTCATGTTTCCTATGATGGCACAGCGTCGACTTCGGGCTGCCGCAATCGCTCTCGGTGTCGCTTCCATATCGCGACGACCGTTCCGAAAGTGGAATAAGTATCTCCCGGCACAGCCAGAGGTCTTAAGTTGGTGGTTCTTGAATGGGGCCTGAGTTTATAGTTCATGCCATAAGCGCATCGTCAACCTGAGCGACTGACACGGGCAAAGAACCTGCATTTTCACCGTTGCATTCCTCAACAGATTTCCGGCTTGGGACACTGGGGTTGGAGGCCATCTCGCCATTCAATCTGGCCGGATCGTTAAAGCATCTCCGCGGCCGATATCCCCCTCAGTTCTTCGACTACGCGCTCGAATCCCTCCACCATCCTGCTTCTCCCCGCCGACTTGTAAACCACCAGGAGTTCGTCGAAATACCAGATCTGATCGGCCCGCCCCCGCTTGAATCGCTTCCAAACCAGCGGCCCGATCTCGCGATAGTCCTCGATAATTGCTCTGGCGTTATAGATCTTGTCGGCAACGGAGATGAGCCGGACGTCGGCAGGCTGGGCGCGAAGCCTCTCAATATAGGCCTGCTTGCGCTCCAGCCAGGATTGTTTCTCGCCTGCATCCTGGAAAAGGCTGTCTGAAAGTCCCTCGACCATGCGGGCTACTTCGGGGCCGAAGTTCTGCTCGATGTCTTGCAACCGCGCCAGTCCTCCCCAATCTTCGGCAGCGTCATGCAACAGGGCGGCAATCACCATGTCTTCTGTGACGGGGAATCCCGCCTGCCCGGCTTCCCCCATCACCAAGGACGCAACTCCCAAAAGGTGCGCCATATATGGGATGTCCGTGCCCTTGCGCCGTTCGACGTGGATATGGCGTGCGTAGTCCACGGCGCTGGTAAACCTGGCTGTCAGGTGTAGCTGTTTGGTCTCCATGTCATCCCATTCTCTTTCCTTTTTCCCATAGTGTCACATTCCTTCCCTTGCGCCGCTCCAACGCACCGGCTTTCGAAGGCACCCCCGGGAGAAATCCGGTCGAGGCGCAACAGATCGAAAGTCTGGGGATACGGCACATCTGGGCGCAAAACAGCCTGGTCGAGATTCAACACCGGTGAGTTGCTAGACCGCAGGAACTGATTCTCCTGATCTATACTCGCTTGCTAGGGTGTGGAGGCGGTGCAATGCGGAGAATGATCCTGGTGGCTTTGGTAGCTCTCGTGGCTCTTTCTGCCCATGCAGCTCAGCAATCCACCCGTATGACGGTCGGAGAGTTAAAGCAGGCCCTGGCAGCCTCCGCAGACGAGCATCAGGAGGATGCCGACGTAGCACGGCAACTGCAAGGGTTGGAACTGACCGAGCGTTTGAGCACGGCCAATCTGGCTCGCCTGAAGGCCGGTTTGCCAGGCGAAAAGTCCCTGCAGGCGCTGGCAGCCCTGGCCGACTCCTCGGTCTTCCTCGAGCCTCCCGCCGCAGAGATTCCCGCAAACCCCAAGCCGGATGCGGCCGGGCTGCGTCGGATGCTGGTTTCGGTGGTGAATTACGTGAACACAACGGTTCGCCAGTTGCCCAATTTCATGGCCACCCGCGATACGACCCGCTTCGAGGACCGACCGCAACAGGACATTCAAGGGGAGGTTGGAATGACCACCTCGATCTATCTGCCGTTGCATGTCGTGGGCCGCTCCGATGTCCTGGTGACTTACCGCGACGGCCATGAGATCGTGGAAAAACCGTCGGCAAAGATCAAGAAAGGTGAATCGCAAGAGCGTGGACTGTTCTCCGAGGGCGTGTTTGGGCCAATCCTGAGCACCGTGGTGGGAGATGCGCTCAAGGGCAGGATCACCTGGAGCCGCTGGGAAGAAGAAGCGAATGGCGCGGCAGCCGTCTTTCACTATGCGGTCCCCAAGGATAAGTCGCATTACTCGGTGGGATTCTGCTGTGTATCGGACGCAGGGGACAAGGGTGTTCCCGAATCGCAGGACTGGCATTTGTTCGCCGAGATTGCCGCCTATCATGGGGATATTGCCTTCGACCCGGCCAGCGGCGCAATTCTCCGCATCACGCTGCAAGCGGATATGCCACCCAATGAAGTGGTCTCCATGAACGGCATGATGGTTGAATACGGCGCTGTGGATATAGGGGGAGAAAGCTATATCTGCCCTCTGCGCAGCGTCTCTGTCTTGTTGGCTCATACCAGCCCGACGTCGTTGGGGACGCATCCGGTCGAGGGCTATAAGGGGCCCACCAAGACATTCTTGAACGACGCTGTCTTTGAGCGCTATCGCCGTTTCGGCTCGGAGGCGCATATTGTGGCCGGCAATCTCGGTGAGCCGGCGGCCAATCCCCCTGCGCCCGTCGCCACCGGCGCGCCTCATGCAGCCGAGATGAGCGCGGCCCCCGCACCGGCGGACCAGACGGCTTCAACGCCAACTCCTGTTTCCGCTATTGCGCCTGTGGTTCCAGATGAGCCCGAGATCAGCATCGGAGCCGCCAGCGGCCAGCCGGAGCAGCCCGCCGCCGACCAGCCAGCCGGGTACACCCTCAAGCTCACTACGCGACTGGTGGATGTGAGCCTGGTGGCCAACGATAGAAAGGGCCACCCGATAAGCGGTCTCAAAGCGGAAGATTTCGAGGTCTTCGACAACGGGCGCAGGCAGGAGATTCAATTCTTCAGTTCGGTCGGTACGGGTTCGCCCGGCACAAGCAATCCGCCCGCCGCCGCGCCTCAAGATACGTTTTCAAACCACGCTGTCGATGCCGCGACGCCGGCGACTTCGCCCGCCCAGGGTAGTGCTACGATTCTGCTCATCGATGAGGGCCACATAGCCTGGAGCGATTTGAACAACGCCCGCACCCAGATGCTGCAATTCCTTGCCGCGGCCCGCCCGGACGAGCGGATTGGCCTCTACTCCATGAGTGGTATTGGCTTTCGCGTGCTGGCGGAGGCCACCACCGATCATGCCGCCGTGAGCGCGCGGCTGCAAAAGTGGACGCCCTCGGTGCAGTCCATTGCCCAGGCCCAAAACGAGGAGACGCGCAACCGCCAGCAATTCAATGAAGTGCGCAATCTCACCGACCTCAGCTCAGTGAATGGCAATCAGGCAGGCACCCCGGACGCGTTCCCCGACCCTCAGTTGCGCACCATGGGGAGCAACCCGGCACGGGCTTCGTTGGTGATTCTGGTCGGTGTGGCGCGCCGCCTGGGCGCGGTGGCCGGACACAAAAATCTGGTCTGGGTCTCCAGCGACAACGTCTTCGCCGATTGGAGCAATCAGGAAGTTGGCACCGACCGGAAAACCGGCTACCTCGACAACTTTGCCCTGCGCGCGCAGGAGGCCATGAACGACGCCCACGTGGCGGTCTATCCCTTCGATGTTTCGCAATTGGAGACCTCGGCGATCGCCGCCGACACCCAGCACCGGAACGTGGAACTGAGCCCGACGAATCCCCAGGCTGGGAGTATTCCGATCGATTACTCGGCAGGCCGCAACAAGGCCGAGATGCTACAGGATATTCACCCCATTCAATGGCCGGTCCGCCAGGTGGCAGAGGCCACCGGAGGGCGCACGATCCGGCGATCCGGCGATCTGACCGCTGCGCTTGCGGAGATCGTGGAAGACAGTCATGCAGCCTATCTGTTGAGCTTCTCTCCCGATCAAGCGGCAGATGGCCAGTACCACTCCATTGCCGTCAAACTCAGCGGCAAACCGCGCGGCCTCGCGCTGCGCTACCGCACCGGCTATCTCTACACCAAGGAGCCGGCCACGCTCAAAGATCGCTTCCAGCAGGCGGTATGGCAACCTGCGGATGCAAATGAATTGACGGTAACGGCCAAGGTGCTGCGCATGAAAGAGGGCGCCAATCTCAAGCTCGACATCGCCGCGGGCGGCCTGGAGCTGGAACAGCAATCGGAGCGCTGGATGGGCAAATTGGACGTTTTCTTCATCCAGCGCGACGATGCGGGCCTTCATGCACAGGTCGAGGGGCAAACGCTGGGCCTGCGGCTCAAGGCCTCGACTTACCAGCAGTTGCTGACTTCCGGCATTCCCTACGATCACCTCGTTCAGTTGAAGCCGGAGGTGGCATCGCTGCGCATCCTGGTGGTGGACAAAAACTCCGGCCGCATGGGTTCGGTCACCATTCCCGCCTCGGCCTTCGGCGTCGGCCAATGAGGTTCGGAAACCAAATATCGGTTTGTCACCGGCGCGGGCGGCGGTGAGTCTGTACACTGGCTCTGCCCGAATCCTCGAAAGGAATGCGCACATGAAACGCTTTGGATCGATTCTTATATTCTTGACGCTGGCTTCGCCTGCGTGGGCCGCCAACAAAATCACGGTTCAGCAATTAAAAGATCTGCTGGTATCGCTGCAGCAGGCCAAAAAAACCGACGCCGAAGTAGCCGTCGAACTCAAACGAATTGAACTTTCGGAAGAACTGACCAAGAGCACCATGGACGGCTTGGCCAGTCTCGTTCCCGGCCCGATTACCACCCAGCAAGTGTATGTCCTGGAGGCGGACAGCGCCGTGCTCGCGCCGCCCGCCTCCGACCTGCCCTCCACGCCGACGCCGGATGTGGCCGCACAGAACGCCTTGCTCACCAAAGCCATCGCCTACGCAACCAATGCGTACGCACAGTTGCCCGCTTTGACGGCTACCAAAACCACCTATCGCTTTCAGAATCGCATCCACGCGCCTATCGCCACCAACCAAGGCAAGCTTACCGATGAGGTGTGGACAGATCCCCGCCTGGCCAACGGCAGCCAGTTCATCTACTATGTGGGCGCGACCGAAACCCCGGTGGAGAGCATGAATGGCGCGGAAATCCCCTCCAAGGTGAAGGACAAGAGCCAGTGGGGCGCAAACGGCCAGATCGCTGTCCCGTGGCCGGGCCCGGTTCTTGGCGCCATCGTGCAGGAAGCGCAAGCCGCCGGCAAACTCAAGTGGCTGCGTTGGGAAACGGTCAACGACAGACAGACTGCGGTCTTTTCTTTTGCTGTAGATAAGAAGAGGTCACACTATACCGTGAACTACTGCTGCTTCCCGGATACCGATCAAGCCGGCGCAACCGGCAACCGGGGCATTGGGGGCATCGCAAGTACCTCTACAGGCAGCATGCACACCTACACAAACTGGTCCCCCTACAAGGCAACAGTGCCTTACCACGGCGAGATCTTCATCGACTTCGGCACCGGGATCGTTGTCCGCTTGGTCACCCAGGCCGAGTTCAAGACCACCGACAAAGTAAATCAAGAAGACCAACGCATCGATTACGGCCCGGTAACGGTCGCCGGCAAGTCATTGGTCGTACCGGTAAGAACGTACATCGACACCGAGGTGGCGGCCGAAGGCGACAACACCTCCGGCCGCTATTCCACGCGCCGCACCCTGTTTACCGTCGAGTACAAGGACTATCGGCTGCCTGGCGCCACGACCCAAAAATAAGCGGCAGGTCCGAAGAACTGCACCTGACCTTTGATTCGCCGGCGCGGTTCACAGCGTCACCGAATCCTGTGCCAGCCGGACATCGCCATCGATCAGTTGCCGGATTTCCTCTGCGGGCATCGGGTAACCGAAGTGCCAGCCCTGCGCACAGAGATCTTTCTCCTGATCGGCATAATACTGGTTCTGCTTTTCGGTCTCCACACCCTCGGCAATCACTTTCAGGCCCAGCCGTTCGGCCATCGCCATAATCTGCGGCAGAATTCCCTCCGTCACCGCGTGGGTGCCGATGGCTCGGGTGAACGACTTGTCGATCTTGATGGTGTGCGGGTTCAGTTGGTGCAGATACGAGAGGCTCGAGTAGCCGGTCCCAAAGTCGTCGATCAACACCCGGTGCCCGCGTTGCTGCAATAGGTATATCGCCTCCAATGTCGCCGTTCCGCCCACACTGCCGGTCTCGGTGATCTCGATCCCGATGCGCGATGGGGCGACGTTGGTCCGCCGGAGGGTTTCCGCCAGCGCGATGGGAAAGCCCGGATCGTTCAGGTCCGATGCGGTGACGTTCATGTTCACGCAGAACTCCGGGTGCGCCTGAAAGCTCTTCAGAAAGTCGCGCAGGATATGACGCAAGACCAGCCGGGTGATTTCGCCGACAAAACCCGCCTCTTCGGCCACGCGAATGAAGATATCCGGCGGAATCTCCGTGCCATCCTCGTCGGTCCAGCGCGCCAACGCCTCTGCCGCCACCACCCGCCCGGTTGCGATCTCCACCACTGGCTGATAGACCACCCGGATCAGGTCTTTGCGAATGGCCCGGCGCAGTTGCCGTTTCAAGCCCTGACTCTGCCGCAGTTCCAGCGAGATCAGCATGGCCAGCATCGCGCCCAGAACGGCGCCGAAGATCGCCGAAAGACGGATGTGCACCGCTTCCTGGGTGGCAATCTCGCCCTCCGTCTGAACCGCGGTTTCGCAGACATTGGTGATCGCCGAACACTGGGTGACGTACAGCGCATCGCCGATCCGGTAAACCCCGTTGCTCGTCAACTGCTTCTGATTGGGTCTTTGCGAGAACTCGTTGAGAGGATAGGGAGGATTGGGATGCGGACCTAGAACCGTGGCAAACAGATGCTCCTGCGAGTTGTCGCGAAGAATGTTGATAAACGGATTGAGAACCGCATATTGATCGCCCTTGCGCAGCACCGTCACCACCGTCAGCGGCACCTTGAAGTTGGGCGGATCGCGGTAGACCTTCACGCCGTCGACGCCTAATGAATATTTATCCGGGAATACGGTGTCCGCCAATCGCGCATTGCCTAAATCGGTCGAACAGATCACCCGCTCATTGCTCAACCGCCCGATCTCCATCGTCAGATAAGAGTGATGCAAAAGATTATGCAGATAATCCAGATCTTGCCTCGAACACGGCTTATACGGCGATTTTGCCACTCCGTCCAGAGCATTGTGGGCATCGCGAGAAAATGCGATGCTGTCGTCCAGCGCCACGTTAGCCGCATGTTTCAGATGCCCCTGAGCCAGACGGGTAGCCACCACCAAGCCCGCACTCTGACCGATGAAATAGCCGCCAGTGCCAAGGACCACCGTCGCGGTCAACGCCAGTGCTAGCCGAACGCGTATAGGTATCTTCATCATCTGTAGATCGGACTCCGCTGGAATTCTTGCGCTCCATAATAGCCCCGGAATCCGGGCTTTGACCAGAAGTTCGGCAATGACCGCCTGAATCGCCGCAGGAGGCAGGCTTGGGCCGCTTTCGCAGGCCGAACCATCTGCAGCCGCAAGAGATCGGGAGACGGGTCGGCAAGACCGCGCGGCGCGCTCTTGGCGGATGCGGCCAAGACGGTTAAAACACCAGGACCGGCGCATCCCGGGATGCAGCCGGTCCTTCATTCCATAGACGCATATCAGCATTCGATAAGCGCGTCTCTGGTTAACCCGCCGCCAGCGGAAACTTCAGACTGTCCAGCAGCCACTCGCCGTTCTTGGCAACCTCGCCAAGCAGCTTATCCGTCAGGCGTTCTCTCTGCTCGAAGAGCCGGTAACCGGACGGCGGACGCAGATAGCCCCGCGCTTTGGGCTCGCGACGGAACAGTTCCTCCTCGCCCTCTTTCTCGGCCAACTTGGCATAATGCCGCCGGTTATCGAGTAACGCCTTGACGATAAACGGAATGACAATGGAATAATCCGCCTGCATGCTCTCGGTGGTTTGGCGGTAAAGATCCTTGTCGACCTTGCCCCAGGTCACGCCTTCCGCCGGCGGGCACGACGAGAGGGAGCCATCCGTGACCGGAGCGGTGGTGATTTGGACATCGAAGACGTAGCCGCTGATATTCGGCAGCCCCAGCACCTGGCCCAATGCCGGCTCGGGTTGCAGGTTGAAGTTCTTGGGCACCCCTCCTCCCAGAATCATGGTCGCCAGCGTCTGCGCCGGGTTCTCGAAGAGCCCCCAGAAATGGTAGGCGCAAGCCTCGAAGATCTCCGCGTGCAAATCCAGATCGAATGAGTATTCGGGAATCAGCCCCGCCTTGCGCATCGCCCACAGTTTCATCGAATTGAGAAAGATGCTGCCATCGCCGGGCGCACCCACAAAGATGGGAACCGCAAGCCGGTGGCAAGCCGCGAGCAGCCCTTCCGGCGCCTGATTCTTCTCTTCCTGCAACCCGTAGATCCGGCCCAGCCGGTGGCGGAACTCCGTCCCCGTCATCTTGCCTTGAAACTCGGGCAGCCGCAGGCACGCAGAAAGGAACCGATCCTGATCCAGCAGGATGCTCTCGTCAAAGGCCATATCCGTTACGCGGATGGTCCCTTCATCGCGCAGCGCGCCGTCGTCGCAATTCAGCGAGACCTCGCGGATGGGGTCCGTCGTGTAGGGATGCAGGGAGCGATGGCCATCGTGATAACAGACGGCGTCGGTGGTGCTGAGATAGGCCACCCAACCCGTCTCTAGCAACGGAATCAGCCAGGTGGTATGCTGCGCCGAGACCGTCACCGGCCCGGAGATGGCGATGGTAATGGGACAGCCCAGTCCGATAGCGCGATCCAGAATGCTGTAGATGCGGCGCAGATATGCGCCCCCAAAAGCAGGCAAACAGTTCTGGAATACCTCATCCAGATTGTGACACTGGTCAACCCGGCGAGCCCGCACCGGCCCGCGTTGGTCGCCAGAACATGCAGTCATTGAAGAACAGGCGTGGTCTGTCATGCCCGCCAGAATACCACTTTCCTCCGCCAAAGACGGAAGCTTCCGCCCCTCGGCACGGAGAGAAATCCGTCGGACAGGCTGCCCCCCCGCCCCGCCTCCCGTCCAGCTCTTGAACACCATGCCGGGACCATCCGCGGGTTGTCCCGGCACTCCTTGCGCCACTTCTCTGTCGCAGGGGTGGGAATCCGCCACACTATTTGAGGGCCAGATCAATCAGGGGATCTGCTCCACGTTGCAGAGAGGAGATTCTTCCCCCCTGGGACTTGCCGGCGCACGCCCCAATGCACCGGTCATATTCTCTTCGCTAAAAAATTTCCGCGCGCCTTTCTCTTGCAGCTTTGCGGGAAGAGAAGCATCCAATACTGCTAGAGTTCCTATGAATCCATTCATCGATCCCGCCGGGAGGCGTGTGGACTACCTGCGCATCTCGGTAACCGACCTCTGCAACGAACGATGCCTGTACTGCATCACCGAGAATCATGCCGGTTGGCTGCCGCGCGCCGAGGTTCTCAGTGATGCCGAGTTCATCGCCATCGTCAAGGCGGCCCTTTCGCTGGGCTTTACGCGCTTTCGCATCACCGGCGGCGAGCCCCTCATCCGCGCCGGGATCGTGGATCTGATCGCCCAGATCGTGGCGCTGCCGGGCGTGGAAGCGGTGATGCTCACCACCAACGGAACGCGCCTGCCGATGCTGGCCCAACCCCTCTACGATGCCGGCCTGCGCCGCATCAATATCAGCCTCGATGCCCTGGATTCAAGCACCTATCGCGCCATCACCGGCGGCGATGTGGAGCCGGTCCTGCGCGCCATCGACCTGGTGCGGCAGATCGGCTTTCCCTCGGTGAAGCTGAATACCGTTCTGATGCGGGGCAGGAATGAGAACCAAATTCTCCCCCTGCTCGATTTCGCGGCGCAACGGAATATGGCCCTGCGCTTCATCGAGCTCATGCCGGTCAGCTCGACGGAGATGCTCAAAGACACCATCTTTCTCCCCATCGGAGAGGTGCAGTCGCTGCTCAAACAGCATGACGAGCTGATCCCCCTCGACGATCGGCTGGGATTCGGCCCGGCAAGGTATTTTCGCCTTCCCCGCCGGGGAGCTACGGTCGGCCTGATTGGGGCCATGAGCGACCTGCACTTCTGCGAGCGCTGCAACAAGATGCGCCTGACCTGCGACGGCAAGCTGCGTCCTTGCCTGGGCAACCATCTGGAAACAGATCTCCTGCCCGCCCTGCGCCCCACGGTCGATCAAACCGCATTGCAGCGCCTCTTCCGCAATACCCTCGCGGAGAAACCCGTGGAACACTCCTTCCGTCATCAATTCGTGCCCCTGCGCGGGATGACGGCCATCGGTGGTTAAGATGAAGATCGAGGTTCTTGCCTTTGCCCAGGTTCGCATCGATCTCGGCTTTGCCGAGCGCGTGGTGGAGTGCTCCCCAACTGAGACTCCGCGGGCCATTCTGTTGAAGATTGCCCCCCAGTACATCCTCGACCGATCCGTTCGCGTCGCCGTGAATCGGGTTTACGCCGACTGGGACCAGCCCCTTGGAGATGCCTTCGAAATGGCCATCATTCCACCCGTAAGCGGGGGATGAAATCATGAAGACGCATATCGAACTGACCCACCATCCGATCATTCCTCCGCCGCTGCCGGCCGGCGACCGTGAGATTGGCGCGCAGCTCGATTTCCTGGGCATGGTGCGGGAGATGGAAGCGGGAAGGCCAATTCCAGGGTTGAACTACGAAGCCCATGAGCCGATGGCGCTCTCGATGATGGAGAGCATCCTGACCGATTTGGCCCTCCGGCATCCTTGCCATGAGGTCTGGATCGTTCACCGCTTGGATTTTGTGCCGGTTGGCGAGACGGCGCTGTTTGTGCGGGTGCACAGCCAGCATCGCCAGGCCGCGCTGCACATGATGGACGAGCTGATCGATCGCATCAAAAAAGATGTGCCGATCTGGAAACGGCTGGAATCTGTTACAAACAATACGGATTGTGCCGATCTTTTTGATCCGGCCAGAGAGCGATGCGCCTTCGCAATTCAATCCAGCCGGGTCAATAAGGAGCAGCCAACTCGCGCCGTCGCCTTGCCGCGGGGATGAACCAAGCGCGCCGACATTGGCCCCGTACACGGGGCGCGGCGAGCCCGTATAGGGAGATTTGATTCACCATGAGCGAATTGACGCATCTCGACAACCAAGGCCTGCCGCGCATGGTGGACGTGAGCGGCAAAGCGGAAACGCTGCGCCAAGCGCTGGCCGAAGCCGTGCTCTGGGTCGGCGTCGACGTAGCCAACGCCATCCGCGGCGGACGCACCCCTAAAGGGAATATCTTCGAAACCGCCCGCATTGCCGGCGTCATGGGCGCCAAACGCACCGCCGAGTTGATCCCCCTCTGCCATCCATTGAACCTGACTCATCTTTCGGTCGATATGGAACTACTGGAAGATCGCATCGTGATCCGTGCCTGCGCCCGGACGCGCGGCTCGACCGGCGTCGAGATGGAGGCGCTCACCGCATCCTCCATTGCCGGCCTGACCCTATACGACATGCTCAAGGCGCTCTCCAAAGAGATGCACCTCGACGGCCTCCGGCTGCTGGCCAAGTCCGGCGGACGCAGCGGAGATTTTCGTGCGGAGAACTACCATGGCTGATGGAAAGTTCCTGCACGGCGCAGCGATTCAGGCCGCCGTGGTCACCATTTCGGATCGTTGCGCGGCAGGCACCCTGCGCGACACCGCCGGTCCCGCCGTGGCCTCGATTCTCATCCTGGAACTGGGCGCCCAGATCGCCGCCACCCGCGTGCTTCCCGATGAGGCAGAGGTGATTGCGGCCGAGTTGACCGACCTGTGCGACGGAACCATCGATCTGGTGATTACTGTTGGCGGCACCGGCATCGCGCCCCGCGATGTGACGCCCGAAGCCACCCGCGCCGTCCTCGACCGCGAAGTGCCGGGATTGGCTGAAGCCATGCGCGCCGCCTCGGCACGGATAACCCCGAATGCGCTGCTGTCCCGCGCCGTGACCGGCATTCGCGCCCAGTCCCTGATCGTGAATCTACCCGGCAGCCTCAAGGCGGCCACGGAAAACCTGCGCGCCATTCTCCCCACACTGCCCCACGCTGTCACCATGCTGCGCGGCGATATCGCACACGCCGGGCAAGACGCTGAGCGTGCTACCCGCGGCGGCACCGGCAATGCCTCGCCAGCCTGCTGATCTCGCCCTCGCCGTTGTCGTCGGCGCACCATCCTCGCCGCCTTTTCCCGCGCAAGGGAGAGAGTGTGAAAGTTGAGCGCTTTTGGAAACGGTGTAGACCGGAGTTTCATCGCTATCCCACTCTTTCCGCAGGAATAAACACGGAAAAGATGGGGCTCGGACGTCTACAGCAAGGGCAGATACTCCCGCATGGGGTCATCCGCAATCTCTTAAGTCGTGCCCGGCGACAAAGCCTCTTCCCGGTGAGTCTTCGGAACGGGCATTCCTCACTTCAATTGGGAGCCCAAATGCGATTCCCCGGGTTTTGGCAGCAGCTCAACAGAGAAGCCGAGGCTCACTGCGGCAACACTTCGATACCGGCCAGGGTGGCGTAGCCCTCGACAGGGACGAAGGCCAGCAACAGCTTCCCTTGCGCGTTGGGCTCGATACCGCCAAATTTGCGCACCACCACATCGGCGGGATGGGCTTCTTTGCGCAGGTCGAAGTCCGCCAGCAGCGCCTTGCCGTTGCAAAAGACGTTGAAGAGGTGGACAGGGGCGGTCTTCTCCGCGGAGGTGGACTGGCCCCATTCGTTGTGCCGCGCCGCAAAGTGCAGGACCACCGTATACTTGCCCGGCGCGACTGGAACGGCATAGGAAAAATTCCCCCAACGCTCGGTCTCGTAAAGCTCGGGATCGTCGGTGCCGCTGACCGGGGCGCTGTAACTGGCCATCTGACCGCCCTCGAAGTAGTTGTCGGGACTCCACCAGTGGCTGTCGTTGGAGTAGTAGGGCGTTTGCCGCGCCAGTATCCGCACCGGGCGAATATGCCCACGCAACCCGGGCAGAATCTCGATGGCGGAAAGTATCGCCGGCCGGCCGTTCTGCCCCACGAACTCCAGATGCAACTGGCCGTCGGCGGCGGGGGAAATATCCGGAAAGACCTTCACGTCGGCCGTGGCGCTGGCACCAGCGTCAGCCACAACATCCAGGTTGCTGAGCAGCGTCTTGCCGTTGGCCCGCACTGCCAGCAGCCGGCTGCCTTCCCCACCAGCCTCCGCGCCCTCCGGCCCATAGACCGTCTCGGCAAAGTGCAACCGCAACTCGTAGATACCCCGCTTCAGTGGAATGTCGTAGCGGAAATTCCCTTGTCGGCTGCTGCGATAGAAATCTGGATTCTGGGTGCGGGCGATGCGCCGCACCGCGCTCTTGATCGCCGCCCCCCCAGTAAAAAAGGCGTCGCTGCTCCACAACTTGCCGCTGTGATCGACAAAACTGCGCGAGGCTCCGGCCAGGATGCGCACCTCTTCGCCCACCGGCGGGCCGATCTGGCCTTCGCCAGACCGGCCCGGGGAGGTTTCCTGGGTGGTCGGCGCAAGTTGCGCTGGGTGATAGATAAGAAGCACAAAAGCGGCGCTGGAGAGCAGCAGCACGGCCACCCCGCCGATCCACCAGCCCCAGCCCACCCCGCGTAGTCGCTCCCTGCACCGCTGCCAAACGCCATGCGCTTCCGGTTCGATTACGGTGGGTGAGGTCTCGCACGGCGTCTGGGTGGCAACGAACTCGGGAACATATTGCCCGATGGGAATGGCGATGTGCAGCCGGTGCGGTGCGCCCTCACCGGCGTAGTACTCGGCCAGACGCTTGCGCAGGCGGTTGGCCTCGACGCGCACAATCGAATTGGCGTCCTGATCGAAGCTGGCACCACGCGCGAAGACCTCGACGCCGATGGAATACTCCTTGATTTGCGCGGCCTCGCCGGCAAACAGCTTCTCGCACAGATAGCGCAGCAGATGGGCCAGGGTGGGCGCCCGCCGGAAGCTGGGCGACTGCAGCACGGCTTCCAATTCAGCGCGCTGTTCGCCGCTGCACGAGATCGATATGGGACTGCCAGCCGCCATCCACCTACTCCGCGCTCGATAGTAATTCTAGCCTTGCGCTGCCTGCCCGGGCTTGTTTTAACTGTTTGCGCCCGTGCGCAAAGCTGCCTGTAACCCCGTGTAACCCCCCGCAGCGCCCCCGAACGGCACCCGGCGAGGCCTCGCGATGAATCCTAAATCCCCTGTATTCATGACCCATTTTCGAGAAGCGGGGCAGCGTACAGAACTCTTAGCGGCAAGGTAACAGGTATAGCGTTGCGGCCTGGCGCGCTTCGATCTCTACTGAGGACGAAACAGAGAGCGGATCGCCACGGCAGCAAACCAACGCCGCGACAAACAGACCGCTCTCAGAGGAGGAGAACGATGCGAAGACTAGCAACCATCATAGCGGCCATGATCCTGGGGCTAGGCGCGGCGCCATTTGCCTGCGCCGGCACTACGGCCAATCAAACACCCGCCGAAAAGCAGGCGGCGGCCAGCGCCGCGGAGATGAAAGGCGACTTGGCGCGTATCCACAGAAACTTCGAGACAGCCATCGGCGACTATCAGGCGGCGATTCGCCTGGACCCGCGCAATCCCGTGCTGTTCAACAAACTGGGCATCGCCGAGATGCAGGCGCGGGATCGCAGTGCGGCGCGCAAGGCCTTCAAGCACTCGCTTCAGCTCGATTCCCACAGCGCCAACGTGCTCAATAACCTGGGAGCGCTCTACTACCTGGACAAGAAATACAACGACGCCATTCGCTATCTCAAGCAGTCGCTGGCCCTGGATGAGAGCAACGCCTCCTGCCACCTGAATATCGCCGAGGCCTGGCTGGGCATGGGTCAGACGGACCGCGCCATGAACGAGTACGCTCGCGCCCTGGAACTGGATGCCGACGTCCTGAGTTCCGCCGACGATGGGGTCATCGCTCAGGTCCGCACCCCCGAGCAGCGCGCCCGCATCAACTATCTGATCGCCAAGGCCTATGCCAAACGTGGCAATATCGAAGGCGCTCTGGATTATCTGAAACGGGCCAAGGACGGGCACTATCCCGAACTGAACAAGCTCTACGAAGACCATGACTTCGCCGCCCTCTGGCCGGATCCTCGCCTGGAGAAGATCGCCAAAAGGTAACCCCGGTTTCCTCCCCCGGAAACACTGCGCCCCGCCCGGCGAAAGCAAGGCAGGGCGCAACTTCATTGGGGGGGGGGAAGTTGCGAAGGAAAAGATAGAATTGCGGGGCCGGAGAGAGCGTCAATCTGCGGTGTAATTCACCTGGACGCATGTGTCTTCCTGGCGGGTTGTCTATCCGTCAAGAGAACCGCATCGAAATCCTCTGTCCTGCTTAGGCTGGAGCCTCTGAGCTCCCCTGCACAGAAGCACGCGAGCCGCGCAAGAAGGGAAAAACAACTTGCTTCCGTTGTCCATTGCTCTCAATGGTGAGCGTGCCGTCCGCGTCGACTTCATGGGCGAGCCATTGCAAGGTCCAGAGCGCGTATTTCACGGTCTCTCCGCGGCTGGGTGCGTCAATACGCTCTTGCAAATGAACCAGGTCGGCGAATGCCCCTTGAGCGAAATCGATCTGCACGCGAATGCGTGTATCCTCGGGGCGAATGCGAGACTCGTCAGCTTTGGCCATTGCGAATCCTCCCTTTCTGCTCTACGTGAGCAGGTTGGCAATAAGGCGAGGGCGAGCGCTTTACGCCACACTGATTTCGGGGAGAGGTCTAATCGCTGAAGTCTCCCCAAACCATTTCCTCGGGGTATTCCAAATCGGGATCTGAATGTGGGTCCACACCTAAATCCACGTTGCACAGTTTGGCATTGCGGGCGGAAAGGTGAAAGCTTCGTATTTGGAGATTCTCCTGCCCATCAGATGCCCCGAATTCGTAGCGCTCACAAAAGAGAACCCGATCTTCCGGGATCAATGACTCGATGGTCAAGCTACTGAACGAATCCAAGAGCCAAGACCCATCCAAGATGATGTTGGAGCGTTGGTGAGAACAGATCTCTTCAGGTGAACCCCAAAACTCCGAAGCATCGCGCATGTGCACCCCCCCAGGTTGAAACGCCTGTTGTGTGTGAACACATTGCTCCTCGATCGACACCATCATCAATCCATTTCTATTCCATGTCAATTCCTTTTTTGAGGAGTCATTCCTCATTCTCGGCCGGACGGGAGATGGGAGAATCGTCGACCTCAATCAATTCGGCGATAACCCTCTCTCGGATTTCCAGACCGCGGCGTTGATCATCAACAGACCCCAGGTGAAGTGGCCCCAAAGAGAATTCCTCTCCATCAGCCACCCGGCGGGCAATCGCATCCATGATGTGATGAATCTGGACGTGCCATCGGATGAGGATGAAGATGAGTAGACAAAACCACAAGAGTTGCCCATCGAGGCAGTGTTCGAGCACAATTTCTCGAGTGGAGAGAGGGCGAGGTGGGGGCGAAGTCTGAATGAGAACAGGTTGCAGGAGAAGGCCGTTGTAATCAATCAGATGAGGGCTGTCGGCGACCAACGCCGCGGGAGGGGGATTACAAGGTGTTGCTGGAGTTGCGGAATTTGCGATCTTCAGCTGCATAAAGACCCCCCAAAGAGAGACCTAACTGCGCCGAAATCATTATCAGAAACCAAAGTAAAACGGATGTTACATTTCCATATCTACATCATGTAAAGTCGTATTCTCGTCTCGCAAAAGCAGTTGTAAACCCGAAGACAGGGAGTTCCTCCTCTGTCTTCGGGTCAAATCTCTTCCTTTCCCTTACCCGTTCGCCTTCTGCGCGCCGATCATCGATTCCAAGATCTGCTCGCCGACTTCTTTCACCGCGCTTGGCGAGTGAGACAAGAAGAGGGTGTTGGTTTTGTCGCTCTCGCCGATGGACTTCAGGGTGTCGAAGTACTGGGTGACCAACACCAGTTGCATGACTTCCTTGGAGGTAGCACCCTCGACTGCCTTCTGAAACTGTTCGACCGAAGTTTGCAGACCCTCGATGATGGCCTTGCGCTGGTTGGCGATGCCCTGGCCTTGCAGGGCTTTGCTCTCGGCCTCGGCTTCGGCTTTCTTGACCACCAGGATCTTCTCCGCCTCGCCGCGGGCGTTGGCGGCCACCTGCTCGCGCTGGGCGGCATTGATGTCGTTCATTGCCGACTTGACCTTGGCGTCGGGCACAATGTCGGTGACCAGCACGTTGACGATCTCGTAGCCGAAGGTGGCCATGTCGGCGTCCAACTCCTGCTTGACGGCGGCGGCGATGCTGGACTGCGAGGCGAAGACCTCGTCCAGCGTCATGCCCGGCACATGGCCCAGAATCACCTGCTCCACATAGGACTTGATCTGCGCCGTGGGATCGCTGAGTTTGTAGAACGCGTCGTAGACCTTCTCCGGCCGCACCCGATTCTGTACCGAGATGGGAATAGTAACGAAGACGTTGTCTTTGGTTTTGGTCTCCATGGTCAGGGTGATCTGGTTGACGCGCAGGCTGACCACGCCGGTCACCGAGTCGAAGTAAGGCATCTTCCAGTTCAGGCCGGGCTCGGCGACGCGCAGAAACTTGCCGAAACGGGTAATGACGGCCACCTGCGCGGTGTTGACAGTGAAGAAGCTGCCCAGCACCAGGGAAAGAACAAAGATGGCCAGAACGGCCAGCAGAATTAACGCATAAGTTTCCATAGAAATCCTCCGCTGCCTCATCCCGAGACAACGCGGAATTATACAGGAGGGGGGGTGCAAAGGAGTTACGAGAAAGCCCCCGACTTCTTGAGCAGCTTCTCTATTTGCAAGGATGAAACCCCACCCTAGCCGCAAACCCGGGGCCCCCACGGACGACACTCTGTCCGTGGGGTGGAAAGGCAAATGCGCGGCGAGGGTGGGGTACCCTGTCTGTACGCGAAACGATGCAGACGCAATCGTTGTGTTTGGTTCTTACTGCACCTCGCCGATATAGACGCCGTAGGGCGGAAGCTGGATCTGGCCGAGGAAGGCCGGATCGGCTGCGCCGGGGGTCTTGAGCAGCGTCTTCACCTTGGCGTTTGCAGTCGCGCCAGGCAGCGTCAGGGCCGCGGTCTGTGGCTCGGCGGTGAAGTTCAACACCACCACCACCGGCGGCGCGCCGGGAGCCTGACGCAGCCAACTGAGCACCTTGGTGTTGGCTGTATCCAGCATGGTGTTTTCCCCCTGCGCGAAAGCGGGAACCGCTTTCTTCAAGTGGATCAGGCTGCGATACCAGGCCAGCATCGAGTTGGGATCGGCGCTCTCCGCCTTCACGTTGAGGGTGGCGGCGCTGGGCGGCACGGGCAGCCAGGGCTGGCCGGCGGTGAAGCCGGTATGGGCGGTCGCGTCCCATTGCATGGGCGTGCGTTCCCCATCTCGGCCCTTCTCCTTGGGCCAGCCGGTGATACCGATGGGATCCTTGACGTCTTCCCGGCGCGTGGGCGGGGTGGTTTTCATGCCCAGTTCGTCGCCGTAATAAAAGAGCGAAGTGCCGCGGCTGGCCAGCAGAACCGTGGAGAGGACACGCTCGATGTCGGTATCGTGCACACCGTCGCCATAGCGGGCGTCCATGCGCGGATTGTCGTGATTGTCGAAGACCAGCAGCGGGATGTTGCCGCCGATCTGCGTTTCCACGTCGTTGAGCTTGGCGCGGAAGGCGGCCACGTCCAGTTTGTTGATGAATCCAATCTGCGTATCCATGGGCAGATGAAATTCTGGATGGGCGGCGGATCCGTACTGCTTGGCCAATTCGCCGATGTTGGGCAGATAGGTTTCTCCAATCAGGATGCGGGCCCCGGGAAAAGCATTGCTGCTGAACTGGTCGATAGTCGAGCGCATCTCCTGCATCACGGGATGGATGCCGGGCAGGTTGTCGGTCTTGGAGTTATCCAACTGCGGATCGCCGAAGGCATTGATGACCGGCTTGCCGTCCTTGTCCTTGACCACGCCCTCATCGCTGAGGTTGGGATCTTCGAAGAGGGTGGTGATGGCGTCGAAGCGGAAGCCGGCGACGCCGCGCTTCAGCCAGAAGGAGACGATGTCCTTGAAGGCTTCGTGGACCTTGGGATTGTCCCAGTTGAGATCGGGCTGCTGGATGTAGAACTTGTGATAGTAATACTGGCGGGTCTTCTCGTCCCATTCCCAGGCGGAGTGGCCGAAGAGCGACTGCCAGTTATTGGGCGGCGTGCCCTTGTCGGTAGCGGTCTCTCCCTTGCCGTCGTGCCACATGTACCAGTCGCGATAGGGGCTGGTGCGCGAGGAGCGGGAGGCGACAAACCACGGATGCTGGTCCGAACTGTGGTTCATCACCATGTCCATGATGACGCGGATGTGGCGCTTGTTGGCCTCGGCGACCAGACGGTCGAAGTCGGCCAGGGTGCCGTACTGGGGATCGATGTTCTTGTAGTCGGAGATGTCGTAGCCGAAGTCCACCTGCGGCGAGGGATAGATGGGAGTAAGCCAGATGGCATCGACGCCCAGTTCTTGCAGGTAATCCAAGCGCTGGGTGATGCCGTTCAAGTCGCCAATGCCGTCGCCGTTCGAATCCTGAAAGCTGCGCGGGTAGATCTCGTAGATGACGGCGTTCTTCCACCAGTCTTGGGCTGCCGTGGGAAGGGCGCGCGAAGGGGGCGTTTGGCCCACGGCGACCAGCGCCGAGATTCCCAATAAAAAGACTGCAAGCGCGCGGTTGGGTTTGGTCCAGAGCATTACGGTTCTCCTCATCTGCATCCGCGGCGAGTGAAATGGGCCGCGTGTGCCAAAAACAGAATAATCGCAGAGGCTCATCTCCGGTGGTGACCCCGGTCAGGCAGCCAGAGGCACGGGCTTTCCTTCCAGCCGATCCAGTCCGTAAATACCGACTTCGGTGCCCTATCCTTGCGCCTTTTTCTGGGGCCAGGGTGAGAAGCCTCGACGCTACTTAAGGGCCGGATCAATAAGAGGAGCCATGAATATCTGCGATGTCCCACTCTCGACGCAAAAAACAACCGCAGATGCTTCGACTTCGCTACGCTCCGCTCAGGATGACAGGGTACGGAACAGATGTGGGGTGGTGCAGTTTGTCCGAGCCGCAACCTGACGAGGGAATGCCGCACCTTTACGGCTTTTGTTTCGGTTGGCTGGGGAAGGTGAATTCGCGGCCGGCAACCTCGACGCCGAATTCCGGCTGCTCGCGGGTTCCCTGGATGCGGATAGGAATCTCGGCGCCGGCGCCGTTCTTGCGGAAGAGACCGTTGAACGGCTTGAGCAGCGCTCCTTTCCATCCGCCCACCATCTGCGAGACGGTGGCTTGAAGACGGGCTGTCCCAGCAAAGTCCAGTGTGCCGCCCTCCACGCCATAGGTTCCCTTGAGCTGAATCCTGGCGCCAGGAACCTCATAGTCCAATGAAGGCAGGTTGAGCAGCCCGTTGGCCAAGTGGAAGTCCCCCTTCATAGTGGAGGGAATCGCGGCCGGATCGGTGGATTTTACCTCTCCAGGAAGGCCCTGCCCGCGCAGGCTCAGTTGTTCCACGCGATCCTGGATCTTTGGGCTGGTAAAGCGGGCCTGTTCCAGGCGGAAGGAGCCGTCAAGCCGGATGCGTTTATGCATCGGAACTGCGCCGGGAGGAATGTGCAGCGCGGTCTGGAGCACCACCGCACCGGTCAGCAATGGGTCGGGCGCATGGCTGGCCAGGCGGAGAAAATCTTCGATGCGGGCGCGGTCGACGTTGACCGCCAGGGCAATGTCGTGGCCGGGGCTCTGCGCGGAGCCGTCGACAGCGGGAACGCGCCGAATGGTTCCCTTGGCTGCGAAGTGGGAATGACCCAGCATGGCGTCGACCCAATCGAGGCGGGTGTCGCCGTTGGTGGCGTCCACCTGGGCATGGAAGCTGGTCTGTAGAGGCAGAGCATTGCCGAAGTGGGTGAGTCTGAAGTCCGGGGTCTGGGTTTGGCCATCCACGGCCAGGTCGCGCAACGTGCCCCGATAGTGGCCGGTGGAAGTGAGAGTTCCTGCGATCTCCTTGAAGCTGGCCAGGTCGGCGCGGTCGAGGAGATAGTCTCCGGAGATGGGCGACTCGCCCGGATCTCGCAGCAGCCAGGGGCCAAAGCCGCCGGTGATATGCAGCTTGCCCTGGGGACGGGGATTGATGAGGTCGGCGTCGAAGGCCAAGGCCCCCGCGGTGGCGATCTTCGAAAGTCGCAGGCGGCTTATGGCGAAGCTCAGCGGCAGTTTGCCGGGTTTGTCGGTCTCCAGCGTCAATTGTGCTGCGGAGCACTCGATGGTGTCGATCTGGAAGCCGGTCAAGGCTGCGGAGCCGGTGGCGGGCGACGCAGCCGCAACACGGCTGAAATGGGAGCGGGGCGGCAAGTGCATCTCCAGCCCCTTCAACTGCACCACCTCGATGCGCAAAGGCTTGCCGGGCTGAAAGCGCCAGGGAGCATGAAAGCGAAACTCATCGAGCCGGATCAGCGGCAGTCCCGCCCCGGAAGAGGATGTAGTGTTCTTTGCCGTGGCCGGCAGCGAGGGAACAGCTCCACCGCTCTGCCCCGGCGCGGGCTTGGCAATATGGAGCACGGAGGGCGCGGGAACGCTGATGCCCTCCACCTGCGCTGGAGGCCAGATGCGCAGCCCATGGCCCTCGGCCCACACTCCATCGGCCAGCACGATGTGCACGCTGTCCAGCTCCACGCGAGCATGAAAACGCTCTTGCAGCGCCGCGACGATGCGAACGCGCAGAAAAGGTTCGGCGCGGCGATAGAACCAACTGAGAACTCCCGCGCCCAGCGCCACTAACGCCAGAAGTACGGCTGCGCTCCACAGCAGCCATCGCCTGCCGCTCTTGCCTCGACTCTTCTTCACCTTCGCATCTTCTCCTTCGCAGCGTGCAACGCAACCCGCTCCACAATACATCTTTTCTACCTGTGTGAGCGCGGCTTTCATTCGCGCCATTTTCTAATTGGACGGTAGATACCGTAGACTTCATTGCACGGATGCAAATTCAGATTCAACACCTCGTAACCTTGCAGGCCCTGGATTTGGAGCGTAGCCGTCTGGACAAAGCGCTGCGCGCCTTGCCGGCGGAGATTGCCCAGGCCCATGCGGCGCTCAATGCCGCCGAGCGCCAGGCCGCCGAGACCAACGACGCTCTCAGCCGCGAAGAGACCCTGCGCACCAAACTGGAGCGGGAGATCGCCGCGCATCGCCAGAAGGCCGCGCGCTACCGTGCGCAACTCGACACTGTCACCACTCCAGCCCAAGCCACGGCCATGGAACACGAGATTCAGTTCGCCGAGAGCGAAGCCGAGCGTTTAGAGAACGAGGAGTTTGCCAGCCTGGAACGGACAGAAGCGCTGGAAGCCACCCTGGCCGCCGCCCGCGCCGCGGTCGAAATCGAGGCCGGCGCACTGGACAAAACCCGCATCCGCGCCGTCCAGCGCCAGGCCGAGTACTCCCGGCAGTTGGCGCAGCTAGGCAGCGAACGGGAGGCGCTGCGTCCACTCGTCGAAGCGGAGTTGCTGACCCGCTTTGACCGCCTCTCCGCCAGCCGCGGCACCGGATTGGCCAGAGCCGAGAATCAGCAGTGCACCGGCTGCCGCATGAGCATTCGCCCCCAGCTCTGGAACCAACTGCGCGAGGGCGAACTGCTCACCTGCGACAGTTGCGGCCGCCTGCTCTATTGGGATCCCGACATGGCTCCGCCGCAGAAGTGATTCCTGCTAACCTCTTTCTTGAGCGATCGCCGAAGCAGACGCTCGCAGGAGCCGGAAATGCAGCGCATTTGCGTGGATATGGACGAGGTGATGGCCGATACCCTGGCCGAACACCTGCGCCGCTACAACCAGACCTTCGACGAAGATGTGACCGCGGAAGACCTCACCGGCAAGGCGCTCTGGGAGGTCACCCCCATCGACCGCCAACAGCAGTTGCGCGCCTTTCTCGACGCCGAGGACTTCTTCGAAGATCTGGCCGTGATTCCCGGCGCGCAGGACGTCTTGAAGAGCCTCACCAGCCGCTTCGAGGTTTTCATCGCCACCCAGGCCATGACCGTGCCCAACTCGCTGGGCCCCAAGTGGCGCTGGCTGCAGCGCCATTTTCCCTTCATTCCGCCCACCCATTATGTCTTTTGCGGTAACAAGAGCATCTTGCGCGCCGACTTCCTGATCGACGATCTGCCCCGCAATCTGCTGCGCTTTCAGGGCCAGGGGTTGCTTTATTCCGCGCCCCATAACCTAAAGGCCACGGGATTCGTGCGCGTGAACGATTGGCGGGAAGTGGCGGCCTTCTTCACGGCTCTGCCCGGCGACTGATCCGCCTACCGGCCTTCCTCACAGGCTCTCTCGGCCGCGCCGTTTTTATCGTCCAGTTGAAAGCAGACTGCGCCTTGGATGTCGGTGCGGAAGGTGCGCACGCGGGCCGCCTGCAGTTCCTCCAATACTTCTGGGCGGGGATGGCCGTAGCGGTTGTGCAAGCCGCAACTGATGACCGCCCATTGCGGATTGACCCGCGCCAGGAAGGCGGGTCGGGTCGAGGTCAGACTGCCGTGATGGCCCACTTTGAGCAAGGTGCTCTGCAATCCGCTTTCGGAGAGCATGGCCGCCTCCACCGGCGCTTCGGCGTCGCCCTCCAGCAGCACCGAACTCGCTCCATAGGCAAGGCGCAGTACCAGCGAGTCGTCGTTGGCGGGTTCGGGGCCGGGCTGGTAGTTGGGAATGGGGGCCAGCACAACAATCTGCGCCGCTCCCAGACGGAGTGTGTCGCCAGCGTGCAACGAGCGCCGCCGCACACCCAGGCCGGCTGCCTCGTCGAGCAGTGCGTTGTAGACAGGAACGCGAGGATTGCTGCCCACCCACAGCTCGGCGGGATGGAAGTTGCGCAGGATGGCCGGCAATCCGCCCATGTGGTCGGAGTGAGCGTGAGTCAGAGCCACGGCGTCGAGGCGGCGAATGCCGCGGGCCCACAGCGCCTCGCTGACTACCTGCTCGCCGATGTCGAACTCCTGCGGTGCTTGGCGGGGCCCTCCTCCAAAGCCGCCGCCATCCACCAAAAGCGTCTTTCCATCCGGCGTAATCAGCAGCAGGGAGTCGCCCTGGCCCACGTCGATGGCCTCCACCAGCAGCGCGCCGGGCGGGTGCTGAGTGCTTCGCGGCGCCACCGCAACCAGGGCGGCAGCTAGCAGCGCGACCCCAGCCAGTTGCCGCCGCCAGCGCGCGCCGGGAGCCAGAAACACCGCCGCCGCCAGCAGCGCACAAAAGAGCGCCGACTGCCACAGCAGCGGCGCCGGAATGCGGTAATCGGCCAGGGCCAGATTGCTGAACAGATGCACCAGTCCCACGCCCAGGTGAAGAACCAGAGCGGCAAAAGCCGCCGGAACCACCGCCGCGGACGGCCAGAGCGCCAGCGCCAGCAGCGTCAGCAGCGCCGCGGGCATGAGCACCAGCAGCAGGGGGAGAATGAAGACGTTCACGGGTAGGGCAAAGATGGCGATGCGGTGAAAGTAGAGGGCCATGGGCAGAGTCATGGCCAGTTCCACTACGCAAGAGACCACCAGCAGCTCCGCCACGCGCAGCATCGAGCGCACCACCGCGGGAAAGACCGTCCACGCCAGGCGCTCGAAGATACGGCCCTCTCCCAACGCGCACAACTCCGCGGCGACCACCCGCAGCAAGGTGCGAAATTGTGCCGCCTTCAGAGGCAATGCCGCATCCGCCGCATCGAAGCGAAGATCGCCAGCCGCGATCAGGTAGGGATGAAGGCTGTTGCGCAATAGCGGCAGGGCGATGCCGGCGATGGAGACCACCGCCAGCAGGGTCATCTGGAGGCTGGAATCGAACAAGCTGCGCGGACTGATAGCCAGAAGGCACAACGCGGAGATGCCAATGGTATTGAGAGGATTGCGTTCCCGATAGAGAAGCCGGGTGAGCAGGTAAACCGTGACCATCCAGAACGAACGTTGCACCGGCGTGGCGAAGCCGGTGAATAGGGCATAGGCGAAGGAGAGCAGAATGGTTAGCAGCGTTGCCGGCACACGCGGAATGCGCAAGCGGCGCGCTGCCCACAACACGCAACCGGCAACGATGGCCAGGTGAAAGCCGGAAACCACCAGCATGTGAAAGGAGCCGGTGCGCTCGAAGCCGGCGCGAAGCGCGTGGGTGAGGTAGGTACGGTCTCCGGCGATCATGGCCGATAGCAGATCCGCGTCTTCATTGGAGAGGCGCAGCAGCCGGGGCAGGCGGCGCATGGCCAGGGGCAGGGCAAGCAAGCGGGAGCTGGCGGCGTGCTGCAATCCATGCGCGCGGCAGGCAAGGAAAGCGCCGCGATCCTGACCCAGGCGCTCTACGCGCTCCACTTTGACCGTGGCCGTCGCGGTAATTCCCTGATCGAGTAGAAAATCGGTGCGGCTCCAGACGCCGGGGTCGTGATAGCTCTGCGGCGGCAACAGCCGAACGACGGTGCGAAGCTTCTCGCCGCAATCAAAGCGGGCCGGCGCGGGAACGGCGCTCTGGGGCCAGCGAACCGTCAGCCGCACGACGCCGGCCACTGGGACCTGTGCGTCGCTCTGGTCGCTCACGGCTTCCAGGCTGGAGACACGCAGGTCGATGCGCTGCGCGGGCAGCGGTTGCGGGTTGGCGGGTCCAGACGAACCATCGGAATCGCGCAGATTCTCTTCGGACAGGTTGCGCAGTGGCCCGGCATCGGCAACCGTGCCCTCGACCGTGCGCAGCAATCCGTCGGAGAGCGCGGCCAAGGCTGGCTCTGCCGCCGGCTGCGGCTCCATCTCGGCGCACCAGGCTCCCAATCCCAGCCACACAATGGCTAGCGGCAGCCACACCACTCGCTGCGCGCGGAAAGCCGCCACCACGCCGAGTCCCGCCAGCAGGACCAGCGCCGACAGCAGCCATGCTGGAGGCAGCCACACCCAATGCGCCAGGGAGATTCCCCCGGCAAAGAGCCAGGCCGCATGGAAGAGCGGCGCGGCGCGCAGGCCGTCGCCCTGGGTTGGCGGATCGAGAAGGATTGCGGGAGAGGCGGCTTTCATGGCTCTCGACAGCAGCTTTGCTGTTCTGGCCGTCCAGCCTATCAGGATCGCTGCAACTCGACCACTGTTTCCAGATGAAAGGTCTGTGGAAAGAGATCGGCGAGCGCGATGGAGGCGATGGTGTAGCCTGAGCTGGCGAGTTGGCCCAGGTCGCGCGCCAGGGTCGCCGGATCGCAGGAGACATAGACCAGCACCGGCGCGGCAATCTCGCCCAACAAAGCACAGGTCTCCGCGCCCAGCCCGGTGCGGGGCGGATCGACCACAATCAGATCGGGAAGCAGATCCGCGGGAGCGAACTCCTCCTGGCTATCGGGATGATGGCTGCGCAAGTAGTCCAGGGTGGTGGAACGGACGGGAATCCCCCGCGTCCCCTTCAGATTGGCAGCCAGCGCCTGGGTTGAAGCGGGAGCAGACTCCACCGCAACCACGCGGCGGAAGTGCTGGGTGAGCTGCCGGGCAAACAGCCCCACCCCGGCAAAGAGATCCCAGGCCAGTTCGCCCCGGTGGCCGGCAACCACCCGCTCAGCCAGAGTGTCTGCCAGCCAGCGGTTGGTTTGAAAGAAGGCTCCGTGATCCACGCGATAATCGCAGCCGGCGGCACGATAGATGAGTGAGGAGGCGCCCCAATGAGCAACGGTGCGCGGCAGGCCTCCCTTGCGGTCTTCGACGGCCAGCTCCGCGCCGCTGAGGACGGGGATACGCTCCCGAAGCGCTTCCATCAGAACCTCAAAGCGGTGCTTGCGGGCGCTGGCGGTGAAAACCGTCAGCAAAAGAGAATCCTCCGCCTGGTTGGTGAAGAGGGCTATCTCCGTGGGCTTGAGCGCGGCCGCTGTGACCCGGGCCACCTCGGCGAAGGCCAGCGCGGCCTGCACCAGCAGCGGCGCGGCGATAGGGCACTCGCGGATGGGAATCACCGCATGAGAACGGCGGCCGCGGTAGCCGGGATTGCCGGCGGCGTCGAAGGCCAGGCGAATGCGGTTGCGGTAGCCCCAGGGCTCGGCGGAAAGCAGATCGATCTCGACCGGAGCCACAACGCCGGCGCGCTGCAGCGTCTCGCGCAAGATGGCCTTCTTCATCGCCAGTTGGGCGGCATACTCGGCGTGCTGATAGTGGCAGCCGCCGCAGGCGCCGAAATGCGGACAGGCGGGGACAATGCGCTCCGGCGCGGCAGCAACGATCTCCTCCGCTTCCGCCTCGGCATAGCCCGCCTTGCTCTGGGCGATGCGGATCAGGACCTGCTCGCCGGGCAATGTGAGCGGCACAAAGACCGCCTTGCCCTCCACCCGCACCAGGGACGCGCCGCCGTAAATCGGCTTTTCCATGGTCGCCAGAGTGCTGGGCGCGAATTTGTTCTGGTCCGGACTCATCCTTCGTGGCTCATGTAGAAGAGGCTGAAGCGAGGAATGCGGTAATGCTCCAGCAGGTTCTTGTGCAGGAACTGCCGCTCCACCTGGCGCAGTTGGACCACGCCCATGCGGCTGCGGTAGGGAGAGAGCTCGCGGGCGGCCTGCTCGCGGAACTCCACTTGCAGAGCTTCCGGAGCGGCCCCGGTAAGGGCGCTGAAGAGCTTCTCCTCCAAAACAGTAAGGGTGCGCTCCAGCTCTTCCACGCTGGGCGCAGCGGGCGTGCGCTGGGCGGCGGCCAGTTCCCGCAGACGCAGTTCCAGGGCGGCAAAGACCAGCGGAACCCCGGCGCCGTCGGCGGCGGCAATCGCCTGCCCGGCGGCGTCCAGGGCGGCGGCCGCCGCTTCCAGGTGGGTAGCGATGCGCTCCGGCTCAAAACCGGACTCCCGCTCGGCGACGCCATCCTCCTCGGGGCGCTGGCTGCCGATGGCCGCTTCGCCCATCTCCTGGGCGGCTTCCATCACTGCCTGCGCGCACCAGGCCAAACCGTTGATGCGGCGGAAGCGCGCCTTCTGCGGTCGCGCGTCGTACTTGTCGAAGGCGGCGTCGATGCCGCGCAGCGCCGCTTCCAGCGGAATGCCGGCCTCGCGCCAGGTCTCGATCAGCGCCCAGTCCAGCGAGGAAAGCAGTAAAGCCGCTCCCCGCCGCTGCTGAAAGCGCTCTTCGATCTCGGTGAAGTAGTTGAAGTAGTTGTGCACAGCTAGACTCAATGGGCCCTTCCCCGCGGGCGGGCGGCTCGGTTGCGTTCAAACAGGATGCATAGGCCATCCAGGGTCAGCATGTCGTCGATTTCGGCGATGTAGCGTGAATCTTCCGAGATCTGCCGCGCCAGGCCGCCGGTGGCGATCACCTTGGCCGGCTGCCCCAACTCGGCGAGTGTGCGCTCCAGAATTCCATCCACCAGGCCGATGTAGCCATAGTAGAGGCCACTTTGCAGATGGGTGACGGTATTGGTGCCGATGACCTTGGGGGGACGCTTGATGTCGATGCGGCCCAGCCGCGCGGCGCGGCTGAAGAGCGCGTCGGCGCTGATCCCCAAACCGGGGGCAATCGAGCCGCCCAGGTATTCGCCCTTGGCCGAGATCACATCGAACGTCGTTGCAGTGCCGAAGTCCACCACGATGCACGGCCCACCATAGCGCTCGAAGGCGGCGATGGCATTGACTAGCCGGTCCGCACCCAGGTCAGAGGGATGATCCTGCAAGACCGGCATTCCGGTCTTGATGCCCGGCTCGACGAAGAGCGGCTGAGTATGGAAGTAAGACTCGCAAACCTCACGCAGCGTCGACTCCACCGGCGGCACTACCGAAGAAATGATGATGTGCGTTACTTGGCTGGAGGCCATGCCGTTCATGGTGAAGAGATTGACGAAGAGCACACCGTACTCGTCGGCGGTCTGGGTGCGGTGGGTGGTAACGCGCCAGTGGGCAGCCAGTTCGGGCTTACCACCCCAGAGACCAGATGCCGTCTCTGGGGGCCCCGGCTTACCACCCCAGAGACCAGATGCCGTCTCTGGGGGCCCCGGTTTATCCCCGTCCAGCTTGTAGAGGCCCAGTACCGTATTCGTATTGCCAACATCGATGGCTAGCAGCATGGTGTTCAGAATATCCCGATGAAGCATGTTGATCCGAATGGAAAATCACAGCGGCCGCCCGCAAAAACCAAGAGGGTGCCCCATCCTATTCGCGTTCTTTGCGGAAAGGGTGGGAGAGCAATCCCACTCTTTGAAGCACGGATCGCTAGGACGCCGCCGCCCGAATGCCGCCGGTTTGTACCACGGTCACCCCCGCGGCGGTTCGCACCCGCAAAAACCCGTTCGCGTCCAAGCCTTCCGTGACTCCACGGCAGGCCTGCGGACCGTGCACCTCGACCGCCCGGCCTTCAATCCAGGTGGAGACTGCCGCCACCCGCCGGGGAATCTCCGCCGCCGCATCCTGCAGCGCCAGCATCTCCGCCTGCACAGATTTTAACAAGAGGTGCAGCAACCGTTGACGGGGAATATATCGGCCGGTTTCCAGATCGAGAGAGGTGGCAGGCGTGGCTAGCGCGGGCACAAATTCCCGCTGATGAACGTTGATGCCGATCCCGGCCACCGCCGCGTTGCCGCCGCTGCCCGAAGTGCCGATCCCAGCCTTCGCCTCGACCAGGATTCCTCCCACCTTACGCGGACCCACCAAGAGATCGTTGGGCCAGCGCAGATCGGTCCTCAGGCCGCTGGCGGTATCGATCGCCGCTGCCGCGGCCAGCCCCACCGCCAACGGCAGCAGCGGCAGACGGGCCATGGGAAGCAGCGGACGCAGCACAATGCTGACGTAAAGTCCTTCCCCGGCGGCCGAATGCCATGCGTGGTCGGCGCGGCCCCGCCCGGCAAACTGCTCGTCGGCAAAGAAGACCGAACCGTGCGGCGCTCCGGCTTGCACGGCTGCCAGCGCGTCCAGATTGGTGGAATCGGTGACGGCAGAAAAATGCAGCTTGCCGGCGAAGACCGTCCCCGCCAAATCGGCTTCCAACGCCTGCAAATCGAATAGGTCGGGCTTTGCACGCACGGCTAGCTGGGCTCCGCGGCAATGCGCATCGAGATGTCGGCGGCCTTGGCCGAGTGGGTCAACGCGCCCACGCTGATGAAGTCCACACCCGCCTCCGCATAAGCTCGAATGTTGGCCAGCACGATCCCACCCGAAGCCTCGATGGGGATTTTTTGTTCTTTCCCATCACCCGTGAAGGCGCGGATGCGCTCGACCGACTGCTTCACTTCGGCGGGCGTCATGTTGTCCAGCAGAATGGCCTCGGCGCCATACTTCAGCGCCTCTTCCAACTCCTGTGGACTGCGCACCTCCACCTGCACCCGCTGTCCCTTGGGGCGACTCTTCAGCGCTTCCGTCACTGCCGCGGGCAGCCCCCCGCCCAGCGAGATGTGGTTGTTCTTGATGAGGATGCCGCTGGCCAGATCGAGCCGGTGGTTGACCCCGCCGCCGGTCAACACCGCGTACTTTTCCAGCAGGCGCAGCCCGGGAACGGTCTTGCGCGTGTCCAGAACGTGGGCTCCGGTGCCCTCGATGGCGTCGACATATTGCCTGGTCGAGGTGGCAATGCCGCTCAAATGCTGCATCAGGTTCAGAATCACCCGTTCGCAACTGAGCAGCACCTGGGCGTTGTGGCGGATGACAGCCAGCACCCGGCCCTCCTCGACGCGTACGCCATCGAAAATCTCGGGATGGCTCACCACCTCGAAGCGGGTCTGCGCCAGTGCCCGCCGGTCGAGCTTGGCGTAAATGGCGAGGAAGCGCGGAATCGCCCCCAATCCACAGACCACCAGATCCTGCCGGGCGATCACGGTAGCCGTGGCCCGCAGGCTAGGGTCGATGGTCAATCGCGTGGTGGCGTCCTGGGCGGCCCGGTCTTCCACCAGCGCCTGCTCCAACAATGCATCGATACGGCTGCTCTTCCATTCCATGGGGCTTCTCACTGCAGTCAGAAAACGCTGCTTTTTTTGAAGGGGACGGGCTTAAACCCGTCCGTTAGAGGGGGATCGTAATCGGCTTTAGCCGCTGAGGGAAAACATGACGTGAAGACACCGCCTTTACCGACTCGTTTTCTTTGTGATCGTTGTCGCCATCGTGGTAGAGGGGTCGCAAGTCATAAGGCCATTCGCACGAACCTGAACTTCCGCTGGAAGATGAAGCACCACAATCCCGTTGCTGTAACCGCATTGAGAGGGTTCTTCAATTCTGTACTCGAATGTCGTGACAAATGAAGTTGGTTGGTGGTCTTCAAACGTCCAAGTCAGGATAATTTCTTTCGCGGCCTTCACCAGCATCGCCGGTCCATTTTCTGAATCAAGAGAAGCGACCTTTTTCCCATCTGTCGTTACTCTGATTTTCACGACCCCAGAAATGCGAGCAGCCTGAGCGATGACGGGATAGAGGGGCATGGCTCCCGCCTTGACTATGGGAAGTTCGGCAACGATTACTTGAGCAAGACTAGGTCTGATCGTGGTGTTAAGAAGCATCAATCCGGCGCCAACAATCAGCAATCGAAATCGATTCCCTGGAAAAACCATACCCCCCCTCAGGGGCTAAAGCCCCGTATTCATTGCTTTGACTCATGTACGGGCTAAAGCCCGTACCCTTCACTCCGATCAACCGTCATTGACTGCTCATCAAGCTACTATTTCACCAATGCCGCCAGCGCGGCCTGCGCCTTTTCCAGCAGCAGTCGCGTCTCGGCTTCCTGCCTTTTCAAGCCTTCGACCACCTGCGCCGGGGCCTTGACCAAAAAGCCTGCATTGCCCAACTGCCGTTGCGCGGCGGCGAGACCCTTTTCGTACTTGGCGATGTCCTTCGTCAGACGCTCCCGCTCCGCAGGTACGTCAACGGTCCGCTCATAGATTACGGCCACGTCGAAGCTGGCGGTGTGGTGCTCGCTGAGACCTTCGGCAATCGCCGCGACGAAGCGCACTTCGCTGACCCGCGCCATGCGTTCGACGATGGCGCTGTTCTGCTCGACAATGGAACGAACCGCGGCGTCAATGCGCAATTCCATGGGGGTAAGCGCCTTTTCCTCGACAGCGATTTCCTTGCGCAGCGTGCGCACTTCGACGATGAGGCTCTGCAACAGTTCCATCCCGGCGATCGCTGTGACATCGGCAGGATTCTCGATAGCTTGGGGATACTGCGTCAGTGCAATCGACTTGGCCGGCGGCTGTTCGTCGTAGAGCGCGTGCCAGATCTCTTCGGTGAGAAAGGGCATGAAGGGCGATAAGAGGCGCAGCGAGGCCTCGAAGACCGCAACCAGCGTGGTCAGTGCCGCCTTGGTCTTTTCCTTGTCGGCCGTCTCGGAAAAATCCAGGCTCAGCTTGACGATTTCCAAATACCAATCGCAAAAACTGCCCCAGAAGAACTGGTAGATGGTGTTGGCGGCATCGTCGTAACGGTAGTTCTCCAGCGACTGGTTGACCTTGACCGCGGCAGCGTGCAGTTCGGCCACGATCCAGCGCGTCTCCAGCGGCGCAGTCTGCTCGGCTTCCGGCATTTTCCCAAGTGCTGCCGGATCGACAGCAATGCCAATCTCGGCGGCGCGATCCACATTCATGAATAGGAAGCGCGCGGCGTTCCAGATCTTGTTGGCGAAGGCGCGGTAGCCCTCGGTGCGGGCCACGTTGAAGGCGATGTCGGTTCCCGGCGAGGCCATCGCGGCCAGCGTGAACCTGACCGCATCGGTCCCATACTGTTGGACAATTTCAATGGGATCGAGGACGTTGCCCTTGGTCTTCGACATCTTCTCGCGGTTGGCGTCTCTGACCAGGGCGTGAATATACACCTCCCGGAAAGGAACAGCGTCCGCAAGAGTGCGCTTGCTCCCGTCGGCCATGGGAACGTCGCCGGCGAACCAGCAGCCCATCATGATCATGCGGGCTACCCAGAAGAAGAGAATGTCGAAGCCGGTGACGAGGACGCTGGTGGGGTAAAAGGCGTCGAAGTCTGAGCGGTTCCCCTCCCCGGTCCCCAAATGCGCGGGACCGGGGGCACCCATCGACGGGAGTTTGGGCCAGCCGAAGACCGAAACCGGCAGCAGCCCCGAGGAGAACCAGGTATCCAACACATCGGTCTCCTGCGCGATCCTGGCCGAGCCGCAGTGGGCGCAGGCGGTGGGATCGACGCGGGCGACGGTGATCTTATGGCACTCCGAGCAGTGCCACGCCGGAATCCGATGGCCCCACCAGAGTTGGCGGCTGATGCACCAATCGTGGATGTTTTCCATCCAGCCGAGATAGGTCTTTTCGTACATCTCCGGCGTAAAGGTGATGGCCTTTTTGCCTTCAGCATCGGGAACGACAACTTTGCGGGCCAGCTCGGCCAGCGAGGGCAGGCCGTCCTTGGGCGACTTGTTGACGGCCACAAACCATTGCGTCGACAGGCGCGGCTCGACCACCGTCTTGCAGCGGTCGCAGTGGCCTACGCTGTTGGTGTGGTCCTTGATGTCGCCTAAAAGGTCAAGTTCCTTCAGATCGTGCAGCACGGCCTTGCGGGCAGCGTAGCGGTCCAGGCCCGCATATTTGCCGCCTTGCGCGTTGATCTTGCCTTGATCGTCCATCACGTTGATGGAGGGCAGGTGGTGCCGCTCGCCCAGGGCAAAGTCGTTGGGATCGTGCGCCGGAGTCACCTTGACCGCTCCGGTGCCGAAGTCCAAGCTGACCCACTCGTCGAGAATCACCGGAATCTCGCGGCCCACCAGCGGCAGGCGCAGCTTTTTGCCGTGCAGATGCCGGTAACGCGGATCGGCGGGATGAATGGCCACCGCCACGTCGCCCAGCATGGTTTCGGGCCGCGTGGTCGCCACGGTGATGGTATCGCCGGAATCTTTTCCAGAGGAATCCAGTACCGAATACCGAATCTCCCACAGATGGCCCTTCTGCTCCTCGTGAACCACTTCCAGATCGCTGATGGCGGTCTGGCAGCGCGGGCACCAGTTGACGATGTAGGCGCCGCGATAGATCAATCCCTGCTCGTGCAGGCGGACGAAGGCCTCGCGCACCGCTACGGAGAGATGCTCATCCATGGTGAAGTACTCGCGCTGCCAGTCGACCGATGCGCCCAGCCGCTTCATCTGGTCCAGAATCGCTCCGCCGTAGTGCCGCTTCCACTCCCACACCCGCTCGACGAATTTCTCCCTACCCAGGTCTTGGCGGGTTTTGCCCTCCGCAAGGAGCTGCCGCTCCACCATCATCTGCGTGGCGATGCCGGCGTGGTCGGTGCCGGGAACCCACAGCGCGCGGCGGCCCGACATGCGCCGCCAACGGGTCAAAATGTCCATCTCCGTCTGGTTGAGCATGTGGCCCATGTGCAGACGGCCAGTCACGTTGGGCGGCGGCAGCAGAATAGTAAAGGACTGGCCGTCCAGGCAACTGCTCGCTGCGCTCGCGGGAGCGTTTTCTGAAGAATCGGCAGATCCGGGCGCGGACTGGGCGAAGAGATTCTCGCGAACCCAGTATTCCGCCCAGCGATCTTCAATGGCGGTGGGGTCGTAGGCTTTGGGCAGATCGTGCGGCATGAGGACTTATCCAGAAGCCCCCATGGGAATGCTCGAAACCCTCAACACAAGAGGATGTCCAGCGCGGGGACCACCCTTCACTTTAGCAGAGGTCCGGCGCAGGGGCGATCAGCCGCACCTGAGGGAAGTACGCCCGGTAACGACGCGTATCGCGCGTATGCCGCGGACAGCCCAGCACGGCGGCGTGTGCGCCAATGAAAAAGGCGGAAAGCACGTTGCCTTTAGCTCCCCCCTGACGGCGATAGACCATGTGGACTTTGCCGGCCAGAAAAGCGGCACCGCGAGGGATTTGCTCAAAAATCAAGTTCATGGTCGCGATCTTCTCGTCCAAAATGGCGGAAGAAGAGTAAGTCATTGCGGATCGCGCTCCAGCACATCCACCAGCACGTTGGTATCGACGAACACCATCAGTCCTCGCCACGGAGAGCAGCGCCATCAGTTCGTCGGTGCGCCACTTGATGTCGGCAGTGCCAGCAACTTCATCGAACCGGTCTGGCCCAAGTTCCTCGACGGGCCCACACTTGCGAAGCACCGTGTCTCCATCGGAATTGACCTCGAAATACACCCTGCACCCCGGTTGAATGTTTCTGGAGTCGCGAATGTGCTTGGGGATGGTGACCTGTCCTTTGCTGGTGACAATGGTCTCCATGGCGGCCCTCCTGCGGTATTACCGCTGAGAAGATAGCAATACCGATTCCAATTCCCTCGCCACAAAGCCGAAGGCCACACCCTTTACGGATGCGGCCTTTGGCTTTTTGCTTGTCTGCCGGCTTAGAACGGGTTGAGCTTGGAAAGCCCCTTCTTCTTTTTCTTCTTGCTGCTGGACTCGTCGCTCAAGTCGGCCTTGGTCTTCTTGGCGTCGGCCGGGTTGACGGCCTCTGTGGGAGCAGCGCCGGACTTGACGTCGTTGACCTGATCGGGCGCGGCAACCGGAGCTTCGGCGGCGGGGAGATCGGTCTTGGCCGGGCCGACAGCCTTGATGACCGCATTGGGATCGGCCGCAGGTGCGTTCACAATCGAAACGCCCACCCCGGTTCCACCCTCTGGCCGCTCCATCTGCAGCGGCGCCTGCGAGGGCTGATCGCTGCGCGGAGGCTCATTGACCCCCGTGGGAACCACCGCTACCGGCGCCGCTGCCGGCCTGCCGGCATTGATGGCATCGTTGAACAGGGCCACGTTGGCCTTGTTGACGTCCGGAGCTAGGGTGCGCTTGGGATCATCCAGCGTGGGCTCGCCCACGTGCACGGCTTCCACCACCGTGGGACCATGCTTGACCATGCCCCAGGTCTTGTCGGTAAAGCGAATCGGCTGGCGGCTGCGCTCTTCGGCATCGTTCTCGGCCAACGCCTCCTGGGTAGGCTCGGGGACGGGGCGGTTCAGACCCACCAGCCGGTCGCGGGCATCCTCGACGTGCGGCGCCATGGGGTAGCGGGTAATGACCTTGGTGTAATAGCCAGCGGCCTTGTCCTGATAGACGGCGCGCAGACGCTCTTTGAGAGCGCCGGGCATGTTGGCCTGCGCCTGAATGCGGCGGGCCGCGCCCATGTAAGCGTCGCCAATGCCCAGCAGCGCCAGATCGCTCTTGGAATACAGCGGATAGGTATCGACCACCGTGGAAAGGCGGGCAATGGAGGCATTGAAGTCTTCGCGGCTGCCATAGAAGAGACCGATCTGGGTCTCGCGCTCGGCCAAAACCTCCTGCACGTCGCGCAGCTTCTGCTTGGCGCGCGGGATCAGCGAGGAGTCGGGGAACATGTTGATCATTGCCCGGTACTCGCGCTCGGCATTCTGGGCGTTGAGGTAATCGCGGTCGGGCTTCTCCATCTGCTGGTAGTAGATGTCGCCCACCTTCATCTGCGCCTCGGCCGCTTCCGGAGCCTGGGGGAAGAAGGTGATGAAGTCCTTGTACTCGGCCTCGGCCTGGGTAAGAGCCGCGGCCCCACCCTCCTTGAACCAGGTATCGCCCACCGCCAGCTTGGCACGCATGCGGTACTCGGACTCGGGATAGGTGTTGAGCATGGTCTGCAAATCCAGCCTCGCCACGTCGAAGCGCCCCTTCTTCAGGGCGACCATCGCCTTGTCGAAGAGCACCTTGTCGGGCTGCTTGGAATTCACGTTGGCCAGCGGGTTGGCGCTCAAATCCTGGTTCTTCTTCTTCTTGGGCTGCTTCTCTCTGGCCTGGGCCAAAGTTCCACCCGCCAGCAGAACCGCCAACGACACCGCGGCAATCTTCAACGACAACCGGTTCATACCACCTCATTCGAGCGGTTCCAGGGTCAATGTTCCCTGGACGCATCTTGCAGGGTCGCCGCGTCCTTCGGGTCGCGCCGACTGTAACTCAGTGGTTCCGGAGCACGTCTACCCTGGAACCGTTCTGCGGCCGCGCCCTCCAAAATCCACAGACGGCAGCCCATTTCCCTGATTCTAGAATCTTACTAGCTGGCAGCCGCGCGCGCCGCTGCCAATAAAGAACGCGCATCGCGCGCCGCATCTCCGCCGCCAAAAACGGCATTGCCGGCCACCAGCAGATCGGCTCCTGCTTGGACGATGCGGGCCACCGTATCGTGAGCTACGCCGCCGTCCACCTCGATTCTAAACGCCAGCCCCAACTGCTGGCGCAACTCCGCCAATCGGCGCATCTTATCGAGGGTAAACTCGATAAATTTCTGCCCCCCGAAGCCCGGATTCACGCTCATGACCAGCACATGATGCACCATGGGCAGGATTTCCACGATCAAATCGACGCGGGTGGCCGGGTTCAACACTACCGCCGGCTTCATGCCGTGCTGCGCGATCAATTCCAGGGTGCGGTGCAGGTGAGGGCAGGTCTCGTAGTGCACGCTGACCCAGTCGGCCCCGGCATCGGCAAAGGCGGCGATGAAATTCTCCGGCTTCTCGATCATCAGGTGGCAATCGAGCGGCAGGCTCGTGGCCTTGCGCAGGCTCTTCACCACTGGTGGCCCCAGAGTGATGTTGGGCACAAAATGGCCGTCCATCACGTCCACGTGAATGACGGTGCCGCCGCCTGCTTCGGCCGCGGCAACCTCATCGGCCAGACGCGCAAAATCCGCCGACAGGATGGAAGGAAGCAGTTCTACCATTTTTTTCGACACAACTCCTTGCCCGCTCAGTGTATCAGCGCGGGAGGGTAAGGTATTGATTGGCGCAGTTCACGCGCGGTGCAGAACGCAAAAGTCGCTCAATACCTCTCGCATCTTCACCACCACCCCCGCCCAGTCGCCGGGCTTGGCTTGCCGGAAGAGACGCATCTTCGGATACCAGGGGGTGTCGCTGCGCTCTTGCAGCCAGCGCCAGTCGGGCGCGTAGGGCATCAACACCCAGGTGGGAACACCCAGCGCCGCGCCCAGATGGGCCACCGCGGTATCGGCGGAGATGAGCAGATCAAGGTGGGCGATCTGCGCCGCCGTGTCCGCCATGTCGGCGACGTGGGGCGAGAGATCGGCGATGGCGGCGGCAAGATCGGCGTTCTCCGCCAACTGCGCGGCCGGGGCGCCAATTTGCAGGGAGAAGAAATGCGCTCCCTCGACCTCCAGCAGCGGCCGCAAGAGCGCCAACGGAAAGGAGCGGTTGCGATAGAGATCCTGGTCGAAGCTGGGTTTGCCGGCCCAGATCAGGCCCACCCGCAAACCGTCCGCGGGCCAGGGCAGCGCGCGCGCCTTCATCTGCGCCTCGGCCGGAACGGAAAGATAGGGAATCTGCGCGGGAATCGTCTCAAACGTGGTGGCGAAGGCCAGGGGCAGGCTGAGCAGCGGGCAGTGGAAGTCGAAGTTGGGCAGTTCGTCGCCGTTGCAGACCACCTGGGCGACGCCGGGCAACTCGGCGGCCAGCCGCTGCAATCGCTCCTGCACTTCCAGAATCACCGTTCCCCCCGCCGCCTGCACCATCGGCACGTAGCGCAGAAACTGCAGCGTGTCGCCGTAGCCCTGTTCGGCATGGAGCAGGATGCGGGCGCCGTTCAGCGGCTCGCCACGCCACAGCGGCTGAGCAAAGGCGCGGCGATGCAGGGGGGCGTCGTCCCAGCGCAGTTCGTAGTTCTTCCAGCCGTTCTCCAGATCGCCTTCGACCAACTGCACCAATCCCAGATTAAGCCGGGCCTTGGCCAGCGCGGGATCCAGTTCGAGGGCGCGTTGATAATACTCGACGGCCTCGGCATTGTGGTTCTGAGCGTGATAGACGGCACCCAGATTGCACCACGCCTGGGCCAGATGGGGTTTGAGAGCCAGGGTGCGGCGAATGGCCTGAGCCGCCTCCTCATGACGGCCCAGGGAGAGCAGCGCCAGACCCAGATTGTTGTAGGCGTCGGTGAATTCGGGATCGTTTTCGGGAACCTGGCGGTACTCCGCCACCGCCTCGGCGGACCGCTCCAGCGAGCGGAAGACGTTGCCCAGGTTGTTGTGCGCCTTGGCCAGATCCGGGTCCAGGCGCAGCGCCGCTTGAAAATGCGCCACCGCCTGTTCCGGGCGTTTCTGCTGGGCGTGCAGATTGCCCAGGTTGTAATGGGCTTCGGCATAGTTGGGCTTGAGATGGAGGGCGAACTCGTAGTGCGCCTGGGCCTCGGACGGCTTCTGCTGGGCCTGCAAGACGTTGCCCAGATTGGCGTGGGCCTCGGCAAAGGCCGGCCGCAACAGCAGCGCCTGCTCGTAGGCCGCGGCGGCTTCGCCCAGCTTCTCCTGCGCCAGCAGGACATTGCCCAGGTTATAGGAGGCTTCGGCAAACTCCGGGCGCAGGGCCAGCGCTCGCCGGTAGTGGGCAACCGCCTGGTCCAACTGACCCTGGCTCTGTAGCGCATTGCCCAGATTGCTGTGCGCTTCGGGCAGATCCATGTTCAACGCCACCGCCTTGCGATAAGCGGCGATAGCTTCGTCTAGCCAGCCTTGGGTCTGCAAGACCAGCCCCAGATTGAGATGTATCTCCGCCATCGCGGGGTCCAGCGCCAGGGCGCGGCCGTAACAGGCCTTGGCCTCGTCCAACTGCCCCTCCGCCTGCAACAGCGTACCCAGGTTGGAGTGATAGGCGGCGGCGTGGCTGTTGCTGGCGATGGCCTTGCCGATCAGTTCGATGGCCAGGGCCGGCATGTGTGCCTGGCTGGCCACCATGCCCAGCAGGTGCAAGCTGTCGGCGTGTTGCGGATTGCACTTGAGAATGTGGCCGTACAACTGCGCCGCCTCGCGGAAGCGTTTGGCGCGATGAAAGAGAACGGCCTGGTCGAGAATGGCCTGCAAGGCCGCGGCCAGGGCAGATTCCGGTGCGGGCGCGCCGGCGAGCATCGAGGGCATGGTTGCTGCGCATTGCGCTTGCATGAAGACTCCAGATCGAACCTTGTCCGCATTGACATCTTGGCGGGCAGTACACGCGATGAGAGCGCGATCCTAAGACAGATCGGCCAACGCCCGGCCGACGGCTTCAAGTACGGAGCGCCAGTCGCCCCGGCGGGTTTGGCGAAAGAGACGCAGCGTGGGATACCAGGGGCTATCGGCCCGCCCCAGCAGCCAGCGCCAGTCCGCGGCCAACGGCAGCAGCAGCCAGACCGGACGGCCCAGCGCTCCCGCCAGATGCGCGGTCGAGTTGTCGATGGTCACCACCAGATCCATGGCCGCCACCTGGGCGGCAAAGCGGTCGATGTCGGCAAACTGATCGACGCTGCGATCGATCAGCAAGGGCGCTTGCACCGCCCGAGCCTGTTCTTCCAGGTCGTCGAAAGCGCCGTATTGCAGGCTGACCCAGCGTCGGCCGGGCTGGGCCAGCAGCGGCGCAAAGGGCGTCAACCCGATAGAGCGTTTGCTTCCCGTCCGGGTGTTGGCGGTACGCCAAGTCAAACCAATCAGCGGCCCTCCATCGCTGTAGCGGGCGCGGAACTCCGCGGTTATCTGCGGGTCGGCCTGCAAATAAGGGGAGGCAGTCGCGGCAAAGGACTTTTGGCAGCCGCGGTAGAGGCCCGGCAGGCTGCCGGTGGGCATTTGCGCGGCGATCTCCATCGTCCCTGCCTCGGCCGGCCCGCAGCCGCTCACCACTTCTACGCCCGGAAAGGAACGGGCAAAAAGCGGTTGCAGCCGCGGCGCGCAATCCAGCACAAGACGGTTGCCGCTGCGCAACGCCTCGGGAATCAGCCCGGCAAACTGGACCTCGTCGCCAATGCCCTGTTCGCCCCACAAGAGCAGACGCCCTTGCGGCAGTTTCTCGCCCTTCCAGAACGGCTGCGGGTAAGGCCGCCAGGGAGTTTCATGGTCCGGCGACTGCCAGCGAGACTCGTAACCTTGCCAGCCGGGAGCAAAATCGCCGGCCTGCACCCGCGCCAGGGCCAGAGCAAAGCGCGCCTGGGGGTAGTCGGGCTTGATCTCCAGGGCGGTGGCAATCCGCTCCACCGCTTCCTGGTGCCGGCCCAGCTCCTGCAAGACGCAGCCTAGGTTGTAGTGCGCCTCGGCGTAGCGCGGTTGCAAGAGCGACGCTTGCGCGAAAGCAGCTTCGGCATCCTCCATTCGTCCCAGGGTGTGCAGGGTGTTGCCCAGGTTGTAATGGGCCTGCGCCAGTTGGGGCTGAAGCTGGATGGCTCGCCGAAAGCAGGCCAGAGCCTCTTCGAGCAGGTTTTGCGCATGGAGGGCGTTGCCCAGGTTGTAACAGACTTCGGAATCGTCGGGCTGGAGCGCCAGAGCATCCTGGTAGCAGCTCACCGCCTCATCCGCCTTGCCCTGGGCAAGCAGGGTGTTGCCCAGATTGCCGTGCGCCGCCGCCAGATGGGGATCGAGACGGAGCGCGCGCCGATAGCAGGCCGCGGCCTCGTCCAGCCGCCCTTGCGCCAGACGGGTGTTGGCCAGGTTATACAGAACGGTGGCTGACTGCGGTTGCAGCGCCACGGCGTGCTCATGGCTGGCCGCCGCCTCTTCGAGCTTGCCCTTGGCCTGCAAGATGTTCCCCAGGTTGACGTGGATCTCGGCCAGATTGGGGCTCAGAAGCAGCGCCCGCCGGAAGCACTCCTCGGCCGCATCGAGCTTGCCTTGCGCCTCCAGGGCCGCGCCTAGATTCATCTGCGCCTGGGCAAAGTGGGGGCGCAGCGCCAGCGCCCGGCGATAGCTGGCTTCGGCCTGCTCCGGCCGGCCCAGCGCTTGCAGGGCAGTTCCCAGATTGCAGTGGAAGGCGGCCTGGCGGGGATCGATCTTGATGGCCTCGACGATCAACTCGACGGCCACCCCGTCTTGCCCCACCTGATGGGCCAGAACTCCCAAAAGGTGCAGACAGTCGGTATGGCGGGGATCGAGGGCCAGAACCCGGCGATAGAGCTGCTCGGCCTCGGCCAGCTTGCCGCCCTGATGCAGTTCGAGAGCGCTGGCCACCAGAGCCTGAATCGCCGCTGCGGGAGGCGCGGGACGAGTTTGGCCGTGAGCTCGGCCGGCAGGCTGGGGAGGGCGATTCATGGGCTCAGTGTAAAGGTGAGAAGCTTCTCATTTTGATGGAACTTGAGGAAAAAGCTGCACTTGAGTGAGAAGAGAATTCCCGCTCCGGGCGCGTCCCATTCTGGGAGGCGGGAGCCAAAAGCGGCCAGCGACGTTTTTCCCTCTAAAAAACTCTCTCCGGACGAAGGTTTTCCAACTTTTTAAGCAGGAGGCGGCTGCGGGCGCGCATCGCCGGTGTTCCCGAACGCCCGTGAATGCGCAGCAGATCCAGCACCATGGGCAGTAGCGCCGGATCTTGCCGGATGAGGTCGGCCAAGCCTTGCAGGGACATGGTTTTCACGATCGAACTGCTTTCATCTTGCAGCCAGGATTGCAGGTGGAAGGCGGCGCGGGCAGATTCCAACCGGCTGAGTTCGAGGCGGGGAACAATCGCCGCCAAGTGCCAGCGCAGCTTGTTTTCCATGGCCTCCGCCAGCAGGCCGAGCAGGGGAGTCTTCCAGGCCTCCGGCAGCGGCAAAGGAGCAGGTTCGCCCGGGCGGGTAAGCCGCTCCAGCGCCTGGGCGGCGCGATTAGCCACGCCGGGATCGTCGTCCCACATGCACTCCAGCAGTTCCTCCAGCCGCGCCGGATGAGTGCGGAGCAGCGCGGTCACCTCCTCGGCCCGGCCCGCGGAGATGCGGCCCTTGCCTTCCCGAAGCATCGCGCGCAGGGATGGAGGCTTCGTCATGGGGTTTCCTCGCCGTACTTATCCTAAGCGGGCAGGCCAGTCAGCGCTTTTGCGGCGATGCGGCCGACGCCGCGCAGCAACGCCTTGATGGGCCACTGGCCCTGCTGGTTGGGGAAGAAAATCTCGCCGGGGCGGCGCACTCCGGGGCGGTAGTACCAGCGCTTGAGCAGCGCCAGATGTCCTTGGCGCATTGTCGCCGAGGGCGGTTCGGCAAGCTCCGAGAGCGCGGCCAGGGCCGCATCCAGGCGCGATTCCAGCAAGCCGCGGGGAATCTTGACCGGCGCCACGCTGGCGGCTTCCGGCTCCGGCACCGGTTCCAGAGCGACCGGCTGGGCATAGAGCGAGCTGGAGCCGGAGTCTTCGTTCTGGATTCTCATGCCCAGCGTAGAAAAAGCGGCGGGCCCGCGCAGACATTCCTTCTCATATAGAAACACCGCCACTTCGTCGGGCTGGGCGGAGGCTTGCAGGATGAGGGCACGCAGTTGGCTCATGGGCCGAACCAGTTCAGGAGCCAACGACCGGACCGCCTCTACGCGCTGCACTTGTGCGTGCAGGGCAGCGGCCGCTTCGAACTCCAGATTGGTCGAGGCCTCGTCCCGCTGCGCCCGCAGAGGCACCAGCCGGCTCTCGCCGCGCGTTGCCAGAAATTCTTGTACGGCAACGGATTCTTCCGCGTAACGCGCGTCCGTGCAGCCCTGAAAACAGGGCGCCAAGCACATCTTCATCTCCGCGTAAACGCAGCCGGGATGATCGGGATGGGGAGCAAGATCGTCCGTGCAGCGGCGCAACTGGAAGAGTTTCAGGGTCTCCTCGGCAAAGGTATCGGCGGCGGCGCGGCTGGCAAATGGTCCATAAGCCCAATCGCCCTCGCGGCGGTTGGGACGATGGGTGACGGCAATGCGCGGATAGGGGTTGCCGCCCAGGTAGCGCACGAAGGCCGGACTGCCCAGGTGCATCCGCTCCAGGCACTTCGCGCCGTGGACTCTCTCCAATAGCTCAAACTGCGCCAGCAGCCCTTCGAACTCGGAACCGGTGGGCCGCCAGCGAATCAGCCGCACCCGCCCGGCCAGTTGCAGCCGGCGAGGATGCTTTTCTGAGGGTTGCAGCAGCCGTTCCAGCCGCCCGCGCAGGTTGGGTGTACGGCCGATGTAGGGCTCGGCGTGGGCTTCGGCTCCGTACAGCGCAAATACCGCGGGCCGGTTGGGCAGTTGATCGAGCGCGGCTCGGGGCGCGGCGGAATCGAAGGCGAGCTCCAGCATCGCCGCCACAGATTGCGGCAGACTCGATCCACCGAATTGATCCGAATCGCCCAAGATCTCAACGCCGCCCACGTTAACGTGCATACACTCTGTCAGCGATGAACCCGGTCCAAAGCAAAAAGACCGAATTCATTGTGCTGCGTGTCTTCAGCTTCCCGCAATCGTCATGGCGTCGATGCGCAAGGTGGGTGAAGCCACCGAGCCGCGAAACTCCAGATCGCTGCCGATGGCGGTAATGTTTTGCAGCATCTCGGCCAGGTTGCCGGCGATGGTGACCTCTTCGACGGCGTGGGTGAGCACACCGTTTTCGATCCACAGGCCAGCGGCGCCGCGGCTGTAGTCGCCGGTGACCACATTGACCCCGAAGCCCATCAGGCTAGTGACATAGAGCCCGGCCGGCACCTCGGCAACAATCTGATCCGGCGTCTGCTTTCCGGGAAGAAGAAAAATATTGCCGCAGCCGATGCCCGGCGCGCCGGTCAGTCCCCGCGTGGCGTTGTGGGTGGACGTCATGCCCAGCTTGCGCGCCGCATAGGTGTTGAGCAGATACGTGCGCAGCACGCCGTTCTCGACTACCACGGTGCGCCGCGAGGGCAGTCCCTCGCCGTCGAAGGGCGAAGTCCCGAAGCCCCCCATCCCCGAGGGCAGCAGCATGGTGTTGTCGTCGATCAGGGTCATGCCCGAGGCGGCGATGGACTGTTCCAGCTTGCCCACCAGAAAAGACGCCCCGCGCCAGATCGAATCGCCCGAGACGGCCTCAAAGATCGAACCCAGCAGCGAGCGGGCCACCTCCGGCGCAAAGACGATGGGAACGCTTTGGGTAGCAACGCGGCGCGCTCCCAGGCGCCGCACAGTGCGCCGGGCCGCCTCCTTGCCAACGGCCTCGGGAGATTCGAGGTGCGCGAAGCACCGGGCGCTGGACCACCAGCCGTCGCGCTGCATCGAGCCGTCCAGGTCGCGGGCCAGCGGCGCTGCCGAGACGCTGGCCGAACTGGAGCGATAGCTGCCCACGAATCCCCGCGAGTTGGCCAGCACCATGCTGCCGGTGGCGGCGTCGAAGCTGCCACCGTCGGAGTTGACGATGCGCGGGTCGGCCTCCAGCGCGGCGGCCTCGGCGCGGCGGGCCCAGGCAATGCGCTCTTCGGCGGGCAGCGAGTAGACATCGTCGGCGTAGAGATGAAGATCGCCGGCCAGCGCGCCGAACTCCCCGGCCTCGGGCAAACCGCTGAAAGGATCTTCCTCTGTAACCTGAGCCAGCGCCATGGCCCCCGCGACCAACTGGCGAATGCCCTCGGCGGTCAAATCGCTGGTCGAAGCCGAAGCCGACTTCTGGCCCAGAAAGACGCGCAAACCCAGCCCACGCGAGCCCGATTCCTGCAGCGTCTCCACCTGGCCCAGGCGCACGGTTACGCTGAACTCGTCGCCCACGCGGGCCACCGTTTCGGCGTCGCTGGCGCCGGCCTGACGGGCCAGGGCCACCACATCGGCGGCCATGGATTCAAGATCGAGAGAAGAAGATGCGGGATGCGCTGCAGCGTTGGGCATGGTTTCAAACTATCAAAGTTTGCACCAGTGTGGTTCAGACTCAGGGCAACCGCATCTGAGATTTCGTCTGCGGTTATTGATCCGGCCAGAAAGCAAAGCGACACATTGGGGTGCCCCACTCTCGCCGCGCCGTTGTCGTTGCGGCTGGGGTGGGATGCTTCCTCGCCATTCAATCTGGACGGATCAATAAGAGAAGGCTGAAACGAAAGGCTCTGTTACAAAGCACGTAAATTCCCAGGGTTGGCGATTTCTTCGCTTTGTTTTGAACAGCTTTCAGATGCGGTTGCCCTGTTGATCCCCGCCAGCAAAGCCCCTTTCTGGAGCCAATCCTCTACACTGAGTGCGCTGGATTTCTCAAGCAAGGGAGTCCGTCTTGTCTCATTTCATCTCTTTTGTTCGCATCCCCGCACTGGCGATTCGCCAGCATCTCCACCCCCTGCCGCCGCTCTCCGTCCTCGGTGAGGACCAGCTACAGATGCGCGTGCTGCCCAACGACATCGACATCAACTTCCATCTCAACAATGCCCGCTATCTCAATCTGATGGATTACGCCCGCACCCATCTGCTGGCGCGCACTCGCTTGCTGGAGCACATCATCCACGCCCGCTGGCAGCCGCTGGTGGGGGCGGTGTGGATCACCTACCGCCGCTCCTTGCCGCTCTTTGCCTCCTTCAACCTCTCCACCCGAATGGTCTGCTGGGACGATCGCTGGTTCTACATCGAGCAGACCTTTACCGCCCGCAAGGGTTTGGCCGCGGTGGGCTGGGTCAAGGGCGTTCTGCGCAACAGCCGCGGCATCGTCGATCCGCAATCCGTCATCGAAGGCGTTTCCCCCGGCCTGCTCAGTCCGCCCATGCCCGAGTCCATCGCCGATTGGAACAACTTGACGCGAGAAAAACTCGCCGCCGGGTAGTACCGATTCCCGGCGGCGGCTCAACAACTCCACGCGACAAGCCCAAACCTGTCGATTTCTTTTCACAGTTCTTCCGCTGGAGCCAAGGAACTGCCGCGTTGCGGGCGCTCAGCGGCTCAAGGCAAAGATCACATTGACCGTGGTCTCCACTTCGACCGGCTCGCCATTCAGTTCGTAGGGCCGGTAGCGCCAATCGCGCACCGCGTCCAGCGCCGCCTGGCGCAGCATCGCCGGGCCGCTGACCACGCGCAGATTCTGGATGCTTCCGGCTGCCGAGATGGCGGCCTGCAACACCACCGTTCCCTCCACATGCGCCGCCCGGGCAATGGGCGGATACACCGGCAGCGTCTTGCGGATCAGCAGTCCCGCCACCACCGAGGAAGGAACCCGTATGGGCGCCTTGGCCTCTGGCTGCACATGCGGCACCACCCGATTGCGGGTAAAGTATTCGTCCGCCCCATTGGGTGCGCCACTCCCGCCCTCGATCCCCAACTCGCCGCTGGGCGCAACGTCTTCGCCCGGCTTGAACATGGCGATGAGAAGCGGTACCCGCCGCGGTGCCACAAACTGCCCGTCCGGCATCTGGCTCGGCCCATGCACCGACTGCCGCTGCACCGGACGCGGGGAGGCCGCCGGCGGCGGCAGCGGCGCTTCCATCATGTACAGCGCGCCCATCCGCGTCAGCGCCTCGGGATAGAGCAGCGGGACCAGAACCATCCCCAGCAAGATGGTTCCGTTGCAACCCAGCGCGGCAAACATCCAGGCGCGACTGCGGGTGCGAATTCTACCTGCGGATTCGAAAGTGGAGTCTTCAAACATGGCCTGCCTCCCTGATTCACGACTTAGTCGCGCCGTCCGGGAGTTAGCCATCGCCTGCGGCAAGGCGCAAGAGAGCGTCGCCGCTCCCAGCGCCGCTTGGCGCGGGAAGCGGAGTTCAAGGCCCTCCGCATATCCCGTTCGGTACCACTGTGATTAGGTAGACACCGCGCAGTTGAAAACTGTTCCTGAAATAGCTCGCGCAGCCCTAAGTACGCGGTCATCCTTGGCCTCCCGACCCGCCCCTCCGAGTTATTGATCCGGGCAGAAAGCAATGCCACAAAATGGGGCGCCCCACCCTCGCCACGCTGTTGTTTTTGCGGCTAGGTGGGATGCAAGCTCCCAATCCAATCAGGCCGAATCAATAGGAAGGAAATGGCGCCAGGAGTTCAAAGTGCAACCGCAAACGGGGCGAGGGAACCGAAAAGAAGTGGGGCGCCCTCTGGTAGAGAAGGCGCCCCGCGTGTGTTTCCACTGCTTGGGTTGTTTATTCCGGAAGCGTCAGTTTGCCCTTCACGTTGAAGATCTTGCTGACTGATGGCGCGCCGGAGTGCGGCTGCCCCCCGCCGATCGAGACAACATATTCTCCTTCGGCAACAATCGGCGAACCGGCTTCGGTAACCATACTCAGGTCGCGCGGGCTCAGCTCGAAGCGCACCACCTGCGAGGCGCCCGGCTCCAAATGCACGCGCTGGAAAGCGCGCAACGCCCGCAATGGCGCGCCCGCCACATCCGGGAAGTTGAGATAGAGTTGCGCCACCTCGTCGCCCACCCGCCGGCCGGTATTGGTCACTGTAACGTCCACCACCAGCGGGCTGCCCGCGGCAATCGAAGCCGGAACCGTCAATCCGCTATAGGAGAAGGTGGTGTAGCTTAACCCGTAGCCGAAGGGATAGAGCGGCGTACCTTCAAAGTAGCGATAGGTGCGGCCCTTCATCGCGTAATCCTCGAAGGCCGGCAACTGGCTCACGTCCTTGTAGAAGGTGACCGGCAGCCGTCCGGCGGGATTGTTCTTGCCGCTGAGCGTTTCCGCCACCGCCGTGCCCCCCTCTTCGCCGGGATACCATGCGTCGAGAATGGCGTTGGCGTGATTCTTGGCCCACTCGATGCCCAGTGCGCTGCCGTTGGTCAGCACCACCACCAGCGGCTTGTTGGTTGCGGCCAGGGCCTCCAGCAGCGCCCGTTCCGGCTTGGGCAGGTCGATGCTGGTGCGGTCGCCGCCCTTGAAGCCCTCTTCGCTGACATTCATCTCTTCGCCTTCGAGTTCGCTGGTGATGCCCACCACGGCCACCACCACATCCGCGTTCTTGGCCGCGGTCAGCGCCTCCGGCTGAGGCTTGAGATCGATCTTCTTCCACACCAGCCGCATCACCGATTCGTGATTCTTTGAGACGCCATACTCAGCTTCGATCTTGACCGGCTTGCCTGCTTCCAGATGGGTGGCCACCAGCTTGGTCTCGATCCCGTTGGTGTCGTATCCGGTGGCTGCTTCCTTGCCCCCGATGGACAGGCGGAAGTAGCCCAGTCCCTGTACGCCGATGGAATAGTCGCCGGTCTCCGGTGGGGTCAGGGTCGATTCCCAGTGAATGCGCAGCGGGCGAATGCCCTCAACCGGCGCGGGCAGATCGGCATCGGAGACCTCGACCTTGGGCTCGATGCGGCTGGCCAGGATCTCCGGCTTCTTGTCTGCCCCGGTCCAATCGAAGTCCAGACGCGAGTACTTGGCCAGCAGCCCCGGCTTGCCGTCGATGCTGAACAGATTCGCGGGGATCGGGTCGGCCTGCTTGCTTAGAAACTGGGTGCCCTCGGCATAAGCGATGGCGGCGTTGGGGAACTCCGCCTTCAATCCTTCCAGAATCGAGACGGTATGCGTCGGTGTGCCGTTGTAATTGCCCAGCAACACATGCGTCTGTTGCGCCAGCGGACCGATCACGGCGATCTTTGTGCCCTGCGTCTTGAGTGGCAGCACCCCGTCGTTCTTGAGCAGCACCATCGACTCATTGGCCAGCTTGCGCGCCAGGGCGCGATGCTGCGCGCTGTCCAGCAGGCTCTCGTCGATCTTGCTATAGGGAACCATCTCCGGCGGATCGAACATGCCCAGCTTCATGCGCGCCGCGAACAGCCGCGTCACAGCCACATCGATGTCGCTCTCCTTGAGAAAGCCCTGCTTGACCGCATCCGCATAAGGCTTGTAGTCGTGATCGTCCTTGACCTCGGTAGTGAAGTCGATGCACTCGTTGTCCATGCCGCGCTTGAGCGAGATCGCCGAAGCTTCCGCCTGGGTGGGCTTGTAGTGATGGCCAGCGAAGACATCGATCACCGCGCCGCAGTCGGAAACCACATAACCCTTGAAACCCCACTTGTTGCGCAACTGATCTTGCAGCAGAAACTCGTTGGCGCAGGCCGGCTGTCCGTTGATGTCGTTATAGGCGCACATCACCGAGCCGGCTTTGCCCTCGACCACCGCAGCGCGGAAGGCGGGCAGATAGGTATCCAGCTCGTCGTGTTTGCTGATCGGTACATCGACCACGTGGCGTGTCGACTCCGGTCCGCTATGCACGGCAAAGTGCTTGGGCGTCGAGATGACGCGGAAGTAGCGCGGATCGTCGCCCTGCATGCCGGTGACGAACGCTACTCCCATGCGCCCGGTCAGGAAGGGGTCTTCGCCGTAGGTCTCCTGGCCCCGTCCCCAGCGCGGATCGCGGAAGATGTTCAGGTTGGGCGCCCAGAAGTCCAGTCCCGAGAAGATGCTGCTGTGCCCGTCCCTCCGCACCGCCTGCGCATACTTAATGCGCCCCTCGGTGCCGATGGCTACGCCCATTTCGTGCACCCCCGCGGTATCGAAGGTGGCCGCCAGGCCCACTGGCTCGGGAAACTCTGTCGTTCCCCCCGTCGCCACTCCGTGCAGCGACTCGCTCCACCAGTCGTACGACGCCACCTTGAGCCGGGGAATCGCCCGCGACTGATTCACCAACTGGGTCAACTTCTCTTCCAGCGTCAAGCGGCCCACCAGGTCTGCCGCCCGCTTCTCCGCGGGAAGGCTGGGGTCCAAATACGCGGGCTTCGCCGGCTCCTGCGCCGCCGCCCATAGCGCTCCACAAAGCACCAATCCGACCGCTATTCTGCTCAATCCAAGGCTCTTCATCGTTTTCCTTGCCGGCGGGTTCTTTGACTCGGCGGTTTCAACCGCCGGAAAACACTTGCCCGCCTACCGAAAGCCAACCTAATATCCCAGGTAAACCCCTGTCAAGCCAGCCTCCTCCCGCTTCTCCCTTTGGAAAATCGGTTTATTCCAAAACGGTCTCCTGCTTGGCCAGGGCGATTTCCGCCTCCTTGCAGTTGGCATGCCGGGTGCGCATCTCCCCGGACGGCGCGAAATGCAATGCGGCAAATGGAGTGCCCACCTTGCCTGGGTGCCCCACCCGCGCCGAATATCATTCCGCCTCGGCAGCGGCCGCACTTTGCGTGTAACCTTTCCTCTGCCCTTCCCGTAAGGGTAGAGTGAAGGGGGAAAAGCGGATGCAGAACGAAGCCAGCGGCGTTCTGGAGCGGTTCCGGCAAGGCGACCTGGACGCCTTGGAATCTCTTTTCCGCCAGCATCAGAGCGCCGTCTTTCGTTGGACGCTGCGCATTGTCCGCAACCCCGCCATCGCCGAGGAACTGACCATCGAGACCTTCTGGCGCATCCATCGTGCCCACGCCCGCTTCGATCCGGCCCTGGGCTTCGCAGACTGGGCGCGCCGCATCGCCACCCACGCAGCAATCGATTGGTTGCGCTGCCAGCCTGCCGCCGCGCCCTTGAGCATCGAACAAACAGCGGAACTGCCTGCGCCAGTCCAAGCCGATGCCGCCGTATCCGCCGAGATTCGCGCCGCCACGGCCTTCGCTTTCTCCCGTCTGCCACCCCGTTTGCGTATCGCCGCTGTGCTGGCGCTTGTCGAGGAGTTGCCGCACAAAGAGGTTGCGGCCGCGCTCGGTATCTCCGTAGCCGCCGTCAAGCTGCGCGTCTTCCGCGCCCTGCGTTTGCTCAGAAAAGACTTGATCCAGAGGGGGATTACGCCATGAACAGTCAGGAAGAAGAGCGTCTGAAAGCGATATTGAAGGCCACGCTGCCTGCGGTAGAAGACGTCGAACCCCGCCGCGACCTATGGCCCGCCGTGCTCCGCCGCCTCGACGCCCAGCCCACCGCCCCGCCCTGGTTCGACTGGGCTCTGGCCGGAGGATTGGCGACCTTGGCCATCTTCTTTCCCGCGGCCATCCCCGTCCTGCTCTATTACCTGTAACCCCGCGGGCAAGCCGCCCGCAGACTGGAGAATCCCATGAACACGCATCCCTACCTGCGCGCCTTCCTGGCTGGAACCTTTATCCCCATCCTGCTCTTGCCGCTCATGCTGACCGGATTCATCGTGCTGCGCATCGTGCTCGGCGTGCCGGTTCCCATCGAACAGGCCCTGATCTTCCCCATGGCCGTGGTGCCGGCTCTGTGGGGCTTGTGGAACATGCTCTGGTTGGCCACCCACCCCCGCACCCATCTGCCCATCGGCCTGCACGGCGCGCTGCTACCCCTGTTACTCTTGCCGGCAGGCGCGGTGACCGCATCCGGTCTGGGCGTGCTGGCGCTGGGTGCTCACGGCGCCACCTGGTTTTCGGCCTGCACCGTTCCCTACACCCTCGTTGTGCCCTGCTACCTGGCCGCCCTGGCCGGCTACTACCTGGTGTGGAAGTACATCGTCGGCTTCCTCAACCGCGTGTTGGGTATTGCGTGAAGCATCCGGCCCTCGATTCCCCAGGCACAAAAAGAGCCCCTGCCCCATCTTCACGACGTTCTTCGTCGCGAAGGTGGGAACGCACGAATCTCAATTTAGGGAGGAAATTTCAGTTGCTGGAATTGAAGAAGTCGCCCAATCCAGCCCGCTGAGCGTGGGCCGCCATGGTGGATTGAATCTCCAACGCCAGCGCCAGCGCATTGCGTCCCTGCCGGGCAGTCACCTGCGGAGCGGAGCGCGTTCGCACCGCATTCACGAACGAAAGCAGTTCCAGTTTCAGCGGCTCGCCCGGCGTCACTTCTGGTTTGACGAAAGAAAGGCCGGGAGCAGGGCCATTTTGCGCGGGCTTGAGCAAAGAGCCCGCCATGGCCAGCAAGGCCGGATCGATCTTGCCGGAAGCAGCCAGTTGCGCCAGCAGCGCCGAATCGATCTTCCCCGAGGCCAGCGCCGCGGCCACCCCGGCAGCCAACTCCGGTGGCAGAGAGCCAAGCAGTTGCGGAGGTATCCCGCCAGCCAGGACACCGGCATCGTTCTTTGCCGCGGCCGCGCCATCATCCATTCGAATGACCAGCAAGTCCTGCCGCGCATAGTCAATCGACACGTACTGGCGCGGCTCGAAGAAGCGCAGCTTGCGGACTCTTTCGGTGGAAACGCGGGAGGCGGTAAAGTTGGCCACGCAGCCCGACTCGAACTCCACCCGTACGTTGGCGATGTCTACCTTGGGCGAGAGAATCGGCAGTCCCACCGCTCGCACCTCGCGCACTTCCGAGCGGGCGAAGGTGAGCACAATGTCCAGATCGTGAATCATCAGGTCCAGCACCACGTCCACATCCAGCGCCCGCGGCGTATAGATGGAGAGCCGGTGCGACTCGAAGAACATGGGCCGACGCAGCCGCGGCTCGACCGCCAGCACCGCCGGATTGAAGCGCTCCAGGTGGCCCGGTTGCAAGACCCGCCCGTTCTTCTCGGCGCGGGCGATCAGGTCGTCGGCTTCGGCCAGCGTAGCCGCCAGCGGCTTCTCGACCAGCAGATCCAGCCCGCCGTCGAGCAGCGCCGCCGCCGCCGCATGATGATGCACCGTGGGCACGGCTACGGTAGCCGCATCCACATGCAGATCAGAAGCGAGCAACTCTTCCGGCGTGGAGAAGACAGGAATCGCGTATTTGGCCGCGGTCTCGGCGGCGCGTTCGGCATGGGGCTCGATGGCCGCCACCAGCGCCACTCCCTGGCCCGCCGTCTCCAGTTCGCGATAGACCCGCAAGTGATTGCGGCCGAACGACCCCGCCCCGGCCACCGCAACCCGTACTATGGATCGGCTGTCGATTACGCGGCCTCGTTTCCTTTGCCTTGCACGGCCTGCAGGCAGCGGCCGTAGAGGTCGAGCAACTGGCCAACGTGTTCTTCGGGCTTGGTTGCGGGCGTGCCGCTGAACCCGGTCGAGGGCGCCGCGGGCCGTCCCACACCCACCGTCACCGACACAAACTTCAACAAATCCAAGGCGATGTCTTCATTGCGCCGCGCCCCAAGGCTGGCTCCAGTTAAAGCATCCATCGAATACTCTCCAAAAATGGATGCTATCAGATACCAGCCCCCAGGGTACTCTTGAAGGAATGCATACCGCCATTGTCGCCCTGGGCGCCAACCTGCCCAGCCAAGCCGGGGAACCCGCCGCCACGCTGGCCGCCGCCGTGGTGCGGCTGGGGTCGCTGGGCCGCGTTTTTGCCCGCTCCTCGCTCTATTCGACCGCGCCGGTGGGCCTGGCCGAGCAGCCACGCTTCCTCAACGCCGTGGTGGCTATGGAGACGACACTCCATCCGCGGGATTTGCTCCGCGCCCTTCTGGCCATCGAGCAGGAGTTCGGCCGCGACCGCGCCGCCGCCATCGCCAACGGCCCGCGCACCCTCGACCTCGACATTCTGCTCTTCGACCATCTCGTCCTCGATGAACCGGATTTGCAGATTCCTCATCCCAGATTGGCCGAACGCGCCTTCGTGCTCGTCCCATTAGCCGAGATCGCGTACCAGGCTATCGATCCTCGCAGCGGCAAGACCGCCGCCGAGCTGCTCGATGCGCTGCGCGCAAACACTCCAGAGGAGCCAGCAGCGGTGCATCGGTTCGACCATGCAGCTTGGTAATGCTCCACGGCCCCAAAAATCCGTTGCCCCGTAAATACTGAAATCTCTCACGCGGTCATCCTGGATGTTAAACGGACCTGCGATTTACCCATGCGCATGAAAATCGCTGCTTTTTCCACCTAGGGAACCTCTGATCAAGTGCGCCTTCTATGATCCGACCTTCCCTCAGGGGCTAAAGCCCATTGATTCTTTGAGCTTTATGTACGGGCTAAAGCCCGTACCCTTCAAATCGCCGACTTAATCAGAGTTTCCCTAGACATTGTCATCCTGAGCAAGCGCAGCGAGTCGAAGGATCTGTTTTTTGTTCTTTTAGCGCCCGGCGGCAAAACCTGAGACCCTTTTCCGGGTCGTATCAAACACGTCGCGGCGCCCGGTAGAATCGTCTGGTGGGCTTAACCTTCCAAACCATCGCCACCTCCGCCTCCTCCGGCCGCCGCGGGCAGATCGATCTGCCTCACCGCGCCGTGCAAACCCCGGTCTTCATGCCTGTGGGCACCTTAGGCACGGTCAAGGCCGTCCCCCAGGACGTCCTCGAGTCGCTGGGCGCTGAGATCGTCCTGGGCAACACCTATCATCTCTACTTGCGGCCCGGCCACGAGCCCATCCGCCGCATGGGCGGACTGCACAAGTTCATGAGTTGGCCCCGCGCCATGCTCACCGACTCCGGCGGCTTCCAGGTCTTTTCTCTCTCCGCCTTGAGGAAGGTGACGGACGAGGGCGTGCGCTTCCGCTCCCATCTGGACGGCAGTAGCCACTTCTTCACTCCCGAGCACTCCATGAACGTGCAGATCGCCCTGGGCGCGGACATCGCCATGGCCTTCGACGAGTGCACCGAATACCCTGCGGATCGAACCCGGGCACAAGAGAGCCTGCGGCTCACCCTGGCCTGGGCGCGTCGCTCCCTGGAGCACTTCAGCTCCCACTGCCATGACGTCCCCTGGTACCAGGAGTTGAACGGCCGCCGCCAATCGTTATTTGGGATAGTCCAGGGTGGTATGTACCGCGACCTGCGCAAAGAGAGCGCCGAGCGCCTAGTAGAGATGGACTTCGACGGCTACGCCATCGGCGGCCTCAGCGTCGGCGAGCCCCGCGACCTGACCATGGAGATGATCTGCGAAGTTCTGCCCCTGCTCCCCGCCGACAAGCCCCGCTACGTGATGGGCGTCGGCTACCCCGACGAGATCGAGCAGTACGCCAAGCTGGGCGTAGACATGATGGACTGCGTTCTGCCCACCCGCGCCGCCCGCCATGGCCTGCTCTTCACCAGCGAAGGCCGCATCAACATCAAGGGCAAGAAGTTCGCCGAGGACCAGGGCCCCCTCGATCCGGCCTGCAACTGCATGGTCTGCCGCCGCTACTCCCGCGCCTACCTGCGTCACCTGATGCACTCCGGCGAGGCCCTCAGCGGCACCCTCAACTCCATCCACAACCTGGCCTACTACCTGGGCATCATGCAGCGGGTGCGGGCCGAGTTGCAGGGCAAGACCAGTCTTCCCGCATCCCCTGCCCTTGAAAAGCCCTCAACTGCATAGCCGCCCGTTCCACCAGTTCCGTCCAGTCGCCCTGCTTCCTCTGCCGCAGCAGGCGGGCGGTGGGGTACCAGGGGGTGGTTTCGATGTGCCGCATCCAGCGCCAATCCGCCAGGTGCGGCAGCAGAATCCACACCGGCTTGCCCATGGCCCCGGCCAGATGGGCGATGCAGGTATCGGTGGTGATGACCAGATCCAGATTGTCGATAAGGGCGGCGGTATCGGCCAGATCGCGGTCTTGGCTGGAGGCGTCCCAGACAAAAACGTCGTCGGGCAGCTTCTCCAACTGCTCGGCCGGATCGCCTTTTTGCAGCGAGGCCCAGGCAATGCCCGGCTGGCGCAGCAGCGGCAGCAGCGTTAGCAAGTGCGTGGAGCGGTAACGGTCGGCCTTGTAGCCTGGATTCCCGGCCCAGGCGATTCCCACCCGCCAGGGTTGCTCGCCGCCCAAGCCTTCCCGCCACTCTCTAGGGAACCGCGCTCGCGCCTCCTCTGCCAACACCGGGTCGGCGAAGAGGTAGGGTCCCGGCCAGGGAACCGAGTCCAGACGCGTTCCGACCACCGCTGGCAGACTCATCAGCGGGCACTCCAGATCGAATTTCGGCGGTTCGACACCCAATTGCGCCAGCTCCGCCTGCCCGCCACGGATCGCTTGCAGCGAAGTCAGCAGCCGTTTCACTCCGGATTGGACTTGGAGCAGCGCGGTTCCGCCGCTTTCGATCACCATCTGCACGTAGCGGCTGAACTGGATCGAGTCACCCAGCCCCTGCTCGGCGTGCAGCAGCACCCTCCTACCCTGCAGCGGTTGGCCCTGCCAGCGCGGCTGGTTGAAGATGCGCCGGTGACGGTGGACATCGCGAAAATCCCAGCGCGCCTCGTAGCCCGCCCAGCCGCGTTCGAAGTCCCCCACCCGCAGGCGGGTCATGGCCAGGTTATAGCGCGCGCCGGCGCACTCCGGATCGCGTTCGACGGCCTTCTCGTGGGCCAGCAACGCCTCTTCTACCCGGCCCAGGTCCAACAGAGAGTTGCCGCGATTCGACGAGGCTGAGCGGTTGCCCAACTCTTCGGACAGCTCGAAGCTCTCGATGGCCTCCGCGAAGCGTCCCTCGGTATGCAGCAGGATGCCCTGCATGTTGATGGCATCGGCGTTTTTCGCATCCCGCACCAGCGCCCAGCGCAGCCATCCCCAGGCGCCCGCCAGATCCTTCTCTCCGTTGCAGTACTGCACCCATGCCAGCAGTGTATCCAGACGGTTGGGATCGAGCGCGAAGGCCTTGCGCAGATAAGACTTGGCCTTGGCCGCATTCCTGCGATCGCGTTCGATCAACGCCAGATTCAACCATGCCCCTACGATGTCCGGCCGCAGTTCGATGGCCCGCTGCAACGCCGCTTCGGCGTAGATCTCCCGTCCCTGTTCGCGCAGCAGGCTGCCCATGTTGACCCAGGCGGCGGCAAAGTCGGGCCGCTCGGCCAGCGCGCGCCGATAGCGGATCTCGGCCTCCTTGGGCTTGCCCATGCGCACCAAGGCAAAGCCGGAGGCAAACTCCGCCTCCGCCAGTCGCGGCTTCAATGACAGCACCTGTTGATAGCGCTCGAAGGCCTCCTCGAATCGTCCCATGCAGGCCAGCGAGTGTCCCAGGCCCAGGTGCGCCGTCACCAGCGTGGGGTGCTTGCGCAGCGCCAGTTGGTACTCCCGAACCGCCGCTTCCGGCTGTTCCTGGGCGATCTTCAACTCGCCCATCCCCATATGCGCCAGCGGATCCATCCCGTCTATTGAGAGGGCATGAAAGTAGGCCTGCTCCGACTCGTCGAGCCGCCCGGAGCCCTTCAACGCCTGGCCCAGGGTCACCCAGGCCGGCCCCATCTGTGGAACCACATAGACAGCCGCCTGCGCCAGTCCAACCGCCGCCTCCGCCTGCTGGCTGGCCAGCGCCACCAAACTCATACCCAGCAGCGCCACGGGATTACGCGGATCGCGCTCCAATACCTGCTGGTAGCCCTGGCCCACCTCCGCCAAGTGGCTGGTCAGCACCTTGGGCTGGGCCAGTTCCTTGGCCGGCATGACTGGATGGTCAGCAATCAATCGTCCTCTCCTCGGCCCGCACGCCTCACCCACGCCAGCGCTGCTTGACTGGCTCGGAGGGGGTCGCCCGTGCTTCTTGCAAGCCGGGGGCTACTGCGCGGACAGAACGATGGGATTTTCCCAATGAAGAGTCAGGGTCGAGATCGTCTGGCGCCTTTGCCTATTGATCCAGACAGAATGCAATGCGACAAATGGAGTGCCCACCCTCGACGCGCTTTACGCGCTGAATCAGCGTGAACTTGCCGCCTGGGGCACTTCCTGCAAGGCGCCGCGCTGAAAGACCAGCGCCGCCGCCCCGCGCAGACGGGCAATCTCGCCCTCGTGGGTGGGCAGAATGCGCGGCGGCACGCCGCCCGCCATCCCTTCGATAGCTTCCTTTTCGATCAGCGGGGCAAAACGGTGCCAGGCGGAGGTGACATCGCCGGCAATCAGAATCAGACTCGGCGCCAGAGCGGCAACAATCAGGCGCAGGCCGCGGCCAATGGCTTGCGCCTGCTTGGCCAGTGCCTGGGCCGCATGTTGGTTGCCTTCCTCGGCCAGGTTGAGCAGTTCCGGAAAAGTAACCGGGGCGGCGGCAGGCTCCAGATCCTTGTAATAACGCAGGGCCGCCCGGCAAGAGGCCAGCGTCTCCCAACAGCCCTTCTGCCCGCAGGCGCAAAGCGGGCCGCTGGGATCCAGCACGGCGTGCCCAAACTCCCCCGCCATGCCGCGGTGGCCTCCGACCAGTTGACCGTTGGCAAAGATCCCCGTGCCAATGCCCTCCGAGACCGCCACTAGCACCATATCGCGAATGCCATCCATGCGCCTGAAGGTGAACTCTGCCAGCAAGCAGGCGGTGGCCGCGTTCTCCATCTTCACCGCCAGACCCATCTTCTTTTCGATGACCCGCTTCAGATCGAAATCCGGCCATTGCAGGTTGGGAGCGAAGATCAAGCGTTGCGTCTCTGGATCCACCCGGCCCGGCAGGCTGATGCCGATACCCTCTATCGATTTACCCTGTTGCGCCTGGCGCATCCGCTCCATGCACTCGGTGAGCAAGGCTACCGATGCCACCGGCTCGGAACTGAGCGGCACCTGCGAACGGGAGAGCAAGCGGCCCTTCAGGTCCACCACCGCAACTGTCGCCAGATTGGGATGAATGTCGGCGGCGATGGCCACCAGATCCTCATTGAGTTCCAACAGCGTGGGACGCCGTCCGCGCGGCGGCGAGGCTACCGCGCCCTCGCAAACCCACTTCTCCGCAATCAACTGTTCCACGATCTGCGAGACCGTGCTGCGTTGCAAACCGGAGCGGCGGGAGAGGTCGGCGCGCGAGACCGGATGAGTGGCCCGGATCAGTTCCAGCACAATATCCCGGTTGATGCGACGGGCCGTCTCGCTGCTGGCGAGTTGCACATTGGTCAAATCGATCCGTCTGATCCCTCTTGCCCGTTGCCCTGCTTGCACTGAGTTCCTTCCTTCCGCCTATGCCTGTTCTTGCGCATCCAACTGCTTGATTGGACGAGATTTTAAATCGCCCGACTAGCCCTGCCACGCCATCCTGTAGATTCATCCTCAAATACTGAAAATCTATGCCCCCTCCTTGCGTATTTTCTGGCGCAAGGAGGGATGCCTCGACACGACTGAGGCGCCGGTTCGCTCGACACTCCCTCTTATCGAGCTACCTGCCGAGCCAGAAAATCGGCCATGGCGTGGTTCGCCTCGATCGACTCGGGCAGCGCCGAATCGTACCAAAAGGCATGGGGCAGCCCATCGTAGACAATCAACCGCGCATCCACTCCGGCATTCAGAAAGGCACGATGCAGATTTGTGGTGCCGCTTAAGAGCAGATCGCGTCCGCTACTGACAAAGAGCGTGGGTGGCATACCGTGCAGATCCGCGTAGATCGGCGAAATTACCGGATCTTTGGGGTCCGCGCCCCGCAGATAATCGGGATCATGCGGGGTACCCGTTGGCGGACTCAAAGGCCCGGCCAGTCCCCGTAGCCCATAAAGGGCCATCGAGTCGCCGTCGCGGGCAAAGTCCCCCATGCCGCTGAAGATGCCCAGCGCCGCTGGCTCGGGCAATCCCAGTTGGCGAATGCGCACCGCCACTTCCGCCGTCAGAATCGCCCCCGCCGAGGTTCCGTAAATCGCAATATGCTCCGGCTTCACCGTCTTCAGCAGCTCTTTGTAGACCGCAATCGCGTCATCCACCTGCGCCGGATAGGGATGCTCGGGAGCCAGCCGGTAAAGTACCGCCACCACTTTGATCTTGCTATAGCCGGCCATGGGAATCGATTCGGTGTAGGAGCCGGAATCAGAGTTGAAGCCGCCCCCGTGCAGATTCAGAAGCACCTTGTCGCGATTGCCCTCCGGCATTCCCGTGGGAGTCACAACACGCACCGGAACGCCGCCGATCTGCTCCTCCACCATGGTGTTGGGGCAGAGTTTGCTCCACTGGGCGCCGGCCCCCACCGCCCAGGCGTCTGTACCGCTGCGGCGCGCCTCCAGAGATACGGGAGGGCGCTGATCTGACTCCCCATGGGACAACGCCCGTTGCGCCTCCTTGCTTAAGGCGGCGGGAATCGGTACCACCCGTGTAATGTGCGCGGTTCCCTGCGCGTCGATGAAACTGGTGTCGCGTTGGGCAGCCTGGGCGGCCGTGGTGGCCTGGGGCTGTTGCGCCACCACGAGAAAAGGTACCAGCAGAAGCAGGAAAAGAAGCAGACGGTTCTTTGACGCCATAAAATCGATCTCCTCGCGGAAAAACCGATTTTACGGCATCTCCTGCACAGTTGATGAGTCTCAGGCTTCGAACCCGCGGCTAAGCCCGTCCGGCACTCTCTCGCGGGTTCGAAGCTTGGGGTGGGATTTACTGCGGCAGCACGAGCAATCCGCTCTCCAGCAGTTGTTCCGTCAGTCGGTCGATGGCCTGAGGAAACTTCTTGCTGAGGCTGCGCGCACTCATCCCCAACAGCGAGGCCGCCTCCATCTGGGTGTACTCCTGAATCACAACCCGATTCAGCAGTTCGCGATCCAACCGGCTGAGGCGATTGAGGCAGCTTTCCACATCGAGAACGAAGATCACCGCATCCTCGAAGGTACGCACCGGGCGGCTCGATACCCAGCCGCGCGCAATGGGATCGCCCAGGACCGAAGGCGCCCGCCCAACCTGCATCGAGGCGTAGAGATAACGCCGCAACATGCTCTCCGTATGCTTGCGATAGAAGGCCAGGCTGGCCAGCGTCTCTTCCTCGGCTTCGTTGCGGAATGGCCGGGCATTCGGAACGGGCCTCCGCTTCCCCGCTCTCTGCTCTGCCTTGCACAGTTCCAGCGGCGGAGCCGCCTCCCAGACCAGCGGAAACTGCGGTGCCGCGCTCACCGCCCACCTCCAGCGCACACTGCCACGGCCCAAACTTTGCTCAGAGTGCTGCGTGGGGGCCGACCGCGCCGGCGGCGGCTCTCCGGCGCCGGAAACTCCCGCAACCGCTCAACGCACTCCTTGCAGTAGATGCTTGCCTGTTGCTGAGCGCGGTACCAAAGACAGCCGCACCCCTCACAAACTTTCAAATGCACGCACAATTCCATGACGAACTCTCCATTGCTTCTCTCGCCGCCTCGGCTTTCACTTCCGGATGCGGCGGGGTGAAGAGAACCGGCCCGATCGATTCAGGTTTCTTTCGCCCTGATGGGGGGATCGTCTGCCGTCTTCTCTCGTTTCTTGTCATGCTCATGGCGCGCAGATCCTGGAGCCTGCACATGGGCCTCCTGTGACGCCGCCGGGCGGCGCCGCAAAAGGGGAGATGGGACCGGCAAAGCAACGTTCTCCTCACCGGTGATTGTTCATTGACCGGTGCCGGGGGCAGCCGGCCGTCCGCTGCGACGGTGCGGCGACGAAGCGCTTCCCAAAAGATTCCCACAAGCCCATGCGCGATTAAGTAGGGTCAATCTAGTGGGATGCATCTCGGCCGTCAATCTCCCGCTGCGGTTTTCCTCCAGCGCTCTTTTCATTGGCCCGGCAAGCGCGGAAAATGAAGGCCATTCCGCCCTGCCAGTTTTGCTCACAGAATACGAGGCTTGCGCTCACCTATTGCCGGTAGCGAATTTTCCACCGATGAACATCACCCAGATGCATGAACGGCTGAGGCTGGAGCTGCTGCGCAGGATACAGCGGGGATCCCTCAGCGTCTCCCTGCTGGCCCGCCAGACCGGCTTTGGGCAGGCCCATATCTCCAACTTCATCCGCGGCCGCCGTCAGCTCTCCCTCGATGCCATGGATCGCATCCTCGCCGCGCAGCACCTCACTGCCGCCGACCTGCTGCCGGTCTTGAGCCGCCCTGGCTCGCCGCTGGACTCCGAGAGCGACACCGCCGTCCCGGTCGTCTCCCACGCCGCGGCGCTCTTCGAACCCCACATCCGCATCTCCGCCGTGCAGTGGATGTGGCCGCTGCGCTCCCAGGAGTTGCTAGCCTACCGCACCCGCGTCTCGCAACATCGCCGCGCCTGGCAGCGCTTTGTCGCGGTGGTTCTCCAAGAGGCCGACGCCCTGCCCATGGACCCGCTGCTCCTGCCCTCGGCCCTGGTGCTCATCGACCGCCACTACACCTCACTGATGGCCTACAACCATCTCCGCCCCAACCTCTATGCCGTGCGCCAGGGTGCGCATCTGGTCATTCGCTATGTGGATTTCACCTCCGGCCGCCTGCTCCTGCGTCCACACAATCTCGCCTATCCGGTGGAACTGATCGAAGTCGATCCCGACGAGTCCCCCAGCGACCTCCTCGCCGGCCGTATCGCCATGATCAGCAACCAGCCATGATCCGTGCCCCGCACTGCGTTCCGGCCGCCAGCCGCCGCGCGGAACTTGCTGATCGAAAATTGCCTGCGCGCCGCGACTTAATTTATGGTGCTACGTTTAACTCTGTGTCGGGCACAGTGTGGTGTCTCGAAAATCCGCATCCAAAGCAAACTGTCATTCTGAGCGAGAGCGGCAAGTAGAAGAATCTGCATCTTGTTGCATATATTGAAAATGAAGGTTCTTTGCTACGCTCTGGATGACGGCGCTTGAATGATTCGAATTGCAGGGTCAGTACACTGGCGGGGCGGCATCTCTCCGGTGGTTTCTGCTCCCCCCCCGACCTGCCAGCCCAGAGTCCGGAGACTTGCTACCGGATTCCGCCGACTTCTTTTGACAGATGCTGGCGGTTTGAACACGGTGTACACGCCGAGCGATCCATGACGGTCCTGGGCGGAAGGAGATTTGCAATGAAATATTCCAGAGTTTTACTTTGTATCTCTGCGGCTGCGCTCTTCTGCACAGCCTTCGCGTCAGCGCAATCCGGCACCGCGCAGAGCCAGGGGCAAGCGATCCTGACCATTCTCCCCAAGGGCGGCGAATTCGGTACGCTGACTCCTGCCAATCTCCGCATCAAGGTCGATGGCAAACCGGCGCTGGTGACCGCGCTGACCCCGCTGCGTGGCCCGGCCAATCCCATCGAATTGGTCATCTTGATCGACAGTGGGGCACGCACCTCGCTGGGCGGGCAACTGGGCGAACTCACACATTTTGTCCAAGAGACGCCCTCCGATACCAAAATCGCTCTCGCTTACATGCAGAATGGGCAGGCGGTATTGGCTACCCCGCTCACCTCCGATCCCGCCCAGGCCGAGCGTGGAATTCATATCCCCATTGGGTCGGCGGGTTCCAGTGCCAGCCCCTACTTCTGCCTCTCCGATTTGGCCAGAAACTGGCCCTCCAGCGATCCGCGAGCCCGCCGCGAAGTGTTGATGATTACCGACGGCATCGATGCCTACAACCGCCGTTTCGACCCCAATGATCCCTACGTGCAGACCGCTATCGCCGATGCGCTGCACGCCCGGTTGGTGGTCCATTCCATCTATTGGACTAGCCGCGGGAATGCCGATGACACTGCCGCCGCCAGCAACACCGGCCAAAGCCTCCTGTCCATCGTCAGCGCAGCCACCGGGGGCGTGAGCTATTGGCAGGGCGCCGGCAATCCCATCAGCTTCGACTCCTACTTCGTCGATCTGCGCCACCGCTTGCGCAACCAATACCTGCTCACCGTATCCGTAAGCCAGAGCGGCAAGTCTGCCGGCAAGACCGTCATCGCCAGTTTGGATCTGAAGGGGACCGGTCTCTCCACCAAGATCGACGCACCCCAGGAGATTCTCCTTCGTCCCCTCGACCTGCCGGCAAAGTGACGCTTCTACCCGGACCGCGCCTGCACGCCCGACCTGGCCGCCATGAGCAAACCCCGGCGGATTTCCGCAATTTTGCCTTAAGCGCCTGTTTGTGGCACACTTGCCCCATGGGAAACAAAGACAAAGGCAAAAAGGAAGTTAAGAAGGCGCCCAAGCCGAAGCCGAAGGTAGAGCCAGGACGCAAGCAGGAACTCTTCACCCCGGCACCGCCGAAATAGCGGTAGCGGCCGGATTGCTTTTGCAGGCTCCTCCCTCCGGGCTCGATGTCTCTCCCCGCCCAGATGGCGAGGGAGGCTCTGCCCGCAGGCGAACCTCTTCGCCGCACACATGACAAAAGGCCCTCCCGCTGGGGAGGGCCTTTTGCCGATTCAGAAAGAAGGGGAAGCTTAGGCGACCACTTCGATGCCCATGGAGCGGGCCGTTCCCTTGATGCTCTTGATGGCGGTCTCCACGGACGAGGCGTTGAGATCGGGCATCTTCTGCGTAGCGATCTCGCGCACCTGCTTCTCCGTGACCTTGCCGATCTTTTCCTTGTTGGGCGTGCCGGAGCCCTTGGCGATGCCGGCGGCCTTCAGCAGCAGCACCGGCGCCGGAGGCGTCTTGGTGATGAAGCTGAAGCTGCGGTCGCCGTACACGGTGATGACGACCGGAATGACCAGCCCTTCCATCTCCTTGTTCGAGGTCCGCGCGTTGAACTGCTTGCAGAACTCCATGATGTTGACCTGCGCCTGACCCAGCGCCGGGCCAACCGGAGGAGCCGGCGTAGCCTTGCCGGCCATGATCTGCAGCTTGACGTAACCCGTAATCTTCTTCGGAGGTGCCATGTGTGTTCCTTTGCAACCAGCCCGCCGTTCCTAGCTTCTAGCGACTAGCTGGTCATTCCGTGCGAATTTTGGTGTTGGCGCCCAAGCGTTCGCTTGCAACCGGCGGTGGCTAGGGAACCGGACCGGCTAGAAGCTGGAAGCTAATAGCTAGAGACTAAGCCAACTACTCAATCTTTTCGACCTTGCCAAACTCCAGTTCGACCGGGGTGGAGCGTCCGAAGATGGTCACCATGACCTTGAGCGTCTCGCGATCTTCGTTGATCTCATCCACCACGCCGTTGAAGTTGGCAAAGGGGCCGTCGGTGATGCGAACCTGTTCGTTCTTCTCGAAACGGATCTTCAGCCGCGGCTTGTCCTTGCTGGTCTCGGAGCGGAAGATGATCGAACTGACCTCTTGCTCGCTGAGGGCCACCGGCTTGTCGCCAGTGCCTAGAAAACCGGTCACCTTGGGCGTGTCCTTGAGCACATGCCACAAGTCGTTGTCCAGTTCCATCTCTACCAGCACATAGCCCGGCAGAAAGACCCGCTCCACGGTGCGCTTCTTGCCATTGACAATCTCCGTCACCGGCTCGGTGGGGATCATCACCCGGCCAACGCGATCCGTGAGCCCGAAAGCCTGAACACGACTCTGGATGGACTCGCGCACCTTGCGCTCAAAGCCGGAGTAGGCGTGCAGAATATACCATTTGAAGCGCTCGTTGGGCGCCGGTTGGCTCTCCTGCTGCTCCGCGGGTTGTTCCAGTTCTTCTGCCATTTCGATCTCGTTTCGCAAATCCGCTTGCTACTGAATGCCGCCCAGCCGCTGCAGCATCCGGTCGATGCCGAACCGGCAAACGTTGTCCACCAGGAAGAAGTAAAGTCCAAAGATGAAGACCGCCACGATCACCACGGTGGTCGTCGCCTGTACTTCCTTGCGCGAAGGAGTCACCACCTTGCGCATCTCGGCGCGAACATCGCTGAGAAAACGGGTGAACTCGTTCCACGTGCTGACTGCGCTGCCGACGAACTTCGGCGTCTGCCGGTTCTTCGGCTGATCCTCGCTGTTCGCCATGATTGCCTTCGTGCCCATACTTCGTTCCTTCGCGCCGCGGTTGCGGCGATTCCTCTTCAAACTGGCAGGGGCGGAGGGATTCGAACCCCCAAGTTCGGTTTTGGAGACCGACAGTTTAACCGTTGAGCTTACGCCCCTAAAAGCAGCTTTTAGTTGGCAGCTAACATCTGACAGTTCAGGACTACCTTGAAGGAACTGTTCGCTGTTGGCTGTCCGCTGTCAGCTTACTTGGTTTCCTTGTGCGGATGGTGCTTGCGGCAGCGCTTGCAATACTTCGAGAACTCCAGACGGCCGGTGGTCGTCTTCTTGTTCTTCGTCGTGGTGTAGTTGCGCTCCTTGCACTCCGTGCACTGCAATGTTACGATTTCCCGCATTTCCTCAATCCTTGATCCAGGGGCTAGGGAAAGGGGCCAGGGGAAAGCGAATAGGGGTTAGTCTCCTGCGCCTTGCAGTCTGGAACGGCTTCCGCCGCCCTCTAACCCCTGATCCCTAACCCCTAATCCCTTATCCCTGTTCCCTTACTTGATGATTTCCG